>Ga0209014_10001892_pt1 | contig 12336 bp, 10 predicted proteins | sample BarGraNGADG00212_FD_184491 | JGI IMG/M metagenome (GOLD analysis project Ga0209014, IMG submission 184491) | Arctic peat soil microbial communities from Barrow, Alaska - Barrow Graham LP Ref core NGADG0002-212 (SPAdes) (version 2) | ecosystem: Environmental > Terrestrial > Soil > Wetlands >... | reverse complement strand
GCCACGGACTCGTGGCGAGGCACCCAACGCGCCCTCCTGCTGGCCATCGCGCTGGCCAGGTGAGCCGCCAAGGTCAGCGTGGAGTGAGAATCGTGCCCCAAATCACCTGGTAGGCTTCTACCTCGTTGTAGAGATCCTTGCCCGCCCGCACAAAGACGCGCATGTTGGGTTTTAGCGACTCGGCATCCACCAACTGCCCGTCGGCCAGGTAACGCGTGTCCTTGCGCAGCAGGATGCTCAGGTCGCCCGCCTCGCGGGTGTGCAGTACCACCCGCTGGCTGTTCAAGCGGAATACCACTCCGGAAATCGTGATGTTTCCCGCTCGAATCGCCGGTTCCGTTTTGGGGTCGTACGCGCGCAGCCTGCCCAGCGTCTGGGGCCGGGGCGGTAGCGCGCGCTCGATGACGTGGATGGTTCGCGCGTAGCGCAGCGCGTACCCGGCGACGGCGTCGGAGAGCACTTCCACCGTCTCGCCCGCTACCAGCCGCGCAGCCTCCGTCAGGTGCTCCTCGCGTTCCACGTAAGTCTTGCGGTCGAACTGATAACGCAGTACCCGGTTGTCGCCGGCGCGGATGCTCAACTCGCCCGCCGAGCGCGCATCGCACTCCAGCAGCACTCCGCGCACCAGCGCCGCATTCTCCGGCGGACCCGGAGGGTACCCCGCTTGCGCGCCGCCCACCCACGGGATGAGCAGCATGATCCCGATCGCCCGCATCCGGAACGCTCCTCTCATTCACACTAGCACGGCCCCGGGGACTGACAAGCCTGACATGAATTTCTGGCTGACTTTGCCGGAAATTCGCTGTCAGGCCTGTCTGTCCCCGGTCTGGCACGATGTGCGAGGTGGTTTTTCGTCCCACCGCCCAACTACGCCGCCACGCCGCAATCGACTACCATGGTGAAAACATGAAGCTCCTTCCCGCGCTATGTTTCACCGCTGCTCTCCTGGCGCAGACCTGGGCGCCCCAGACCAGCAACACCCGCGCCTCGCTGCGCGGTGTCAGCGCGGTCGACGCCCGCTCCGTCTGGGCCAGCGGTAGCGGCGGCGCCTGGCTCGCCACCACCGATGGCGGCGTCACCTGGCGCGCCGCCAAAGTCCCGGGCGCCGAAACCCTCGACTTCCGCGGCATCCGCGCCATCGACGCGCGCACCGTCTACCTCATGAGCGCCGGCTCCGGCGACCAATCCCGCATCTATAAAACCAGCGACGCGGGCCGCCACTGGACACTCCTGTTCACCAACCCCGATCCCCAAGGCTTCTTCGACGCCATCGCTTTCTGGGATGCGCAACACGGCATCGTGATCGGCGACCCAATCGACGGCCGCGCCGAGGTCCTCACCACCGATGACGGCGGCGCCACCTGGCAGCGCCGCAACCCTCCCGCGGCGCTGCCCAACGAGGGCTCGTTCGCCGCCAGCAATACGTGCCTCACCCTGCTCGGCAAGCAGGACGCCTTCTTCGCCACCGGCGGCCCCAGCGCCGCCCGCATCTTCCACTCCAGAGATCGCGGCCTCTCGTGGACAGTCGCCGGCACCCCGATTCGCCACGATAGCCCTTCCGCCGGCATCTTCTCCCTCGCCTTCGCCGACCCTAGCCACGGCATCGCCGTCGGCGGCGATTACTCCAAGGACACCGATGACCGCCAGAACATCGCCCTCACCTCCGATGGCGGCCGCTCCTGGTCGTCCCCGCCGAACGCCGGCCCCAAAGGCTTCCGTTCCGCCGTCTCTTACGTGCCCGGCCGCAAGCTGTGGATCGTCACCGGCACCTCCGGTTCCGACCTCTCCGGCGATGGCGGCAAAACCTGGAAGCTCTTCGATAGCGGCGCTTACAACGCCATGAGCTTCGTCCCTGGCGGCGCCGGATGGGCCGTCGGCCCGCAAGGCCGCATCGCGCGTTTCGAGGCGCCCGCCCATTAGCCCCATGCTGTGCAAGGCCCAGGGCATCACCAAACGTTACGGACCCAGCACCGTGCTGGAGGCGGCCAGCTTCACCATCCACGAAGGCGAAGTCCTCGGCTTGATCGGCCCCAACGGCGCAGGCAAGACCACGCTGTTCGAATGCCTCGCCGGACTCCTCCCCACCGATGGCGGCACGGTCGAGTTCCGCGGCGCGCCGCTGCCCGCGAGCCGCCGCAAGCAGGCGCTTTTCTACCTCCCGGATGGCATACGCCCCTGGGCCGACCAGCCCGTCCACTGGGTGCTCGCCTTCTTCGAAGCGCTCTACGGGCGTCCGCCAGGCGAAGGCGCCGCGCTCGCCGCCGCAATTACAAGAGATCTCAAACTCGAGCCTCTCCTCCGCTCGCGCATCGGCTCGCTCTCCAAGGGAGAAGCCAAGCGCGTCCTGCTGGCTCTCGGCCTGCTCACGCCGCAACCCTTGCTGCTGCTGGACGAACCCTTCGACGGCCTCGATTTTCGCCAGACTCGCGACGTCATGGCGCTCTTGCGCACCGTCCCCGCGCGCGGCCGCACCCTCTTCGTCTCGATTCACCAACTGGTGGATGCCGCCCGCATGTGCGACCGCCTGGTGCTGCTCAGCCGCGGCCGCGTCGTGGGCGTGGGCACGCTGCCCGAACTGCGCTCTCTCGCTGGTCTCGCCGGCGTGGACGGCGCCGGACTCGAGGAGGTCTTCCTTGCCCTCACGTAGCGTAGCCTTCCAGGCTGCCATGACCCCATTCATGGGGGCATTCTACCTCCTCGGACTCTCCTTTCCTCCGCGTCTCCGCGTCAAAATACCTTCTCTGCGCCTTCCTCTGCGTTCTCGGCGTCTCTGCGTTGAATGGACCCCTTCGCTCTCCAAAACTCGCCGGCTTAGGGAGGCCCCCCTTGCCCTCACGTAGATTCCGCTGGCTCCTCGCCAAGGAATTCCGCGAGCTCATGGCCTCCCGCGCCTTCTGGCTCCTGCTCCTCATGATCGGCCCGCTGGTGGGCCACGGCTTCATCACCGCCGTGGATACCTACGCCGAAGCCAGCGGCATCGCCGGCGGACCCGCCGCGCTCGGGCAGGGACTCAGCCCGCTCGATGGCATCCTCGTGCCCACCTTCGGCGCCTACGATCTCGCCGTCACCCTGCTCTTCCCCTTCGTCGCCATCCGCCTGGTCGCCGCCGAAAAGGCCAGCGGCGCTTGGAAGCTCCTGCTGCAATCGCCCGCCTCGCCCGGCGCCATGCTGCTCGCCAAAGGACTGACCCTGCTCGCCGGCTGGCTCGTCGCCTGGCTTCCCGGGCTCGCCGCGCTCGTCCTCTGGAAACTCTACGGCGGAACCCTCTATCAGCCAGAGGTGCTGAATCTCCTGCTCGGCCACCTGCTGCGCGTCGTGCTGGCGGCGGGGCTTGCCGTTGCCGCCGGCGCCATCGCCAACGGGGCGGCCTCTGCCGCCATCGCGACCCTCGGCTTCACGGTGGGCACGTGGGCCCTCGAATTTATCGCCGCCGGCCGCGGCGGCGCGCTTCAGAAGCTCGCGTCCTACACCCCCACCGCCGCCCTGCGCGTCTTCGAACAGGGAGAACTCCGCCTCGCGACGGTTCTCGTCACCGTCGCCATCGGCCTCGCCGGATTTGCCCTCGCCGCCGTCTGGCTCCACCCCGGCCGCACCATCCGTTACCGCCTCATCGCCGGAGCCGCCATCCTGTTACTTTTGACCCTCACCGGCGCCGCCGCCTCGCGCCTGCGCTCCGCCAGGGACCTCAGCGAGAATCGCCGCAACAGCTTCTCCGCCGCCGACGAGAGTGCCCTCGCCCGCATCCGCCAGCCTCTCCGCGTCACCGTATTCCTCTCCCCCGAAGACCCGCGCCTGATGGACCTGGACCGCAACATCCTCGCCAAACTCGCCCGCATCCTCCCCGAAGTCGAAATCGTCCATGCCGCGCATTCCCGCACCGGACTCTTCGAAGCGGGCGGCGATCGTTACGGCGAAGTCTGGTACCAACTCGCTGGCCGCAAATCGATGACCCGCTCCACCACCGAACCCATCGTCCTCGACAACCTCTATCAACTGGCCAAGCTGCCGCCGCCGGTCCGCCGCGAAGGCGAATTCCCCGGCCACCCGCTGCCCGCCACCCCAAGCGGCGCAGCCGTGCTCTACTACGCCATCTGGCCACTTGCCATAGCCATCGCCGGGTGGCTACACTTGCGGAACTGGAGCTAATCCGTGAATCGAATCACTACTATCGCCTCCGTAGTTTGCGCGCTATCCGCCAACTTTTTCGCGCTCGCCCAACCCCCGCTCGCCCAACTAAAGCCCGTCAAGATCGACGTTGCCGGCGAGAAGGCCGGCGCCGAGCCCACCCACTTCATTCCCATCGTGGGTAACTGGATCGTGACCAAGGACGGCGCGAAGAACGTATTGATGGTGGATGGCCGCCAGTGGAAGCGCGGCGATCCCTCCGGCGGTCTGGCCGATAAGGCCCGCGCCATCTACGGCGCAAAACACGAAGACTTCATCGACAACGTGAAGGCGTTCGCCTACTTCCCCTACGCCGTGGCGCAGGGCGTCGACGACTTCCGTAACGGCGAAATCTCCATGCGCTTTCAACTGGTGGATGGCGCGCTCGACACCTGCGCCGGCATCCTCTTCAACGTCAAACCCAACGGCGATTACCTCACGGTCCGCTTCAACGGCAAGGAAGATAACCTCGTCTTATGGACCTTTAACAAAGGCACGCGCAAGTTCGTCAAGAAAGGCGCCGAGGACATGCCGCTCCAGCGCAAAGAGTGGTACGCCATGAAGATTGCCGTCCAGGGCACTAAGTTAGAAGGCTATCTCAATGGCAAGAAGCTGCTCGACTACACCTTGCCCGAGCCCGTCACTGGCAAGGTGGGCGTCTGGTCGAAGACCGACAGCGTCAGCCTCTTCGACGATTTTACCGTCGTCCCGCGGTAGGACAGACCACCGGCTTTTGTGGTCTATTCCATTTGGGAGTTAGATGTCCGAAAGGGGCCTCTACCCCACCCGTAACGCCCGCCGTGCCACCGGCGACGAGAACACGATGCTCGTCGTCGGCACGCCGAAATCCAGCAGCTTCTCCACCACCCGACCTAACTCCGTGACGCTCTCCGCCACTACTTTCAAAATGAACGCGTCGCCGCCGGCCACGTGATGGCACTCCGTCACGCGCTCCATCGCCTGCACCGCCTTCAAAAACGGCCGGTACTTCACCCCGTCGCAGCTCAACCGCACGATCGCCAGCACCGGCAGCCCGAGTGCCTCGCGGTCGATCTCCACCCGGTACCCCGTGATGATCCCCACTTCCTCCAACCGCCGCAGACGCTCCGCCGTGGCCGCGGGCGAGAGCCCGATCCGCCGCCCCAACTCCGCGTAGCTCAAACGCGCGTCTTCCTGTAGCGCCGCGAGCAACTTTCTGCCGATTTCGTCCAACAATACGCTCGATTCAATGGCCATATCCTCATTTTACCGACGATTCGCTATTCAAAAACCATCCGTCGCGAGTTATTATTCGGACAGAATGCTGCAACTCAGCGGTCAGCCTCTTTCATTGCATGAAATCGCTCGGATCGCGGACTGGGTACCCTCTGGGTCCGTCGGTATTCAGATCTCTCCCGCCGCCGTCGCCCAAATGGACGCCTCGCGCGCCGTGGTGCGCCGCGTCGCCGAAGGTTGCCTCCCCGTCTACGGCATCAATACCGGCTTTGGCAAACTCTGCGAGGTGCGCATCTCTAACGGCGAACTCGCTCGCCTGCAACTCAACCTGGTGCGCAGCCACGCCTGCGGGCTCTCTGTACCGCTATCCGAGCCTGAGACGCGCGTCATCGTGGCCCTGCGCGCCAACACGCTGGCGCGCGGGCTTAGCGGCGTGCGCCCCATCGTCGCCCAGACCCTCACGCTCATGTTGAATCGCGGCGTGCATCCCGTGATCCCCTCGAAAGGCTCGGTCGGCGCCTCTGGCGATCTCGCCCCGCTCGCCCACCTCGCGCTCTGTGTCATCGGCGAAGGCGAAGCCATCTATCGCGGCGAGCGCATGCCGGGCCGCACTGCGCTAGAGCGCGCCGGCATCGAGCCCGTCCGCCTTGAAGCCAAGGAAGGTCTCGCGCTGCTCAATGGAACCCAGGCGCTCACCGCCGTGGGCGCGCTCGCCCTGTGGCGGGCCACACGCCTCGCCGGCCTCGCCGACGTCGCGGGCGCCATGACTCTCGCCGCCCTGCTCGGCACCCCCGTCGCCTTCGACCAGCGCATACACGCTGCGCGCCCGCATCCCGGACAGGGCATCGTCGCCGCCCGCCTGCGCGCACTCTTGGAGGGGAGCGACGTCGCGCCCGGCCGCCGCACCGCTCCCGCCCGCGTGCAGGACGCCTACAGCCTGCGCTGCATGCCGCAAGTGCACGGCGCGGTGCGCGACGCACTGCGCTTCGCAACCGGCAGCGTCGAGATCGAGACCGGCTCCGCCACCGATAACCCGCTCGTCTTCGCCGAATCCGGTGCCGTGCTCTCCGGCGGCAACTTCCACGGTGCGCCGCTCGCTCTCGCCTTCGATACCGCCGCCATCGCTCTCACCACCCTCGCCGGCATCGCCGAACGCCGCATCGATCGCCTGGTCAATCCCGACCTCAACCAGGGACTCCCCGCCTTTCTCGCCGCCCATCCCGGCCTCAGCAGCGGCTTCATGATCGCCCACGTCGCCGCCGTCTCGCTGCTCAACGAGTGCAAGGTGCTGGCGCATCCCGCCAGCGTCGACAACGTGCCCACCTCCGGCGGCCAGGAGGATCACGTTTCCATGGGCATGACGGCAGCCCTTAAGCTGCGCACCATCGTGGAAAACGGCGAGTACATCGCCGCCATCGAACTGTTGGCCGCCGCCGAAGCCCTGCGCTATCGCGAGCCCTTCGAGCCGGGGCCCGAACTGCGCCGCGTGCGCGACGTGGTCCGCAGCATTGCTCCGCCGCTCGGCGAAGACCGCCCGCTGTCCATCGATATCGAAAATGTCGCCCGCGCCATCCGTGAAGGCAAGTTCGATGAATGGGCAATTCCGGAGTCCCTGCCGGCCCCGGTGAGGTTGATACAAGGAGCCGTGCAATGAGCTTGACTACCGCCATCCGCGCCCCCCGAGGCACCGTCCTACGCTGCCGGGGTTGGCACCAGGAAGCCGCCCTGCGCATGTTGCACAACAATCTCGATCCCGAGGTCGCCGAGAACCCCGACGAGCTAATCGTCTACGGCGGCACCGGCCGCGCGGCGCGCGACTGGCCGTCGTTCCACGCCATCGTGCGCGCGCTCGAATCGCTGGCCAACGATGAAACCCTGCTCGTGCAGTCGGGCCGTCCGGTGGGCATCTTCCGCACCCATCCCGAATCGCCGCGCGTCTTGCTGGCCAATTCCAACCTGGTCGGACACTGGTCGAACTGGGACGAATTCAACCGCCTGGAAAAGATGGGCCTCACCATGTACGGGCAGATGACCGCTGGCTCCTGGATCTACATCGGCAGCCAGGGCATCGTGCAGGGCACGTACGAGACTTTCGCCTCGCTCGCCAGGAAACACTTCGGCGGATCGCTCGCCGGCAAACTGGTGGTCTCCGGCGGCATGGGCGGAATGGGTGGCGCGCAACCGCTCGCCGCCACCATGAACGGCGCGCGCTTCCTCGCGATCGAGGTGGATCCCGCGCGCATCCAGCGCCGCCTCGCCACCGGCTACTGCGACCGCATGGCCCGCACGCTCGACGAAGCCCTGGAACTTCTCGCCGGACCGGAGGCCGTCTCCGTCGCCCTGGTGGGCAACTGCGCCGACGTCCTCCCCGAGATGGCGCGTCGCGGCATCGTTCCCGACGTCCTCACCGACCAGACCAGCGCGCACGATCCGCTCAACGGTTACGTGCCCAACGGCATGACGCTCGCGGAAGCCCGTGTGCTGCGCGCGCGAAATCCCAAAGAGTACGTGGCACGCAGCATGGCCGCCATGGGCGCGCATGTCGAGGCCATGCTCGAACTCCGCAAGGCCGGCGCCGTGACCTTCGATTACGGCAACAACCTCCGCACCCAGGCCAAGAATGCCGGCGTGGAGCGCGCCTTCGACATCCCCGGCTTCGTCCCCGAGTACATCCGCCCGCTGTTCTGCGAAGGCCGCGGCCCCTTCCGTTGGGTGGCGCTCTCCGGCGATCCGGCGGATATCTACCGCACCGATCGGCTCGCCGCCGAGCTATTCCCGCATGATGAGACTCTGGCGCGATGGCTCCCGCTGGCGCGCCAACGCATTCAGTTTCAGGGCCTGCCGGCGCGCATCTGCTGGCTGGGCTACGGCGAGCGCGCCGAATTCGGCCTCGCCATCAACCGGCTGGTGCGCAATGGAGAATTGAAGGCCCCCATCGTGATCGGCCGCGACCACCTGGACACCGGCTCCGTCGCCTCGCCGTTTCGCGAGACCGAAGGCATGCGCGACGGCTCTGACGCCATCGCCGATTGGCCGCTGCTCAACGCCCTGGTGAACACCGCCGCCGGCGCCTCCTGGGTGAGCATCCACAATGGCGGCGGCGTCGGCATCGGCTACTCGCAGCATGCCGGCATGGTCGTGGTCGCCGACGGCACGGCGGAGATGGATCGCCGCCTGGAACGAGTCCTGACGAGCGACCCCGGCCTGGGCGTAGTCCGCCACGCCGACGCCGGCTATCCCGAGGCTATCCGCTTCGCCGAGAGTCATGGCATCAAGCGGCCCGCGTTGTAGAGTAGCCTTCCAGGCTGCCATGCCCCCATTCATGGGGGCATTCTTCCTTCTCTGAAGGCACTGTTACATTAGGAGAGTAAATGCCGCGCCAACTCGTCGAGTGTGTCCCCAATTTTTCCGAAGGCCGCGATGCCGGCAAAATTGACGCCATCGTGCAGGCCATCCTCGCCGTCCCCGAGGTGGTCCTGCTGGACCGCGAAGCCGATGCCGATCACAACCGCAGCGTCCTCACCTTCGTAGGCCCGCCCGCCGCGGTGGCCGATGCCGCCTTCCGCGCGGTGGAAAAGGCCGTCGCCCTGATCGATCTCACCAAGCAGCAGGGCGCGCACCCGCGCATCGGCGCGGCCGACGTGGTCCCCTTCATCCCCATCGAATCTGTCACGCTTGCAGAGTGCGTCCAACTCGCCGAGCGGCTGGGCGCGGAGATCTGGAGCAAACTGAAGGTCCCGGTCTACCTCTACGAGGCCGCCGCGCGCCGGCCAGAACGCACCAACCTGGAGAACATCCGCCGCGGCCAGTTCGAGGCGCTGGTCCAAGAAATGGGCACCGTCCCGGCGCGCGATCCGGATATCGGCGACCCGGTCTGTCACCCCACCGCCGGCGCCACCGTCACCGGCGCGCGCAAATTTCTGATCGCCTACAACATCAACCTCAACACGCCCGACGTCGCCATTGCCAAACGCATCGCCAAGACCATCCGCTTCTCTAGCGGCGGCTTCCGCTACGTGAAGTCCATGGGCGTGATGCTGGTCTCGCGCAACCTCGCGCAAGTGTCGATCAACCTCACCGATTTCGAACAGACGCCCATGCATGTAGTGTTCGAGGCCGTGCGCCGCGAAGCCGAGCGCTATGGCGTCGCCGTGGCCGGCAGCGAAATCGTCGGGCTGATTCCCCGCAAGGCCATCGAACTCTCCGCCGAATACTTCCTGCGCTACGAGAACTTCCGCCCCGAGCTCGTGCTGGAAAACCGCATCGCCAGTGCGCTCTCCGCGCGCCGCGGACTGCCCGAATTTCTCGACGCGCTGGCTTCGCCCAGTGCCACCCCAGGCGGCGGCAGCGCCGCGGCGGCCGCCGCAGCCATGTCCGCCGCCCTCGGTTCCATGGTGACGCGCCTCGCCAAACTGGCGAGCGAGCCCTTCGAAGACGACCGCCGCTTCTTCACCGCGGCCGTGGACCGCGACGCCGAAGCCTTCAACGCCGTGATGCTCGCCTACAAGCGGCCCAAAGCCGAGCGCGCTCCGTTTATCGAAGAGGCGCTCCACGGCGCGGCCGAGGTGCCGCTTCAGGTGGTGGAGCGGATTCACGCCATGCAGCAGCGTCTCGACGCCCTCCAGATCCCCGCCAGGTTCGCCAGCGATCTAGCCGTGGCGAAAGCCCTGGCAACAGCCGCCCGCGCCGGCGCGCTGGAAAACGTCAACATCAATCTCGATGCCATCCAGGACGCCGCCTTCAAGAGCGCCGTGACCACGCGCATACAGTCCCTAAAATGAATCGTAATGCCGCCAGCCCTGGTGGGGCGGACCCCCTGGTCCGCGCGGGTCCCCCTGGACCCGCTTCTCGCCAACGAAATCAGCTTCAACCAAACGAAGCAAGCCGGCGAGGGCGTCGGCTGCGGACCGGGGGTCCGCCCCACACGGCTGGAGTGCCTGACCCATGACTGATCTCGCCGTCCTACACTGCCGCCAACTCGTCACCCTCGCGGGCCCGCCCGGCGCGCGCTCGGGACCCGCCATGCGCTCTCTCGCCATCATCGCCGATGGCGCTCTGCACGTATGCGACGGACGCATCGCCGCCGTGGGCCCGCGCGCGGAGATCGAGCGTTCCTTCTCCGCGGACACCGAAATCGTCGACGCCGGCGGCCGCATCGTACTCCCCGGCTTCGTCGACGCACACACGCATCCGGTGTTCGCCGGCAACCGCGCCGGCGAGTTTGAACGCCGCGTGGAAGGCGCCACCTACGCCGAGATCGCGGCATCCGGCGGGGGCATCCGAGCCACCGTCCGCCTCACCCGCGAGGCCTCCGCCGATTGGCTGCTCGCCGCCGGCCGCCGCTACGCCGACTGGTTCCTTTCTGGCGGCACCACCACCATCGAAGCCAAGTCGGGCTACGGCCTCTCGCCCGATGCCGAAATCAAGATCCTGAACACCATCCGCCAACTCAACGCCGACGCCCGCCTGCGCTACGTACCCACGTTCCTGGGCGCCCACGAGGTCCCCGACGAATATCTCGGCCGCATCCGCGACTACGTCGATCTCGTGATCCACGAGATGCTGCCGCGCGTCGCCAGAGAGCACCTCGCCGAGTACTGCGACATCTTCTGCGAACCTAACGTGTTTCCCGTGGAACAGGCGCGCACCGTGCTGCGCGCCGCACGAGCGCTCGGGCTCGGCCTGCGCCTGCACGCCGACCAGTTCAGCGCCGATTACGGCGCGCTGCTCGCCGCCGAACTCCATGCCGCCACCGCCGACCATCTGGAGTCTTCCACCCCCGCCGCGTTGGCCGCGCTTCATGCCGCCGGCGTGCAACCCGTGCTGCTTCCGGCCTCGGTCTACCACCTGGGTTCGACGCGCTACCCGGCGGCGCGCCGCATGATCGATCTCGGCCTGCCCGTGGTACTCGCCACCGATTTCAACCCCGGAAGCTCCCCCACCGCGTCCATGCCAATGGTGCTCTCCCTCGCCGCCACGCAACTGAAGATGACGCCCGCGGAGTCGATCACCGCCGCCACCGTCAACGCCGCGCACAGCCTCGGCCGCGCGCACAAAATCGGCTCGCTTGAGCCCGGCAAACTCGCCGATTTCGCCATCCACGATTGCGACGACTATCGCGAGCTCCCCTACTTCTTCGGCCGCGATTCGGCCCACGCCGTCTACCTTGCCGGCAGATGCGTCTATCGTCGCTCCTGGGGACTGACAAGCCTGACATGAATTTCCGGCGCTCTTTGCCGGAAATTCGCTGTCAGGCCTGTCTGTCCCCGGGTCCCGCCTGTCCCCGGGTCCCACCTGTCCTCCCTTTTCCCCGTCCTTTATACTGGTAACTACATGAGGGTCGGCCGATTCCTAATACCTGCGATGGGTTGCGCTCTACTGGTGTGTACGCTGTTTGCGCAGCGTCCCTTCCGCACGTACCCGGCATGGGAGTACAACAACTTCCCCATCCCCCCCGATTGGAACGTGAACGGCGAGTGGACCTTCGCGCGCCTGATGTATCCCACTACCTCCGTCCGCCTGGACTGGCAGAGCGAGCACCGGCGCGGCTTCGACTGGCGCGAAGGCAACACCAACTGGACCATCGACTATCCGCGGAGCGACCGCCATCTGTCCGCCGCCGTCCGCCGCCTCTCCCGCGTCGACGCGCGCAGCGTCGAGCAGCCCATCAATCTCGACGACGACGATGACGTCTTCAATTACCCGTGGCTCTACGCCGTCGAGGTCGGCCACTGGGAATTGACAGACTCGCAAATCGCCAAATTCCGCGAATTCCTGATGCGCGGCGGCTTCTTCATGTGCGACGATTTCCACGCCGCCAACGAGTGGGAAGTTTTCATCTACACCATGCACAAGGTCTTCCCCAATCGCCCCATCGTCGACATCCCCGATAAGGACGCCATCTTCCACACCGTGTTCGATCTGGATGACCGCTACCAGGTCCCGGGCGCGCAGTTC
>Ga0209014_10001891_pt1 | contig 12339 bp, 11 predicted proteins | sample BarGraNGADG00212_FD_184491 | JGI IMG/M metagenome (GOLD analysis project Ga0209014, IMG submission 184491) | Arctic peat soil microbial communities from Barrow, Alaska - Barrow Graham LP Ref core NGADG0002-212 (SPAdes) (version 2) | ecosystem: Environmental > Terrestrial > Soil > Wetlands >... | reverse complement strand
AGCCTTCTCCAAGCGGAACTTTGAACCTGTTGATGGAGAAATAACACGTCCAGCAGATTGAAAGTGGGGAGAGAGTGGGGAGAGAGCGATTGGACAAAGAAAAAGGGGTTGTGGAAAAGTTCCGCAACCCCTTGATTCTTATGGTGGGCCAGGACAGAATTGAACTGTCGACACACGGATTTTCAGTCCGTTGCTCTACCGACTGAGCTACCGGCCCCCGTTCGGCATGCGATCGCCGAAATGGAAGGTCTCTCTATAAAATATGTCCTCGTTTGTCAAGCCATTTTTCCGGCAGGGTCGCGGTCCGTTACGGGCGGGGCAACACGCCGTCGGTGCATGGCTTTTCCGGCTGTTGTTCCGGAAGTGGAATGAAAGCATTTTCCGCTCCGGCGGATGGGGGTATTCCGGCGGCTGCGAACGCGGTGGGCGCCTCTTCAGCGTCCATCGGATCGGAATCACCTCGCCGGTGGATGACGAGGGTTGCGGCGATCTTGTCGTGCCACCCCTGCTTCCTGCCGTCAAAGGCGACCCAGAGGAAGCCGAGGCCAAAGAGGGGTCCGGAGATCAGGTAGCCCACCCACCGCAGGAAGGCGATGCCCGGGGTGATCGGGTCGCCCGACGTCTGGATCACGCGGAGGCCGAGGAGCATCTTTCCCGGCGTCCGGCCCGCGATCCCGTGGAATCCGGTGAAGTAGATCATACCGGCGAGGAGGGAAGCGGCGATGTAGAGGAGCGCGAAGACGCCTATTCCGTGTGCCGGATCCCCGAGGGAGGAGAGAACGCGGTCCGTCATGTTCCCCTTCAGTCTGAGGGCGAGCAGGCCGATCAGAAATAGAATCAGCGTTACGAAGTAGAGGATGACCTTGTCGATGAGAAAGGCGAAAAGTCGCCGCCAGAAACCGCCGTACCGTCTGCCCATCATGGTTCCTCTCCTTCATGGTCCCGGGTGAATTCCCTTTGGCTTGCCGGGGAGTTGCAAACCGCAGGCTTCCTTAAGGTCATCCCATGGACTCCGTTTCCCGTGCTCCAATCTCGTACTGGAGGATGGCGAGGAGCGCGAGTGACGCCGTCTCCACGCGGAGCACCCTCTTTCCGAGGCTGACGGACAGGAAACCCGCCCGCCGGGCCAGTTCGATCTCTTCCGCGCTGAAGCCTCCCTCCGGACCGATCACCAGGATGAACTCCTTCATCCCCGACCATGCCGGGTCCCTAAGGACCATGCTGATCCCCGTCGTCGTCTCCTCTTCCCAGGGGATCAGTCTGAGGCCGCTTTCGGGAACGGTGTGAAGCATCCGCTCAAACGTCACGATCTCCCCGATCTCCGGGATATCGGACCGGCCGCACTGGCGGGAGGCCTCGACAGCGATCTTCTGCCACCGCTCCCGTTTGCGCGGAAGCCGCCCCGGCTCCCAGCGGGGGACGGACCGCTCCGCGAAGAAAGGGATGATCCGTTCCACGCCCAGTTCCGTCGCGTGCCGGATGATTCCGTCCATCTTCTCCGCCTTGGGGACGGCCTGGCAGAGGGTGATATGAATTTCGGCGGCGGGCGCCGCAACCCGGGCGGTGATCTCCAGATCGATCCCTTCCGCCGTCTGCCGCCGGATGAGCGCCTTGTATTCCCACCCCGTGCCGTTGAAAATCCGAAGCGGGTCGCCCTGCTTCATCCGGAGGACCGTGTTCAGGTAACGCGCCTGATCCGCGGTCACTTTGCAGAGAGCGCCCGTCTCGATGGTGCGCGGTAGGTAGATTCGGGGAATCGTCACGGACGGTCGCCTGCTTTCTTCAGGAGATAACAGACCCACTCCTTTTCGGTGATGAGGCGGTGGATCGGGAAGGAGTCGCCCGGGAAACGGGCCTCGATGTCCGGTTTGTTCTCTTCGATGATTCCCGAGATGACAAGGTAGCCGCCGGAGCTGACGAGGCGAACGAGATGGGGATAAAGTTTGATTAGGAGCTTCGCCGTCAGGTTCGCCACGATCAGGTGAAAGGGTTCCGTGAGTTCGGCGACGTCCCGGCCGGAGACCGTGACGCGGTCTTCGGCCCGATTGATCCGGACATTCTCCCGTGCGATCTCCGTTGCCTGCTCATCATTGTCCACGCAGAGGACTCGCCCGGCGCCAAGCTTCGCGCACGCGATGCCGAGGATGCCCGTTCCCGTTCCGACGTCGAGGACGCGCCACGGCTCGACCGGCCGCTCCTTGAGAAGGATCTCATCGATCGCCTCCAGACACATCCTCGTGGAGGGGTGCTGGCCGGTGCCGAAGGCCATGCCGGGGTCAATCTCAATGACGATGTCCCGGCCGGCCGGGGAGAAGTGTTCCCAGGTCGGTTTGATGACGATGTTCCGGCTCACCCGGAGGGGCTTGAAGTATTTCTTCCACGCCTCCCCCCAATCGGGATCGCGGATGATCTCTGTCTTGAAGCCGGGTTTCTCAAGCTCCGGGAAGATCTCCGTCAGGCTGTCGATGTAGACCTGAAGCGCGGCAAGACGCTGCTCCAGACGGACGTCGAACGGGAGAAAGGCTTTCAGGATTTCCCCGGAGAGGGGTTCGGGGGAACCGTTCGACGATAGCGGTTCCAGGGTTTCCTGGAAGGCGCCCTGGGCGCCGATCTCCGTCACGAAGTTGTTCAACGCGTCGATCATTTCCATCGGGGCGAAAAACTCGATTTTCAGCCAGTCGCCTATCTTCTCCTCCGCTTTTCCATGCTGTTTCGACATGATCCGCAGCCCCTTTAACCTGAAAAACTCCTCATTCCTTGGTTGTTCGTTGTGCATACCTATAGCTTTTTCGGGCGGATATTTCAAGCGGCTTGAATTTTGGGAATCTTCATGATAGCGTCTACGCCAGAAAATGGTTTGGGAGCGGTTGTGAGATATTACCCCCTATTTCTTGATATTACCGGGCGTAAATGCGTCGTCGTCGGCGGCGGAAACGTCGCCGAACGGAAGGTCGAAAGGCTTCTCGCCTGCGGCGCCCGCGTGGAAGTTGTGGGGAAGAGCCTGACGCCGCTCCTCGCGGCGTGGAACGGGGAAGAAAAAGTCGTCCACCGCGACGCCGACTATGAGGATTCCTGTCTTGCCGACGCCTTTCTCGTGATCGGCGCGACGGACGACGAGGCCGTCAACGGGCGGATCGCAAGGGATGCCCGCGCCCTGGGGATTCCGGTCAACATCGTCGACGACCCCGCCCGGTGCGATTTCATCCTTCCTTCCATCGTGGAGCGGGGGGATCTGTTCATCGCCGTCTCCACCGGCGGCAGGAGCCCCGGCCTGGCCAAAAAAATCCGGAAAGAGCTGGAGGCCATGTACGGTCCCGAATACGCGATTCTGCTTGAGATCCTGGGCCAGCTCCGGAGAAAGGTCATCGCCGGGGGGCGCCCCTCCGACGAGAATCGTGCGTGTTTCGAGGCCGTTGTCTCTTCGGAGATCCTGGATCATATCCGCGCCAAGCGGTGGGGACATGTGAAGGATCTGATCCTGAGGCTGACGGGCATAGAGATGGAGGTGGAACCGCGATGATGGGAATTGTCCTGTTCAAGGTGGCTTTGGCCGTCTATCTGGCCTCCGCCGTCGTCTACGGAGGCTCGCTCTGGGGTAGAAAGGTCATGCCGGCGCGATTTGCCACGGGTCTGATGTTTGCGGCCCTCGTCATCCATACCTCCTCCTTTATTTCCCGCTGGCTGGCGGAGGGGGTGATCCCGGCCATGGGTCTTTACGATGTCCTCTCCTTCTTTGCCTGGGTCATGGCGGCGGCCTATCTTGCTTTGCAACTGAGGACCAAAACCCGGGTCCTGGGGGCGTTCGTCTCGCCCGTGATCTGTGTGATCATGGTTATCGCTTCCGTGGAGTTGGGGGGGAGGGTCGGCGCCTCCACCATGCTGAAAGGGTCTTTGGTCACGGCCCACGTGATGCTCTCCATCACCGGGGAGGCCCTGTTTGCGGTGGCTTCCTGCGCCGGCATCATGTATCTGCTCCAGGACAGTCTGATCCGGCGGAAGAAAGAGGGGAGCCTGATCCGGCTCTTCCCGTCGCTCCGTGATCTCGACCGGATCAATTATCTCTGCCTGTTCTGGGGATTTCCGCTGCTGACGCTTGGCATTCTGGCCGGTTCGTTCTGGGCGCGGATCGTCTGGGGAAGCCACTGGCAGTGGGATTCCAAACAGGTCTGGACGCTTCTGGCCTGGGGTCTCTATGCCTTCCTTCTCCATCAGCGGCTTGTCATCGGGTGGCAGGGACGCAAGGCGGCCCGCTGGTCGCTGATGGTGTTCACGGCGCTTGCCGTTCTGCTGATCGCCGGAAAACTTTTCTTCCGGACGGCCCACAATTTTATGTGAATCTATGCAACTTGTTCTCATTGGCATGAACCATAAGACGGCTCCTCTCGAGATCCGGGAGCGGCTTCAACTCTCCTGCGGGGAGGTGGACCGGACTCTCCCGGAGCTGATGCGCATGACGGAGATCCGTGAGGCGATCTGTCTTTCCACCTGCAACCGGGTTGAGGTCATCTCCCGCGTGACAGACAGCGAGCAGGCCGTCGCCGGTCTGAAGTCCTTCATATACGGTCAGGGGAATCTCGACATTGCCGAGATGGAGCGATGCCTGTACGTCTACCGGGATCTGGAGGCGGTCCGCCATTTCTTCCGCGTGACGTCGAGCCTCGATTCCATGGTCATGGGGGAGCCGCAGATCCTGGGGCAGATGAAGGAGGCCTACCGCATGGCGGTCGATCACCGGACGACGGGGGTCCTCCTGAACCGGCTGAGTCACCACGCCTTCCTGGTTGCCAAACGGGTTCGGACGGAGACGGGTATCGCCGGCAATGCCGTTTCCGTCAGTTATGCGGCGGTGGAACTGGCGAAAAAGATCTTCGGCAATCTCAAGGGGAAGTCGGTCCTTCTGATCGGCGCCGGAGAGATGTCGGAACTGGCGGCCCGCCACCTGCTCCGCCAAGGGGTCGGCCACATCCACATCGCGAACCGGACTTATGCCAGGGCCGAGGAGATGGCGGCTCTGTTTCAGGGGACGCCTGTGGCCTTCGACCGGTTTCCCGAGATCTTGCCGGAGGTGGATATCGTAATCGCCTCCACCGGCGCACCGGGCTACATTCTGACCAAGGAGATGGTGGCCACGGCGCTCCGGCGGAAGCGGGACCGCCTGCTCTTTCTGATCGACATCGCCGTCCCAAGGGACATCGATCCAGCGGCCGGCGAGATCGAAAATGTCTATCTTTACAATATCGACCACCTGCAGGACGTGGTCGATGCGAACCGGGAGGTGCGGAAGAGCGAGGCGATGAAGGCGGAAGAGATCATCGCCGAGGAGGTCACGGCCTTCGAGAAGTGGTTCAACACCCTTGCCGTCGTGCCCACGATCGTGGCGCTGCGCGGGAAGATGGAGGGGATCGTCCGGGGGGAAATGGAGAGATCCGCCCGCTGGCTCGGAGGGCTGGAAGCGGAGGAGCGGTCGCGGATCGAGTGGCTGGCCTCCTCCATCGTCAACAAGATCCTGCACGACCCGATCACCGGTCTCAAGGAGGAGAGCCGCGAGAAGGATGAACTCCCGTATGTCGCGGCCGTCCGGAGGTTGTTCAAGTTGTGAGATCTTTGGAAATCGTGATCCCTCCGCGCGCTGGACATTTTTCGATGCGAAAAATCTCCAATGCGCGCTTCCGGGATCCGATTTCCAGGGTACGTAAAAGTATCATTCTAAAGGTTTTGGTAAAAGGTGAGAGGTAAAGAAAAGGGAGCAGGGAGGATAACATTCAGAAGACATTCAGACTTGGAACGAGGGGGAGCGCCCTGGCGCTGACGCAGTCCGGGTGGGTTGCGGACCGTATCCGGGAGCGCCATCCGGGGGTTGCCGTGGAACTGGTCACCATCCGGACGAAGGGGGACATCATGCAGGACGTCTCCCTGGCCGCGATTGGCGGGAAGGGGCTCTTCATCAAGGAGATCGAAGAGGCGCTCCTCCGGGGTGACGTGGACCTGGCCGTCCACAGCATGAAAGATGTTCCGGCCGAGCTGCCGGAGGCCCTGGAGATCGCGGTGACGCCGCTCAGGGAAGATCCGCGGGACGTCCTGATTTCGCGCGGGGACCGCAAGCTGGAGGAGATGCCCCACGGGGCGAAGATCGGCACCGGCTCGCTCCGGCGCGCCTTTCAGCTCCGAAACCGGATGCCGGATCTGGAGATCGTTCCACTGCGCGGAAACCTCGATACGCGGATCCGGAAGCTGGAAACGGAGGGGCTGGACGGCGTGATCCTCGCGGCTGCCGGGATCCGGCGGATGGGGTGGGCCTCACGGGTCTCCCAGTTCATTCCGGTGGAGCTGATGCTTCCGGCCGTCGGCCAGGGGGCGATCGGCATCGAAACCCGGCGGGATGACGCCCGCTGCCGCGAAGTGGTTGCCTTCCTCAACGATCCGGTTACCTTCTGCGAGGTCGGCGCGGAGCGGGGCTTCCTGAAAAGGCTGGGCGGCGGTTGCCAGCTTCCGATTGCGGCCTTCGCGAAAAAGAACGGCGCGGAGATCGCTGTGGAGGGGCTGGTCGGGAGCCTCGACGGGCGGACGGTGATCAGCCATCGGGTGACGGGACCTGCCACAGCATTTGCAAAACTCGGAGAAAATCTGGCGGAGCACATCCTGGAGCAGGGCGGCCGTGCCCTGCTGGATGCGGTCTATTAAAGGGGACACGATGCCGCATCCACTCAATGGGGACATGATGCCGCATCGTGTCCCCATTGAGTGGATGAATTTGATAACACTATGAGAAACAACTCATGACGAAATCGGGCAGGGTTTATATCATCGGCGCCGGTCCGGGTGATCCGGGGCTGATCACCCTCCGGGGGGTGGAGTGCATCCGGGAGGCCGATGTGATCATTTACGACCATTTGGTCAATCCCGAGATTCTCCGCCATGCCCGGCCGGATGTCCGCCGGATCTACGCCGGAAAACGGGGGGGTGAACACACCCTTGTCCAGGATGAGATCAATCGACGCCTCGTTGAAGAGGCGGGAAATGGGGCGGTGGTCGCCCGCATCAAGGGCGGCGATCCCTTCATCTTCGGCCGCGGCGGCGAGGAGGCCGAGGTGCTCCAGGAGGCGGGCATCCCCTTTGAGGTCGTGCCCGGCGTCAGTTCGGCGGTTGCCGTTGCCGCCTATGCAGGGATCCCGCTGACCCACCGGAACCATACCGCGTCGGTGGCCTTCGTCACAGGCCATGAGGATCCGAACAAGGAGAAGAGCGGCTTGAACTGGCCGACGCTTGCGGAAATCGGAACGCTTGTTTTTCTGATGGGGGTGAAAAACCTCGCGGCGATTGCGGAGAACCTGATCCGCTGCGGAAAAGAGCCCGCCACGCCGGCCGCGCTGATCCGCTGGGGTACGACCCCGGACCAGGAGACGTTGACCGGGACCCTTGGCGATATCGCGCGGAAGGCCAAGGAGAGCCGTTTTTCGCCGCCCGCTGTCTTCGTCGTCGGGGGTGTGGTCGGTCTCAGGGAAACCTTGAACTGGTTCGAGACGAAACCCCTCTTCGGCCGGGGGATCGTCATTACACGACCGGAGGCGCAGGCGGAGGGGTTTTCGAAACTTCTTCGGACCAGAGGGGCGAGGGTGATCCATTTTCCGGTAATCCGGATCGCGCCGCCGGAGACTTGGGCAGAGCTTGACGGGGCCATCGACCGTCTGGAGAGCTACCGGTGGCTCATCTTCACGAGCGCCAATGGTGTGGCCTTCTTCTTCCAGCGCCTGCGGGAGCGGGGTCGAGACATCCGGGATCTGAAGGGGATCCGGATCGCCACGATCGGCCCGGCGACAGCCGCCGCGGTCGAAGCGCTCCGAATCCGGGTGGATCTCGTTCCGGAGGAGTTCATCTCCGAGGGGGTCGTCCGGGCCTTCGCCGGCGAGGATCTCCGGGGGTGCCGGGTTCTCCTTCCGCGGGCAAAAGAGGCGCGGGATATCATTCCGGAAGGGCTCACAAAAGTGGGTGCAACCGTCGATGTCGCGACGACTTACCGGACCGTCCGTTCGGACTGCGAGGCCGCCGAGCTGTTGTCGTTCCTTGCCGAAGAGAAGGTTGACGCGATCACATTCACGAGCCCCTCGACCGTGGCCCATTTCCTCGGGATCATGGGGCCGGATTTTCATCTTCCGCCCAAGGTCCGGATCGCCTGCATCGGTCCGGTAACGGAAGCGGCGGCGAGAAAGGCTGGCCTTCCCGTGGACATCCTCCAGGAACGCTACACGATCCCGGAGCTGGTGGATTCGATCGCGGCCTATTTTGAAAAAGAGAAAGAAGTATCGTGATCGGAATCTCAAAACTCTATTGCGGGGTGGTGGAACCGGGGGAGATCTAGGCCCCCGATCCGGCCTGTTTCCTCACCGATGAGGAGATCGCCCGATAAAAAGGGGGACAGCTCCCGATTATTTTCATAGAAAGGAGCAATATCATGCAATTTCCTGATTACCGGCCACGGAGGTTGAGGAAGAATGAGAACTTTCGGAGGATGATCCGGGAGACGAGGCTCTCGGTGGACAACCTGATCTATCCGCTGTTTGTGGTGCCGGGGACGAAGGTGAAAAAACCAATTACCTCCATGCCGGGGAACTTTCAGATGTCCGTCGATCACATCGTCCAGGAGACGGCGCGGATGAAGACGTTGGGGATTCCGGCGGTCCTTCTCTTCGGGATCCCCGAAAAGAAGGACGAGATCGCCTCCGGGGCGCTCGCGAAGGACGGGATCATCCAGCAGGCGACACGGGAGATCAAGAACAAGGTCCCCGACATCCTCGTCATCACCGACGTCTGTCTCTGCGAGTACATGAGCCATGGCCACTGCGGGATGATCGAGAAGGGCGAGGTGATGAACGATCTGACGCTGGAGGTCCTGGCGGAACAGGCCGTCTCCCATGCAAAGGCGGGGGCGGACATGGTCGCCCCGTCGGCGATGATGGACGGCCAGATCGGCGCACTGCGGGAGGGGCTTGACGAGGCGGGCTTCGATGCCGTTCCGATCATGGCCTACTCGGCGAAATACGCCTCCTGCTTCTACGGCCCCTTCCGGGAGGCGGCGGAGAGCGCCCCTTCCTTTGGCGACAGGAGGTCCTACCAGATGGATCCGGCGAACAGCGACGAGGCGATCCGGGAGATCACCCTCGATGTGGCGGAAGGGGCGGACATCATCATGGTGAAGCCCGCCCTTCCATACCTGGATGTTATCCGCCGGGCGAAGGAGGAGTTCGACCTGCCGCTCGCCGCCTACAACGTGAGCGGCGAATTCGCGATGGTCAAGGCGGCGGCGCAGATGGGCTGGATCGACGGCGAGCGGGCGATGCTGGAGTCGCTGACGGCGATCCGGCGCGCCGGGGCGGATATGATCATCACCTATTTCGCCCCCGAGGCCGCGCCGCTGCTGGCTCGATAAATCGTTTTTGGGGATCCCGAAGAGGTGTGAGAGGGGTTGTCCGTATCACACCAACGGAAGACGCGATATCAATGCCGCCTCGATGATGCGCCGGTCTGAAAGGAGAGAAGCTTGGAAGAAGCTCGGAAAAAACGAATCTTACCCCACACGTTGCGGATGGTCGCCTGGGAGGTGACCCGGAGCTGCAACCTGGCCTGCGGCCACTGTCGCGCCTCGGCGCAACGGGGCCCCTATCCCGGTGAACTGGGCACCGAAAAGTGCCTGCAACTTCTCGACGAGATCGCCGCGTTCGCCAAACCGGTCATTATCCTCACGGGCGGGGAGCCGCTCCTCAGGAAGGATATCTACGATATCGCCGCTTATGGGGACGCAAAGGGGCTCCGGATGGTCCTGGCGACGAACGGGACGTTCGTGACCGAAGCGGTCGCCGAGAGGCTTTTGAAAGTCGGGATCCGGCGGGTAAGCATCAGCCTTGACGGACCCGATGCGGCAAGCCACGACCTCTTCCGCGGAGTGCCGGGGGCCTTTGACGGCTCTCTTGCCGGCATCGCCGCGATGAAAAAGGCGGGACTGGAGTTCCAGATCAACACGACGATCACCCAGGCGAATCTTGCACAGATCCGGGAGATCCACGATCTGGTCCATCGTCTCGGCGCTGCGGCGCACCACATCTTTCTATTGGTCCCCACGGGGCGGGGAAAAGAGTTGGCCGATCAGGCGATCACCGCCACCGCCTACGAAGAGACGCTGAACTGGTTCTATGAGGAGGGGCTCGGCTGCGCCATCCAGCTCAAGGCGACCTGCGCGCCCCATTACTATCGGATCTTCCGCCAGCGGCAGAAGGATAGAGGCGGCAGGACTGACGATGGGACGGAGATGAAACCGATGCCGTCAGACGCCAGCGCGGGACACCCCCTCCACTCCATGACCCGGGGGTGCCTCGGGGGGAGCGCCTTCTGCTTCATTTCCCACACGGGGCAGGTCCAGCCCTGCGGCTATCTGGAGTTGGACTGCGGTCAGGTTGCCGAAAAAGGATTTGAAGAGATCTGGAATGAATCAAAAATATTCGATGATATCCGCGATCTGAATCGATACGAGGGGAAGTGCGGCCGTTGCGAGTTCATCGGGGTATGCGGCGGCTGCCGGGCGCGGGCCTACGAGGCGACCGGAAATTACCTGGCCGAAGAGCCTCTCTGCATCTACCAGCCTGGGGAAATATAAGGCAGGGAAGGCGTATGGACGATGTCGACAGGAAACTGTTGAATCTCATCCTGGAGGATTTTCCCGTCACCGTCGCGCCGTTTGCGGAGTCGTCAGGATTGACGGCTTCGTAATAAAGTCGTCATACCCGCGAACGCGGGTATCCAGAACCCAGGCAACATTTTGAAAAAACTGGATTCCCGTTTCCACGGGAATGACGGATGAGTACGATTACGGACTTTTTTACGAGGTCGTCAGGATTGAAAGAAGGGAAAAAATGACGGAAGAAAAGAAGCGCCCCAAATTCGTCATCGTCGACGGGAGCAACTACCTGTTCCGGGCCTTCTACGCGATCCGGGAGCTTTCCAACTCGAAGGGTTTTCCGACGAACGCGATCTACGGCTTCACGACCATGCTCATGAAGCTCCTGCGCGACCAGGAACCAGACTACATTGCCGTCGCCTTCGATGTGAAGGGGCCGACGTTCCGCCATGAGGCCTACGAGGAATACAAGGCGACGAGGAGGGCTACCCCCGACACCCTGATCCCCCAGATCCCTTTCGTCAAAGAGATCGTCCGGGGTTTTTCGATCCCTGTCCTGGAACAGCAGGGGATCGAGGCGGACGATATCATCGGGACGATCGCCCGCAGGCAGGCGGAGGCGGGGATGGCGGTTGTCATCGTCTCCGGGGACAAGGACATGATGCAACTCGTCTCCACGGAGATCCTCATGGTCGACACGATGAAGGAGAAGACCTACGATATCGCGGCCGTGAAGGAGCGCTTCGGCGTCGGTCCGGATAAGATCGTGGAGATCCTCGGTCTGATGGGAGACGCCTCCGACAACATCCCCGGCGTTCCCGGCATCGGCCCGAAAGGGGCGCAGCGGCTGATCGAGCAGTTTGGGAGCGTAGCTGCGATCCTCGCCCATCCGGAGCAGATCCACAACACGAAGACCCGCGAGGCGATCCTTCAGAATGCAGAGCAGGCAAGGATGAGCCGGGAGTTGGCGCAGATCCGGATGGACGCGGCGTTCGACTTCGATCTGGAGGCCTGCCGGCGGCGGGAGCCGGACCGAGAACTTCTGATGTCGCTCTTCAGGGAGTTTGAATTCTCGTCGCTGCTCCAGGATCTGAAGATCCGGGGAGAAGAGAGCGCCGGCGACTACCGGATCTGCCGGACGCCGGAAGAGCTGGCTGCGCTTGCGTCAAGACTGCAGGAGGGCCGTGAGTTTTCGCTGGAGCCGGTCCTCTCCTCGCCGGAGGCGATGGCTGCCTCTCTCATCGGCTTGGCCATCTCGCCCGCTCCGGGCGAAGGGTTCTACATCCCCATCGCCCATGAGGACGGCACGCCGCGGCTTTCCGCCGGCACGGTCCTCAAGGTCCTCTCGCCATTCCTTGACGATCCGGCCATCCCGAAACATGGCCATGATCTCAAAACCGCCCTCATCGTGCTTTCCCAGTGCAGCCTTCCCCTCCGGGGCCTCGGCTGCGACACGATGGTCGCCTCCTACCTTCTCAATCCCGCGAAACACAGCTTTGAGCTCGCCGATACGATGCTGGATCACCTTGGTCGCCGGACGCCTTCCGTGAAGGAGCTCGTGGGGAGCGGTGCGAAGGCCGTGCCGTTTGCCTCCATTTCCGTGGAGAAGGCGGCGGACTACGCCGGCCGGCGCGCCGACGCCGTGATGTCTCTGGCCGCGGATCTGACCGGGA
>Ga0209014_10001890_pt1 | contig 12341 bp, 7 predicted proteins | sample BarGraNGADG00212_FD_184491 | JGI IMG/M metagenome (GOLD analysis project Ga0209014, IMG submission 184491) | Arctic peat soil microbial communities from Barrow, Alaska - Barrow Graham LP Ref core NGADG0002-212 (SPAdes) (version 2) | ecosystem: Environmental > Terrestrial > Soil > Wetlands > Peat... | reverse complement strand
TAGCAACGGCAATCACGCTGAAACCAACGCCGAAGGCACCAAGGTTTGCCCCGTTCACAATGTAGAGATGAAACGCTGGGAGAAGAACGGCAAGGTTGGAATAAACCAGGGCGGTAGTTGGGTTGAGGGGCGAATTGTCACGGCCTCACCATACCAGAACCCGTCCCGTGCACAAACCGGGGCTACCCGTCCCGATACCTAACGAGATGCGTAAATGTTGGGTTTCGCTGGGATATTGCCCCTACGCGCCCCGTCGGTTAAATGGGAAAATCGGGTAAACCCGGCGGGTCGCCCAAACAGGACCAAATCCGATTCATTGGAGGCCATTATCCAGGCTGGATAATCGCTTATATTAATGCGTATTGTATTACTCTTCATCCATTTCAGTTTGGCGGAAAGGCAGTTTGCGCTTGATCCAATCTATGGCCTTTTTTTCGTAGTGTTCGCCGAGCAGGCCGCTGGCCAGCACGCCGCCTAAAAAGCCCCAGACCAGGCGAGGCCTGAACACCATGCCGGCCAGCAGGGCAGGGCCCAAGTTGGTCAGGTTGGGTTTGACGGCAACGAGGGTCTCGCCATCGTCCGAATCGTGGGTGAATTGGAACTGGTGGCCTGTCTCACCCGTGGCGCGGGCTCGCAGGCGGTCGCCTACATAGTTGCCGAACAGGGCAGCGGCGGCAACGCCGGTTAAAGTGGCGAAGAAACGCAGGATTCCCATATGATTTCTCCTTATACTCAATTTGTACCACCATTTTTGGATCTTTTCAATAAGGTGGCCGCAGCGTTTTTTTGCCCCGCAAAAGCGGGGTAAAAAAACACTACCTATCCCTTTATTCAGGAAATACCACTATTTTTCTTAATCTGGTAACCCGCCCTTCCCAGGAAGGAGGGGATGCCGCGAATGAACTGGCGGTTTTTCTCTTTTTCGGGCCCGGACATTTTTTCCCAGGCCACCAGGTCGGGGTTGGTTTTGGCGTCCGGGTCCTTGGGACCGGGACGTAACGCCAGCCTTCTGCGGTCTTTTCGGTCTTCCAGAGCTGGTGTTCCAGGCGGGCCATGTGCTCCACGTCCGGGTCAGCCAGGGCCTTGGTGGGCGCATCCCAATCGACCAGGTGGGTGATGCCGCAGCCAACCGATTCAAGCAGGGTTTTGATGTGGTCGACAAAACGGTAGTTGGGCTTGCGGTAAGCCTCGTCCAACTGCTCCCAGGGCTGCAAAGCCGCCTCGCTTTCGCCGAAGGTACCGGCTTTCTTATGCTGGGCTATATATTCTTCGTGCACGGATCGTGCCAGGATATCACGCTGGGTGCTGTGAAGCAGCGAGGGTGTACAGGTGCTGTCCAGCAGGCCAAAGGCAAACATGTTCCGGTACTGGTCCTGGTGGTTCTGGCGTTCTTTCAGCAGGCGGGACAGGCCTTTTTCGCCGGCCATGCGGATGACGATGGGCGCCTCGTGGGCGGGCATCTGACGCATGAGGACCAGCCCGGCGTGCAGGCCGAGTGAATCATCGTCCACCAGGATGTAAACCGCGTTCACCGAGGGCTTGCCCGCACCGTCGAACAGGAAAGCGGCCCGCTCAAAAGCTGGGGAATGGATATCCATGACCAGCGGAATCAGCTCGCAGGCCCGCCCTATCTGCGGGTAGCGGATGTTGAGCGATTCGACCTTGGTGGAGGCGGCGCGGTCGATGATGGTGATGCGCAGGCGCAGCTTGTGTTCGGTATGCTGGTCCCACCAATCGCGGGCGGCGTGCAAGATCAGGGCTTCACCCAGGCGCCCCAGGCCGACCAGCAGCAGGTGCGGGACGCCCCCGGGCGGCAGGTGGTCGGGATCCCAGGCGGGGTGTTCTTGCAGCAGGCGGCGCGCCCCCCGCTCGAAGACGTTGAACAGCTCCAGCCGGAAGGGAGTGCTTTCCAGCATGGTTTCGCGCTCATGCATCAGGGCGTACAGCGATGGGACGGCCACATGCGCCAGGCATACCAGCGGCTCGCCCTTGCGATGGCGGGTCAGTTCCTGGGCGTGGAGGGCGATTTCGGCATTCACCCCGTCGTCGTCGCACACCGCAAACAGGCCGCGGGCCCGCTCCACTCCCGCCAGGCCCAACAACACCGGGTCGGCCGCGTCACCGAACAGGACGGTGATGCCCTGCTCGCGGCAGGACTCGATCCAGTCGTTTTCCTCATTTTGCTCGATGACCACCACTGCATCACCCTGGGCCCGGAAGGATGAGGCCAGCAGGAAACCCTTATGGCTGAGGCCGCACACTATGATGTGTCCCGACAAGGAACGCAGACGAAATATCTGGATTTGCTGGCAGAAAAGCCCAAGTACGGCATTGGCCGCGGCCGCCAGGGTTAAGCCGGGGATGAAGAAACGGGCCAGGTCCAGCTCAAGCGGAATGGGCGGCTCAACCGCCCCCGAATTCATGGGGATGAGCTGGAAAGTAAGGTAAAGGTTATCCCAGAAGGAAGCCGTCTGGTTGTGCAGGGCGGCGTAGTGGCCAAAGCCAATCACGCCCAGCACCAACGCCGCCAGCCAGGCCGCTCCCAACAGGTACCACAGGAAACTTCGTCTGCGACCGGATTTTGGATTCATTTTATTTTAAAACCACGGTTACGATCTCAAACGGGCGGAATTCTAATTTGATTTTTCCGCCCACACATTCCAGCTCGTGGAGAGGGGTCTCCATCATGTCGGCCTGGAAGGCCTGGGTCACAGGCAGGGTAGTGGTGAGGGTGCAGCGGGTGGAACTGCGCATGGCCTCGTAGAGGCGCAGCACCACGCCGCCAGAGCCGTCTTCGGCCGGCTTGACCGCTTCGATGACGATATTGGCGGCATCCAGTCTGAAAAGGGAGCGCTCACCACCGGTGCCGGGCGTCACCACCAGGGGCACGTTCAGCTCGTAGGCCTGGCGCACCACCCCGCTTTCGGCCAGGCTGCCTTCCCAGGGATAAATGGCGTAGGTGAAGGTCTGCAGGCCGCGGTCGGCAGTGGGGTCCGGGGAAAGAGATGATTTGAGCAGGGTCAGGCTGAGTAAATTACCCAGGGCGCTTAAACCGTACTTACAGTCGTTGAGCAGCGCCACCCCGCAGGATTCCTCGGTCAGGGCGGACCATTTATGATTGCAGATCTCAAAGCGGTCGGCGTCGAAGAGGTGAGAACGGTGGGTGGGACGGCGCAGGTGGCCGAACTGGATCTCGGAGATGACCTCGCTGGAGTGGATATTGAAGGGAAAGGCCACCTTGAGCAGCTTGTGGTCCTCGTGCCAGTCCACGGTGGTGGCAAACTCAACCCGCCGGCTGCCGCGCCGCAGGCGGATAACCTGGCTGAGGCTGGAGGTGTGCAGCTTACGGGTGAGGCGCAGGCTGGCAGTCAGAGGACCAGACTCCAGCACCTCCAGGGTGACCGGCTCGTCGATGGCGAACGGCTGCTGCTCGGCCATGCTGGCAATGTCCCAGGCGTCCCAGAAATCGGGTACGTCTTTAAACAGGCAGAACTGGTTGCCGGCGCCAGACATAAACTGGCGCCCGCTGGCCTTGTCCACCAGGCTGGTGAGCTCGCCACGCCCATTGAACTTTACAACGAGCCGATCATTCTCGAGGAAAAAGCTACCAGCCTCCGCCCTTGCCTGGGGCAGGGAAGAGGACGCCCGATTACCTGCTGCGGGCGGGGTCTGGGGTGATGGGTTGATTGAAGTCCAGCCGCAGGGGGGGACGGTGACTTCAACCTGCCCGAAGGCGGCTTCAACCAGGCCGGTGCGCGGCCAGGGCAGGGAGTTGAAAACGGTGAAGCCTCCAGAACCTTCCACCAGGGCAGCGGCGGCCTTTTGGGCAACAGCCTGGGCCGCAGCTTCGGCTTCGGCCAGGCCGGCCTCGGCTTCTTGATGGACCCGCTGGATGGAGCTGCCAGGCAGAATGTCGTGAAACTGGTTGAGCAGCACCTTGTGCCAGGCCTCGGCCAGGGTGGCCGGGCCGAAATCGAAACCAGCCAGGGCGCGGGCTGCCACGCCCCACAGCTCGGCCTCGCGCAGGGCAATCTCGCTGCGGCGCATGCCCAGCTTGGTTTTGGCCTGGGCAGTGAAAGTGCCGCGGTGAGCCTGGAAATACAGTTCGCCCACGTAGCGTTCCCTAGGCAGGCCTTCCTTTTCCAGGTCGGCGAAGAACGCGGCCGGGCTGGAGCGCTTGATGCGCGGCAGACCTTCCAGGTCGGCAGCACGGCGCAGGAATTCGAGATGGTTGCGGTCTGGGCCGCCGCCGCCGTCGCCCCAGCCGAAAGCCAGGATCATCGAGCGAATGCCGTTGCCCTGCAGGCGGGTGTTCCAGCGGGCGAAGAGGGCCGAGGGGCGGGTCTGGCTGGTGTAATCCGTGTAAATATGGGCCGGGATGGACGTGCCGTCGATACCCTCCCAAAGGAAAGTATTATAAGGGAACTGCTCGCCGCCGTTGTAGTTCCAGGTAATCTTCTGGGTGGCAAAACCCACGCAGCCGCAGCCGCGCAGGATTTGGGGCAGGGCGCCCGAGTAGCCAAAGACATCCGGCAGCCACAGCACCCGGCTGTCCAGGCCGAACTCTTCCTTAAAATAGCGCCGGCCAAGCATCACCTGGCGCACCAGGCTTTCGCCGCCGCTGAGGTTGGTGTCGGCTTCCAGCCACATGGCGCCGTCAGGGATGACGTTACCGGAGGCCACGGCGGCCTTAAAACGGGCATACAGCTCGGGATAGTTGTGCTTGAGACGTTCGAACAGCTCGGGGCTGCTCTGTAAATATTGATAGTCGGGATATTCGGCGATCAGGGCCAACTGGTTGATGGCGGTGCGGGCGATCTTGCGGTCAGTCTCGGCCAGCGGCCACAGCCAGGCCAGGTCAATGTGTCCGTGTCCAAAAGCATACAGGGTGGGGGTGGTGGAACCATTGGTGCATTCCAGCAGCGGTTTGAGCCGGGCGCGGGCCTGGCGAGCGCTTTCCACCAGCTCGGCCTCGGGCAGCTCTACGTCGACGATCAGGGTGGCGTCCATCAAGCCCCGGTCGACTTCGGCTACGCGCAGTGAAAGCGGGTCCAGCCCATCGCGCAGCTCGTGCAGGGTGGTAAAATCGACGGCCAACTGGTAGACCTCTTCCAGCCAGATCCCGAAGGTGCTTTCATTAAGATTGCCATTAAACGCCCAGGTTTCAGCAGGTTTTGGCCCGCCAAACGGGGTCGGGCCCCCTGCTACTACCACCGGATGCCCGGCGTAGGCTTCCATCACGAATTCGTAGCGCTCCCTCGGCTGCCCCGAGAGCGCCAGGGTGATCTCTTTGTGCTCCGGGCCAAAAGAGCCAGCCACCTTCCCATCCATCCAGACCAGACTCTCGAATCCTTGCCGGGCGCACAACACAATCCGTTTGCCGGCGGCCTGAGGGGGCAAGGTGACTGCACCGCGGAACCAGCCATATTCCCAGTAGCGGCCCCAGGCGGCGCCGGGCTGGATGGTGACAAATTCTCGTTGCGAAGCCTGCTCGAGGGACAGGTGTTCAAAGGTGGTGTGCCCGCTGAGGACGATCGTGTCCAATGGAAGGTAACAGCACTGCCAAAGGGCGTCTTGCCAGCGCTGGATGCGGTGTTGCCATTCGAGGGTAAGGGTCATGAATGAATCCCTCTAATTTATGGTAAATGAAACAGGAGCACTTTCGGTGGTGTTGCCGGCCAGGTCGTAGACGGTTACCACCAGGGTGTGCTCTCCCGGCAGGAGGGCCGGCATAGCCAGGCTGTAAGGCGGCTGGTCTGAACTGCCCAACAGCGCCCCGTCAAGGCGGTATTCCACCTTCTGAATGCCCACATTATCGGAGGCGTCCACCTGGAAGACGGTTGAGGTTGCGCCTGTCGGAATGCGTTCGCCCGGTTGGGGAGCAGTGATCTGCACAGCCGGCGGGGTGTTGTCTACGGTCACCTGGATCACAGCCGTCTCAACCTGCTGGTTCTGGCGCACCACCTGCAAGCGCACGGCGAACAGGCCGTTTTGGCCCTGGGTGTCCCACTGGCCCAACTGGCCGCCGCGCAGGGGCGTTTCACCGGCTCCGATCTCGATCCATTCGGTGGGGTTGAGCCCAGCCCCGGCTTGTAAGCGGTACGAGGCAAAACTGCTGCCGGCAGCCGTACCGGTGAAGGTGATCTCGCCACGCACGAAGGCAAATAAAGCCGGCTGGCTGATCTGCACGTCAGGCTGGGGGACGGGTGGCTGGATGCGGTCGTAATCGGCGGGGGGCACCGGCAGCCCGGCCAGGCGGCCCCAGGCCTGAGCTTCGGGCGGCAGGTCCATGTAAACCCGGTCCTCCACCAGCTCGGGTGGGGTGAAAACGGTTGCCAGCAGGCCGGTCTCGCGATTGATCTGGACGGAAATGTAGAGGTTATCCAACCCGGTTGGCTCGTTGCCGTTAAGAAAAACCTCGCTGACGCGGGTGGGACAGGTGGAGGTTGGCAGCAGGCCGGAAGGATCGCAGACGTCAAGGGTGCTGATTCCCGGCGGCTGGTCCCAATCGGTGGATGGCTGATCGCGGGTAGTGTATTGCACCAGGGCATGCCACAGGCCAGCGGCAGCCTTGACATCCAGCTTCACATCCGGCAGAATGGCCTCAGGGGGCAGGCCGATCCAGGTTACGGCGGTTAGCTGGCGGGTGTAACCGGCAGCCCACACCTGGCGGCCGCTGTCGGCCAGGCCCACTTTGGCCCCGGCCGGACGGCCGATCTCTAACGAATTGGGATAGCCCAGGCTGGGCCAACGGGCCGGCTCGTCACTCAGCACGTTGTGCACCAGGTAGGCCAGTTGGGGACTGAGAACCGAGCGGGTCTCTGGCAGGCCCTGCTCGAACAGGCGCCGTCCTTGCAGGTCGGTGACGGAAAGCACTACCACCGGCAGAATGGGAGCCCCCGGGGCGGTACTGTAACCGGCCAGGCTGCCCTGGGAAGCGAAAACACTGTAGGCCTGGGCCAACGCCACCAAGGTGGCCTGGCCGCCAGACTGCAAAACACCGGCCGGATTGGCGGCATTCGCCAGGCCGTGCAACCCCAGCGGTTCCGCTAACTGCCAGACACTGCCCGCCCCAATTTGGAGCAGCACCTGGTTGAGCGGCGCCAGAATGTCGTTTGCCAGGGCCGAGCGCAGGCGGAGCGGGCCGCGGAATTTTCCATCGGAGTTAAGACTGGCCGCGGTTGGGCTGGCGGGAACATCCCACACCAGGCTGGCGGGGCTCATGCCGCGGGCAAAGGCCGCCATAGCCACAAACGGGGTTAAGAGCGTGCCGGGCTGGTGCGAGGTGACCTGAGAATTTTCAACCCCGGCCGAGGTGTCGCCCAGGAAAGCCATGATCTGGCCGCTGGTAGGGTCGAGCAGGACAGCACTGGCGTTCAGGCCTGGCGGCAAAGGGGCCTGGTTCTCGGGCAAGGCGGGCAGCAAGGCGGCCGCATCGCAAGCCTCCCCTCCCGCCGGGACGAGGGGGGTGGAGGTCTTGCCTTCCAGGCGGGCAAGCTGGGTGCGCAGGGTGCATGTTAGCTGTCCTTGCAGGTGCAGATCCAGGGAGGTAATCACCTTCAAGCCGCCCTGCTCGACCCGGCTGCGGCCAAAGCGGTGGTTCAGGTCATCCAGCGCCAGGGAGATGAAAGCGCGCCCTGCTAAATCCGGTTCCGGCGCGGCCGGGCGCAAGCTGACGGTTTCCTGGGCAGCCGAAGTGTATTCGTCCTGGCTGATCTGGCCTTCTTGCAACAGGCGGTCGAGAACGGCCCGCTGCTGCTCAAAGGCAGCCGTAGGAGTAACCAGCGGGTTGAGGGCAGGCGATGAAAGAACCCCAACCAGCAAGGCTGATTCGGCCAGGTCGAGCTGGCTGGCGGGCTTGTCCAGGTAAAGCCGGGCGGCAGTGTCGGCGCCGTAGGCCAGGTGGCCAAAATAAGCACTGTTCAAGAACCACTCCAACACCTGCTGGCGGCTGTAGGTGGCAATTAACTGGCCTGCCAGGAGCTGCCGGCGCAGGTAGCGGCGCAGACCCGCCGGTTCATCATCCAGAAGCTGCTGGTCCGCCAGGCGCTCGGCAATGGTGGCCGGCGCAGGGGAGCCCAGGCTGCCCAGGGCGAAACCGGGGTTCTGCCAGAAGGAAGGGTCCAGGGCGCCAACAACGGTCCGGGCCAGGACCTGAGAAAGACCATCCGGGTTATAGGGATCGAGCGGCAGGAAGCGGCGGGGGACGGAGGGGTTTTGCAGGCTGTAGAGCAAGGTCTGCCCGGTACGGTCGTACAGTTGGGTCGGCTGGAGCAGCAGGCCATTCTTTGTGTCCAGCATAGCCGGAAGGATGGCTGTGGATGGAAGACCGGTGGTGAGGCTGGCATAAGCCAGGGTAAACAACAGGGCCCCGCCTGCCAGCGCCAGCCCCAGCAGGGCGGAGGCAATCACAAAGGTGTGGCGGGCATTGGACGGCAGCCTGTCCCGCTGCGCCAGGCGGCGGTTGCGGCGAATTAATAGCAAATCCAGTCTCTGCTGCCGGCGGTGGATGGGATGAGCCATTTCAGCGGGTGGGAGAAGGGGTGGGCGTGATCAAAGTTTGCAGATGCTGGCTGGTAGTGGTGAGCCAGTCTGCCGGAATACCCGTTGGGGGCAGCTTGAGCAAGTTCTGCCAGGCCAGGATAGCAGCCGGCCCATTCTTCAATGCCTCCATGACCTGAGCCCGGTAATAATATACGCCGGCCATGTCCTGGTCGGTCTGCGCCAGGCGTTGAGCGGCATCGAGCAGGTTATTGGCCCCGGCCAGGCCACTGGTGAGCAGGCTGGCACGGGCCCGCCCCAGGGTGGCCGGAAACGAGTTGGGGTTGGTTTGCCAGGCCAGGCTCAGATCGTCGGCGGCGCTTTTGGCGTCACCCAGGTCGAGCTCCACCAGCCCGCGCTGCAGGCGGGCGTCAAAACTTGCAGCATCCATCTTCAATACCTGGTCCAAAATGGTTTTGGCAGCCTGAAGATTACCGTTTTTGGCATACGCCTCCCCCAGCCAGAGCAACGCCTGGGTGTCATCGGGAACGTATTGAGTATACGTTTCAAGCAGGCCCTGGGTCTGGTTCACCTGGCCTTCGGCGCGCAGCGCCTCGGACAGCACCCGGTAAATGGGCAGGAACGTGCGGTCAAGCTGCATGGACTGGCGGGCGTCGGTGAGGGCCTGGGCGGTGGCGCCGGTAAGCAGTTGGGCCTGGGCGCGCTCATAATACAGCAGGGCGGAGGCCGAATTAAGATCCGCGGCCGTCGCAAGGTCTGTGAGAGCCTCCTTGCCATCTTTGGCGGCAATCTTGAGGGAGGCCAGCTCCAGATAAGCGTCAAAATAGCTCGGGTCCAGGCTGATCGCTTTTTCAACGTCGGCGCGGGCTGCATCTGCCTGCTTGGGGTTGGTTTCCAGCTTGAGGAGGGCCCGGCCCAGGTAAGCGGGGGCGAAATTGGGATTGACCTGGATGGACTTTTCATAATTCTGGCTGGCTTCCGGATATTTTTTCAGGTTACGGTATATCTCAGCCATATAATAGAAGAGGTCAGGCGAAGCTGGGGCAGCGGCGGCGGCATTTTGGAAGGAAATGATGGCCAGGGGCCAGTTTCCATCCTTCATCATTTTCAAACCGCGGTTATAGTCTTCCAGGTTGTGGGGCGTGTTCACGTACAGCGGGGTAGGAGTATATGGGTCAGCCAACAGCATCGACAGGGGGGTTGGACCGATAAAAGTGGGGGTGACCGAGCGCACAACCGGCGAAGAGGTGGCTTCAAAGGTCACGGAGGGGCCAACCGTAGGGGTTGAATATCCAAAGCCCAGCTTGATGGCCGGGGCGCCGCGCCTAAAGAAGATTGCCAGGGTCACGACTCCAACAATCACAGCCAGGACGACAATCGCAAGCCCAACCTGGATGAGCGCCCGTCGGGTACGTTTGCCTTGCGGTGCAGCGTTAAAAAGAGCAGCTTCCCAGTTGCGCTTCTGGAAAGCCAAGGGTACTGCCAGGGTTTCATCCAGCGGGCGCCCACCCAGGGCCCCCAGCCCGAGCCGGGCGAGCTGGCTGTGCGGGTCGACCCGCAGGGCCTCATTCAAGCAGAAAATACGTTCCTTATGGGTCTCAACGCTGGCACTCATCAGCAGCCAGAACTGGACGTTGTCGCGGTTTGTTTTGATTAAGCGGGTAAGCAGGTCTCGGGCGCGCCCTTTATCCCCATTTTCCAGGGCAGCCTGGGCTTCATCCAGCATTTTTTCTTCTGGGGTGCGTTCTTCGGGCATGCTACCAGTTTAGCACAGGTGTAGTTTTTTTGGGAAGTTTTTGGCGGGGCTGGCAAGTTTAAGAATGGGGGGCCAGCTTTGGCTTAACACTTCTTATAAAGATTCCCATAGATAGCTCAAAAGTATTACTACAAGAATCATCTAAAAACGGTTGAAGTTCTGGCGGGTCTGCGCGAGAATAAAGAACAATACGAACCTTTCTTCGCAGACCCTGACAGGAGGATTGATGGATACCGTACGACATATTTTACAGATAAAAGGAAACGATGTGTGGGCAACAACGCCGCGCACCACGGTGTACGATGCGCTGCGCGTGATGGCGGATAAGAACTGCGGTGCCTTGCTGGTAATGGAAGGCGAAAAAGTGGTGGGCATTTTTTCAGAACGCGATTATGCCCGTAAAGTCATCCTGCAGGGGCGCTCCTCCAAGGAAACCCTGGTCAGCGAGATCATGACCAGCAAGCTGCACACCATCCACCCGGACCAGACGGTGGAAGAAGCCATGGAGATAATGACCAATAAGCGCGTCCGCCACCTGCCAGTGATGGAGGGCGATCACCTGGTGGGCATGATCTCCATCGGAGACGTGCTGCGCGAGATCATTTACGTGCAGTTGTCTAGGATCCGCGATATGGAAGATAAAATCCTCGGGAAAAGTTAATTCTTTAGCGCTTAAAATATGTGATCAGTGTGTTTTTTGGCCCGTCATGACGGGCCAAAAAACACACTCAAGGAAATAATTTTCGGATAGATACCTTATAACAGAATTTCCCCTCCCCCGGCCCCTCCCCAAGGCGGAAAAACACCGCCTTGGGGAGGGGTGTTTATTATATTTTGGTCTTTTCGGCTGGCAAAACCAGCCGAAAAGACCAATAACGATTTTCCCCGCCCTTAGCGATTGCGCAGCATCCTGTAAGGGCGGGGCAGGGGTGGGTGGTTTTGATACTTTTGCATGACTCATCCCGAATGTTAATTTCGGGATGAGTCATGTTACACCACAGGTATCTTCTGAATAGATTGGTACTCCGACCAGGTTTCGGCGAGGGCGCTGCGGAAGGGAGTCATCTTCCAGCCAAGCTCGTTTTGGGCACGGAGGCTGTTGTAGTTCCAATTCAAAGCGACCATGTCTAAAAAGTCGGGTGGAAGAAACTGTTTCCCGGTTAGGGCGTTGGCGGCGCGCCCTGCCAGGGCAAGCAGGCTGACCGGCACATGCAGGCGGGGCGGACTTTTGTGCAGCACGGTCCCCACCCCTTGCCAGATCTCATTAAAGGTCAGGTTAGGTCCGCCCAGGATGTAGTCGCGGCCATCGGCGCCTTTTTCCAAAGCCAGCAGGATGCCCTGGACGGTATCTTTATAATAAGAAAGGGTCAGGATATTCTTACCGCTGCCCATAACCACCACCGGCTTGCCGGAAGCCAGGCGCAGCAGGGTCATTTCGGCCATGCTGGGATGGCTGGAAGCCCAGGAGCAGCCATAGCCGAAACAGGGATAGACAATTTTGACCGGCAGCCCGAGTGCGACATAACTGCGAGCCATCTCATCGGCGGCGCGCTTGGTTTTCTGGTAGAGGGTGGTATAGCTGGAAAGGTCAATCGAGCGCCGCTCGTCGGCCTGTTGGCCGGGGGCGGTGGCCCCAAGCACGCTGACGGTGCTGACCTGCACCATGCTTTTTACCTGCTGGTCGAGGGCAGCCAGCAGCACGGCCCGTGTGCCGTCGCGGTTGACCTTCCACCAGGTTTCAGCCGGCACGTTGTAGCCGACAATGGCAGCCATGTGGATGACACGGTCGCAACCCTGCATGCCGCGCTTCACGCTGGTGGGGTCGGTCACATCGCCGCTGACAAATTCGACTCCGGGCAGGCCAAGGCCCCGCCTGTCACTGGCCGGGCGGACCAGGACACGCACTGCCTGGCCTTCGTGCGCCAGGCGCTTGATCAGCACCCGCCCAATGGAACTGGTGCCACCGGTGATGAAAATTGGCATAATTCACTCCCTCCCTCAGGTTTTAATTCTAATCCCAATCGGTATCTTCTCAATAAAGTGGGGTGTAGTGTTTTTTTGTGCGGCTGCGCCGCACAAAAAA
>Ga0209014_10001889_pt1 | contig 12341 bp, 7 predicted proteins | sample BarGraNGADG00212_FD_184491 | JGI IMG/M metagenome (GOLD analysis project Ga0209014, IMG submission 184491) | Arctic peat soil microbial communities from Barrow, Alaska - Barrow Graham LP Ref core NGADG0002-212 (SPAdes) (version 2) | ecosystem: Environmental > Terrestrial > Soil > Wetlands > Peat... | reverse complement strand
CGGGCGTAACCGTCGGCGACATCCTTCATCTCGCCGCTCTTGCCGAGCTTATCGACGTCGGCGATCAGAATGACCTTCACGCGAACGATTCCTCCTTGACGATCCACGATCGAAGCCGGGACCCGATCTTGCTGGTCTTGACGAGGCGCCCCGCCGCATCGATCGCGTCGGGCAGCCTGCGGATGATGCGCCGAACCGGCGCGGGAGTGAGACGCCGGACCTGGTCGATGTCGCGGCGGAAAGCGTCCTTGTCGATGCAGAGCTCGTCGAGCTTCTCCTCGAGCAGCTCCGCGTCGATGCCCTCGAAGAAGATCTCGACCGCCAGGACCACGACCGCCAGGTCGTCGATCCCGCCCAGCATCGGGATATCGTCCGGGATCAAGTCGCGACCGACGAGGACGTAACCAGCGGCCCCGACAAGCACCGCCTTTCGGCTCATCGGCACGCGTTCGTCGAGGGCGAGCGACCAGACCAGCCGCGCGTAAATCGGGACGCGGCTGGCAACGGGCACGAAGGCAAGCCATCGCAGAGCCCGCAATAGACCACCTTTGCGGCGACGCCGTCTCAGCTTCGAAACCATCCGACTCCTTGAGGCCGACTTTCGGCGCAACCCGACATTCCTGGCCGCTCCGGGAATTGATGATGTTATCAGGCAGGACCCAGGATCACGAGACCGGGCCGCCCGAAGTCAGTGGCGTTGAATCGGAGCGACTCGCGCGGGCGTGAGACCGGAACCGTGAATCGCCGGAGCTGCGCCGGGTTTGTTTCCCCTCAATGACATCGGAGGAAGCGTTACGTGGCGTTGGCTCGATGCGGCAGGCGGCCGGCGGACCTCCGCTAACCGCTCCAAGCACGGGCGAGGCGCGGGCTACCGGCCTTCTAACTGCGTTGGCTCTGTGGAAGAGTCCTGGCCGCCACGTAGTGCTACCCCGGGAAGCGTTGAGGAGAAGCCGCAGGCGCGGCAGTCGCCTACGCCAATTCGAGGCTGTGGAACCAGCCTGCGGAGATCGCCGTCACGCCGGACAGGCGCGCGGGGACGTCGATTTCGCCCTGGGCATCGTAGCCCCACGCGACTACCGTTCCGTCGCGCTCGAGCGCGAGGCTGAAGCCGGTGCCCGCCGCAATCGACACGACATTCGCGAGGCCGGTCGGGACGTCGGTTTCGCCGTAGAAATTGTCGCCCCAGGCCACCACCGTTCCGTCGCGTTCGAGCGCCACGCTGTGGGTCCCGCCGGCTGCGATAGCGCGAACGGCCCCGAGCCCCGCCGGAACTCTCGTCTCGCCGTCGGCGCCGTAACCCCAGGCGACGACGGTCCCGTCGCTCTCGAGCGCCAGGCTGAAGCCACTCCCGGCAGCGATGGCTGTGACACGCGAAAGCCCCGCCGGTACCGTCGCCGCGCCATACCCGGCGAAGCCCCAGGCCACGACCCGGCCGTTGTCGGTGAGCGCGAGGCTGTGATACCCGCCGGCCGAGATCGCGACGACGTGAGATAGGCCGGCCGGAACCCGCGTCTGGCCTTCGACGTTGCGGCCCCAGGCCACGACCCTGCCGTCGCTGGTGAGCGCGAGGCTGTGGTAACCGCCGGCCGAGACGGCGACCACGTGGGACAGGCCTGCAGGGATCCGGGCCTGGCCTTCGTCGTCGACGCCCCACGCGACGAGCGTTCCGTCGCTCCTCAGCGCCAGGCTGTGGTAGCCGCCGGCCGAGATCGCCACGATCCCCGAAAGGCCGGCCGGGACGTCGGTTTGGTGGCTGCTGTCGTCGCCGACGGCGTAGACCGGACCCACCAGGTGCGGCATGTCCTGGGGCGGCGAAGTCGGCGTCAAAAGCGGCACCGGCGTCACGAGCGGCACCGGCGTCGCGGTCGCAGTCCGAGTCGCGGTGGTTTGCGGTGAGCCGGTGGGAGCGCGCGGTGTGGCATTGGAGCCACCGCAGCCGGCGGCAACGAGCGCGACCGCAATGACAACAGCAGTGGCGCGGGGCGGTCGCATGGCTCGGTGCTCCTCTCCGCCCGATCCTAGGGCCAGAACCGCGAAACGACCGCAGGTTGCGAAAGATTCCCACCACGTGAACGGTATTCAGCGGAACGACTGCGACCGGGCTGCCGGTCAGCTCCGAAACGCTCCCCGGATTCACCTGCCACGCTCTGCGGGGCTTCGCGCTTCCTCGCGACGCCGCCACGTGCGCTCGGCGAGGCTCATTCCTCGCTCGCTGCCCGCTCGTTTCGCACATAGCTCCCTAGGGCGGGGAATTTGCAGAACCAGCTGCTCGAGGGCGGACGCGTTAATGTCGGGCCCTCACGGCTTGGCGCGCTTGACAATCGAACGGGTGTTCTGTACCCTCCTGGCGGAAGGAGGCGCCGGTGACCAAGCACGACGCCGATCGGAAACAGAAGATCCTGGACTTCATCGCTGCCACGCTGCGGACGCGCGGTTATCCGCCGTCCGTACGCGAGATCGCGTTGGCTGTGGACCTCGCGTCCACGTCCGCGGTCCACCATCACCTGCTGATGCTCGAACGGGAGGGCTACCTGGAGCGCGGCGCCGCGCAGTCCAGGGCGCTGCGCCTCACTCCTCTGGCCGCGCTCCGAATGGGCTTGACGGGCGAGCTCGTGCCCCAGGCAACAGCGTCGGAAGCCCACGTCCTGCCGATCGTTGGCGAGATTGCGGCCGGCGGTCCGATCGAGGCCTACCAGGACGCGACCGAGACGATGGCCGTGCCGGATCTGCTCGCTCCCAGCGGCGACGCATACGTCCTGCGCGTCCGGGGGGATTCCATGATCGATGCCCACATCCAGGATGGCGACTTCGTCCTGATCCGCCCGCAGCAGACCGCCCGCGACGGGGACATCGTGGTGGCTCAGGTGGAAGAGAACGCGGTGACGCTCAAGCAATTCTTCAAGGAAGCGGGCCGCGTTCGTCTGCAGCCGGCCAACGCCCAGTACCCGCCGATGTTCTATCCGGATGTACGCATCCAGGGCAAGCTAGTCGGAGTCATCCGCCGCCTGGACTGAGCCGACGGCCAATGCCTTCGTTGCCGCCTGCGTTCCTCGCTCACGCACCTTCAAGTGAGCTCGCTCCGGTGCTCGGCGGGCGCCTCGGCCTTGGCCGTCGGGAGGGAGCTTTTGCCTTCGTTGCCGCCTGTGTTCCTCGCTCACGCACCTTCAAGTGCGCTCGCTCCGGTGCTCGGCGGGCGCCTCGGCCTTGGCCGTCGGGCAGATTTGCGGCTGATTCGTCCAAAAGAGACGACTTGTTCTAGGCACACGCTGTACCTGGGCAATTTCGGACACTCGAATGTGGATACGAGTCCACGGGAGACTGTCCACAGTCCACCAACACCGGACCGATTTCGTTGACGCCCGGGCCGGCCGGATGGCCGGTTCGTCGAGGATTTAGGGGTGCGGCAGCGCAGACTTGGGGCCACCAACACCTGCTATGTAGAGGTGAACCGATGCCCCTCGTGCCGCCAAGAAAGCCTGGGCTGCATCTACTTCAGGGCGGCAACTCCGCCGCCGAGCGATCGGCCCGCGATGTCGAGTTGTTTTCCGCGTACCGCTCGGGCTTGCACCATAGCTTCCAGCTGGAGGTCGCGGGCCAGGACGACCTAGCTGAAATGGCGCGAGCCGTCTCCTCGCGCACACTGCAACGCTTGCGCTATCTATCGTCGACACAGAACGCCCGTTCGTTATCATCGTCAACGGCTCCCCCGCCGAAGGGCACCACTTCCGGCCGAAATCCGGCTTTCAGATGGTGGATGAGATCGGGGATAAGTCGAACCTCAAACACCGAGTCCGTCGATCCATTTGGGTGCCGTTCGGGCATCCTGTTAGTCAACTCGTCAACCCCGGAGAGCCAGCCGACCGTGATCGACCGACTACCGCCCCAGAACATGGACTCCGAGCAAGCCGTGCTCGGCTCGATCCTGATCGATCGCGACGCGATCATCGAGGTCGCCGACTTCCTCCACCCGGAGGACTTCTACCGCCAGGCCCACGGCCGCATCTTCGCCGCGATGCTGGAGCTGTTCGAGCACCGCGAGCCGATCGACGTCGTCACGGTCGCGGAGGCTCTCGAGCGCGGCGGCGAACTGGAGACGATCGGCGGCGCGAGCTACCTCTCGACTCTCGGCAACGACACGCCCACGGCGGTTCACGTCGCGCAATACGGGCGCATCGTGGAGCGCAAGGCGCTGCTGCGGCGTCTCATCGGGGCCGCGGGCAAGATCGCGGCCATCGGCTATGAGGACGGCGCCGACATCCAGGAGGCCATCGATCGTGCGGAGGCCGAGCTGTTCGCGGTCAGCCAGCGCCGCTCGGGCGACAGCTTCAGCCCGCTTCGAACGCTCCTCCACAATGCCTACGACCGGCTCGACTACCTGCACGCCCACCGCGGCGAGATCGTCGGCATCCCCACCGGCTTCCCGGACCTGGACCAACTGACCACTGGCTTCCAGGCGAGCGACCTGGTCGTGATCGCCGCCCGCCCCAGCGTCGGCAAGACGAGCCTCGCGCTCAACATTGCCGAGCACGCGTCGGTGCGCGAGGGCAAGACTGTCGGCGTCTTCAGTCTGGAGATGAGCAAGGACCAGCTCGTCCAGCGTCTCCTTTCGAGCGTCGCGTCGATCGACTCGCAGCGCATGCGCTCGGGCTATCTCGAGGAACTGGACTTTGCGCGGATCGCGCCGGCCATGCAGGCCCTGTCGGACGCGCCGATGTACATCGACGACACGCCTTCGATTAGCACAATGGAGCTGCGGACCAAGGCTCGAAGGCTCCAGGCCGAGCACGGGCTGGACCTGCTGATCGTGGACTACCTGCAGCTCATGCAGTCGAGCTCCACGAGCCGCGACGCCAACCGCGTCCAGGAAGTATCCGAGATCAGTCGCGGTCTCAAGGGCCTCGCCCGCGAGCTCAAGGTGCCGGTCATCGCCCTCTCCCAGCTGTCGCGCCAGCCGGAGATGCGCGAGTCGCGCGAGCCGCGCCTGTCGGACCTGCGCGAGTCCGGCGCCATCGAGCAGGACGCGGACCTGGTCCTGTTCCTGTGGCGCGAGAAGGAGAAGGCCGGCGAAGGGGACGACCAGGACGGCGAGGTCATCAACCTGCGCCTGGCCAAGCACCGCAACGGTCCCACCGGCGAGGTCAAGCTGTGGTTCCGCAAGACCCAGACCCGCTTCGTGAGCTACGCCGCCGAACGCTACGCCGAGGCCGTCTAGGGTCGCCGCGGGGCAGCGCCTACACTTCGGCCAACAGGGCGGCAGGGCCCGCCCGCCAGCGGAGGAGTTCGATGGGCGTGATCATCGTCCGAGAGATGGTCGGCGTGAGTCCTCGCTCGTGGAGCGACGCGGCGCGCCAGGCCGTCGCCATTGCGTCCAAGACGGTTCGCAACATCCGATCGGTAGACGTGATCCAGTCCACCGCCCGCGTGGAGGGCGGCGAGATCGTCGAGTACCGCGTGCATCTCAAGATCGGCTTCGAATACGAGGAGTAAGGCGGCGCGGCCCCGCCGCTTGAACGCGCCATGAAGCGGCGCTGAAGAACTCCCAATCCGCAGATAAGCGCGCGGTGATCCACGACGGGCAATATCCGCGCATGCAGACGTCCGCCGCCGAGCCATTGGCCGCCGATCCAATTGACACTCGGCAGCTCGACTTCCTATCCTACGCACCGCCGATTTGGGAGCGGCACGCGGGGATGGAGGAGCTTCGGGTGTCCGTTGAGCCCGAGTTCGGCAACCTGGCTGATGGCGTGGCCCGCATGCGGCCGAGTTTTCCCATGCGCCCCGGCAAGACCCAGCGCCCTCTGTTGCCGCCAGAGACGCTTCGGCGAGATCGCCTCTTCGACTGGCTCGCCACCGGGATTCGCCGACGAGTGACCTACGTCGTCGCCGAAGCGGGTTTCGGCAAGACGACGCTGATCGCGGACTATCTCCGCAGTTCGCGGATTCGAACGTTCTGGTACAGGCTCGACGAGGACGACACGGACGGGCTCGTCTTCCTGAGGTACGTCGTGGCCTCATGCCAGGCCGTCGACTCGAGGCTGCTCCGCCGAACCGCGGCCTTACTGGCCGACACCGCGAATGAACCCCGTGAGGCCGTGATCCTCCGGACGCTGCTGGAGGAGATCGAGTGTCTCGGCGAGGTGCCGTCAGCGCTCGTCCTCGACGACTACCACGTTGCGGCCTCGGTGCCGGCGATCGGTGCCGTCATGGAGCGGCTGATATCGAGAAGCCCTTCTCGCTTGAGTCTGATCCTGATCGGCAGGAGGACGCCCACTTTGTCTGTGGCGGCCTTGCGGGCCCACGGCGAGCTGGCCGAGTTGGGCCGCGAGGAGCTCCGTTTCCACGAGTCGGAGACGTGCAAGCTCTTCCGGGAGTCTTACCACCACCCCCTCGAGCCCGATGTGCTGCATGAACTTCAGGCCCGCACCGAGGGCTGGGCGGCGTCGCTGCAACTGGTCAGGGCGGCTGTCGAGGGCCTTTCGGAGGCTCAGGTCCGCGCATTCGTCCACTCCATGACCGGCGCCGAGGGAGACCTGTATGACTTTCTCGCTGAGGAGGTCGTCGGCGAGCTCGATCCCGAACTTCGGGGCTTCCTCATGCGTGTGGCGCTCCTGGAGGAAATAGACGCTGATAGTGCGGCGGAGGCCGCGGGGGTGTCACCGGCCGAGGCGCGGCGGCTCCTGGCTCAAGCCCAACGAATTGGCCTGGTGACCAAAGGCGTCGGGTTGATGGACTCGTGGCGGCCCCATCCGCTGGTTCGCGACTTCCTCCTGGCGCGCCTCGGAACCGAGGTCGGACCGGCCGGGGTGATCGATCTGCACCGCCATCTGGCGTCGGCCCTCGAACCCCGGTCGTGGCGTCTGGCGGCCCGCCATTGGGCTGCGGCCGGAAACCTGGACGAGGTTCGGCGCGTGGTCTGTGCGGCGATACCCACGATCATCGGCACAGGCGACTTCGCCGCCGCCGAAGAGTTGATGGCGCGGTTCCCGGACGCGTCCCAGAGCCCCTGGCTCGACATCATTCGTACGCGCCAGCTTGCAGGCGCAGGCCGATACGAAGAGGCCGAAGCGGTGGCACGCCGAGCGGAAGAAGCCGCGGCAAGTCTCGCCCTGGACAGCAACTCATTCAACATCGGCCGCGCCCTGAATCGACTTCATCTAGGCATCCAGCGGCGCGATTCAACAATGCGCGTTAGCGCCACGACGGAACTCGCCGCAAGCGGCGACCGAGAGCTAGTGTCGATTGCGCGCGCCGCCGAACTGGCGTTCGCGGCGTCGCACGACGGGAGCCTCGACGAGCTTTGCGAAGCCCTTCTAGAAGCGACCAGACTCAGTCGCTTGAAAGACCATCACCGACACGAGGCAATCAGCCTCCTCAACCTTTCGTTCGCTGAGAACGAGCGGGGCAACAGCGACGCCGCAATAGTCGCCGGAGAGAAGGCTCTGACACTCCTCGTGTCTTCCGGCGATAGAGGCGATATCGGCCCCGCTCATCTCAACACTGCAAAGGCACTGGCCCATCGCGGTAGGTGGGCGGAGGCGCAGTCTCATGTCGCTGCGGCGACTAGCGACGCGACGACCTGGGTCGAGCCCGAAGTTGTCGCCGAGGCCGTCGAACTACAGGCAATGTATGGCGATCCGGCAAAGGGCCTTGAGGTGCTGCGACGCTCGGTCGCGAATGACCCGAGACGGGCCGACAGCTTGTACTGGCAGTACGTGACAGCTCGCCTCGAGCTGGCACAGTCGAACTACGGCCATGCTACCAAGATAATTCCGCAGGTAGCCCCGAATTTGGTAATCCCCGGGTTTGGGAGCGCCGTGAAATCCCTCAACGTACAGATACGTGCGATGACCGAGACACTTGAACCTGGCCTAGCAGCCGAGCTCGAGGACGGGCTTCGGTTCGCGGAGCGTCAGCAAGCCTGGTTCTGGTGCAAGACCATACGGCTCACCCAAGCACTGGTCTCGGGCAAAGACGCGCTCAGCTCGCACGTTTGCTCGCTCCCGCCGCAGGACGCGGCTTACCTGTCAATTCAGGCGGAACTTGTGGTTCGAAGGCTGGGGGATCTGGACGCGGATGCGCTCGAGACCGTACGCAACGAGGCGCTGCTTCGGCCAGAAAGATGGCGATGGGCGTTGCGACAGCTGCTGCACAATGCCGCCGCCCCCGCCAGCGACGTTCGTAAAGGTGCCGAACTCCTCGACCTTGTGGGCGACTCTAGCGACGTCAAACTGCTACGCAAGCTCGCCCATCGCAAGAGCCTCCGGATCCCGGATGTGGGCCGCGCAGTCGCCCGGCGCGAGGCGCCGCCGGCCTTCATCGACGACCTCGGCCGCGTCACGATTCGCATCGGCGATAGAGCCATCGCCGGGACCAACGTCCGCAAGAAGGTGCTGTCGCTCTTGACCTTCCTGCTCACTCGTCCCCAGTTCTCGGCGCCCAGGGAACAGGTGATCGAAGCGTTGTGGCCGGAGATGGAGCCTGAAGCAGGGGCTAACTCGCTGAACCAGACTTCCTACTTCTTGCGTCAGATCTTCGAGCCAAAAGCCGACGACGACTCGAGCGCCGGCTACCTGACCAGCCGGGCGGACCTCATCTGGCTAGATCCCAGACTCATTCAGAGCCGGAGTTCCGACTGCTTACGGTTGATCGCCGCAGTTCGCAAAGATCCTTCTCCCGAACTCATAGCGCAACTCGCGGAGTCTTACACCGGTCGCTTCGCCGTCGATTTCATCTACGACGATTGGGCCTCGACGTTCCGGGACACACTCCATGCGAGCTTCCTGGATCGCATCGAGCGCGCCTTGATCGCCGACACTCGATCCGGCTCGTTTGAGCGAGCACTTTCAGTCGCCCAGCTGGCCATGCAAGCGGACCCCGATGCCGAACAGATCGAACTGTGTCTCCTCCGCCTGTATCGGCGGATGGGCTCCAACGCGGCTGCGGCAGAGCAGTACGCCCACTATTCCACCGTGATGCGTGAGCAGTTGGGACTAGAGCCGCCGCCTTTGGAGTCGATCTGAGCAGATTCGTCCATTCAGGGGCAGCTAGGGCACCTAACGTATTGACTGGGATAGTCCAGTATCCCTAGGGTGGGAAGTGTCGGGTTCGGATAGCACCCGAAATCCGTCACTAGAACGCTCGGATGCTCCGAGGCCTCAGCCGTATTTGGGCACTTGGGCTGAGACCAAGCCGTCAGTGCAACCCGCCGCGCGTTGCCTCGTTTAGGAGCCGAATCCTGATGTCTCCCGAGTCCAACAGCCGAGCTTGGTGATCGCCGTGTGGCGCAACCTTCAGAAGTTCATGGTCGTGCTGGGGTCCGCCCTGGTTGTAGCCTTTGGCGCTGGCGCCAGCTACAGGCCGTTCTAGGTACCTCTCTCCTATAGCCGGGCGCGCCCAAGCGCGGCTAGATTGCCGCGGCTGAGCGAGGAATACGTATGAGCCGCCGGCTGGGAGTTTTGATCGTCATTGTGGCGCTGGCGAGCGGAGCGTTGCTCGTCAGTGCTGCTTTGTGGTGCCAGATTAACCCGCCGATATCCCCCAACGGCAAGCCCGACGAAGCCTGGCTAGGCGTTCTGTTCTGGGTAGGCCTTACAGTCGTCGCTTCGTCTCTCGCCGTACGCATGCCGGCTGGCAGTCTTGTGGACTTGGGCTTTGCACCCGTCGTGGCAGCGATGAGCCTCGGCGGCCCGGCGGTCGCCGGCGTGGTAGCGCTGCTCGGGGCGACGCAATCGCGTGAGCTACGCCGCCAAGTTCCGTGGTACGGCGTAGTTGCCAACCATGCCGGAATTACAGGTCCCGCCGTGATCGGCGCCTATCTACTGAGCGTTGTCCCCGATCGGTCGGTCCCGGTTGTCAACTTCGCAGCTACGATTGCCGCCGCTTGCGTAGTCTTCACACTAAACACCCTGATTACTGCTTCGTTCGTATCCGCCAGAGATGGCGAGCCCGTGTCGAAGCTGGTGCGTGCCGACGCGGGAGCCTACGTCAGCATGCTCGCTCTCGCGCCCGTGGCTTGGCTCATGGCGCAGATGTACTTGACGGCCGGATGGTGGGCCGTCCTGTTGTTCGCGGTTCCTCTGTACACGACCCGCGTGGCGTATAGCCGGTTCGTCGAAGTGCGCGAGATGTTCACCGAGACCGTGCGGAGCCTGGCCGAGGCCGTGGACAAGCGCGACACGTTTACGAGCGGCCATAGCCATCGCGTCCAGGACATCGCCATGGACATCGGGCGCGTGATGAAGGTCAGCGACGACGACCTCGAGGCGCTCGAATGGGGCGGCCTGCTGCACGACATCGGCAAGATCGGCGTTCCGGACTCGGTGCTGTTGAAGCAGGAGAGGCTCACCCGCGAAGAGCGCACAACCATGAACCAGCACCCGATCTTGGGGGCGGAAATCATCGCTCCCGTGAAGCGCCTGAAGCCCGAGGTCGACATCATCCGCTACCACCACGAGTGGTTCAACGGATCGGGCTATCCGGACCGGAAGGTGGCGGACGAAATCCCGCTGCTGGCCCGGATCCTCCACGTTGCCGACGCATTCGAGGCGATGACGGCAGCCCGACCGTACCGCATGACACCTCTCACGCCCGAACAAGCCCTGGCGGAACTGCGCAAGTTCGGGGGCATCCAGTTCGACCCCGAAGTCGTCGACGCGTTCGTTCGCACCAAATGGGCGAATGGGCTGTCTGATTCGGGACGGGCGGCGGTCCGCGAGGTGCCCCTCATCGGCCCGGCCGCAGGCTCGATCGCGGGACGCAGCCAGGCGCCAACCGGCCCGGAACCGGCCTAGCTCCCGGTGTTACCTGCGCTCGGGGTTCTATTGGGGCTAGCCCTCGGCGTGGCCGCCGGGGGCTCGATCGACAACCTGCTCGGCATTCGGTTGCGCTGGCTGCCGATCCTGCTCGTCGCGGCCGCGGGTCGATTCGGCCTGGACATGGGCATGAGTGCCGGCGGCGTGCCGGACGGCTTGCGCTTCTGGCTCGTCGTGGTCGTCTACGTCCTGCTGGCGGCTATGCTCGTGGCGAACCGCGGCCTGCCCGGTCTGACCGCGGCCGCCCTCGGCACGGTCGCAAACGGCCTTGCGATCGCGATCAACGGCGGCTGGATGCCTGTTTGGAAGCCGAGCCTCGCCGCTGCAGGCTTCGACTCGACCGTCGTCCATTCGGGCTTCCACACGCTCCTGTTGGGGCCTGTCGACTCGACGTTCTTCGCCCACGGCGGACCTCTGGCCGACATCATTCCGATACCGGTCCCGATCGTTCAGTCGGTCGCTTCAGTGGGCGATCTGCTGCTCGGTGCGGGCCTGGCCTTCTTCGTGTTCGCTGCGTTGGTACGAGCGCCAGCCTTCGTTTCCCAGGGTGCGGCGATAGGCGGCTCTGCGCTCGATGGCTCAGCGGCGGTCGGCGGCGAGCGAGTCGGCGCCATGCGGCATCCCTACGTTCGATTGGCCGCCAACGGCCCGTTCTCTGCGATGTGGCTCGGCCAGGTCGTCAGCTCGCTGGGCGATCGCGTCCACCAGGTCGCGCTGGTTTTCCTCGTGGCCCGCGCGACCGACTCGTCGCCACTGGCGCTGGGCCTTGTCTTCGCCGCCATCACACTGCCCTGCTTCCTGGTTGGCCCGGTGGCGGGCGCGCTCGTCGATCGATGGGACCGCAAGCGGGTCATGGTGGGCTCGGACCTGATCCGCGCAGTCATCGTGGTGGCCATCCCGGTTGTCGCGGCGGTCCACGTCAGCCTCGTGGTGGTGCTGGTATTCGTGCTGGCGGTGGTCTCGTCGTTCTTCCGCCCGGCGCGGGTCGCCGCGCTGCCGCAGGTGGTTCCCGACGAGGATCTGCTCACCGCCAATTCGGCCATGTGGATCGCCGACACGGCCAGTGATCTGGTCGGCTACGGCCTGGGCGGCCTTTTCGTGGCGTTCCTGGGGCCGGCGCTCGTGCTGGCGTTCTGGCTCGACGGCGCCAGCTACCTGGCTTCGGCGTTGCTGGTGGCGGCGGTCGCGATACCGCGCCTCGTGCCGCCGGGACGCGCAGCCCCAGCTCAGCCCCCGTCGTTGCGGGGCGAGCTCGTCACCGGCTGGCAATTCCTACGCCACGAGACGGTCCTATTCGCCACGACCATCCAGGCCTCGATCGCCGAGCTGGGGCTCGGCGCCCTGACCGTCCTTTCGCCGCTCCTGGTTGCGGGGTTGGCGCTCGGGTCCGTCGACGCGCCGATGGCCTACGGCCTCTTCGAGATGTCGATGGGAGTCGGCCTCGTTGGAGGCGGCATCGTCATCGGCGGATTGGCGACGCGCGTGCCAAAGGGTCCGACAATCGTGGCGGCGTTCACGGCGATGGGTTTA
>Ga0209014_10001887_pt1 | contig 12348 bp, 10 predicted proteins | sample BarGraNGADG00212_FD_184491 | JGI IMG/M metagenome (GOLD analysis project Ga0209014, IMG submission 184491) | Arctic peat soil microbial communities from Barrow, Alaska - Barrow Graham LP Ref core NGADG0002-212 (SPAdes) (version 2) | ecosystem: Environmental > Terrestrial > Soil > Wetlands >... | reverse complement strand
GCTGGGAAACCCGGAAGAATGCCCCCAGGAATGGGGGCATGGCAGCCTGAGAGGCTACGCTACGGCGTTTTCCTCAGCGTCTCTGCGTCTCTGCGTTGAATGGACGGCTTCCCTCGGCGAGCAACTGCGACACCTCGCGATAGAGCCGCTCGGTCAACTCCATGCGGTCAGATGCCTTCAGCCCATTCGTAGAGATCGGGTCTCCCACGCGCAGCACCACGTTGCCGCTGCGCAGATGGATTGCGCCCATCGGCAACAACTCCCTCATGCCCACGATGGCCACCGGCACCACCGGCACCCCGGCTTTGATGGCGATGTACGCCGGGCCCTCCTTGAATTCGCGCAACCCCACGGCCGAGCGCCCGCCTTCCGGAAAATTCAACACACTGACGCCGCGCTCGCTGATGATGCGCGCCGCTTCCATCATGCTCTTCAAGGAGGCGCGCGGGCTGCTCCGGTCCACCGGGATATGTCCGGCGCGCTGCAAGTGCGTGCCCAGAAAAGGGATGCGGAACAGCCCCTGCTTAGCGAAAAAGCGGAACTGCCGCGGCAGCGAGGCCAGTAGCGCCGGGATGTCCATGAAGCTGCCGTGGTTGGCCACGAACACGTAGGCGCCGCGCGGATCGATCTTTTCCAGCCCGGTGACGCGCACCCGTATGAAGCTGACCGCCAGCAGCATCCTGGCCCACGCGCGCGCCAGTTGGTGTTGTGAGTTCCCCGTGCGGTCGAAGAAGGAATCGATCAGGGACAGAGTCCCCATCACAATAGTGCAAATGACGATCAAAGGCGTGGAGAACAGCAGGGAGCGGAGGAGGCTCATCGATTCGCCCACTATACCACCAGCATTTCCCGCGCTTCCGCCACCAGGAACAGAGAGCCGGTAATGAAGATGGCGTCCTCCGCCGTGGCGTCCTTCACCATCGCCAGCGCCTCGCGCAGATTCGCGGCGGTGCGGAGGTCGGGGTGCTCGGCCACCTGCCGTATGGACTCGGGGGACAGCGCGCGCGCCTGGCGCGGCGCGGTTACGATCACCTGTTGAGAGACCGGGAAGAGAATTCCGCCGATCTCGTCGATGGCTTTGTCGCGCATCGCCCCATAGATCAGGCGCACGCGCCGCCCGGCATAAAAGCGTGCGATGTAGGCCGCTAGCGCCCTCGCCCCGGCGGGGTTATGCGCGCCATCGAGGACGATCTCGGGATGAACGGACACGCGCTCCAATCGTCCGGGCCAGCGGGTCTGCGCAATCCCCGCGATGATTTCCGGTTCGGAGATCCCCAGCCGCGTGAGCGCCACGGCGGCGGTCGCGGCATTCTCCACCTGGTGCTCGCCGGCCAACGGGCACACGATCTTCAGATCGAGCTCGCCGCTGAGTAGAAATCGGCTGCCGCGCGCGTCGAGCTCCAGATCGTAGATGCTCCACGCCTCCGTGCGCGCCACCGGGATCGAGAGTTGCTCGGCGCGCAGATCGAGCACCTCGGCCACTTCGCTGCGCTGCCGCGCAAAGACCGCCGTCACCCCCGCCTTGAGAATCCCCGCCTTCTCGCCCGCGATGGCTTCCAGGCTGCGTCCCAGGAACGCCTCATGGTCGAAATCGATCGGCGTGATCACGCACAAATCCGGCGTCACCACGTTGGTGGCGTCCAGCCGTCCGCCCAGCCCTACCTCCAGCACCACCATATCCACCGCTTCTTCGGCGAAGACCACCAGAGCCATGGCGGTCACGGTTTCAAAGTAGGTGGTATGCGAGTCGATCGCGCCACGGACGAGCAGTTGCTCCACGGCGGCATGCACGCGTTCGAAAGCGGCGGCGAAGCGCACCGCGGGGATCGGCTCGCCATCGATCCGGATGCGCTCGGTGGGCTCGGCCAGGTGGGGCGAGGTGAAGAGTCCCGTGCGCCGCCCCGCCGCGCGCAGCGCGCATGCCATCATGGCGCAGGTGGAGCCCTTTCCATTGGTGCCGGCGACGTGTACGAAGCGCAGACGGTCCTGCGGCCGGTCCAGAGCGTCCAGCACTTGGGCGATGCGCTGGAGGCCGAGCTTGGCGGTCTTGATTTCGTTGCCCAGCGCGTACAGGAACTGAACCGAATCGGGGTAATTCACTTAGGACACCGTTTCACGAGGAGGTCTCGGGGTGCGAGGATGGCATTCACCGCGGAAACGCAGAGGAAAACGCAGAGAAGACCAACAACAGGCTCGACGGACGGAGCAGAATTCACCTCCTCCGTGGGGTGTGCGGAGCGAGCGAAGATCGCGGAGGAGAGGCACGCTCAATCCACAAAAAATCGCAGCGCCGTGGCCACGTATTGTTTCAGCTCCAGGCGCGGCACCACGGCGTCCAGCATGCCGTGCTTGAGCAGAAATTCGCTGCGCTGGAAGCCCTCGGGCAGTTTCTGCCGGATGGTCTGCTCGATCACGCGCGGCCCCGCGAAGCCGATCAGCGCGCCCGGTTCGGCGAGGTTGAGATCGCCCAGCATGGCGTAGCTGGCGGTGACTCCGCCCGTGGTCGGGTCGGTCAGGATGCTGATGAAGGGGAGACGCGCTTCGTCCAGGCGCATCAGGCCGGAAGAGATCTTGGCCATCTGCATCAGGCTGACCGCGCCCTCCTGCATGCGCGCCCCGCCCGAAGCCGAGACAATCAGCAGGGGCTGGCGGTTTGCCATGCAGCGCTCAATCGCGCGCATGATCATTTCCCCCACCACCGAGCCCATGCTGCCGCCGATAAAGCGCGGTTCCATGGAACAGACCTGTACCCGCCGGCCAGCCAGCCGGCCTTCCGCGGCGATCATGGCATCGCTCAGTTTGGTGGCCTGCTGCATGCTTCGCAGGCGCTCGCTGTACGGCTTGCTGTCGACAAAGCCCAGCGGGTCGCTGGAGCGCAGTTCGGTATCGCGGCGTGTGTACTCGCCGTCGTCGAGCAGTAGTTTCAGGCGCGTGACGGCATCGATGCGGCTATGCGCGCCGCACTTGGTGCACACGTTCCAGTTGGTCTCCAGGTCCTTTTTCCAGATGATCTGGCGGCAGCCTTCGCACTTCTGCCACAGACCTTCGGTCCGGACCTTGCGATCCTTGTCATCCAATTTGGGGAGTTTGTCGTCGTCCCCTTTGTCGCGCTTGAACCAAGACATCCAAGCCCTACGTTAACGCGAGTGGGGACGCCGGAGCAAATGTGGGGAATGTCACTACCTTGGGGACTGACAAGACTGCCATGAATTTCCGGCGCCGTTTGCCGGAAATTCGCTGGCAGTCCTGTCTGTCCCCGGGTCCCCGAGCCGGTCCCCCGAGGTGGTTCTTCGCCCCCGTCCCCGGTTTGCCACTACCTGGGATACGGGTGCCCGCGCAGGGTCGCGAAGCCGCGGTAAATCTGCTCGGCCAGCATGACGCGCGCCAGTTCGTGGGGGAACGTCATGGGGGACAGCGATACCAGTTGATCCGCGCGCGCCGCCCATCCGGCGGGCAGTCCGTCGTGTCCGCCGATCAGGAACACCAGGTCGCGGCCCTCCATTTCGGCTTTGGCGATCACCCGCGCGAACCCCGCGGAGTCCATCGGCTTGCCGGCCGGGTCGAGGAAGATCTTGCGGGCGGAGGGGTGCTTGTCCCACAGATCGATTCGGCCGGGACGGATTTCGCGCATTTCACAGGCAGAATAGCGGGCGGCGCGCCCCAGGAAATCCGCCGCGATGGCGTTGGCGTGCGCGTCCTTCGGCTTGCCGATAAAGTAGAGGTAGATCTTCACTCGGGCGGAATTTCGACGTTTTTACCGCCGCGCCAGAGGCGCTCCAGATCGTAATACTCGCGCGCTTTGGGTGAAAAAATATGCACCAGCAGGTCGCCGTAGTCGGCCAGTATCCATTCGGACTGGTTATAGCCTTCCAGGCCGTTGGGCAGTTCGCGCGCTTGCTGCTTCAACTGAATGCCCACCTCGTCGCTGATCGCCTGAATCTGCTTGGAGTTAGATCCGGTGCAAATCACGAAATAATCGGCGAACGAGGTGATGCCAGTCAGGTCTAAAACCTTGATGTCGGTGGCTTGCTTGGCTTCCGCGGCGCGCGCCGCAATCAGCCACGTAGGGGTGTCGATTTGGATTTCAGCGGTCGGTTTTCGGTCACTCTTGGTCAGACAATACTCCTCCCCGTATCGTAGCAGACGCGCAATGGTGGGGCAGGCTTCAACCTGCCAGCGCCCGCTTACGGGCGCTTTTTCACCGCTCCTTCCCTCGCGCCAGCTTCGGGTACGGCGTATTCCAACCCTTCGCGTCCCACCACAGGATCCTATTCAGCGTTTCCGCCGGGGCGTCGTCGATGGCTTTGAAATTCATCGCCATGGATTGCTTCGCCGCCCACAACTGGCGGCCGGCCAGAGCCGCCACCGGCGGGTTCATCTCATCCAGCGCCACCTTGGGCACCTGCTTTTCGTAGGGCGTGAGGTCACTCTTGGCGGTGAAGATGCTCGTCATCGCGCGCGCCGATTCCAGCGCGCGCGTGCGTTGCGGGATGCCGAAGATCTCCTGGATGGTGCGGATCATGCTGGTGTGGTTGTAGTGGTTCGAATCCACCGCGTCGCGCCGCACGTGCGGTCCGATGGCGAGGCCGATCGTGCGGTGCCCATCCACGTGATCCACGCCGTCCTGGGCGTCGTCCTCCGTCACCAGGATCAGGCTGTTGGCCCAGACCTTGCTCTTGCTGATGCGTTCGACGATGCGGCCCAGCGCCAGGTCGTTGTCCGCCACCATGGCGCGCGGCCGCGGCACCTTGGGACTCGTCCCGTTGGTATGGTCGCTGTTGAGCGAGATGATGCTGAGCTGTGGAATCTGGCCGCTGGCTTCGCGCTCGTCGAATTCCCGCAGGTACTCCGCGGCGCGAATCTGGTCGTTGATCGCCAGGGTGGGGTAGGGATAGCGTTTGCTGCAGTAGGGCGCCAGTGCCGGCACGCCGCTGCGCGAGCCCACGACGGTAGGCCAGGTGCCATCCTTGTAGGCCTGCCAGTATTCGGTCCAGCTCAGGTTATCGCTTTCGTTCATGTCCACGGTGTTCTGCTTGACCGGATCCCAGCGCGCGGACAGTTGGAATTCGCCGTAGATGCGCACGCTGAGCGGCTTGGCGGCGGCCTGCCAGAAGAAGCCGGTCGGAGCCACCACCAGGGCGTCGGCCATGTTGTACGCGTAGCCGCGCGGCGAGGCGGCAAAGGCGCGCTCCACGTAGTCGCTGACGAAGCCCTGCATCAGCCACTGGTGCCCGTCGAAGCTGATCGCGCCGCCGGTGTGGAAGTTGTCCAGCACGACGAACTGTTCGGCAAGAGCGTGGTGATTGGGTGTGACCTCGCGGCCGTACATCACCAGTTTGGGGTCGCCGTTGGCCTTGGCGATATCGCCCAGCACCTGGTCGTACGTGCGGTTTTCCTTGACGATCAGAAACACGTGCTGGATGCCGAGCGAGGCAAGGTTGGCGATGCCGCCGGCCGGCGCGAACCTCGGGCTGTTGGCCGTGCGCACTTCCCTTGTGCCCGCGGCCAGTTGCGCCGGCGTGAGCGCCGGAATCCGCTCCAGCGACCCTTCATACACCCGCGAGTTGAACGTCCCCTTCTTGTTGGCGGTGTTGCCGATTCCCTTGATATTCAGCACGCGCAGCGAGCCATCGGCGGCCAGCGCGACGGCCGACGGGAACCACGCCGTGGGAATCGCGCCCGCCACCTGCCACTTACCCGCCAACTCGCGCACCACCGCGATCGCATTATTCCCGCCGCACGCCACGTACAGCGTCTTGCCGTCGGCCGAGAAGGCGAGGCTGATCGGCTGGCTGCCCAGCGCGGCTTCCGGGAACGTGGGAATCTTGACGTCGCTACGCGCCAGGGTTGCGCTATCCAGAATCGAAATCGAATCGCCATGCCCGTTGGCCACCGCTACCATCTTGCCCTCGGGCCCGGCGGCGAGTTGCGAAGGCGCCAGGCCCACCGTCACCTCCCGCACGCCACCCTCCTTCATGTCCAACACACTGACCGTGCCGGATGTCGAGGCGCCGGTCACCGGGTCGGTGACCACCCGCGAACCCGACGAGGGCGCCACCGTATCGTTCGGCCCGGCGCGCCGTCCCGCGCGGTTGGAGACGAAGACCGAACCCCCGGCCACCGCCACGCCGAACGGCGCCATGCCGACATTGACCTCCTTGCGCAGTTCCAGCGTGTCGGCGTCGATGATGGCCAGCGTATTGCTCCGGCTGAAGGCCACGTAGGCCAGCCGTCCGTCGGGCGAAAAGGCGATCCCGGTGGGCAGCGGATGGCCGTTGAGTCCGATGCGGCTGGTTTCCCCCGGCATCCCCACGGCGGAAATCTTGGCGATCAGGATACTGTCCGGCCCGTTGCGCGTGGTCTCGCTGGCCCACAGTTCGCGGTCTCCGGGGCGGAACGCGATCCCAGCGTAAGAGGTGCTCCGCGCCGCGATCTCCGCCACCTTCGTGCCCGTGAAGCCATCCAGCAGCAGGATGCTGCGCGTGTTGAGCACCGCCAGGATGCGCCGTTGGGAATCGTAGGTCATATCCACCGGGCGGCCGGGGATCACCGTCTGCTCGCCCCACGGGCGCAGCAGTTGATTGGACGGGAGCAGAAAAAACCCGCCGGGCTGCTTGCCGATGGCGATGCCGCTCTCCAGTACCGGAAAGATGCCGCTTTGCTGGCCGACCAACGCGGCCGCGGCCAGAGCGAAGGCGCAAAGGATAATCTTACGCATGGAAGCCTACATGTTAGCCGCTGGCGGTCACAATTGCATGCAGGCTACGGCTGCCCCCTGTAACCCTACCCCCTCCAAACGCGCCAAATCACTCTGGCGGTATAATTAAACTACATGCGTTTTCTCCCCGGCTTGATGTTCGTCGCGTGCGCCACCTGTGTGTTTGCACAGGCCGAGGACCCTCCGGAAGTATTGCGCGCCAAGGCCGGAATCGAACGCCTGCGCTCCCTGGTAGAGGCCGGTGTCACCCCGCGGACGCAACTGGTGCAGGCGGAGGCGGCCATCGCCGATGCCGAGGATGCCGCGCTGCTCCGCCGCACGGTCTACGGTAACGATCTCACCGACGATCAGGCCGGCGAAATGCTCGCCGCCGCCGCACGGCGCCTGGACCGCCGCAAGCAGGCGCTGGAGGCCGGGCGGAAACTGGTGGATGGCGGCGTCGCCTCGCTGCTTTCCCTCACGCCGCTGCTGGAGGAACTCGACTCGGCCCGCAAGGAACTGGATCTGGCCGAATCGCGCGCCCGATTCACCCGCGAACTGGCCCAAATGGCGCGCGCCGAGGAACTCGTGGCCAACCAACTGAACCAGGATCCCCGGGCAGCCCGCGAATTGGCCGACCGCTATGATGGCGATGGCATCTTCACCATGGGCACGTTCGCGCGCGTCGAACTGGATTTCGAAAAGCAGTTCGGCAAGCCGATGCCGGTCAGCGCCATGGGCGAGACCGCCGTACACCGCTCGCTGGGCTTTGACCACCGCGGACGCGTCGACGTGGCCATCAACCCGGATCAGCCCGAAGGCCACTGGCTGCTGGAGTACCTGGTGGACAAGCACATCCCCTACTTCGCCTTCCGCCATGCAGTAACCGGAAAAGCCACCGGCGCCCATATTCACATCGGTCCCATGAGCGCGCGCTTCAAACTCGGCGGATAATGTAAGCTCCATGACCGATCCAAAACTACGGGTTCTGATCTCCGCCGAACAGATCCAGGCCCGCATCCGGGAACTAGGCGAAAAGATCTCCGCCGATTACCCCACCGGGAATCTTCACATGATTTGCATCCTCAAGGGTGCGGTGTTCTTCATGACGGACCTGGCGCGCGCCATGACTCGCGATGTCCAGGTCGATTTCATGGGCATCTCCACCTACGGCAAAGGCAAGTCCAGTTCCGGCGAAGTCAAGGTCACCAAGGACCTGGACATCTCGCTCGAGGGCGCCGACGTGCTGATTGTGGAAGACATCGTGGATAGCGGGGTAACGCTGAACTATTTGATGCACGTGCTGGATCAGCGTAAGCCGCGCTCCATCCGCATCGCCGCCCTCATGGATAAGCCCGAGCGCCGCCTGCGGCCGGTCCACGTGAGCTATGTCGGCTTCCAAATCCCCGACGAGTTCGTGGTGGGTTACGGACTCGACTACGCCGAGAGATATCGCAACCTCGACGACATCTGCGTGCTGGACGACCCCGGCGCGGCGTAGGCAGGCTCCGTGCTAATCCGTGGCGCAGGCACTCTTGCCTGCCGGGTCGAGACTCATCTCGACCCTCCTTCATGCGACGGCCCAAGCGCCGGCATGAGTGCCGGCGCGGCAGCCTGAGAGGCTGCGCCACGATCATTGCAGGTGAACCGGCTGCGTGAATGCGCCATTGCCCGCCGAATCCCACACGGCAAACCGCACCCACTTCTTTCCGGCCGCGTCAAAAGGGATACGGAATTTGTGACTGCCGAAGGGCCCCATTCCGGCCAGGCTGACGATCTGGCGATCCACGGTCTTCCCGTCGCTCCACACCAACTCGGCGAATTCGGGCGGGAATGTCCACTCCGCTTCCGCCGCGTAGGTCCGCTTCGCCCCGGCGCCTTCGACGCTCCAGTCGCGAATCAGAACTTCACCGCTGGTCACGAAGAAGTTCCCCGCGCGTAACGCATCGACCACGGGAGCCCAGCCGTCTTGGTACTTCGGAACGCGATCCAGCTTGACGTAATTCACCACCAGTTGAGGGTAGGTCTCGTCATCCGGATATTTCATGTAGGTGTCGCCCTCGGCAAGCAGGTACTTGGCCCCCGCCCAATTGTTCATATCGTCCAGCAGGCCCATGCAGCGCGCTTCGCACAGACGCTTCTCCGATTGATCCACCGGCAGCGATTGGAAGGAAGCGCCCAGGTAGCGATCGCTCCGAAAGAAATCTTTCTCCCGCACGACGTCCGGGTAACCGGTGGAACCTTTGGCCCGCGGATGGGTCTGCCACACCAGGCCGGCCTCCTGATTCAGAAGCCCCAGTTCGTTCTCGGCGCTGGTGGTGTGATAGACCTTGCCATACGGTTGCAGCGTCTCCTGGAAAGGTTGACCCGCCGGTCCCGTAGCCGGTTTCTTCACGTGCGTGAAGAAGACGGGCCGCGGAAACAGGAACATGTAATGTCCGCCGAAATTCGCATCGGGCTCTTCGCCGGGAATGAGGAGCAGGTCGCGGTCCGAGAAGCGTTCGCAGCCCGCGAAATAGACCTTCTGTTCGTCCAGGCGAACCTTGCCGGTGTCGGTGGCATGGGAGTCGGAATGGAAGTCCGCCAGGATGGCGAGATTGATGCCGAGAGCGCGAAAAACCGAAAGCCACGTGGGTTCCACGTCCATGGATCGTTCGTCGGTGAGTTGTTCGTTCAGGTGGAAATGGAAATGGCTGACCATCACCTTGTAGCCCGGTAAGGGCTTGTAAACGTCGTCGTGCGTGAATGCCATCACGCCTTCCTGCGTGGCATGGCTCCCGTTCGGGCTCAGATAGAAATAGACGGGCATGCGCTGCATGGTTCCGGGGGGTGCATTGTAGAGCGCGAAGTTAGCCAGTTCGCTGCGCGACTCGGTGACGCGGCGGGTCCACACTTCGTCGGATATTCCATACGGCTTGTAGCCCACTTCCCGATCCGGCTGCCGCACCCCGATAGCGAATGAGTTTTCGCCGTCCTTCCGGTAATACACATAGCCGAGATTGGTCTCGATTTCGCGCGAAAAGAAAAACTTGTGGGAGGGCGGCAGGAATCCCAGGGAGCCGCCATTCGCCTCCAGAATGCCCAAGCGGTTTCGCGCACGCAGGCCCACCGCTTCCCGATTGACCGCTCCACCAAAAGCATATTGCTGCCACGCCCGCGCCGTGTCCCGCCAGACGATGCGGCTACCGTCGGAGATCGAAAACCCCTTCAGCCCGCCAACATACTTATAAGCCACCGAGGGCTGGCTGGTCTTGGCGATGGCCTCCTGCCGCAGCAGGTTGGCGCCGCGGTACACGGTGTACTGGAGCGAGCCGGTGAAAATACCCGCGTCCAGACCCGGGAAGCTCACCTCCAGCCGCGCGCCCACGGTCTTCACCTGGCAGCCCGCCGACTGGTATTTGGCCCATACCTTGCGAATCTCCTCCGGCTTCCGGGGCAGATCCAGGTTGGTTCCCGCGCGGCCGGGAACCATCAATGGCGCGTCCCAGAACGCGTTCCACTTTTCCCGCTCCACCACGCCCGGCGTAAGTTCGACATGCAACTCTTTCAGCGGGCCAATCTGCTGCTGCGAGAGCCTTCTGATGCCGCTGGTGATTTCGAATTCGGGGGTCAGATTCTGTCCGAGTACGATCCAGTTCCCGCCGCTTTTGCGCGCGGCCAATTCGCGCACTACAGGCTGCCCGCCACGAATCGCAAACTGGGCGCGCAACTGTTCTCTGCGCTCCCCTTGCCAACTGACTTCCAGAACGCCGGAGCGAATCCGAGCCTGTAGCCCCTCTTGCGGTTTATAGCCTCCGAGATCGCACGTCAGATCCTGGCATGCGCCCGCACCCGCCGTTATCGCGGTTAAGATTAGTACGCGACCTATCGTCAATTTGGCCTCCACTCGTTTCGCAGGACAGTATACACCCCGATCGCGAATCGCGCGGCTTCTCACGCTTCTCTCACGCTTCTCTGTCACGCTTCTCACTTGTCACGCGTCTCACGCGTCTCCCCGCGGCGGTTGGACCCCCACAAAGGATCTGTAGAGCAGCAGATCGTAGAGGATCTTCAGACTCCCGGCGATAAAGAACGGCACATTGATCAGCGCGGGTCGGGCGAACAGCAAACCTGCAAACAGCGGCGCGATGGCAGCGCCCGTGGTTCGCGCAACTCCCGTGACGCCGGCCGCCGCCGCCCTCTCTTCGGGCGCAACCACCGCCATGAGGTAAGACTGCCTGGTCGGAACATCCATCTGAGAGATGCTGAAGCGAAGCAGCAGAACCAGGACCGCCAGACGGAGGTTCGGCATCAGCGGCACCAGAATCAGTAAAACATTCGATGGCAGGTGCGTGAACACCATAGTCCGGACCAGCCCGATTCGTGAAGCCAGCCGGCTTGCCAGTAATGCCGAGAACCCCGCAAACAGATTGGCGCCAAAGAAAATGCCGCCTAAGGTTGCGGGTTCCACGCCGAAGCGAAGATAGAACCAGTAAGCCGCAAAGCTTTGCACCACGAAACCCCCGCCAAATGCGTCCAGCGCGAACAGCCCGCAGAGCCGCAGCACTACGCCTCGCGACGCTCCGATCCCCAACAGGGAATGCATACCCGGCGGCGCCGGCCCGCTGCGGTCCACTTCCACACTCGGTGAGAGCGCACGGAATACCAGCGCCAGCACCACGCCGAACGCCGCATACAGCAGGATGATCGTCCGCTGGCTCGCCAGAGGCGTCCTCGCGGCCTTCTCCATCCAACCTGCGGCGGTGCCCGCGAACAGCGAACCGCCTGCCGTCGCAATCGATCCCGCCAGCGCATACCACGCGAAGACCGAGGTTCGGATTCGATTCGAGATCACCCCGGACAGCGCGGCCTGCTCAATCGGCAGGAACGGACCCACCTCATTCCCGCTCGGGCTGATCACCCCGATCGTGCCCGCGACGATGAGCCACAGAAAGTTCCTCGTCAACCCGAACACCAGACCCGCGCCCGTCATCAGCGTCGCGCCGACGATCAGCATTCGCCGCCGGCCGATCCGATCGGCCCTGGTCGTCAGCACCAGGGAAACCGCCGTGTCCCCCAGCAGCGTCAGGGTCAGAAGCACTCCTGTCTGGGACTCGCTCAACCCAAGGCCGATCAAATAGAAGACCAGGACGACGCCGAGCATCCCATAAGCGAACATGCGGACGAATCGGCTCGCGAACAGGAGCCATCCATCCCGCGTCAGGCGCCTCCCCATCGGTGTACTCAGGAAATCAGGTGGCATGCTTATCTTCGGATTATGGAACAAGTCATGGCAGCGCTGCTTCTCTTCGGAGGCATCCGGCAAGGAAACTGCGGCGCCGATCCGAGCCGCGCGCGCCTTGATCCGCGCTAGCGTGCCGCGATGGCACCCCTACTTCCAAACCGTTTCCTGACACAGCCGCAACGGATCATACTGCTTCACGAAGGCATGTTTGAAGTAGGCCCGGAAGATATGGTGCCCGTGCTCGATCCGCTCCAGCGTGGTGTGGAGTTTCCCCTTCAGTTTCTTGGTGACGCGGACGCCGAAGATTTCGCCGATCTTGTGCGCGGTCAAGCCAAGACGCTGACGGTCTGTTTGCATCATCTGACGCAGGCGGCCCACGATACCGCGGTCCGCTACCTGTGCGAGGAACTCACCGCCACGGAAACTG
>Ga0209014_10001886_pt1 | contig 12353 bp, 8 predicted proteins | sample BarGraNGADG00212_FD_184491 | JGI IMG/M metagenome (GOLD analysis project Ga0209014, IMG submission 184491) | Arctic peat soil microbial communities from Barrow, Alaska - Barrow Graham LP Ref core NGADG0002-212 (SPAdes) (version 2) | ecosystem: Environmental > Terrestrial > Soil > Wetlands > Peat... | reverse complement strand
GTTTTGATAGACCGTTGGAAATCAGTCCGCTAGAGGCGATCTCAGGGCCGCCGTTTTCTGGCCGAAATCCGGGAACCGAATACGGACCCACGCTCCTAGACGCGGGTTCGATCGACGTCGACCTTCACCGCCAGCTTGCCGGACGTCGCACGTGCGCAGCACCACCCGCACCTCATAGCGGACGCATCTACGGCGCCTCGACGTGGAGCGGGTCGGCGCCTATCGCCTACTACGGAGTGGACGTCTGCGGCGAGCTGGCGGGGTGGTTGGTCGCCGAAGCTGTGCCGAGCATGGCGCGCAGGAAGTTCATGAGCCAGTCGTGGAGTTCGCGGGTGGGTTCGTGTTCAGCGATGGCGGTGATGTAGGCGCCGAGTGCTGCGGCGAAGGCGGACATGGTGATGGTGGCGGTCGGGTGGTCGTTCGGCACGCCGAGGTGCGCCGCGATGGCGTCGCTGAAGACGCTGGCTGCTGCGGCGAGCTGGCCGCGTCCGAGTGCGGCCAGGCCGGGGTTCTCTCGATGCATGGCCACTGCCAGGCGGGAGGTTTCGGGCTCGAGGTGGTCCGCTTCGGCGGTAAGCCACACATCGAGGACGTCGAGGAGACCGGCGTCCGGGTGGGCTTGGAAGGTCGCGGTGAGCCGGCGCGCGAGGTCGTCGGCGTAAGCGGTCGCGATGTCGAGCTTGGTCGGGAAGTAGCCGGCGACGGTGCGAGGGGCGAGTTCGGCGGCCTCGGCGATGTCGGCGACGGTGGTGTGGGTGTAGCCGCGTTCGGCGAACAGGCGCATCGCGGTCTGGATAATCAGCGCCCGACGTCTGGCTTTCGACCGCTCGCGCAGTCCGAGCGGCGGGGCCGCGCTGCTGTCCGCCGAAGTGGTCACGTAAGCATCTTAACCTTGCGCTGTATTCTTGCGCGCAACTGCAAGTTCGCATACGCTCGCAGTTACGCGGCGGCTCTGATCTCGGAAAGCGCCACCACTGCCTCAAGGATGCCTCGTGTCGGTCGCGCTGTATCGGTTGGCCCGATGGTGCTACCAGCGGCGAGTGCTAGTGCTTGTGGTGTGGCTGGTCGCCGTGGCGGGGATCGTGACCCTCGCGCTGGTTTCCGGCGGCAAGACCACGGACTCGCTGACGATCCCCGGTACCGAATCCCAGCAGTTGGCCTCACTGCTGGAGAAGAAGCTCCCGGCCGCCGCGGGGGCGAGCACGCAGGTGGTGTTCGGAGTGAAGTCGGGTGAGGTTACCGACGCCAGCAACCGGCAAGCCATCGAAAATGCGGTCGCGAACCTCGCCACGGTGCCGCAGCTAGCCGGCGTCGACGATCCGTTCAAGGGCAAGTCGATCTCGCCGGACGGCACGGTGGCGCTTGCCACGGTGAACTACACCGCCGCGGCCGGTGACGTGAAGAGCTCGACCCTCGACAAGCTCGCCCCTGCCGTGGCGGCCGCGCGCGCGGCCGGGATCGAGGTCGAGTTCAGCGGCGACGTCTACCCGGGAGCGAGTTCCGGCGCCGGCTCGGCGGAGCTCATCGGCATCGGCGTCGCCCTGGTCATCCTCATCGTGACCCTCGGCTCGTTCCTGGCCGGGGGGATACCGATCCTGACCGCACTGTTCGGCGTCATCATCTCGATCATGGGCATGACCGCGCTCGCGGCGGTCACCGACATCGCCTCGGCCGCCACGACGGTCGGCCTCATGCTCGGCATCTCCTGCGGCATCGACTACGCCCTGCTCATCCTGTCCCGGCACCGCAACTACCTCGTCGAGGGCCATGACCCCGAGGAGGCCGCGGGCCGAGCGGCGGGCACTGCGGGCAGTTCGGTCGTGTTCGCCGGTCTGTCGGTGGTCATCGCATTGTGCGGACTGGTCGTGGTCGGCATCCCGTTCCTGGCTGTCATGGGCCTGGCCGCTGCCGGCGCGATCGTCATCGCGCTGCTGGTCGCGCTCACCCTGCTGCCGGCCGCGTTCGGGTTCGCCGGCATGCGGGTCGCCCGGTTCTCCCGCCTACCGCTGCTGCGCCGCGCCCGCCCGGCCACCGAGACCGCGGTCGGCGGGCCCGAAAACCTGACCGGCACCCACTGGGCGGGCTGGGTAGTCCGGCACCGGGTGCCCATACTGATCACCGGAGTGCTCATGCTCGGCGTGGTGGCGCTCCCGATCACCAAGATGGACCTCGGCCTACCCGGCGCGAGCTCACGCCCGACCAGCGACACCTCGCGCCGCGCCTACGATCTCACGACCGCCCACTACGGCGCCGGCTACAACGGCGCCCTGACCGTGGTCGCCGAAAGCGCCACCACCCAGGCCCAGGCCAGTCAGCTGGCCTCTGTTCTGGTCAAGGTCGACGGCGTCGCCTCGGCCAGCGTTCGAATCGTGACCAATGGCATCGCCGTCATCGAGGTGGTGCCGACGACCGGACCCAACGATCGGGCCACCAAAGACCTTGTGCACCGGCTGCGCAACGGCCGCGCCGCCATCGAAGGCACCACCGGCACCACCATGCTGGTCGGCGGCAAGACCGCAGCCGACATCGACGTATCCGCCAAGCTCGGCTCCGCCCTACCGCTGTTCATCATCGTGGTCGCCGGGCTGGCGTTCCTGCTGCTCACCTTCGCGTTCGGCACGATCCTCATCCCGATCAAGTCGATCATCGGGTTCCTGCTGTCGATGGGCGCCGCGCTCGGCGCCGAGGTCGCGGTGTTCCAGTGGGGCTGGCTAGCCGGGCTGCTCGGCATCGACAAGACCCAGACGCTCAGCTTCCTGCCCGTCATCCTGATCGCGATCATCTTCGGCCTATCCAGCGACTACGAAGTGTTCGTCGTGTCCCGCATCAAAGAGCACTTCAGCAGACACGGTGACGCCCTGCAGGCCGTCATCACCGGCACCGGCCAATCCGCCCGGGTCGTCACCGCCGCCGCACTGATCATGACCTCGGTCTTCGCCGCGTTCCTGCTCACCAACGACCCCATCATCAAAGCCATCGGGTTCAGCTTCGCTCTCGGCGTCCTGCTCGACGCCTTCGTCGTCCGGCTCACCCTCGTGCCCGCCGTGATGGCCATCATCGGCGCAAGAATCTGGTATCACCCGGCCTGGTACGGCAAGTACGTCCCCGACCCCGACATCGAAGGCGAACACCTCGTCGAACGCCTACATGTCATGGGCGGCGCGGAAGGGCAACCCGCCACGGTGTGAGCCGGCTGCGCGTGAGCCTCGCAAGCCGAGACCAGCGCCGGACATCGTCGTCCGCGAGGGACTCGGCGCCCCCACGACCCAAGCACACGCCTGCTCCACGCTCGGCAGCTTGACGTAACGATGACCGTCCACCGAGCGTGAGTGCCCCGACCGATTAACCGAAGCCAGCGCCGCACGCCAATCTCGACCAGCACCCTGTCCGCCCGGCAACCCGGACCCGTGCTCACTGGGCCGCTCATCGGCTGCGTCCTCCGGTACGCCAGCCCACGCTGGGGTCTCGCGGTCGGCGGCTTCGCCGCCCTGCTCGCGGCGCCGGAGCCGTCGGCGCTGTCGACGAGAGTCCTGTGTAGGGCAGGACCAGCGGCCCTGCCGGGGTGCCGTCGCTGCCGCGAGACTGGCGTTGGGTCCCGGCATCCCGGTCCCGAGGATCATCGCGCGCCCGCGATCCGGCCACGACCCGGCCGCGGCGCGGGGAGGACACCCGCATCGTGGTCAACACACTCATCGCCCGCGAGGGGAAACCGATCACTGTCGACGGTCTCGTCAAGCGTTACGGCCCCACGGTCGCGGTCGATGACCTGAGTTTCACCGTGCAGCCGGGCGTGGTGACCGGTTTCCTCGGCCCGAATGGCGCCGGTAAGACGACGACGATGCGACTGATCCTGGGCCTTGACCTGCCGAGCTCGGGCAGGATCGCTATCGGTGGGCGCCGCTACATCGATCTGCCCGCTCCGCTGCGCGAGGTCGGCGCTGTCATCGACGCGGCCGCGGTCCACCCGAAGCGGACAGGACGCAACCATCTCAAGGGCCTGGCTCGCAGCAATGCCATCGACACAAGGCGCGTGCAGGAGGTACTGGAGATCGTCGGGATGGCCGATGTCGGCGACCGGCGTGCCGGCGGCTACTCCCTGGGTATGAAGCAGCGGCTCGGCATCGCGGCGGCGCTTCTCGGTGATCCGCCGGTGTTGCTGTTCGACGAGCCGGTCAACGGTCTGGACCCCGAGGGCATCGTGTGGATCCGCCAGTTCATGCGGGCCCTCGCCGGGGCGGGGCGCACCGTGCTGGTGTCGAGCCATCTGATGAGTGAGATGGCTCAGACAGCTGACCACCTCATCGTCATCGGCAGAGGCAAGCTGCTGCGCGACGAAAGCATCAGGGCATTTCTCGACGGCGATCACCACGAGACAGTCCTCGTCCGAGCTCAACCGATCGAGGAGCTGACCAGCGTGCTGGAGGGGGCCGGTGCACAGCTTGCACCCGGCCCGGATGGTGCCGTCACCGTCACCGGACTGGACGCCACCAGCATCGGTGACCTGGCCGCTGAACACGGCATCGCCATTCACGAGCTCACCCCGCAGCGCGCCTCGCTCGAGGAGGCGTTCATGGACATCACCCGCGACGCCGTCGAATACCAGTCCACGGCGACGCATGCGGCCACGAACGGAACCACGACATGAGCACGACGGTCGCGCTCCCCGCCAGTTCCTACCGGCCGGCCCGGCTCACCGATACGGTGCGCAGCGAGGCGACCAAGCTGTCGACCATTCCCTCGACGACCTGGGCCCTCATCGCCACGCTCATCATCGGCGTCGGCCTGTCGGCGCTGCTGTCGGCCGTCACCGCGCACGCCTGGCAGATCGACACCCCGCGGGTTCGCGAAACATGGGACCCGACCGCGATGAGCACATCCGGGGGCAGCATCGCCCAACTCGCGCTCGCCGTGCTCGGAGTCCTCGCCGTCACCAGTGAGTACGCGACAGGCGAGATCCGCAGCACACTCGCTGCCACTCCGCACCGCGGGCGCGTGCTCGCCGCGAAGGCGGCCGTCGTAAGCCTGGTCGCGTTCGTGGCCGGTGAGATTGTCATGTTCACCGCCTACGGCATAGGCCAGGCACTCATCCACGGACACGCACCCACGTCGTCGCTGTCGCAGCCGGGCGTTTTCCGGGCCGTGTCCGGCGGCGGCCTGTACATCATTGCGATCGCACTGCTCGGCGTCGGCTTCGGAACCCTGCTACGCGGAACCGCCGCCGCGATCAGCACTCTGGTCGCGCTGCTCTACGTCCTGCCTGCTCTCGCCGCTGCGCTACCCGGCGAACTCGGACACGCCGTGCAGAAGTACTGGCCCACCCAAGCCGGCGGACAAGTGACGAACGTCGTCCACGCAGCCCACACCCTCGGCCCATGGACCGGCATGGCCGACCTGACCGCCTTCACCATGCTCGTCCTGGCAGTCGCCTACTGGCGCCTGACCCGAACCGACAGTTGAGCCGGTGTGCGCACTGCTCCGGTTTCCGTGTTCGTGGCCAAGGTCCTGTTCGGTCGGGGTCCGCGGTGCCTAGCTGACGGCGGTCCGGTCGGCACATCGTTGAGGGGTGAATGTTCGTGACGGAACGAACGTGCCGAGCACGCGTACACCGGAAGGTCAGCCGGCGGCCCGGATGATCGTGCAGGAGGAACTGAGCGTCCCGGCGTCACGATCAACCAGTTGGCGCGCTTGGTCAGGCTCCCGAAGAGCCGTGTCTCGGTGCTGATGAGGCGCCTGGCTGCGGACGGTGTGATCTGCGACGAGCATGACGGCCGCTCCGTGCGGTTGTCGCTCACGCCGGTCGGGCGTGCACGTGTCGCCGAGTGGCGTACCGCGTACCGTGCGTCGCTGCGCGACCTGCTCGGGGCATTGTCGGATGCGGAGCTCGCCCAGGTCGCAGACGCACTGGTGCTGCTCGATCGCGCGCTGTCCGCCGGCAACAACACCGGCGATACGTGGGCGCCGATGCTGCATGTTGACGAGTCTGCTGAGAAGCTACGCCCGTCCGTACCTCGCGCAGGTGACGGTCGTGGTCGTGTTGCTGATTGTGCAGACCGTCGGGAATCTGTATCTGCCGAACCTGAATGCCGACATCATCAACGGCGGGGTCGTCAAGGGCGACATCAGCGCCGCGGTGAACGGTGGGATGGTGTGGAAGTCGCGGTGCAGCGTATCGAGGGCGGTGCTGCAATCACCGTGGTGTTGGCGCAGGCGGGCAGTCCCAGACTGCGTGCCCGGTCGCGGGTCGTGGTGCCTACGACGATCACCGCCGTGACCAGACCGGCCAGGATCACCGCGCCGACGCCGGCTTCGGCGCGGTACTGACGCCAGATCGGCTCGCCGTTCGTGTTCTTCCAGGACACGGCGACCGAGCCGGCGGATGCGTGATCCACCACCGCCACGACGGTCACTACGGCCTGATCACCCCGGCGGGCTGAGGCGATGGCGCCGCGAGGTGGCTGCTGAACCACTGCTCTGCGAGGCGTGCCACCGATTCGAGAGCGCCCGGTTCCTCGAAGAGGTGGGTCGCACCGGGAACGATGTCGAGCCGGTTCTCGCAGCGCAGTTGTATCTGTGCTGCGCGATTCAGTTCGAGGACGACGTCGTCGAGCCCTCCGACGATGAGCAGTGTTGGGGCGCGAACCTCGGTGAGTTCGAGGCTTGCCAGGTCGGGTCGGCCGCCGCGCGACACGATCGCGGCGATGTCGGCCTTCGGGTCGGCGGCAGCGGTGAGCGCGGCAGCGGCGCCGGTGCTCGCGCCGAAGTAGCCGATGCGAGCGTGCGCCGACTCGGGTTCGCCGCGCAGCCACGCCGTCACCTCGAGCAGGCGATCGGCCAGCAGGTCGATGTCGAACACGTTGGCGCGGTCCAGCTCCTCCTCGACGGTGAGCAGGTCGAACAAGAGCGTGCCCAGTCCGGCGGCGTTGAGAGCTGATGCGACGAACTGATTGCGCGGGCTGTGTCTCGAGCTGCCGCTGCCGTGAGCGAAGACGACGATCCCGCCGGTGCCGTCGGGGAGATTGAGGTGACCCGCAAGCCGCACCTGACTCGCGCGGACCGTGACCTCCTCGTCGCGTCCTGGAGGATCTGCGAATCCCGCCGGCGTCAGCGGTTCCGCGTCCGCCGGTGCTGCGGCGATCTTCAGCAGCTCCACGACCTGTGCGTCGGTAGTCTGCGCGAAGTCCCGGTAACACTGTCCGACCGCGAAGAAGTCGATGGGCGTTTCCATGCATACGACCTCGTCGGCGTCAGCACCCATCTGTTCGCGCACGCCCGGCGGCCCCACGGGCACGGCGAGCAGGACCCGCGTGGCGCCCTGTGCCCGGGCGACCTGGCATGCCGCCCGAGCGGTCGAACCGGTCGCGATGCCGTCGTCGACGACGATGACCGTGCGCCCGGCGAGCGGGACGGCGGGTCGCCCGCGGCGGAAGCGGAGCACGCGACGCTCGAGTTCGGCACGTTCGCAGCGCTCGACCTCGGCGAGTTCGCCCTCACTCACCTGCGCGCCTCGGACGACTCTCTCGTTGATGATCCGCACGCCGCCTTCGCCGATCGCTCCCATGCCGAGCTCCGGCTGGAACGGGACACCGAGCTTGCGTACGACGATCACGTCGAGCGGCGCGGCGAGCGCCCGCGCAACTTCGAACGCCACCGGCACCCCGCCCCTTGGTAAGCCGACCACCACCACATCCTCACCGGCGTGATCCCGCAATCTCTCGGCAAGGCGACGACCAGCGTCGCGGCGATCCATGAAGAGCATCCCGACCTCCCACGACGACGATGCATTCGAGTCAAACGTCGGCGGTTCGCGGTGTGACAGAGGCGAAAGTCATCGCCGTCCGTCACGTCGCGGAGCGGCTCGTTCCGCGCCCACGCGCGTCGGCGAGCGAGAACGCTGTGACGACGACCGTCAGGATGACGAGACACCACGCGGGCACCCAGTCACCGAATCGATCGAACGGGGTTTGCCTAGCTGTGAGGCGCAGATCGAGGACGGCCACGCCGGTTGCAGAGGCCCGCCAAAGCAGTCGTCGCCCCTGCGCGTCGAACGCGGCCGTGGTCCCGGACAGCGTGGCCTGCAGGGCCGGTCGGCCGGTCTCGACTGCCCGCACTGCCGCGAGACTGGCGTGCTGATCGGGCGCCCAGGATCCCTGGAACGTCGTCGTCGCCGTCTGGAAGACGAGCAGTTGCGCACCACTGCGCGCGGCGGTACGGCTCATGTCCGGGAACGCCGACTCAAAGCAGATCAGCGGTGCGAGCGTCACGTTTGCGGTACGCATGAGGACGATCTGATGTCCCCGCACCCGGTTTACTCCGGCGGCCTTGGTGAACGTCGACAGCCAGCCGAGCAGCGGGCGCATCGGGATGTACTCACCGAACGGCACGAGGCGCATCTTCTGATACGAGCCGAGGATGCCTTGCGAGTCGAGGAGCACGGCCGTCTTGCGGATCGCGCCGCCGGGAGCCGCGGCATCCACGTTGACGAGCAGGTCAGCGCCGAGTCGGGCCGAGACGGTCTCGAGTTCGCGTTGCAGATCGGCACGCGAGAGCAGGTCGAAACCGACGCTGCTCTCGCCCCACACCACTAAGCCGTAGCGGTCGGGTGCGAGTTGATCCGTCGCCGCGATCTCGTCGTCGAGACGTTGCTGGGGTCCATGGACCACGCCGGCTTGCACGACAGCGACGGACAGACTCGCCGCACCGCCAGGCGTGGGCTCCAGCGCGAACCAGACCGGGCCTGCGGCGATCGCGGCGGCGGCCATGAGCGCGGCGACCGACCGCGCCTGCCATCGCGGTGCCTCGAGGACGGCCGTGATCGCGACGTTTGCCGCGACGAGCAGGAAGCTGACCAGCCAGACACCACCGAGCGAGGCCGAGGCGAGGAACGCCGGCGCGCGCCACTGGCTGGTGCCCAGCAGGCCCCAGGGTCCGCCGAGTGCCGACCACGAGCGGATCGCCTCGATCAGCACCCACCCGGCGGGCACGACCGCGAACGCCCCGGTCAGCCGAGCCGCCGACAGGTCGCCGGACAGCACACGCCAAGTGATCGCCGCCCACGGCAGCCACAGCAGCGCCAGCACGGCAATGATCGCCGGAAGGAACACATTGACACTCGGCAGCAGCCAATAATGCAGCGCCAGCAGGAACCCGACCGCCCCCCACCAGCCGCGCAAGGCTGCCTCGCGGGCGCTCGGCGCCCGCCGAATGAGAATGAGCCACGGCACGAGCAGGAACCACGCCGACCACCACACCGACGGCCTCGGGAACACGACGACGAGGGCGGCGCCGGCGAGCAGCGAGAGACACCGCATCCGCCACCTACCCGGCGGCGGGGCCACCGGACGCCTCGCGCCGACGAACGGCCAGGCCCGGACCATTCGGGCCATCACCAGCCACCCGACTCCGAACGCGGCAGCGAGCCACCACAGCAGCGGCCGCTCCCGGCCGAGGTGCCACAACGGGATCATCACCAATCCCGCGAGCACGAACGCCACGTTGTAGAGCACGTCGTAGATCGCGAACACCCGGCCGCGGATCGGGTCCGGCGCTCTGCCGCCGACCAGCGCATCGGTGAGAACCTTCAACGACTGGAACGAGACCGCGGTGACCGCGACAGCCACGATGAGGCCGACGAGTGTCGGGGCGTACCCGGCCACCGCCGCCGCGGCAGCGGGAGGCAGGAACGCCAGGGGCAGCAATGCCGGCGCGCGCCATCGCCCAGCAAGCCATGGGGCGCTCACCGTCCCTACGACCGCTGCCACGCCCGTGACCGCAATGGCGACCCCGTACCCAGACGCCGCCAGGTGGTAGCGCCGGTCGGCGACGAGGATGAGCAGCACGAACCCGCCGCCGAGCAGCAGTCGGTGCAACCAGACCGCGATCAGGGGCCGCCGCAGCCCGGGCGTCTGCGCGATCGCGCTCGCGCCCGCCCGCAGCTCGTGCGCGAGCTGGCGCAGCGCGGCAGCCACGCTCTCGCCCGATGTCCCACTGCCACCGACCGGAGGCAGTCTGGTGAAGCAGGCGCTGGCCGCGAGGTAGGCGCCCGCACCGGCGAGGAAGCCGACGAGCACGGACCATGACACGAAGGTCGCGCCACCGACCGCGCCGACGAACGCAGCGGTCATACCGACCAGGCCGGATATCGCGTTGGCGCGCACCAACTCGCCGGCGCTCACCGTACGGGGGAGCACCGCGCCCTTCGCGTCGAGCACGAACCGGGACGACGAGAGCAGCAGGACCACGCCCAGGTAGGCCAACGGTTCCGAGCGCCACACCGCTGCCGATATCGCGACGACCGCCAGCGCAGCGCGGCACATCGACGCGAGGATCAGCGTGCGTCGTCGATCCCAGCGATCGATGAACACGCCGGCCAGCGGCCCGACGACGCTGAACGGCAGAAGCGTGACGGCAAGGATGCCCGCAACGCGACCCGGCGTCGCGCCACGGCCGATATCGAAGACCACCAGCTGCGCGAAGGCGATCTGCGTCAGACCGTCACCAAGCTGTCCAAGAGCCTGCCCGAGGACGAGCGTGCGGAACGGCCCGGCGAGCAGGGACAGCGCGCCCCGCCATCCCGGCTGGAACCGCGTCACCTCTGCGAGCCCGCCGGCTGCAGGGGGTGTGGAGATGCTCGGCGGTACGTCCTCGCTCTTCATCACGCACTCGTCCCCCGCGTCTGCGACGAATCCACCTACAGCCTGATCGCCCACATGCCCCAGCAATAGGGACGCACGTCTCGGCTCTCGAGACCGCTTGGCCTTTCGCCGATGCCGCGCAGCGTTAAGGACCTTCGACTCTGCCGGCCGACTCTCCTCCGCCAGCATGATGAACATGGCTCGCGAGGCAAGCGAGGGAGCTCGACAGGTCACACTGAAGGGCTGAGAGGCCAGCCGATCACAGGATCGGACGGCGACCCCCAGCTACCTGACCCGGACAATGCCGGCGCAGGGAAATTGCCCCGCGAGTCCATTCTGTGTCAGAACGCTGCGTCGAATCGCCGGCGTCTTGGCCGCGGCTCGTTCAGCTGGCTCTCGATGTCGGCGAACGGCGCGGGTGCGCGTCTGTCGGCGCAGGCACCGCGTACCGCCGTTGACCGTCAGTCGCGTCAGGACGTTGTCCTCTGCGTAACGCGCGCCGAAGCGGACATTCTGTGATCGGTGTGCGGGTGGGGTGAGTCGTCGTGGTGGCGCGGATCGTGGCGGGAAGGGCAAATCCGGAACTAGCTGGACGGATCGCGGCTGCGTTGGCCAGCCCGCTGGTGCCGGTGCAGTTCGAGACGTTTCCGGACGGCGAGCTGCGACCGGCCGTCGGTGAGGTGCGCGGTGAGGACGTGTATCTCGTTCAGCCGACGGGACCGCCGGTAAGTGAGAACTTGGTCGAGTTGCTGCTTCTGCTCGACGCGTGTCGCCGGGCGGGCGCGGATCGGGTGAGCGCGGTGGTGCCGTATTTCGGCTACGCGCGTCAGGATCGGCGCGGCACGCCGGGGGAGGCGGTCGGCGCCCGAATGGCCGCGGACGTGATCACCGCCGCAGGCGCCGACCGGGTCATCGTCGTCGACCCGCACACCCTGGCACTAGAAGCCATGTTCGGCGTTCCTGTGGAGATGCTCAGCGCGGTGGCGCTGCTCGCGGGTGCCGTTCGACCGGCACTTCCCGAAGACGCGGTCGTGATCGCTCCTGATCTCGGCGCCCTGAAGTTGGCGCGTCGCTTCTCTGCGCTGTTAGGCATGGGTTTCGGGGTGGTCAGCAAGCACCGGTTGTCCGGCGCGACGGTCCGCGCCGAGGAACTTGTCGGCGATGTCGCGGGGCGCTCGGTTCTTATCGTGGACGACATGATCAGCACGGGAGCCACGATCGAAGCTGCGATGAGTGTCGTGCGCGCGCACGGTGCCGAACCATATGTGACTGTCGCGGCGAGTCACGGGCTGTTCGTCGGGCCGGCAGCGCAACGCCTGCAGCGGCCGGGATTGCGGCGCCTGGTCGTGACCGACAGCACCGTTCACCGCGAGGGCGGCGGACTGCCGCTGTCGACCGAGTCGATCGCAGGCTTGCTCGCCGATGCAATCGGCCGCCTCCACAACAGCCAGCCACTCGACGGCCTGCTGATCCCGACATGAGCCGGTCACCTCGCGGCACGGACCGGACCCCTCGATCGCGGACGTGCGGACGTAGTGCCCTGGTTGGCCTGCCCTTCCAGCCCTAGCGTCGATGCATGGCCCGTTCGAACGACGCGGCTGCACAGATGCTTCAGGAGTTCGCGGAACTGCTCGCCATCTCCGGCGGCGACGCGTTCAAGGTGCGGGCGTATGAGAAGGCGGCCCGGGCGGTGGCCGGCTATCAGGCCGATATCGCCGGCCT
>Ga0209014_10001885_pt1 | contig 12357 bp, 9 predicted proteins | sample BarGraNGADG00212_FD_184491 | JGI IMG/M metagenome (GOLD analysis project Ga0209014, IMG submission 184491) | Arctic peat soil microbial communities from Barrow, Alaska - Barrow Graham LP Ref core NGADG0002-212 (SPAdes) (version 2) | ecosystem: Environmental > Terrestrial > Soil > Wetlands > Peat... | reverse complement strand
CGTTCCGCGAATGGAACACGGAGCAAGTGCGCGCGGCCACCGTGCGCGATGCGCTCAAGCACCCCACGTGGACGATGGGCCGAAAGATCACGGTGGACAGTGCCAGCCTGGCCAACAAGGCGCTGGAGGTCATCGAAGCGCACTTCCTGTTCGGGCTGGGGTATGACCAGATCGAAGTGGTGGTGCATCCACAGAGCATCGTGCACTCGATGGTCGAGTTCCGCGATGGCAGCGTCCTGGCGCAACTGGGGGTTCCCTCGATGGAACTCCCCATCCTGTACGCACTCACGCATCCGGACCGGCTGGAAGACAGCGGAGTGCCCGTGTTCGACCCCCTGGCCGCCGGACGCCTGACGTTCGAGGCGGTGCGCAACGACGCGTTTCCGTGCCTGGCGCTCGGCGTAGCCGCCGGGCGCGCTGGTGGGGCGGCGGCGGCGGTGTTCAACGGCGCCAATGAGCAGGCGGTGGCGCTGTTCCTGGAAGGAACCATTGCATTTGGCGCGATCGCCGATTCGATCGCAGAGGCGCTGGAACGGCACGCCGGGCTCGCCGGCGGCAGCCTGGAAGCATTATGGCACGCCGATGCTGCGGCACGGCGCACGGTCAGGGAGAAGTACGGATGCTAGCTTGGCTCGCCCCAATTCTCGTACTCGGGCTCGTGGTCTTCATTCACGAACTGGGACACTTCCTCGCCGCCAAGTGGACGGGCGTGTATGCGCCGCGCTTCTCGGTGGGCTTCGGGCCGGCTTTGTGGAAGAAGCGCCATGGCGAGACCGAGTACGTGCTGGCCGCGCTCCCGCTGGGCGGCTACGTGCGCATGGCCTCGCGTGACGACGAGACGATGGCTCTCATCGAGGGGGGAGGATCCCCAGAGGGCACAGCGAAGGGGCACAGTGAAGTGCAGGGTGCAGGGGCAGTGGCCAAGCCGAAGGACTGGGATGAAAACGCCATGGTTCCGTTCGGACCCTTGCCGGTGCCGGCGAACCGTTGGTTCGAGAGCAAGCCGCTGTGGGCGCGGGTGGTGATCATGCTGGCGGGCGTCACGATGAACATCGTGCTGACGCTGGTCGTTTCGACGGGCGTGTTTGCGTACTACGGTCGTGCGTACGTGCCGGCGGTGATCGACTCGGTGGTCGTCGGGATGCCGGCGGCGCAGGCCGGTCTGCAGCAGGGCGACTCGATCGTGGCGATCAATGGCGTGAAGGTGCGCGCGTGGAACGACATGCTGACCACCATCTCGGCGTCGGCGGGCAAGCCCGTAAGGTTCGACGTGGCGCGGAACGGCGCGCCGCTCGTGCTCACCATGACGCCGGTGGCCCAGCCGGGCGCCGACCCCAACACGGGCAAGGCCATGACGGTGGGGCGGGTGGGGGCGCTGCCGAAGAACAAGCTGGAGCGCGAGCGGCTGGGGCCGTTGGCGGCGACTGGCGCCGGCTGGAACGCCACGTGGTCCATGGGCCGATCGGTGGTGGGAGTGTTGGGCGGCCTGTTGCGTGGCACGATCTCGGTGAAGAACCTGGCCGGGCCGGTGGGAATCGTCCGCACGTCGGTGGCCGCGGCGCGATCCGGCCTGGAGTCCGTGTGGGCGCTGGTGGCCTTCTTGAGCATCAACCTGGCGATCCTGAACCTCCTGCCCATCCCCATTCTCGATGGCGGCCAGGTGCTGATGGTGATCGCCGAGTCGGCCAAGGGTTCACCGTTCAGCCTCCGGACGCGGGAGAACGTGATGCGCGTGGGGCTCGCGGCCATCGCGGCGTTGTTTGCGGTGGTGATGTTCAACGATCTGGTGGCTCTCTTCCGCTGAGTTGCCACGCGAGAAGAGTGAGGAGTGCAGGGGCTCGCTTCACCCCGCACCCTTCCCGAGCAGTCGGGGGCTTTACATATGCGCTGAGGCCGTGTAACTTCATCTGCTATAACGGAATGGCCCTAATTACCGAAGTACGCAGAGACCCAGGATAATGGCTTTCGACAAGACACCGGCGATCACGAAGAATCGCCGCCACGAGACCGACACCGGATCGTCCCACGTTCAGGTCGGCATTCTTACGGAACGGATCATCTACCTGACCGATCACTTCCGTCTGCATGCCAAGGACCACCACGGCCGTCGCGGCCTCCTGAAGATGGTTGGCACGCGACGTCGTCTGCTTGATTATCTCAAGCGCACGGACGTGGACGGATACCGGAAGCTCATCGCAGACCTGGGTCTGCGTTACTAAGAATCACGCAACACACTTCGCGCGGACGCATACACGGCGGCCCGCGCGTTTTGTGTTCTACCGAGACACAACATCATGATGCATCGCATTGAACGGACGTTCGCCGGCCGCCGCCTGGTCATCGAGACGGGCCGCATGGCCAAGCAGGCCGCCGGATCGGCGCTCATCACGTTCGGCGAGACGATGGTCCTCGCGGCCGTCACCGTCAGCGACAAGCGGAGCTCGCTTCCGTTCTTCCCGCTGACCGTCGAGTACAAGGAAAAGACGTACGCCGCCGGCAAGATCCCGGGCGGGTTCATCAAGCGTGAAGGGCGCCCGCGCGACGAGGAGATCCTCTCGTGCCGCATCATCGACCGCTCCATCCGGCCGCTGTTCCCCGAGGGCTTCCAGAACGAGGTCCAGGTCTTCATCTACGTCATCTCGGCGGACCAGGAGAACGACGCCGACGTGCTCGGCCTCGTGGCCACGTCCTTTGCGCTGAGCGCGTCGAAGATCCCGTGGGGCGGCCCGATCGCCAGCGTGCGCGTGGGCCGCGTGGAAGACAAGTGGGTGCTCAACCCGACGTTCCAGGCGCTCGAGTTCTCCGACATGGACCTCGTCGTCGCCGGCTCGCAGGACTCGATCATGATGGTCGAGGGCGGCGCGCTGGAGATCGGCGAGGATGACGTCATCAAGGGACTCGAGATCGCCCAGACGGGCATCAAGGAACTGATCTCGATGCAGCAAGAGCTGCTCTCGAAGCTCACCGTCGAGAAGATGGAGTGGAGCAAGAACGAGACGCCGGCCGACGTGGTGAAGACGGTGACGAAGGCGGCCAAGGCCCGCATCGTCGCGGCCATCAACCAGAAGGACAAGCACACGCGCATCCAGGCCGTGGAAGCGGTGAAGCACGCGGTCAAGGATGAGATGGCGACGGTGCTCACGCCGGAGCAGCTGCCGTTTGCCAGCAGCGTGCTGGGCGACCTCGAGTACAACGCCCTGCGCGAGCAGCTGCTCGAGACGGGGCTCCGCGTCGACGGAAGAAAGCCCACCGAAGTGCGCCCAATCTCCATCGACTGCGGCGTGCTGCCGCGCGCCCATGGGTCGGCGCTGTTCACGCGCGGCCAGACGCAGGCCCTGGTGGCCGCGACGCTCGGCACCGCGCGCGACGTGCAGCGCATGGACTCCATCGACGAGGTCAAGGAGACCACCAAGGCCTTCATGCTGCACTACAACTTCCCGCCGTTCTGCACGGGCGAAGTGAAGATGATGCGCGGCACCAGCCGCCGCGAAATCGGCCACGGCAACCTGGCCGAGCGCGCCATCCAGGGCGTGCTGCCGCCGTTCGAGGAGTTCCCGTACACCATCCGCATCGTGTCCGACGTGCTCGAGTCCAACGGCTCGTCGTCGATGGCCTCGGTGTGCGGTGGCTCGCTGTCGTGCTTCGACGCGGGCATCCCGCTGAAGGGCGCGGTGGCCGGCGTGGCGATGGGCCTGATCAAGGAAGGGAAGAAGTACGCGATCCTCACCGACATCCTCGGCACCGAAGACCACCTCGGCGACATGGACTTCAAGGTGGCGGGCACGAAGGACGGCATCACGTCGATCCAGATGGACATCAAGATCCAGGGGCTCGAGCTCAAGATCATGACCGAGGCGCTGGCCCAGGCCAAGATTGGCCGCCTGCACATCCTCGGGGAAATGGCCAAGGCGCTCGACGCCGTGCGTCCGGAGCTGTCGAAGTGGGCGCCGCGCATCGTGACGATGAGCATCAACCCCGAGAAGATCGGCGACCTCATTGGCCCGAAGGGCAAGACGATCCGCGGCATCCAGGAAGAGACGGGTGCCGAACTGACGGTGGACGACGCCGGCCTGGTGACGATCGCCGCGGTGGGCGGCGAGGCGATGGAGCGCGCGCGCCAGATGGTGGCGGCGATCACCGCCGAGCCGGAAGTCGGCCTGACGTACGAGGGCACCGTGAAGAGCGTCACGGCGTTCGGCGCCTTCATCGAGATCATGCCCGGCACCGAAGCGCTGCTGCACGTCTCGGAGATGCGCCACACGCGCGTGGAGAAGCCCGAGGACGTGGTGAAGAAGGGTGAGCGCGTGATGGTGAAGCTGGTGGAGCGCGACGAGCGCGGCCGCCTGCGCCTCTCCATGAAGGCGCTGCTGCCGAAGCCCAACGCCGGCGAAGCGGGTCCGGTGGTGGCGGCTCCCGAGGGGGACGCCTACGCGACGACCGAGGGTGCCCCGAGCGCCCCGGTTGCTGAAGGGGCGGAGGACCACCGGAGTGCCCGTTCCGAGCGGCCGCGCAGGGATGGCGGCGATCGCGGCGGTCGCGGCGGTCGCGGACCCCGCAAGTAGTGGCCGTGCGCACCCCCGCCCCTGAGACGGGGGTGCAGCGCACCGTGCTGGCCAATGGACTGACCGTGGTCTCGGAGTTCTATCCGGGAGTGCGGTCAGCTGCTTTTGGGGCCTGGGTGCGCTCGGCATCGGTGCACGAGCCGCGCGAGGTCATGGGCGTGTCGCACCTGCTCGAGCACATGGTGTTCAAGGGGACGGCCCAGCGCAGTGCGCACCAGCTGGCCCTGGCGCTCGAGGCACTGGGCGGTTCGCTGGATGCCTACACATCGCGCGAGCACACGTCGTTCCAGGCCCGGGTGCTCGACGAGCACCTGAGCGAGGCGGCCGACGTGGTGGCCGACCTGATGTTCCGTCCGCTGTTGCGCGAGGAAGACCTGCGCCTCGAGCGGAAGGTGGTGCTCGAGGAAATCTCGATGATGGAAGACACCCCCGACGACCTGGTGTTCGAACTCCAGAACGCGTCGCAATGGGGAAATCATCCCATGGGGTACTCGATCCTCGGCACGCGTGACTCGGTGGCGGCGTTGAAACTGGACGACCTGCGCGCGCTGCACGCGCGGGCCTATCACCCGCCGCACGTGGTGGTCGCCGCCTCGGGCAACGTGACGCACGAGCAACTGCTGGCGGTGCTCGCTTCCACCGGGTGGACCGATTTGCCGCGAGGCGACGATGCGCCCATCGCCGAGTTGCCGTCGGCGGCGGCGGCGCCACTGGTGCGGCACGTGACGCGCGAGGGGGCGCAGTGCCACATCGTCCTCGGGTCGCCGACGGTGCCGCACCGCGACCCGCGGCGACATGCGCTGATGCTCGTCGACACGCTGCTCGGCGGCGGCATGAGCTCGCGCCTGTTCCAGAAGGTGCGCGAGGAGCTCGGCCTGGCCTACAGCGTGTACACGTTCCAGAGCTTCCACACGCAGATGGGGACGCACGGCGTCTACGTGGGCACGGCGCCCGAGACGAGGGAGCAGGCCCTGGCGGCGGTACAGGGTGAACTGCAGCGCCTGGTGGATGACGGAATTCCCGAGGCCGAGCTGGCCCAGGGAAAGCAGCAGCTGAAGGGGCAGATCACGCTGGCGATGGAAAGTTCGGCCGCGCGCATGTATCGCGCGGCCTCGGTGGAGCTGTATCGCGAGCCGTTCCTGACGCTCGACGAAGTGCTGCAACTCATCGAGGACATCGATGCGGAAACGGCGGGCGCCGTGTGCGCCGAGTATTTCCGGCCGGAGTTGCAGACGGTGGTGAGTCTGGGACCGGAGCGGTAAATCCCGTTCCCGTTTGCGTTGACTGAGCAGTGGCCAGCGCAACACATTGTATTGAACGGAACGTCACCACCACCATCCGTTCCCCTCTGGCCGGCGTGGTCGCGGTCATTTCGTACACCTTCGAGGAGATTCCGCGACGGATGCCCAGGTCAGCTGACGTTCACCAGGCGAGCGCGTCCTGATGACCATGGGACTCCTGGTGTCGGCGGCGGCGACCAGCCTGATCGTGGGCATCCTGGCCGGTCGTGCGGCGCCTCGCGTGTGGCTCGCCGCGACGCTGGCGGGCGTGGCTGCCGGGCTGGCGTCGGCCATCCGCGTTCTCTCGGGTGGGGGCGAGTGGGAGTGGTGGAGTGCGTTCCGCGTGGGCGGCGAGCTGTTGCACCTGCGGCTCGACGGCATCAGCGCGCTGTTCCTGGCGCTGTTGTGCGTCATCGCCGGCGCCGGTGCGCTGTATGCGAGCGAGTACTGGACCGATGGATCGCATCCGTCCACGGCACGCGCCGGCCGCCGGTGGTGGAACACGCTGGTGTTGAGCATGGGCGTGGTGTTGCTCGCGTCCAACGGCCTCCACTTTCTCATCGGTTGGGAGGTATTCACGATCAGTGCGTATTTCCTGATCACGCTGGACCGTGCCAATCCCGAGGTGCGCCGCGCCGGGTGGTTGTACCTCGCGGTTTCGCACGTGTCGGTGCTCCTGTTGTTCGCGTTCTTCGCCCTGCTGCAAGTCCGCACCGGCAGCTGGGATCTCGGACCGATGCGCGGCCATGCGGAGCTTGCCCCGCTGTTCTGGCTCATGCTGCTGAGCTTCGGCATCAAGGGTGGCGTCTTTCCGCTGCACATCTGGCTTCCGACAGCCCATGCAAATGCGCCAAGCCATGTGTCGGCCATGATGTCCGGTGTCGCCATCAAGATCGGCATCTATGGCTTGGTGCGTTTTACGGGCTGGCTGCCGACGCCGCCGGGTGCCGGCTGGGTACTTGCCGTGCTGGGAGCCTCGAGCGCGGTGTTCGGCGTCGCCTTCGCGCTCGGCCAGCACGATCTCAAGCGCCTGCTCGCGTACCACAGTGTCGAGAACGTGGGGATCATCCTGATCGGCCTGGGCTTTGCGCTCGTGGCGACGGAGCAGGGCCATCCGACGTGGGGTCGCCTTGCACTGGCCGGAGGGCTGCTGCACGTCTGGAATCACGGACTGTTCAAGGGGCTGCTGTTCCTCGGCGCCGGCTCGGTGGTGCACGCCACGGGAACACGGGAGATGAGCCGCCTGGGCGGCTTATGGCGTACGATGCCCTGGACGACGGGCCTCTTCGCCCTGGGGGCGGTGGCCATCTGCGGACTGCCGCCGCTCAATGGCTTCGTCAGCGAATGGCTCGTCTTCCTCGGACTCTTCGGGGCCACGATGTCGCGCGGGGTTTCCGTTTGGGGGGCGATCCCGGCGGCGATCCTGCTCGCGATGACCGGTGCGCTCGCGCTGGCCTGCTTCGTCAAGGTGTGCGGCGTGGTCTTTCTTGGCGCACCGCGCTCCGCCGCGGCGGCGCTCGCGCACGAGAGCGGGCTCAGGATGCGCATCCCGATGATGGTGCTGGCGCTCGCGTGTGTCGTGATCGGCCTCGCGCCGATCGCCGTCTGGCCGGCCGTCACTCTCGTCGTGGGCACGTGGCATCCGGAGTGGGCGGGGGCCGTCGCACCCGCCTCGTTGGTCACGCTCGGCCGGGTGCAGGCGGCGGTGGCGGTGCTGGCGGCCTTCGCCATCTGGGCGCTGTGGAAGCAGGTTCGCCGGCAGGGAATGTCGCTGGCGCCGACGTGGGACTGCGGTTACGCCCGACCCACGGCCCGCATGCAGTACACGGCGGGCTCGTTTGCGAGTATCATCACTGGGTGGTTCGCGTTCATCCTGCGTCCGGTGCAGCATTCATCGCGGCCGGTGGATCTTTTCCCTCGTGCCGCGAGCTACGAGGAGCACACGCCGGAAACGGTGCTCGAACGCATCGTCGAGCCGATGTATGCCGTGGTGATGCGCTCGGCCGTGGCGGCCCGTCGGTTGCAGCACGGGCGCGTGCAGGCGTACCTGTTGTACCTGCTCATCGGCGTCGCGTTGCTGACGGCGGTGGTGCTGGTTGGAGTGCGGGCGTGAGCGCCCCTGCCGGACCGAGCGGCTACGCGCGCGTGGCGAGCGCGGGACCTGCTTTTCTTCTCATCGTTGCCTTGCAATGTTCCTGAATCTCATACAGATCGCAGAGTCATTCGGCGTGGCCGAGGGCGTGGTGGAGGGCTGGATCCACGACGAGGGACTCCCGCACATGCGCGACCGTGGGCGCCTGCTGTTCGACCGGGCGCAGGTGGCGCAGTGGGCGGCCAACCGCGGCCTTTCGTCGCAGGCCGGATTCCTCGCGCCCGAGCTTTCCGTCTTTGCCACCGGCATCCGGCTCGAGCCGCTACTGCGCATCGGCGGCATCTGGCGCAATGTTGCGGCGGCCGACGTCGGCGACGTATTTGACCGCGTCGTGTCGGCGCTGCCGAGAACCACGCCGTCGGTGCGTCAACTGCTCGCGCAGCGGCTGCGGGTACCGGGAGGAGTCACGGCGGCGCCGGTGGGTGGAGGATTCGCCGTACCGCACCCGAGCGCCCGCGTGGCGCTGGGTCGCGACGCCGGGACCATCGCGCTCCTGTTCCTGCGTGAGGGGATGCGGCTGAGCGAGCCGCCAGCGGACGGCATCGAGGTCACGCGCCTCTTCTTTTTCATCGCGCCGTCGCCGCGCGCGCATCTTGACCTGCTGGGCCGGTTGAGCCGGCTGCTGAGCCGCGGCCCCGTGCGCGACCTGCTGATAGCCGGAGCCACGGACGACGAGATCTTTCGCGCGGTGGCGAGCCTCGACGATGAGCTGGCGGCACCCACCGCGCGCCCGGGCGCCTCGTGACGCCCGGACCACTCCTGCTAGTGACGCTCGGCACCCTCCTGCTGGCCATTGTCGTGGGCCGCCGGGCGCCGCGGACCTGGCTCGCGTGCACCGTGGTCGGGGGGAGCGCGGCGCTGGGCGCCGCGCTGCTCGTGTTGTTCGGGAGCGCGGACTGGGAGTGGCGCAGCGTGGTCCGCATCGGGGGAGAGGCACTGCACCTTCGGCTCGACGGCCTGAGCGCGCTTTTTCTCGCGCTCGTCGGCGTGCTGGGCAGTGCCGGGGCCGTGTACGCGCGGGAGTACTGGTCGGATCACCATTACCCGGCGTCGGCTCCGCGAGGACGCGCGTGGTGGAGCGCGCTGCTGTTGAGCATGGTGCTGGTGCTGACCGTGTCGAACGGCCTGCACTTCCTCATCGTGTGGGAGTCCTTTGCCATTTGCGCTTACTTCCTGGTCACGCTCGACCGGGGGCGCCCCGAGGTGCGCGCTGCGGGGTGGCTGTACCTGGCGGCGTCCCACACGGGCACGCTCGCGCTGTTCGCGTTCTTCGCGTTGCTTGCCGCGCGCACGGGAAGCTGGGACCTGGGCCCGATGCGCGAGCAGGCGGGGCTGCAGTCGCTGTTCTGGCTGGCGCTGTTCGGCTTCGGCGTCAAGGCAGGCATGTTTCCGCTGCACGTCTGGCTCCCGTCGGCGCACGCCAACGCGCCCAGTCACGTATCGGCGATCATGTCGGGCGTTGCCATCAAGATGGGCGTGTATGGCATTCTTCGGTTCAGCGGCTGGCTGCCAATGCCGGCGTCGGCGGGCTGGGTGGTGACCAGCCTCGGGGCGACGAGCGCCCTGCTGGGAATTTCCTTCGCCTTTGCCCAGAACGACCTGAAGAGGCTGCTGGCCTACTGTTCGGTGGAGAACGTCGGCATCATCCTCGTGGGACTGGGCGGGGCCCTGCTGGCGATCACCGACGGTGATGCGCCGTGGGGCCGCCTGGTGCTGGCCGGAGCGCTGCTCCACGTGTGGAGCCACGGCCTGTTCAAGGGGCTCCTGTTTTTTGGCGCCGGCTCGGTCCTGCATGCGACCGGCACCAAGGAGATGAGCCGCCTGGGGGGACTTTGGCGGACGCTGCCATGGACGGCGTCGCTCTTTGCCATCGGCTGCCTCGCGGTCGCCGGGCTGCCTCCCCTCAACGGGTTCGTGAGCGAGTGGCTCGTCTACCTTGGGCTCTTTGACGCGGTGGCGAGCAGGGGAGCGTCGGCGTGGGCCGCGATGCTGGCCGCCATCATCCTCGGCACGGCCGGTGCCTTGGCGCTCGCGAGCTTCGTCAAGGCGGGCGCGATGGTCTTTCTTGGCGCCCCACGCAGCGCTCCCGCGGCGCAGGCCCACGAGAGCGGATGGACGATGCGCGGGCCAATGCTGGGCCTGGCGTTGATGTGCCTGGCCCTCGGGCTCGCGCCCACGGTGGTCTGGCCGGCCCTCGCCCGGGCCGTGGGGGCGTGGCATCCCGCGTGGGCGGCGACTGCGGTTCCCGCGCCGCTGCGCGTGATCGGGGCCACGCAACTGGCGCTCGCGGCACTGCTGGCACTCGCGGGCTCGGGCGCGTGGCGCATGATGCAGGCCGGCGGACTTCGACGCGCGCCGACCTGGGATTGCGGCTATGCCGCGCCCACGGCGCGGATGCAGTACTCCAGCGGCTCATTTGCCGCCATCATGGTCGGCTGGTTTCGGTGGATCCTGCGACCGCAGCTCGTGCTGCGGCGGCCGCGTGGCCTCATGCCCGCGAAGTCCTTTCGCCTGGAACGGATACCCGAGACGATGCTGGACGTGGTGATTGCCCCCGTGGGCGGGGTGGTCATGCAGGTGGCGAGCGGTGCGCGCCGGCTGCAACACGGCAGCCTGCAGGCCTACATCCTGTACGTGGTTGCGGGACTCGCCGCGCTGGGCGCGATGGTTCTCGCGGCAGGAGTCCGATGATGGCCATCGCTGCTCTCATCGCGCGAATCGCATTGTGGCTCGTGCTCGCCCCGCTGCTGCCCGGCATCATCAACAAGGTGAAGGCGTGGGTTGCCGGCCGTCGGGGGCCGCCCGTGCTGCAGCTCTACTACGATCTGGCGCGCTTGTGGCGAAAGCGCGTCGTCATGAGTGTGCTGGCGTCGCCGGCGTTCATCGTGGGGCCCGCGGTGGCGTGGGTAGCGGTGGCCGTCGCGACGCTCATGGTGCCGCTCGGACCGGCCGGGGCCACGCTGAGCTTTCGTGGCGACGTGATCCTGATGCTCTACCTGCTGGCGCTGGCGCGATTCGCCACCGCGTGGGCGGCGATGGAGACCGGATCGGCCTTCGAGGGCATGGGTGCGGCGCGCGAGGTCAGCTATGCCGTTCTCGCCGAAGCGGCCATGATTGCCGCCATGCTCACGCTGAGCGTTCAGACCGGCAGCGTGTCGCTGTCCACCATGCTGGCGCCTTCGGTCGGTACGAGCGCGGTGCTCCTGGCCGTGGGGTTGTTCACCGTGCTCCTCGCCGAGAACTGCCGGGTGCCGTTCGACGATCCGGCCACGCATCTCGAGCTGACGATGATCCACGAGGTGATGGTACTGGATCACAGCGGCCCGCCGCTCGCGGTCATCCTGCACGGGGCGTCGATGAAGCTGCTGCTGTTCACGGTGCTCCTCACGCAGGCCGTGCTGCCAATGGGGACCTTCTCGCCGCTGGTGGCGTCGCTCGTGCTGGTGGCCGGCGTGCTGGCCGTGACGATCGGCGTGGGACTCGTGGGATCGTTCCTGGCACGGTTTGCGTTCCGGCGCGTCCCGCTGCTGCTCACGACGTCGGTGCTCCTCTGCGTGTTCGCGCTGCTCGTGGCGTGGCAGGGAGCGGCCTGATGCTCAACCTGAACCTGCTCATCGGCCTGGCGATGGGCCTGAACCTGGTCGCCCTGGGCAGCAGCCGCCTGCCGTCAATCATTCGCGCCACGGCACTGCAGGGCGTGATCCTCGGAATGCTGCCGTTGGTCATGGAACACGATTTTGGCTGGCCGATCGCGGCGGTGGCACTGGCCACGGCCATCGGCAAGGGCGTGGTGATTCCCGGACTCCTGCAGCGCGCCATGCGGGCAGCGCACATCGATCGCGAGATTGAACCGTTCATCGGGTTCGTGCCGTCGCTCCTGCTCGGCGCCGGGGGGACGATTGCAGCGGTGGCGATCGCCCGCGCCCTGCCGCTGCTGCCGGAGCACGCGCGCTCGCTCCTGGTGCCCGGCGCGCTCGCCTCCATGCTGACCGGACTGGTGCTCCTCATCGGCCGGGTGAAGGCCATCTCGCAGGTCTGCGGGTACCTGATCTTCGAGAACGGCATCTACCTGTTCGGCCTCCTGCTCATCGCCTCGACGCCGCTGCTCGTCGAAGCGGGCGTCCTTCTCGACCTGACCGTGGGCATCTTCGTGATCGGCATCATCGTCGACCGCATCCAGCGCGCCTTCGACTCGCTGGACACCCGCAAGCTCACGGCGCTCCACGAATGAGGGAACTCCTCCTCATCTTCGTGCCGCTCGCCGGCGCGGTGGTGGCGGCGCTCTGGCGGAGCGACCGCAGCCGGCCGCTGCTGTTGCCGGTGGTCGGTGGCGTGCACCTCGTCCTCTCGTTCTGGCTGCTTG
>Ga0209014_10001884_pt1 | contig 12359 bp, 12 predicted proteins | sample BarGraNGADG00212_FD_184491 | JGI IMG/M metagenome (GOLD analysis project Ga0209014, IMG submission 184491) | Arctic peat soil microbial communities from Barrow, Alaska - Barrow Graham LP Ref core NGADG0002-212 (SPAdes) (version 2) | ecosystem: Environmental > Terrestrial > Soil > Wetlands >... | reverse complement strand
TGGGGCCGCAGCACGCTAGAAGGACTTTTTGATTGATCTTAGAAATTTCGCGGCATCATCACGACATTATAACACCACTATAACCTTATATGGCTGATAAACCGCGTTTGGGTAGGGGTTTGGAAGCCCTGCTTTCGAGCCGCCCCATCGCTCGGATCGACCCGACTTCCCGTTCGGCCGTTGATCGTGAGGGGCTGCATCGCATTCCGGTAGCTCAAGTTCGCCCGAACCCGATGCAACCACGCAAGGAGTTTCGCGAGGAAGATCTCGCCGACCTCGAAGCGAGCATTCGCGTGAACGGCCTTCTTCAACCGGTGACCGTGCGTCCGTCGCCTTCTGGCACTGGCTACGAACTCATCGCAGGGGAGCGTCGTTTCCGCGCCGCACAGCGCCTCGGGTGGGTCGAGATACCTGCGATCGTCAGGGAGATTGGAGACCGGGAGCTGCTCACGCTTGCACTCGTAGAGAACCTGCAACGCACCGACCTTAATCCCATCGAAGAGGCCGAAGGATACCAGCAACTGATGTCCGCCTTTTCGCTCACGCAGCAGGCGACAGCGGACATCGTTGGCAAGGATCGCTCCACCGTGGCGAACATGTTGCGCCTGCTCGGACTGCCGGCGTCGGTACGGCGCCAGGTGCGTGAAGGTGTCATCTCCCTTGGCCATGCGCGCGCGTTGCTCTCGCTCGGCGATGACATTCGAATCGCCGAGCTCGCGAAATTAGTGACCACCGAAGGGCTCAGTGTACGCGAGGTCGAGCAACGCGTGCGCGAAGCTACCGGTGCGCGATCCCGCGCTGACAAGAGCGCTGTGGCAAAACCTGGTGAAACGCGCCCGGCCGAAGCACGCCAGATCGAAGACCAATTGCGTCGCCGGTTCCAGACGGACGTGAAGCTCACTCTTAGCGGCAAGGCACAGGGAGAGATTCGACTGGCGTTCTACAACAACGACGACCTTTCACGCCTGCTCGATCTCCTGCTTGGCGGCACCGAACGGGGCATTGCATGAGCGCCCCGGAACATGAATCCGGCGAGCACCACCACGGCGACGTCTTCGGCCGCGGGTCGGGCGACATGTTCATTCACGTCCAGCGCGCCACTGGGCTCGCGCATCGCACGCTGGTACTGCATCCGTGGCAGGTGCAGGCGCTTCGACTGGTGGCGTCCCGGTGGTTTGCGGCCGTGCTGACCATCGCCGTCCTGAGTTGGGGCTACTTTGCGTTCCAGGCGGCCCGCGTGCCGTTTCTCACGCGACGCATCAGCCATATGGAACGGGACGGCGCAAAACTCGATACGCTGCAGGCCACGCTCGAACAGGTCCAGAAGCGATATGATCAGGTGCAACAGATGTTGAGTGCGTCGAAACACACCACGCCGGCTGCGGTCACGCCAGCACCAAAGTCCGGTTCAGCCGCAACCAAGACCGCGAGCGTCATCGCGCACTGACTCAGGGAGGATACGTGGCACTGCTCAAGAAGGACGCCGATAAGGGCGACACCCACGGCGGTATGTCTGCGGCGGCGCTCTCGATCATCGCCGCTGGGGTGCACATCACGGGCGATGTCGAAACGAATGGCACGATCAAGGTCGACGGACGCATCGACGGCTCCGTCGTTGGTGCCCGGCAGGTGATGCTCGGCAGAAACGGCGCCATTCACGGCAACGTGCACGCCGATGAAGTCGTGATTGGCGGCCTGGTTGACGGCGCCATTGCCGCTGACGATCGACTCGAACTGCAGAGCTCGGCCGTGGTCAATGGCGACATCGACACCAAGTCAATCGTGGTCATGGAAGGCGCTCGCATCAATGGGGCTGTGCGAATGCAGGAAATCCGACTGGTTGGCCTGATGGCAAGCTCCGGCGCCTGAAGCCGTGACCAATCAACCAGAATAAACATGCCGATTCGTTATCCACAGGCAACTGTTCTGCAATACATATGTTTGTGATAATTTCATAATTCATTATTATACAATACTATTGAAATGTTTCGGATCTGGCGCTCTGTTGCTGTCTTGGCCGTTATCCACACGACTGTTGGCATTCTTGGGGCGTGCTCAGTGCCGAAGAATGACGGCGGATCTGCTGCTGCTGGCGCCAAGAGTTCCTTTAGCGTCGCGTTACTGACGCCTGGCCCCATTTCCGACCAGTCATGGAATGGTGGTGCCTACGACGGATTATTGCGCATTCGCGATTCATTGGGCGCCAAGGTCAGTCATATCCAGACCAAGACCCCGGCGGAGTTCGAGGAGAACTTCCGCCAGTACGGAGCCGAGGGCTATACGCTCGTCTTCGGCCATGGCTTTGAGTTTCAGGACGCCGCGGCTCGCGTGGGCCCGGCATTTCCCGCGACGACCTTCATCACGACAGGCGGCACACGCACCAGCGCGAACGTGGCCGCCATGTCATTCGCATTCGAGCAGCCGTCGTATCTGGCCGGCCTGGTGGCGGCGAGCGTGAGCAAGTCGGGTGTCATCGGTTGCATCGGCGGAACGGAGTTGCCGCCGGTCAAGGCGGGTTTCGTGGCCTTCGCCGATGGTGTGCACGCGATCAACCCACGGGCACGCATCGTCACCGCGTACATCGGCAACTGGGAGGACGCCAGCGCGGGCAAGGAACAGGCACTCGCCCAGATGGCGCGCGGCGTGGACGTCATCTACCAGAACGCCGATGCTGCCGGACTGGGCATCTTCCAGGCGGCGAAGGAAACGAAGGGTGTCTACATCATTGGTTCCAACTCCAACCAGAACAACGTGGCCCCCACCGTCACACTCGGTTCGGTGGTGATTGACCTCCCGCACGCCTTCATCACCGTGGCGCGCGAGGTGAAGAACCATACCTTCACGCCGCGCGTCATCACGCTCGACATGAAGAGCGACGTCATGCGGTGGGTGGTGAACCCCGCCATGACCTCCATCATCCCGGCGCGCACGATGCATATGGTGGATTCGGTGACGCGGGCCATGGTCAATGGTACCTTCACGTCGCCGTATCCATCGCGCCCGGAGGAAGACCAGTGAACACGGCCGCCGAACTCGCCCAGTTGGCCAATGAGCTGCTGCGCTGTCGCGAAACACCCGACTACGCGCTGGCGCTCAACGGCCTCCAGGTGGACAATCGTTCACCCGTGACACGCATCGCGGCTGCGGTCGACTGTTCGCTACGCTCCATCCGCGGCGCCATCGACGCCGGAGCCAACCTCCTCGTCGTGCACCACGGCCTGTTCTGGGGTGGATTGCAGCCGCTCGCCGGCGCGCACCTCGAACGCGTCCGCCTGCTGCTGGAACACGACGTCGCCCTTTACTCCGCGCACCTCCCACTCGACGCGCACGAGACATTCGGCAACTCGTTCCTTCTGGCCCGCGAGCTCGGACTGGCGCCAGCCGGCGGTTTTGCGCGATACCAGACCATCTTCTGCGGCGTGCAGGGAACGGCGGACCTTCCGACGGTCGATTTAGTATCAGCTTGCGATCAATTCGCCCGTGGTCACGGCGGACGGGCCATCTCATCGGCGGTGGCACCCGAAGCGCCCGGGGCACCCCGGGGGGCCGGGGGAGCCAGCCGGCGCACGCTCCGCTGGGCGGTGGTCACCGGCGCCGGCATCAACGCCGACACCATGCATGAAGCCGTCGAACTGGGGCTCGATACGATCATCACGGGCGAAGGGCCCCACTGGAGCGCGGTCGACGCTGAGGAGAAAGGGCTGGTGATCGTGTACGCCGGGCACTATGCCACCGAGACTCCAGGCGTACGTGCCCTGGCGGAGTGGCTGGCGGCGCGTGCCGGTGTCCCGTGGAGTTTCGTGGCGGCTCCCACCGGGCTGTGAACGACACCGCCCTCGTCCTGCGCGCCATCGACAAGCGGTTCGGCGCCACCACGGCGCTTGTCCAGGCGTCGCTTGCCGTCCGCCGGGGCACGCTTCACGCGGTACTTGGCGAAAATGGCGCTGGCAAGACGACGCTGATGCGCATTGCCTTCGGCATGCTGCACTCCGACGCCGGCACCGTGGAAATCGATGGCGCGGAGGTGTCATTCTCCTCGAGCGCCGACGCCATTCGGCATGGGCTTGGCATGGTGCACCAGCACTTCACGCTCGTGCCGGCGATGACCGCCGCCGAGAACATCGCGCTGGGAGGAAACGGGTTGTTCCGGGCGGGCGATGTGGCGGCGCAGGTGCGTTCGCTCGTCGAACGAACGGGCCTTGCCGTCGCTCCAGACGCGAGGGTATCCACCCTTGGCGTTGGTGCCCAGCAGCGCGTGGAAATCCTGAAGGCGCTCGCGCACCGCGCGCGCACCCTGATACTCGATGAACCGACGGCCGTCCTCACTCCCAGGGAGTCGGAAGAGTTGTTCGGTTGGCTGCGTCGCTTCGTGGCCGAAGGGGGCACCGTGGTGCTGGTAACGCACAAGCTGCAGGAAGCGCTTTCGGTGGCCGACGAGGTCACCGTGCTGCGCGCAGGCACGCAGGTGCTCACCGCGCCGGCTGCCGGCCTCGACGTGCATGCCCTAGTTCGTGCGGTGACCGGCGAGGAACGCACCGGACCGCCGCTGCGCACGCGCACACGGCTGGCGACACGCGGACCCTGCGTGGCTCGCCTCGTGGACGCCAGTGCACGCGACGCGCGCGGCGTGGTGCGCCTGCAGCCGGTCACCATCGAATGCTTTGCTGGGGAAATCGTTGGCATCGCCGGCGTCGAGGGCTCGGGGGTGCACGAACTGGTGCGCTTGCTCGCTGGCCGGCTGGCGCCCACCTCGGGTTCAGTGATGCTGCCGACGACGATCGGCTTCGTGCCAGAGGACCGGCTGCGCGACGCCGTGATCGAGACCTTTTCTCTGACCGAGAATCTTGCCCTGCGCGATGCAGCAACACGCACCGGTCGCATGCCATGGCCGGCGCTCGAGGCGCAAACCGGCACGGTCATTCGCGCGCACAACGTGCGTGCGCCGTCACCGGCCACGCCGGTCGGTGCGCTCTCCGGAGGCAACCAGCAGAAGTTCGTCCTTGGCCGCGAACTCGAGGCGCGTCCCGCGCTCGTGGTTGCCGAAAATCCGGTGCGTGGCCTCGACATTCTCGCCACCGAGCATGTGCTGCGCGAACTCGGCATTTCGGCCGATGCCGGGAGCGCCGTGGTGCTCTACTCGGGCGACCTCGACGAACTGCTGCCCATGGCCGATCGCATGTTCGTGATGTTTGCCGGAGCGCTGAGCGAAGTGCCCGTGAACCGCAGCGCCGTGGCGAGCGCCATGGTGGGTGCCATGGTGGGTGCATCGTGATGCGCCGGCCCGACGCGCGCTGGGCGATTTCCGCGGCAACGGTGCTGGTCATCGTGCTCGCGGTGATGGCCCTCCTGCTCGCGGGCGGCCATGGCATCTCGGGTTCGCTGGCTGCCATGTGGAACGGCGCGTTCGGCAGCACCTACGCCGTGCTGTCGGCGACACTCGTGCGTGCCACCCCGCTGCTTTTCGTCGGGCTGGCGGTCGGCCTCGCTTTCCGCGCTGGTGTCCTGAACATCGGCGCCGAAGGCCAGTTGCTGGCCGGTGCCACGATGGCGATGACGATCGGACTGCTCGTTGGCGGACTGTCGCGGACACTGGCCCTGCCACTCGTACTGATTGCCGGTGCGGGGGCGGGGGCAGCGTGGGCTGGCGTGGCCGCGTGGCTGAAGCAGCGATTCGGCGTGCTGGAAGTGATCAGCACACTGATGCTCAATTTCGTGGCCAATTACATAATTTCGTGGGCCGTGCGAGGGCCGTTGCAGGAACCGACGCACGTCTATCCTCAGACGGTCGAATTGTCAGACGCGGTGCGGCTTCCCACGCTGATTGCCGGCCAGCGGCTGCATCTCGGTTTCGTGCTGGCCCTCGCGCTGGCCCTGGCCCTCTGGTGGTTCCTCACCCGCACGGCGGCCGGCTTTCGTGTTCGTGCCGTGGGAGCCAGCGTCGACGCTGCACGCAGTGCCGGCGGCATTGACGCGGCGCACACCGCTGCCCTGGCGTTCATCGCAAGCGGCGCGCTTGCCGGGTTGGGAGGCGCCAGCGAGGTCACGGGCGTGACCTTCGCGCTGTACGAGGGCATTTCCCCTGGCTACGGATACAGCGCCATCGCGGTGGCACTGTTGGCCCGGTTGCATCCGCTGGCCATTATTGGCACGGCACTCCTGTTCGGTGCACTGGAAGCGGGGGCGGCCGCCATGCAGCGCGACGCCAACGTGCCGTCGGTGATTGCCGTCGTGATTGAGGCACTCGTCGTGCTGGGTGTGCTGGCGCTCGACCGCGCGCGTTCGCGCCGGATGTCCTGATGACCGATGCGTTCGGTGAGTTCCTCCAGGCATCGGTGCGCACGGCCACGCCGCTTGCGCTGGCGGCATATGGTGAACTCGTCGCCGAACGCGCGGGGATCATCAACCTTGGCCTCGAGGGCGCCATCATTGCCGGGGCGCTTGGCGCGCTCGTGGGTGCCGGCGCCGGCGGCGTTGGCACGGGATTCGCGGTGGCGATACTTGCCGGCTGCGCCACGGCGGTGGTGGTGGCTCTCGTCGTGCTCTGGCTTCGCGCCGACGCGATCATTGCCGGTACGGCCGTGACGATGCTGGCGCTCGGGCTTACGGGCACGTTGTACCGCACCATCTACGGCACACAGGGTGCCGCGCTTTCCGTTCCCACGGTGGCACCGCACGCGCTTCCCCTGCTCTCAGGCATTCCGTTGCTGGGACGCGCCCTCTTCGTGCAGCCAGTGATCACCTATGTGCTGTACGGCCTAGCCGTGGCGCTCTGGTGGTGGATGACGCGAACGCATGCTGGGCTGGCCCTGCGTGCGACCGGCGAACGTCCGGCGGCGGCCTTTGCGGCGGGCATTTCACCCGTGCGAATGCAGGCCCTGGCGTTGTTGTTCGGAGGCGCGATGGGCGGACTTGCCGGCGGCGTGCTCGTGCTTGCCCAGGTCGGCACGTTCGCCGAGGGCATGTCGGCCGGTCGTGGGTTCATTGCCATCGCCATCGTCGTGCTGGGACGCTGGTCGCCGCTCGGCGTGGCAGCGGCGGCGCTGTTGTTCGGCGGCGCCAGTCAGCTGCAATACGTGTTCCAGTCCCTTGGTTGGCCCGTGCCGTATCAGCTCTTTCTCGCGCTGCCGTACGTTCTCACGCTGCTGGCGCTCGCCGGCACGCAACGACGCGCCGTGGCGCCGGCGTGGCTGGGGCGTGCGCTCGAGGACGACGCGCGGTGAACCTGTGGCTTTTGTGTTTTGGAAAGCCTTACGGCAGAACTACCAAACTGCGGAACTCCCGATTGAACGGATAACGCGGATACACACGGATACAGCATTAAGGAACCCTGATGGCAGTATCCGTGGTTATCGGTGTGATCCGTTGAATCGGGAGTTCTGCAGTTGCAGTAAGCCCTACTTCGAAACCCCACAGACGAGAGCATCGCTACGCCACACGGAATGCCAGCGGGTATCATCGCGGGCCACGAGCTCGAGCTGCAGGGAACCCACGCCCTCACGGGCGATGGCGAGCCACGGGTGACCCTGGATCATGAGCGCAGCCAGCAGATCCCACGACTCCACGGTCTCTTCGTCACCGGCAACACGCGCGACGTAGCGGAGTTGGTCGCCCTCGAGCACGGCAAGGCGCAGCTCCTCGTGCGCCGCGGCCTCGAGGTTGCGCAAGCGCGCCGCGCGCGCCACAACCAGCCGCTCCCCAGGCAGCTGCACCACCCACGCATCGCGCACCACGACAGGCAGTCCGCGAAACTCCATTGCGCCCCCCGTGTCGGGCAGCGTGTTCAGCGCCCGCTGGATGCGCACGACGACCTGCTGTGAATCGGCATGGGACAGATCCTCGAGCGCGTCGATCAGCAGCGGATGTGCATGCGCGGCGTCCAGCGCCAGGCTCCATCCGGGTGGTGCGTCTGTCAACCGCAACATGGCACGGGCCGCGCACGGCGAGGCGCGCACATCACGCAGCGCGGCGGGTGTGGCCACCGAGTCGTAACCGATGACACCAATGCGATTGGGGGTGACTGAGGTATCGTGCCGGAAGAGCAGGGCATCCCCGGTGGTGACGTTGGCCATGGCCATGAATTCCCCCACGGCGTCGGGCCACGGTGACGTGGAGGCGGTGGCGGAACCGTGTGTCGCCGGCGGCGGCGTCCCCGCCGGTGTTCGCGAGGCATCGGAAGCCGGTGATCCACAGGCCACCACCCCAACGGCGGTCAGGAGGGTGACGAACCGGCGTTTCACGCGCGAGGCGGCAGGAACGGGCCGCCGAGGTCAAAGTGCCACGCATCGCGCCGCAGGCCGGTGCGTGGGTCCTTGAGCGGCTTGAACTGCAAGCGCTTAACGGGAAAACGAATGTCGACCGCCACCGCAATGAGTCGCGCGTGACTGGTCGACACGAGATGCGCCATGGCCCGCCCCATCCACATGTGACGATGCAACCAGAGGCCGCCATCCATGGCGTGCAGCATGCCATCCATGCGCCGCTCGAATTCCTTCCACGGCGCCACTTCCGGCCACCGCGGCTCAGGCAGTACTACTGGCAGCCGATCAACCCTTCGACCGTCGCCGGGGTGGCGGCGGGAACGTTGCCTTGATAGAGCGCGCACGTCAGCGGATACGAGGCCGGGTGCGTGGCCCGAGCCGACCACCCTGACGACGTGGCCTGAACGATGGTGAGCACGACGCCAGGCGATGTGTTGAAGGACAGTTGGTTCACGGCCGTGGCGTACGAGTTGTTGTCGTAGAAGTAGGCTTCCTGCGCCGTCGCGAGGTTGCGGATGTCCGACTTGAGTGCCGCCGCGTTTGCCTTTCCCTTGGTATTCTGGAATTTCGGGATCGCGATGGCGGCAAGGATGCCGATAATCACGACCACGATGAGCAACTCGATCAGCGTGAAACCTCGGCGGTATACAGTCATGGTCGGCGGGCTACAGGATGACGCACAAGTTGTGTCGCAGATCACAAGAATCGCAAGCGCGACGGTTCCCAGCCAGGACGGACACCGGAGAAACATGGCAACGCTGGGGCCACAATGACCGGATACTCCTAAACGTATAAGGTACAACAGGTTCACCTGCAAGGTACCCAGGGGGAGGTATCACAAATCATGGCACGTTTCGCCGAATTCCTCGCAAGGTGCAACTGTCCCGAATCAGGACTTGCTGTCCAGCCAGTTGTCGCCAACACCTATGTCGACGACCAGCGGGACGTCGAGCTCAATTGCCGTCGTCATCTCGCGGTTAACCAGCACGCGAAGCTCGTCGATTTCCTCCGGGGGCGCCTCGAACACCAATTCGTCGTGCACCTGCAGCAGCATCGTGGCGGCGAGTTTGGAGGCGCCGAGTGATTCATGAATGCGGATCATGGCGACCTTGATGAGGTCGGCGGCTGATCCCTGGATGGGGGAGTTCTGCGCGGTTCGTTCGCCGAACGCGCGAATGTTGAAGTTGCGGTCCTGGAGTTCCGGGATGTACCGGCGGCGCCTGAAGATGGTTTCCACATAGCCACGCTGCTTGGCCTGCGCCACGGTGCTGTCGAGAAAGGCGCGCACGCCGGCGAATCGCTCGAAGTACGTATCGATGAACGCCTTCGCCTCGGCATGATCGACCTTCAGTTGCCGCGAAAGCGAGTGCGCACCCTGTCCGTAGATCGTGGCAAAATTGATCGTCTTCGCACGCGATCTCATCTCGCCGGTGACCGCGCCAAGCGGCACGCCGAAGATGACCGAGGCGGTCTGGCGATGGATGTCGCCCCCCGCCCTGAACACCGCCACGAAGGCCGGGTCACGCGACAGGTGCGCGAGCAGTCGAAGCTCGACCTGCGAGTAGTCGGCGGCGAGCAGCTTCCAGCCGCGGCGCGGCACAAAGCCGCGGCGGATTGCCTTTCCGAGCTCGCGGCGGATGGGAATGTTCTGGAGGTTCGGATCGGACGACGACAGTCGCCCGGTGCTCGCCACCGTTTGGTTGAACGAAGTGTGCAGGCGCCCGGTCCCCGGATTCACCAGCGCCGGCAGGGTGTCGAGGTACGTGTTCTCGAGCTTCGCCAGCTCGCGGTACTCCATGAGCAGGGATGGCAGGGCGTGCCCTTCGTCGGCCAGTTCCTGCAGCACGGACGCATCGGTGGAGGCCCCGGTGGTGGTCTTCTTCTTCACCGGGAGCCCGAGCTTGCTGAACAGGATGTCCCGAAGCTGCGGATTGGAGTTGATGTTGAACTCCTGCCCGGCCGCTTCGTAGATCTGCAGCTCCACCGCGCCACGTTCGCGCGCAAACCGTTCCTTGAGCGACGCAAACCACGGCACGTCGATGGTGATGCCTGCCCACTCCATGTCGGCCAGCACGCCAACGAGCGGCAGTTCCATGTCGTCGAGCAGCGCGGTGAGTTCGTGTTCCGCCAGGCGTGGGGTCAACAGGGCACGCAGCTGCAGCGCCACATCACTGTCGGCGCAGGAGTAGTCGCAGGCCACGTCCACCGGCACTTCATCAAACGCGATGGCGTTCTTTCCCTTGCCGCACACCTCGGTGTAGTCGGTCATCGAGCGGCCCAGGAACTCGAGGGCCAGCGCGTCGATGGCATGCGAGCGGCGTCCCGGATCCAGCACGTAGCTGGCCAGCATCGAGTCGAAGTCGAGGCCGCGCAGGGTCACGCCGGCGCGGCGCAGCACCAGCAGGTCGTACTTGGCATTGTGCGCCACCTTCCGGACCACCGCGTCCTCGAGCATGGCGCGCAAGGGAGCCGCGTCATTGCTCAGCAACGGTGGCAGGTTGCGGATGGCCGTGTCCTCGACGACCGGCGCGGCATCGCCAAAATCGAGGTCCCCCTGGCCGGCGCGCCTGCCGCGGTGTGCAAACGGCAGGTAGTACGCCTCGCCAGGAGCGACGGCGATGGAGATGGAGACGAGGTTCGCGCGCAACGGCGTGACGATGGGCGGCGCGCCGGCATCGAGCACCGTCTCGGTGTCGACCGCAATGCTCCCGACGGCACGACACCGCGCCACGAGCGCACGCAGGGCGTCCACGGTGTCGACGGTCACGTACCGCATCTGTGGGGTCGGCGGGTGCACGATGGCCGTGCTCGAGGCATCGCGCGGCGCCGCACCACCCGCAGCGGCCACCTGTGCGCCCGCCTTGCGAGCGGCAGTGGTGAACTCGAGATGAACGAACAGGTCGCGCAGCTTCGCCCAGTCGGGCGGCTCGAGCTTCAGCTTCTCGAGTTCCAGCGTGACCGGCAGGTCCTGACGAATGGTGACCAGCTCCTTGGACAGGATTCCATTCGCACCGAATTCCCTGAGCGCGTTGCGCGCGCGCGTCAACTCCACCTCGTCCACGTGGGCGAGGATATTCTCCAGCGGTCCCCAGGCGTTGATGAGCTCGACGGCGCCCTTGTCACCAATTCCCTTGACGCCCGGGACGTTGTCCGAGCTATCGCCCTTGAGGGCGAGAAAATCGACCACGCGGTCGGCGGGGACACCCAGGCGCTCCGTCACGTTGTCGGTGTCATACCACTTCTCGGTGGTGGCTCCCGGGCGCCCGTGCCAGGGATTCAGTATCCAGACGCCGGGGCGAACGAGCTGCACGAAGTCCTTGTCGCCCGATACCACCACGACGTTCACGCCGGCGACCGCGGCTAAACGAGACATCGTCCCGATCACGTCGTCCGCTTCGTAACCCTCGAGCGAGAGAATGGGGATCCTGTAAGCCGCAAGTAATTGCTCGACGCGCGTGACGCCTTCGTCGAAGTCAACCTGCTGCTCCGGCTCGAGCCGTTCGCGCGTGGCCTTGTAGGCGGGATACAGCTCGTGACGGAACGACAGTCCCTTGTCGTGCACCCAGCCCAGGTACTCCGGCTGGTGCGTCTGGATGAGCTTGGTGATGAAGTCGTTGGTCCCACGGGCAATCGACGTGTTCTCGCCGCGGCTGCTGCGCAGCGGCTGCGCGCCGAGGGCAAAGAAGGCGCGGTAGATCAGCGCGTAACCGTCGACGAGAAAGAGGCGTGGGGCCTGTGGGCGGGGCATATGCCGAAAGTTGGCCCCCACCGCGAGGGATTACCAGCCGAAACGATCGCGGCCGCCTGTCCTGAAGGGGTAGGCGGCCGTGGTCCAGTGCGTGGTTCCTTCGACGGGTCGTGCTCAGACTCGCGTGACGCTCGAGGCGTGGAGGCCCTTATCGCGGGTGGTCACTTCGAACGCGACGGTCTGGCCCTCGGCGAGCGTCTTGAAGCCGTCCATTTCGATGGCCGAGAAATGGACGAAGACGTCGTCTCCACCGTCCCGTTCGATGAACCCATACCCTTTGGCGTCGTTGAACCACTTCACCTTCCCTGTCAGCATTTCTGCCTCCAGCCCCAGTAGGATCCGTGCGCGTCTCA
>Ga0209014_10001883_pt1 | contig 12371 bp, 11 predicted proteins | sample BarGraNGADG00212_FD_184491 | JGI IMG/M metagenome (GOLD analysis project Ga0209014, IMG submission 184491) | Arctic peat soil microbial communities from Barrow, Alaska - Barrow Graham LP Ref core NGADG0002-212 (SPAdes) (version 2) | ecosystem: Environmental > Terrestrial > Soil > Wetlands >... | reverse complement strand
GCGCGCCTTGCGGCTCGCCGTCCGTCCTTGCGGACGGGGTACCCATCATCGTTGCCGACGACGAGTCAGCCGGTGGATCGCCTGCCTCCCTTGCGGGAGGGACGGCTCCCCTTGCGGAGAACCCGGCTCACCTTGCAGCGAGCCCGGCCGCCTTGCGGCGGTCCAGCGATCCGAATTCCTCGGCCCCTTCGGGCTGACCAGATGATCGCCCGCCGGCGCCCCGGTACGCAAGGGGACCTGTCCACGAGATTCTGGATCCGCGGACCACTTATCCACGAACCGTCCACGACGCCTGTCCACGAAGGCGGCCTGGATGCCGGCCCGGGTGATCCTCGGACCGCGGGGGTCCAGCCGGGTTGCCGCCTACTCGATGGTGCGGCGGAACCCGCAGATGGGGCAGCTGGCGACGCCGGAGCGCGCGTCCAGCGCCAGGTAGGTGGTGCAGCCGTTCGTGCCGCAATAGAGGCGGTCGTCGGCCATCGAGCGGCGGCGCAGGCGCCGGCTGTCCGACGAGCGCGCTGCGATCGCGATGGGTCCGCCAGGTCGGCGGACCGAGGAGCTGTTGAGCATGGTGCGAGTGAGGCCTTTCCGGGCCGGGTGCGCGAGTCGCACGCCGACCGTGTCGTGATGTGTCGATCGCTCGACGGCTAGCTGTGCCGGAGCGCCAGGAGCATTCGTGCGGCGCGGGAGCGGGTTCGTGTGCTCGAACCAGCGCCGGACGGGGTGCACCTGTCGGCAAGGATGGCCCATGTGCCCGGATCCGTCAAACGCCCGGCGAACGGCCGGTCCAGCAACGCGGACGTCGCGTCAGCCGCGGCGGGATCGGCGCGGCTGACGCTCGGCGGTGGCCGTTGCGGCCGTGGAGGTGGCCGCAGTGCGGATCGCGAGGAGCGATTCGATCTCCCGGTTGAAGCTGCGTCCGATCGGCGTGCGCGCGAACCACTCGAGGTACACAGGATCGGTGGCGGCGATCTGGCCCAGGGACCAGCCCTCGTAGCGGCCGAAGTCGAGGACGCTGCCCGACGGCTTGCCCGGCGGCGTGGCGGGCAGCGGCGCGGGCATCTCGAAGGCCGCCGAGTCCCGGGCGGTGTCCCGGGCCGTCTGGCGCCTGGGCTGCTGCTCGGGCTTGGCCTGGGCCGTGGCGCGTGCCCCGTCGAGCTCGGAGCGCAAGGTCGGGTCCCGGAGGATGCACCACGCCTGGTTCAGGGCGGCCATCCGGTCCTGCGAGCCGGTCCGGACGTCCGGGTGGTACTTGAGCGCGAGCGCACGATACGCGGCCCGGACGACTTCCGGTTCCGCGGCGGGATCCACCTGGAGGACCCTGTACGGGTCACGGATCGACGACATCAAGGGTGATGTTCTCTGTCGCGCGAAGACATCGCCACTACCCGGATGTACCCGTGACCATCGGGATCCGGTACGCTGACCGCGGGGGTCGGGTCACGGGTCCGATGGGCGGGAAGTTGGCCGTCAGCCCCCGACGAGCGACTGGACGGCCTCATGGAAGGCGGCCACGTCTGGTCCGTTTGGGCTGTACGGCGGGAGTATGCTCGAGAAGTCTTCCACCAAGAGGCGCGATCGAGGATCACCACGATGAGCCCTGAGTTGGGAATCGCCATGGTCGTCACGCTCTTCTGGGGACCGACGGCCCTCTGGCTGGCGTACCGCACGATCCGCGGGCACCAGGGTCGGCAACCGTTCGATCCGTCCATCGCTGTGTCGGAGCCGGTGCGCACCACGCAGCGAACCCGAGATGAACTCGAGGCCCAGGTCGAGTCGGATGGGTTCTGGGTCTGCGCGACCTGCCGGTCGCTGAACCTCCGTGAGGCGAACCGTTGCTACAGCTGCCGAACGGCAAAGGGCATCCCAGGTCAGCAGACACCTGGCGGACTCCCAGTCAGCCGCGGATACCCGGTGATGGCCGACGGAATCACGGGTCGACAGAGACCTGGCGAAATGCCGGTCAGCCGCGGATACCCGGTGATGGCCGACGGCATCGCCCGATCTCCCGGTGGGCTGCAGGGCAATCGGGGAGTCCCTGTCATGGCCCCGGGTCTCGCCAGATCACCTGGGGAGTCTGCCCGGGCAACCGCGGCCGTAGCCGTTGCGAGTAACCCCACCGTTGCGAGTAACCCCACCCCTGCTCACGAGATACTCGTACGCGCGTCCCTCCATGACGCGTCGTCCTCCCTCCTCGAGGCGCCCGAGGGCGTGCCAGTCTGTCCGTTCATCGGTTGGCGAGATGATCCCTCGACGCGGTACGACTTCCCGGACCCCGCGAACCTCTGCCACGCCACCTCGCAGCAGGGCACCATGGCGGCGGCGTCGGCCCGACGGATCCCCACGGGCGGCGGAGACCACAGGCGGCCGCAGCCGATCGACCCGGAGCACCAGAAGTCGCGTTGTCTGACAGCGGCGCATGGAATGTGCGCCAGATACCCGGGCGTCGAGGTGGTTGCGGCAACCCGGTAGCCGAGCGCCGCGTTTGTGCGGCAGGGTGGCCCAGCGTCACCGGATCCGGGATGGGCCATCTCGCTCGAAGGCAGCCGTCCAGGTTCCCGGCTCGGACCCGCCGAGGATCCCGGGGTGGCGCACCCCTCATGCCTTCGAGGAGACGAAACGTAGACGTGCTTGGAGCGTCACGCGGTAGGTCAAAGGGCTCTGCGCGACGAAAGGCAGGTGTCGCGGCGCGCTTCGCTCCTCTTCGCCGCCGACCGAACGGCGTGCCGTCCACCAGGGCTCAGTCGACCAGGGAATTCACCGCCTCATGGAACGCGGCGGTGTGGCGGTCCACGTCGGAAGCCGTCGTCGCGGGCGACATGAGGGCCATGTTGTGGAACGGGGTCAGGAGGATCCCGCGGTTGAGCGCGTGGAGGTGCATGTACTGCTGGAGCTCGAAATCCATCCCCTGGGCCGCCTCCGCACCGTTCCGCGGCAGCTCGGTCCGGAACAGGTACTCGGCGCGGCAGCCCAGCCGCGACACGTGCCATGGCACGCCGAGCTCGTCGATCGTCGCCTGCACGCCGGCCGCCCAGCGCTCCCCGAGCGGGATCATCCGCGCGAAGCTCGCCTCGGTCAGGACGTGCGCCAGCGTCGTCCGGATGGCGGCCAGCGAGAGCGCGTTGCCGGCCAGGGTCCCGCCCACGCCGCCCACGTCGATCACCTCGAGGTCGTCGTTGGCGGCCCGGATCCGGTCGGCGACCGTCTCGCTGAACCCGTATGCCCCGGCCGGGATGCCTGATCCGATCGCCTTTCCGATCGTCAGGATGTCCGGGTCCAGCCCCTCCGCGCGGGTGTACCCACCGGGGCCTGCACAGATCGTGTGCGTCTCGTCGATGATCAGGAGGGTGCCCGTCTCGCGGGTGATGCGGCGGAGCGCGTCGTGGTAGCCCGCCTCCGGATGCACGATCCCGACGTTCGTCATCACGGGCTCGGCCAGGACCGCGGCGACGTCGCCCGGCGCGAGCGCCGCCTCGAGCGCGGCGACGTCGTTCCACTGGACGACCTTCGTGGTGAGGCGCGGGTCCACCGCCGGGCCGATGTTCCCCTCCGAGGGTCCCACGACGCCGCCCCGCAGGGTGGCGAACGACTCGTCCACCGAGCCGTGGTAGCAGTGGTCGAAGACCAGCACGTACGGACGGCCGGTGACCTGGCGGGCGAGCCGGAGCGCAAAGCGGTTCGCGTCGGTCGCGGTGAGGGTGAACTGCCAGAAGGCGAGGCCGAAGCGGCGCTGGAGCTCCTCGCCGACCTCGATCGCCGACTCGCCGGGGAGCATCGTCGTGATCCCGCGGACGAGCTGGGTGGCGATCCCGACGACCGCCTCCTCCGGCGAGTGACCCGTCATCGCGCCGGTGTCGCCCAGGCAGAAGTCCACGTAGTCGTGGCCGTCCACGCAGCGGAAGTGGGCGCCCGTGGCCTCCTCGACGAAGACCGGGTAGGGCCCGGCCCACTTCGCCATCCAACTCATCGGGACGCCTCCGAGCAGCGACCTCGCGGCGCGCTCGAAGAGCTCCTTCGAGCGCGGGTGGGCGGCCTCGAACTGCGCCACCTCGTCGGCCATCCGCGCCGCCAGCCGCCCCCGATCGATCGCCGCCGCCATCGCCCGCCGCCTCCCTGCTGTGCCGCGCGTGCCGCGGCGCCCGCCGTCCCGCCGCGGCTATCCTCGGCGCGACGCCGGCCCAGCGTAGGCGAGGCGGCACCGTCGCGCGTCCCGGTCGCGGCGAGTGATACGCTCGCGTCCGGTGAGTCAGGCCGAACCGTCCTCCGTCGCCCCGCGCGCCGTGACCCGGCGCCGCTATCTTCCCGCGCTGCTCGATGCGGTCGTGCCCGGACTGGGCCACCTTGCGGCCGGCCGGCTTGCCAGGGCCGCCCTCTTCGGGCTCCCGTCGATCCTCGTCGTTGGTCTCCTCGCAGGCGTCGCCGTCTCCGCCGGGCCGGTGCGACTGGGAAGCCTGGCCCTCGATGACAGGGTCCTGCTGGCCCTGATCGGCTTCCAGGCGGTCATCCTGCTCTGGCGCCTGGCCGCGATGGGGTCCAGCCTGCTGAACCCCCGCCTGCCGCGACTTCGCGGGCGGGATGCCATCCCGGTGGCGCTCGTGGCGCTGATCGCGATCGGTCCCCAGGCGTACCTCGGGTACGCCACGAACGTGGCCCGCGAGGAGGTGAACGTCGTGTTCGCCCCGTCGACCACCGGGAGCGGGGCATGGAAGCCGGCGGCGCCAACGGCCGACCCGGGCGCGTCGGCGGGTCCCGAATCGAGCGCCGGCCCGAGCGCGACGCCGGCTGCCTCGCCGTCGCCCGCCGGCGCCCGGACCAACGTGCTCATCATCGGGGTCGATGCGGGCGTCGGCCGCTCGACGTTCCTGACCGACACCCTGATCGTGGCATCGCTGGACCCGGTCACCGAGACGGTCTCCCTCCTCTCCCTGGCGCGCGACATGGTGGACGTCCCGCTGCCCGGCGGCCGCACGTACTCGGGCAAGATCAACTCGCTGCTCTCGTATGCGCGCCTGCACCCCGGCGAGTTCCCGGGATCCAGCGGCGACGGGCACGACGTGCTCATGGCCGCGGTCGGGACGCTCCTGGGCCTCGACATCGAGCAGTACGCCCAGGTCGACCTCGGGGGCTTCGTGGCCGTGGTCGACAGCCTGGGCGGCGTGGATGTCAACGTCGCGCACGCCTTCTGCGACCCGTCGTACGACGAGTACGGCATCCCCGCCGGCTTCGCGATCAGCGCCGGCCGGCACCACCTGAACGGTTCGCAGGCCCTGGCCTACGCGCGCGTCCGCAAGGCTGCCGGCGAGTCGGACTTCACCCGCCAGGCCCGCCAGCAGGAGATCATCTCCGGGGTCCGGGATGCCGTCGTGAAGGGCGGCTTCCTGAACGACCCGATCGGGTTTCTCAAGGCCATCGGCCAGGCGGTGCAGACGAACGTCCCGCGCAGCGTCATCGTCCCGCTGGCCGACGTCGCGCGACGGGTCGATCGGTCGAAGACGTATCGGGCGGTCGTCACCTACCCGCTCGTGCGCCCGGGATTCGACGTTCGCGGCTCCATCCAGCTGCCGGACATCGCTGGAATCCGGGCCCTCGCCGCATCGCTGTTCCCGCCGCCTGGAACCGTTCCGGCCGTCGCCTACGCGGCGCCGGCGCCGACGGCCGCGCGAGCCTCGGGCAGCGGTGTCTCGTCGTGCCTGCCGGCACCGACGCCCCGGCCGACCGCGAAGCCCATCCCGAAGCCGAGCCCGTTGACGGTCGCCTCGCCACCCGGGTCCGCGCCCCCGGACGGCACGCCGCCACCCGCGGAGCCGTCGGCCAGCCCGAAGCCGTCCGGCGCGTCGGAGCCGTCCCCCAGCCCGGCGCCCTGAGGTTCGCGGCCCGGCGCTCCCGAGACCCGGCCCGCCGGCCGTCAAGGGGCGCCGGCCCGAGGTCGGCGGTCGAGTCAGTGCGGGCGGAACGTCAAGCGGGCGTCCGGGATCTCGTCACCGAGCGGGTGCCCGCCGACGTCGTCGAGCTCCCAGCTGAGGTCGGAGGTGACACCGACGACGCCGCCGAGATCGCGGATGACCTCGACGATCGTCTCGGCCAGCGAGCGGCGTTCCACGCGACCGCCGAGATGGACGACCCCGTCCTTGACGTCGACGACGAAGATCTCCGGCTCGAGCCAGAAGGCCGTCGTGGCCAGGACCTCCTCTCGAACGAGTCGCGCAAGCTCTCCGTCGGGGCGTACGAAGGCCCGGACCACGTCGGCCCGGGTGATGATTCCGACGAGCCGCGCGCCCTCGACGACCGGGAGGCGGTTGATCTTCCGGGCGGCCATCTGTTCGGCGGCCCAGCGCAGCGTGTCGGTCGCCTTGACCGTGATCGCGGGGCTCGTCATTGCCGCGCCGGCCGTCTGGGCCTCGATCTTGGCGAGCTCCGCGCGTGTCTGGCGGGACTCCCCGAAGACGCGCGCGAGGAGGCGGTGGTGGACGGCCTCCGGGCCCCGCTCCTTGATCACGAAGTCGGCCTCGGACACCACGCCGAGGACGGAGCCGTCGTCCCCGACGACCGGGACGCCGCTGATCCCCTTGCCTACCATCAGCGCGGCGACGTCCCGGAGGGGCGTCTCGGGCCGCACGGCGGCCACCTGGCGAGTCATCACCTGGGCCACCTTCATCGCGGATCCTCCTGGCTGGTCGGCTTCGTCGACATGCGTTCCCCCGATCATCGTGCGCGGCGGGGCTGCGGGCACGGGACGTTCGGCCCGGTTCCACGGGGCGAGGGACCCGGGCGTGGCCCTACCCGCTCAAGGGAACGTCGATCGCGGCGCCGGAGGCCGTCCACGCGCGGCCGGTGTCTCCTGACTCCGTCCCGGCCGCGGGGAGCGTCGTCGCCATCTCGCCGGTCCAGGCGTCGCGCGCGGCCGTCGCGCGGGCCATGAACGGGCCGGTCCCCGCGCCGTGTGCGCTTGCCGCGCGGGCGACGAACGGGTCCACGAGGGCGCCCCGGCGGGTCCCGACCGCCCATGCCACCACGTCGCGCAGGGCATCGTTGGAGCCGTCGATCTCGAGGCTGCCCGCGTCCGCTGGCCTCGCGCCCGGGACCCGGCGGATGACGAGGTCGAGGGACGCCGGTGGCGGCATCGCGTCCTCGAGCGCGGCGACCTCGAAGCCGCCCCCGCGATCGGCACGCGCCAGGAGCCGCCGGCGTGTTGCAGCGATGGCTGCCGGGCTGTCGTCACCGGCGAGCCAGCGCCGGCCGAGGCCCGCCGCCACGGCCGGCGCCGTCCCCGACCCGGCGAACAGGTCCGCGACGAGGTCGCCCGGCTCGCTCGACGCGGCGATGAGTCGCGCCAGGAGCGCCTCCGGCTTCTGGGTTGGGTAGCCGGTTCGCTGCGACTTGCGGGCGAAGTCCACCGTGAACCAGTCGCGGGGCAGCGTCCCGGCGGGGACGAGCTGGCGATACGTCCGCCCGGGCTGGTCGACGGGGGCGAATCCGCCGCCCTCCCGGTAGCGGATGACGAAGGGGCGCCCGGCGTCGTCGACGTGCCGCGAGAGCGCCCGGCGCGAGCTCTCGCGGAGCGGCTCGAGGATCCGCTCGGGATGGAACGTCCAGGTCCGGCCGCGCGTATAGAAGAGGATATCGTCGTGCTTCGCGTTGTAGCGGCGGCGGGCGAGCTCGCGACCCGCATAGACCCAGACGAGGTGGTTGCGGAAGCCCGCCGCCCCGAAGATCTCGTCGCACAGCAGCTTCGCCGCGTGGACCGTCCGCGCGTCGAGGTGGAGATACAGGGAGCCAGTCGGCGCGAGGAGATCGCGGATCAGCTCCAGGCGCGGGGCGAGCATCGCGATGAAGCCGCCGAGCCCGCCCGGCTCACGATCGGCGTACGCGGCCGGCCCGTGCCGGGCCGCGGCGTCGGGCCCACGTCGGGCACCCGGGTCGGACCGGTTCGCCCGATCGCCCGCGCGATCTCGCACGTGGAACGCGTCGCCGGTGCCGAACGGGGGATCCAGGTAGACCAGGTCCACCCGGCCCGCGAACTCGACCAGGAGGGCCGGCAGGGTCCGCAGGTTATCGCCCGCCACCAGCCGCCCCGCCGTCGTGGCGTTCGCCCCCGGGAACCGCTCGATGACGCGAAGCGGCTCAACCGCCCGGCTCGGCCCGGCTCGCGACCCGTCAGGAAGGTACTTGCCCGGCCAGGTCAGCTCCAGGTCGCCGCTCACGTCGGGAGCCGGCAGGCGAACGCGTAGTAGAGCGGAACGTCGAACGCGGCGTGGACCGTGAACGGGAGCAGCAGCGATCGCGACCGCACCGCCACGAAGCCGGCGACGACGCCTGATGCGGCCATGCCCAGCCAGAGCAGCGGCGCGGGGCCGGACACGTCTGCCCCGAGGTGGGCGAATCCGAACACGACGGCCTGGCCGAGCACGGCGCCGGCGGGGCCCAGGGCCGGCGTCGACCAGCCCAGGAGGGCGCCCCGGTAGGCCGCCTCTTCGAGCGAAGCGTTCGCGACGGCGAACGCAACAGCCGGAACGAGTGCCCGGAGGTCTCCCGTGGCGAGCCCGACGTCGCCGAAGAACGGTCGGGCCAGGAGGGGCCCGATCCAGAGCGCGCCCGGAACCAGCACGAACGGGGCGATGATCGCCAGGGCCGTGACGCGACGATCGGCCGGCAGCCGGAGCCGCAGCGCCGCCCGGTCGTCCGCGATTCGACCGACGAGCGCGAGCGTGCCCAGCACGAGGAGCGCCTGGACGACGCGCGTGACCGTGGGCGGCGAGAGCAGGTCCCCGCAGTGGAGCGCGTCGGGCAGGGGCATCGGCGTTCCGGCGAGCGCCGCCCAGGTCAACCCGACGGCGGCCGGGAGCGTGGCGAGCCACCCATGTCCCGTCGGAGTGCGAGCGTGCCCGCGGACCGCCATCGCGACCGCGGCCGCGGCCAGGACGGCGAGGGCCACGGGCCGCAGGACGGGGATCGCGGCGCCCGACGCGAGCACGACGATCGGGAGCGGCCCGAGGAGGCGGACTCGCAAGACAGCGGCCGGACGAGCGGGCGGCATGGCGGCATGGTGCATCAGCGCGCAGCGCGACGTGCCCCGGTTGGCGCTCCATCCCGGCATCGCCGTCGGCGTCCGCTCACGGGGTCGCGCGAAACCGTCGAGCGGCGCGCCGCCCGGCGTTCTACCTTCGCACCGTATGACCATCCCGGTGCCGTCCGGCATCAGCTCGCGCCGCGGCCTCCATCGCGTCGTCGTGGATGCCCTTGGCCTGCGCATCGTCCGCGGCGACCTCGCTGCGGGGCAGACGCTGCCGCCCGAGGCCGACCTCTCCGCGGAGCTCGGGGTCAGCCGAACCGTCGTGCGCGAGGCGATCAAGGTCCTGGCTGCCAAGGGGCTGGTGAAGTCGTGGCCCAGGGTCGGGACGCGCGCGCTCGCCGTCGTCGAGGCGATCGGACGTGCCGAGCCGGCCGGGGCCCGCGAATCCATGGAGGCGCTCATCGCGTCGACCGCGCGCGAAGCCGGGAGCGTCGTCGAAGGTCGTCCAGCGATCGGGAGGAACACGTGATCGGACCGGGCCCATCCTTCGGGTCGCTCCAGACCATCTCGCTCGACAACGACCGGGTCAAGGTCATCGTCGTCCCGACGCTGGGCGCTCGCGTGATCTCGTTCGCGGACCGCTTTGCAGCCCGCGAATGGCTGGTGGCCGGCGATCCGCCCGGCGATCCCGCCGCATGGGCCCGTCGCGATGCGGTCTTCGATGGCGAGGCCGCGTTCGGCTGGGACGAATGCCTGCCGACCGTCGCCGCCTGCGCCGACCCGCTCGACCCCACCGGCCCGCCCCTGCGCGACCACGGTGACCAATGGGGTCGACCCACCGAGGTGAAGGCCCAGGGCGAGGTGCTGGTCGCCACCTGGAGCGGGGCCGACTGGCCGTACCGGTTCATCCGGCGGCTCCGCCTGGACGGGCCGCGCCTGGTCGCCGAGTACGAGCTGGAGAACCACGGCGAGCACGAGCTGCCGATCCTGTGGTCGATGCACCCGCTCCTGGCCCTGGAGCCGGGCGCACGCGTCGACGTCGAGGGCCTGGCGTCGGTGCGGGTGACCCAGGCGGCGGGCGTCCCGATCGGGCCGGTGCCGGGCCACGTGGCGTGGCCGGAGACCCCGGGCACCGACGGCCCGATGATCGCGCTCGACCTCGTCCGCGAACGCGGGGCCGGGACCGCGCTCAAGCTCTACGGTGGCTGGGAGCTCTACGGGAGCTGGGACTCGGTCAGCGGCGAGGGGCTGCCCGGCGTCGCGGCGGTGCGCCAGCCCGACGGATCCGCGCTCGAGCTCACGTGGTACGCCCCGATCGCGCCGAACCTTGGCCTCTGGCTCGACGACGGCGGCTGGCCGCCCGCTCCGGCGACGCCGCGGACGCAGCACGCGCTGGAGCCGACCACCTCGCCGGATGACGACGTTGCGTCGGCGATCGCGAACGGCCGGGCCCTCATGGTCGCGTCGGCCGAGCGCGTCGCGTGGTCCGCCACGTTCCGCGTGCGCGCTCCGGGCGAGCCGCGCGGGTAGCGTCCGGGGGCGCGGGTTCTGCCCGGGGGGGCGTGGCGCCGCCTGGCGTGTCGCGGCGGCCCTTTCCACGGCGCGCGGCGCCCCCCGTCCTCGTGGCGTGTGCACCGGGTGACCACTGCGACCGACGGGACGGCCCCACACGGCGCTTCCGTGCACCCCGTGACCACAATGGCGGTTCGCCGGCCGCCTGGTCCGTCCGGTGACGCAAGATGGACCCGCCCGGCGCCGCCGCCGGTTGTAGTGCGCAATCCGTGCACGCGCGACTCCGGGTGCGGAGGAGCGGAACCGGGGCGGTCGGCCGGGAATGCCGCGTGGATCCCCGGATAAGCGCCGCTCGGCATGATCGACGCGTGGCATCGAGAGAGAGTCCAGCCGATCGGGGCAGGCGCCGAGCGCGCGAGCTGATCGTCGAGATCGGCCGTGAGGCGATGAACGCTCGACTCGGGGCGGGGCTGAGCCAGGCTTCGGTTGCGCGAGCGGCTCGGACGTCGAGATCGTCGGTCAGCCGGATCGAGGGCGGCCGGGCGCCGCGGGTCTCCGTCGAGCGGGTCGCCACCGTGCTCGCCGTGGTCGGTCTGGACCTTGCGGTCCGCGCCTACCCCACAGGTCCGCCCATCCGGGACGCCGCCCATGTCCGGCTGCTGGCGCGTTTCCGCCAGCGGATCGGACCCGGATGGCGGTGGCGACCCGAGGTCCCGATCGGGGCGCCCGGCGATCTCCGGGCGTGGGATGGGGTGCTCGTTCGGGATCGGCGGGTCGTCGCGATCGAGGCCGAGACGCGCCTGCGCGACGTCCAGGCGCTGCTCCGTCGGGTCGCCGCCAAGCGCCGGGACGGTGCCGCCGACCGCCTCGTGCTCGTGGTGTCCGACACGCGGACGAATCGGGAGGTGGTGCACGTTGCTCGGCCCGAGTTCGTGGCCGCGTTCCCAGCCGATGCCCGGACCGCCTGGTCGGCGCTCGCCGCCGGCCTCGCGCCTCCCGACGATGCACTGATCCTCGTGTGAGGCCACGCCACGTTCCGCGTGCGCGCGCCTGGAGAGTCGCGCGGGTAGCGTCCGGGGGCGCGGCGTCTGCCCGGGGGCGCGGCGTCTGCCCCGGGCTGTGCCGTCCCGCGCCAAGCGGTCAGGAAGTCGGCTGCGCGCCCTCCGGCACGCCCGCGACCAGGCGATGAGGCGCGCGAAGGTCGAGCGGCGACAGTGCAGGTGCGGGTCGCGGGCCCGATGAAGGAGCCGGCCGCGGCGCCGACCCGGGCGCCCGCAGCGGCGGCGCGCCGAGCGGGAGGCTTCCCGGCGCCCGGCGTGGCGCTGTGCCGGGCACGATGGTTCCCGGCGCCGGTCGTGCAGCGCGTTCGCGAGCGGCCACGATCCCGGTGACGACCCGGTACCCGGTCAGGAAGACGACGAGCGCGGTCGCCCCGACGTAGCTCCACCAGGCCCAGGCCGTTCCGCTGTCGCTTCCGGAGAGGATCCCGTGCGCGGTCGCCCCGGCGAACGACAGGAACGTCAGGTAGTGGAGGAGCCGCCAGGAGCGCTGCCCGATCCGGCGGCGCAGGTAGAAGCTGGCGAGCACCACGGCCACGAGGTAGAGCGTCAGCTGGCCGATTCCGACCCACAGCGGCCGGTACGGGGCGACAAACGGGACGAGCATGTCGGTCAGCGAGAACGGCACCGCGGCGTCCAGCCCGAGGAGGACGGCGTGAACGCCTGCGAGCCCGAGGCCGATCGCAGCGAGATCCTGGTGCAGCGCGAACGAGACCGGCCGGTGGGCGATCGCGTCGAGGATCTTCGTCGAGAGGAGCAGCCCGTAGACCACGGACCCGGCGATCGCGAAA
>Ga0209014_10001882_pt1 | contig 12374 bp, 11 predicted proteins | sample BarGraNGADG00212_FD_184491 | JGI IMG/M metagenome (GOLD analysis project Ga0209014, IMG submission 184491) | Arctic peat soil microbial communities from Barrow, Alaska - Barrow Graham LP Ref core NGADG0002-212 (SPAdes) (version 2) | ecosystem: Environmental > Terrestrial > Soil > Wetlands >... | reverse complement strand
CCTGGTCGTCACGTGCAACCCTGCCGGCGAGCTCTTCAGGCGCCACTCCGGCACCGCGGCCTCACTGGTGCTTCTCATGCCAGAGGGAGCCAACGACGAGGGCTTCGCCATGACCTCGAGCTTCACCTGCATGACTCTCGCGACCTGGCTCACCCTGGCGGGGACCGCAGCGGACGACGGGCTCGCTGATCGGCTGGCGGTCGCGGCCGAGCACGCTCTGGCGACACAGGGCGCGGCTCCACGGGCGCTGGCGGAGCGCGGGTACGAGCGGGTCGTCTACCTGGGCAGCGGATCGCTCGCAGGGCTCGCCCGCGAGTCGGCGCTGAAGCTTCTCGAGCTCAGTGCTGGTCATGTCGTCTCCTACTTCGACTCCGCACTGGGCTTCCGTCACGGGCCGAAGGCGGTGCTCGACAGCAGCACCCTCGCCCTCGTGTACCTCTCGAACGACGACTACACGCGCAAGTACGACCTCGACATCGCCGACGAGCTGCGCCGGACCCTCGGCAAGGACAACGTCCTGGCCATCGGTGCGGGCACCACGGGCGGCCTCACCGACCTCGACATGTGGAAGCTCGAGGGGCTGGACGATGTCGGTGACGCTGCGCTCGCCGTGCCGCTCGTCGTCTTCGCCCAGCTGATCGGTCTGCAGTTCTCGCTCGCCCTGGGCAGGACCCCGGACAATCCGTTCCCCTCCGGCGCTGTCAACCGCGTCGTGAAGGGGGTGACGATCCACGCCCTTCACGAGCAACCCTGACCGCCCGAAGGCATCTGCCGGGGACGGGCGCCTCGCAGCGCCCAGGCTCCGTGGATGCCCGACACGCGACAACCAGCCACCGCGGCAATCGCTCCGAGGAACCGTCTCATCGCAACGCGCCCCGCGCGATCGCTTCCGAACGACACCATGAAGAAGGGAAGGGCCCGCCAATGAATACGAGGCTGAACACCACGAGGACGGCTGCGATAGTTGCCAGCGCAGCGTCGCTGGGTCTGCTCGTCGCCGGATGTTCCGGAGGCAGCACGACCAGCTCGTCGAAGACATCGGGGGTGACGATCACGGTCGCGATGATGAACCCGTCCCCCCCGCAGGCGGCGCTTGACGAGTTCACCAAGGAGACCGGCATCACGGTCACGTGGTCGAACATCGACTGGGACAGCCTGCAGACGAAGATCACCGCAGCTGCGACCGCCAACACCTATTTCGCCGACGCGACGGATGTCGACTGGTCTCGTGTCGGCCAGCTGGGCAAGCTCAACTGGTTCTATCCGCTGGAGGACTATCTCGACACCAAGAAGATGGCAGCGGACATGCCGCAGATGAGCTCCTTCACGTCCGGCGGGCACGTGGTCGGCATCCCCTTCGACGCATCGTTCATGGTGACCACGGTCAACCAGGACATGTTCACCAAGGCGGGCATCGACACGATGCCCACCACGATCGACGCCTACACGAAGGATCTTCAGCAGATCAAGGACAAGGGTGTCGCGGAGTACCCGCTGAACATCCCGTTCGCTGCGGCCGAGGGGCTCTCGACCTACTGGTACGAGGTGACCGGGGCGTTCGGCGGTACCATCCTTGACGGCAAGGGAAAGCCGCAGTTCGGCGCACCGGACTCGCCCGGGTACAAGGCTGCGCAGTGGATGGTCGACGCGATCAAGAACGGTCTCGTGCCGCCAGGAAATATCAATGTGTCCGACAGCCAGGGCGAGCAGACCCTCATCGCGACGGGTGCTGCCGCGAGCACGTTCTCGGACTACTCCGGCATGATCGGCAGCCTCTACGACGTGCCGGATGCGTCCAAGGTGGTCGGTCAGATGCACTACCTGCCCACTCCTGGGGTCAGCGGCGTCGGCCCGAACCTGGGCAACCCGGACGGGGTCGGCATTCCTCGCACGGCGAAGTACCCCCAGGCGGCGGCGAAGTTCATCGAGTGGTTCACGTCCGCGGCGAAGCAGGCGGACTTCGCCGGGGCCAACGGCCCGGACAAGGTGCAGCAGAACTACGCCATCCCTTCTCGGTTGAGCGCCGTGCAGGAGCTGACGACGAAGGGAAAGCTGATCGGCGGCACCGAGCTCGCCGACATGCTGCAGAACAGTGCGAAGCCGGTCTTCCCCGAGGGCGCCCCGGTCTGGTACCCGGAGTTCTCGCGGGCCGTGTACACCAGCCTTCACAGTGCCGCGACCGGAGAGATCACCGTCGACAAGGCGATCCAGACGATCGTGGACACAGCGAACAAGCAGTCGAGCGGGTCGTGAGACCGTTCGTCACGCGCCTCTTGTCGCGGGCGAGGCAATGAGTCCGGGAAAGCGGACCAGCGTTCCGGCGCCGTCCCTCACGTACGGTGAGGGACGGCGCCGGCCGGCTGGAGCCGGCCGGCGCCGTGGGGTGGATCTGCTGCCGTACGCCCTGGTCACGCCGCTCGCTCTGTTCATCCTCGGCCTGGCGCTGGTGCCGGCGGCGTTCACGATCGGCGGAGCCTTCTTCCGGATGCAGCCGCTGGACCCGCCGACACGATTCACCGGGATAGAGAACTTCCGCGACCTGTTCAGTGATGCCGCTGTCCGCTCGACGATCGGCAACACTGCGCTGTACGTGGTGATCGGGGTGACCGTGTCGACGGTGATGGCCATCCTGATGGCCATCATCCTGCAGCAGAAGTTCACCGGGCGGGGCGTGCTGATCGCCGTTCTCATCCTGCCGTGGGCGTTGCCCGGCGTGGTGTCCGCCATCGTCTGGAGCACGATCTGGGACAGCAACGCGGGACTGCTCAACAGCGTGCTCACCTCCTTCCACCTGATCGATCACTATCAGGTGTTTCTCGGTCAGAGTCCGCTGGTCACGATCCTGGCCATCGAGCTCGTCCAGATCTGGCAGATCGCTCCGCTGTCCACCCTCCTGATCCTGGCATCGTTGCAGAACATCCCTGGCGAGCTGTACGAGGCAGCGAACCTCGACGGCTGCTCGCCGTGGGCCACCTTCCGGCGGATCACTCTTCCGTTGGTCCGGCCCGGCATCACGATCGCGATGGTGCAGGCAGTCATCGTGACGCTGAACGTGTTCGATCAGCCCTACGTTCTCAACGGTGCCGCATCGACCGGTGCGTCGCTCAACATGCAGACCTATTTCATCAGTTTTCAGAACCTGGACTTCGGCGAGGGCTATGCATTGTCGTTGCTGATCACGGCGGCGACCCTCGTGGTGTCGTTCGGGGTGCTGAAGCTGGTCTACCGGCCGGTGGAGTTCTGATGAAGAGAAGGAAGCCGTGGTTCCGCCGGTTCGGAGTCCTGTTCATTCTGCTGTGGTCGCTGGTGCCGATCTACTGGGCCGTGAACGCAAGCCTGCAGACGGACCAGCAGATCAGCTCGAAGCCGGCTCACTACGTCCCGCCCACACCCACGCTCGCGAACTACGTCTCCCTGCTCGGCGGCTCGGGCGCGCTGCCGGACTCGGTCCGGCGCTCGTCGCTGAACATCTTCATCGAGTGCGGCGCGGCCACCATCGTCACTGTGCTGCTGTCGACGCTGGCGGCGTACGCGTTCGCCCGGATGAAGTTCAGAGGGCGCAACGTGCTGTTCTACTCGGTCTTGGCCACGATGGCCTTCCCGGCGTACACCACACTGATCCCGCTGTATCAGATTCTCACGAGGTTCGGGCTCGTCAACACCTATACCGGGATCGTCCTGGTGTACGTGTCGGGCTTCCTGCCGCTGGCGACCTGGATCCTGTACAACTACATGTCGAGCCTTCCTGTCGCCATCGAGGAGGCCGGGCAGGTGGACGGTGCCAGCCGCATGCAGGTCCTCTGGCACGTGGTGATTCCGCTGGCTCGTCCAGGGATCGTCTCCACCGCCATCATCACGTTCCTCTTCGCGTGGGGTCAGTTCTTGTTCCCGCTCGTGCTGTCGAGCGACCTCTCGACCCAGCCGTTGACCGTCGTGATCGCGGCACTTCAGGGCAGGCACGTCGTGCCGTTCACGCTGCTCAGCGCAGCGGGCGTGCTCGCCATGGCCGTACCAGCGGTGATTGCGGTCATGCTGAACAAGCACATCGTGAGCGGGCTGCTGACCGGGAGCGTCAAGTGAAGGCTGGGCATCGATGAGTCGGACGGGCGTCGCACGGGAGGGTTCGCCTGCCGCTGTGCACCCCGGCATGGTGGTCGCACTCGACGTCGGAGGCACAGCGATGAAGGGTGCCGTGCTGGACGCGGACGACCGAGTCGTGAGCTTCTACCGGTGGCCGACCCCGCGCAGCGAGGGTCCGGCTGTGGTGGTCGAGGCGGTGCTGAGCGCGGTGGACGAGCTCCTCTCGCATGCCGAGGACGCCGTCGCCGTCGGTCTGGTCGTGCCGGGGCTCGTCGACGATCATGGCGGGGTCGCGCTCTACTCCGAGAACATCGGGTGGCATGACGTACCGTTCCGGGACCGTGTCGCCGAACGGTGCGGGCTACCGGTCGGCTTCGGTCACGACGTCCGCGCCGGCGGTCTTGCCGAGAGGATGCTGGGCGCTGCCCGTGGAGTCGACGACGTCCTCTTCCTGCCGATCGGAACGGGGATCTCCGGTGCGATGTACGTCGCCGGGAACCTCGTCGAGAACATGTACGGCGGCGAGATCGGACACATCGACGTGGGTTCCGGGGAGGACTGCGCCTGCGGAGCGCACGGGTGTCTGGAGGCGATCGCCTCCGGGGCCGCGATCGCGGTGCGGTACAACCGGGCGACCGGCGGATCTGTGCCCGGGGCCGAGGAGGTGCTCCACCTGATGGTGTCGGGCGACGTCGCGGCGGCGACCGTCTGGGGCGAGGCCGTCGACGCTCTCGCGCGAGCCCTGGTGACCTACACCTCGTTGCTCGCTCCGGAGGTGATCGTCATCGGCGGCGGACTCTCCGGAGCAGGTGAGGCGCTTCTTGGGCCCTTGCGAAGTCGGTTCCGAGACCTCCTCGTCTGGCAGCAGGAACCTCGGATCGTCCCCGCCCTCCTGGCCGACAATGGGGCGTGTCTCGGCGCCGGACTGCTGGCGCGCGCTGCGATGCCGCCCGGATTCGCTCGGCCGGGCCGGGCGGTGGTTTCCGTCCCACCTGCAACGCCGTAGCCCTGGCCGATGACGACGTCTGACATCACCGCCACCGGCCGGCCGGCCGGGGCAGATCTGGGAGAAGCGATGACCCACCGCACACTCGTCGTTGACGGCCTTCCACGGCCTGGGGGGGCCTACAGCCATGTCACCTCCGCCGGCGGCCTCGTCTTCTCTGCCGGGTTCGGCCCGCAGGATCCGCAGACCTCTGGCGTGCCTGAGGGCATCACGGCGCAGACCGAGGCCACTCTGCTGAACGTGCAGCGGGCGCTGGCCGGCGCCGGGCTCGGTCTGGCCGACGTGCTCAAGATGACCGTGCACCTCGCTGAGCTGGAGCGCGACTTCGCGGCGTTCGATGCCGCATACGGCCGGATCGTCACGCAGCCCTATCCGGTGCGGACGACGGTGGGCTCCCAGCTGCTCGGCATCCTCGTGGAGATCGACGTCGTTGCCGGAAGCGACGGCGACTGACCCGCGACGGTCGTCATGGATGTGAGCGACGCCACGCCCCGAGCCCTCGGCGCCTCGTGTGCTCGCCGCGTGCGGGCCGACACGTTGCTCAGAAGAAGGTCCGGACCACGTCGACGACCGTCTCGTCCTCGTCCAGCACCGGGATCCATCGCCACTTGTCGAAGGTGGTGCACGGATGGGAGATCCCCAGCCCCACCTCGTCTCCGGGTGCGAGATCGAGGCCATCGGGGATCGTGAGGATCGCGTGCTGGTCGAAGAGCTGGTGGACGACAGCGGTGCCGAGGTCCACCGACTCGCCCGCTGCGGTCCGTCCGCGCAACGGCACGGGCAACCCGGCATCGAAGGACAGGTCGCGACGTCCGGCGCCGACGACGGCGGTTCGGCTCTCGGGCCGGGACAGCACGGGAGCCCAGACCTCGAGGGCCGGGACCAGCCCTGGAACCGAACCGGTGCGCTCGAATGCCGAGATGGACCGGTAGAGGCCGTGGTCATGCGTCGCGTAGCAGCCGCTCCGCAGCACCACGCGCCAGGCGGGGTTGCCGGCAAGAGCCGCGACGACGACATCGAAGTACGCGGAACCCCCTGCCGTCACCATGGGCACCGCCTCGAAGTGACCCCTGGCCAGGAGGGCACCCGCCAGGTCCCCGAGCCGGTCACAGAACACCCGCGCGGCATCCAGGGTGAGTCCCGCGGTCGGTGCCGTCAGGCTGCCCTCGTACCCGGCCACGCCGATGAGTGAGAGGCGGGAGCTGCGGCCAACGGCCTCAGCGATGCGCACGGCCTCGTCCCCCGTCCTGGCGCCGGTGCGACCGTTCTCGTGCCCCAGCTCGACGAGCACGGCGAGCCGCCCGGTGAACCCGGCCGCTGAGAGCTGCTCGGTCAAGAGCTGCACCCCGCTGATGCTGTCCACGTAGCAGGTGATCGACGACTCTGGATGCTCGGTGAGCTCGCGACCCAGCCAGGTGATGGCGCCTGGGTCTGTGACCTGGTTCGCGATCAGGACGTCGCGCACGCCGAAGCGACGGAAGACGCGCGCTTGCTGGGCGGTCGCCACCGTGACTCCGCGGGCACCCCGCTCGAGCTGCTCGACAAGGATCTGCGGCGACATCGTGGTCTTGCCGTGGGGGTACAGCGTCACGCCGGCGTCGGCACAGAAACGCGCCATGACGTCGAGGTTGTTATTCAGGGCTTCCTGGCGAAGGTGGACCCGAGGGCTCCCGAGCCAGCCGCCATGCACGACCGTACGTTGCGCGACAAGGGCGGCGGCGGTGACGGGCGACAGGTGCGCCGGGCCGCCGAAGCCCTTCTCGTCCGGGGCGATCGGGAGGTGCCGGATCGCGTCGACCCGGTTCAGGTCGATCATGCTGTCGTCCACAAGGTCATCCTTCCTGGGACGTGACGTCGCGTGGAAATACGGACCACTCCGCGGGTGACAGTGCACCCGCCGCTCCGGTGCTGCAGCCGCGCGCGTGACGCAGCTGCAGCGTCTCGTCATTCCAGTCCGAGCACCCGGCGCGCGTTGCCTGCATAGGCCGCAGCGAGCAGGTCAGGCGGGAGGTCGACTCCAGACACAGTCCACCGCCCCTGCGGCGGCACAGCACTGCCCGGCGCGTAGTCGAACCCCTCGTCGGCGGACTCCAGGAAGCGGAAGTGCACCTCGAGTTGCTCGGCCGAGATCGGGTACGCGTCGGTCCCGAACAGGACACGGTCCGGGTGGTGCTCGACGAGCCGCCGGAACCGACGGGGCTGACGGCCGAGCTCGGCCATCCGACCGGCGATGTCGATCGCGTAGTTCGGCGCGGCGTCCAGCAAGGCCTCGACCCGATCGAGGTCCTCTGCCGCGCACCCGGCATGCGCACCGACGTACTGCGTCCCGGGCGTCGCGAGAACGAGCGCCTCGAGGGCGTCCAGCAGGTGCTCGAACGTCGGGAACCGCTCGCGGTCGGCGAACGACCAGTCCGGGCTCTGCAGCAGCTCGTCGTAGCGCTCGTTGTGCGGGTCGACGGGCTCGAAGAACGCCTTCGGGTCGGCGATGTGGATCAGCACCGGGAGGTTCAGCTCCCCGGCGTGCCGCAGGGTCCGGATCACTCGGGGATCGTCCGGGAGTACGACGGCGCCATCGGCGTCGCGCACGCTGAGGCCGAGGTTCTTCCACACCTTGAGCCCACGGGCGCCCCGGCGCGCGCTGTCGGTGAGCTGGTCCCGGAGGAGCTGCTCGCCGTTGGGCTGAGCGAGGAGCGTCCAGTCCAGTTGGCAGAAGGTGAGGAAACGGCCCGGATGGGCGCGGTCGTAGCGGTCCAGGTTGGCGTCCAGTTCGTCGCCCCACATGCCGTCGAGGTTCACGACGCACGCGACGCCGTGGTCGTCCATCAGGGCGAGGAGCGCGTCGACGTCGGGGGTCGTCCATCCGCCGTCGGACAGCCAACGTCCGAGGTGGTTGTGGGCGTCGATGCAAGCGACGGCGCTGCGCGGTACCTCAGTCCGTGACGCGGAGAGCTGGCTGCGGGGCTGCCAGTCGACGAGTCGGAGGTCGGTGAGCGATGTGCCGGGTGTGTGCGTCATTGGGTCCTCTCCTTCGCTGTCCGCTCACTCCAACTGAGCGTTTGCAGCACGTTACGTGACGAACGAGCAGTCGCCGAGCAGTATGGCGTACATCAATCCCCCAGTGGCAAGGGGGCCGGAGCCGAAAGGCACACAGTGGCAAGCATCACGGCACGCGAGATCGACAGCCAGCCCGTCGTCTGGACCGAGGCGCTGACGGACGCCGAGACGTCAGCGCCAGTCTTCGGGCAGCCGGGTGAGCGCGTGCTGCTGCTGGGGTGCGGCACGAGCGCCTTCGTGGCCGAGTCGATCGCAGCTCTCCGGGAGGGCGCGGGCCTCGGCCTTACCGACGGGGCCTACGCCTCCGAGTGGCGACCGGGTCGCTCGTACGACCGCGTTGTCGTGATCAGTCGGTCCGGGACCACCTCCGAGGTTGTCGCCGCCCTGGCCCTCGTCGAGGCCGGTGTGGTCACGGCCCTCATCACCGGCGTCCACGGCTCACCGATCGGCGACCTCGTCGTGGAGCAGCTCGTCCTCGACCGTGCGGACGAGGCGTCCGTCGTGCAGACGCGGTTTCCCACCACCGTCCTGGCGCTGGCTCGCGCGGCCTTCGGTGATGATCTCACTGGGCTGGTCGGGCAGGGGGCCGATGCGCTTGCCGCGCCGTTGCCGGTGCGTCCCGCCGACTTCGACCACTTCGTCTTCCTCGGATCGGGGTGGACGTACGGTCTCGCGCAGGAGGCCGCCCTCAAGGTCCGAGAGGCGGCCCAGGCCTGGTCGGAGTCCTACCCGATGCTCGACTACCGGCACGGCCCGATCGCTGTCGCGCACCGCGGCACGCTCGTCACAATCTTCGGCGACGCGGACGCGGACCTCGTAGCGGACATCGAGGCGACCGGCGCAGCTGTCCAGGCCTCCGACGCCGACCCGCTCGTTCAGCTCGTCCAGGCCCAGCGCCTCGCGGTCGCTCTCGCCGAGAGCCGCGGACTCTCTCCTGACAACCCGCGACACCTCACCCGCTCTGTCGTCCTCAAGTAGTCTCGTCCGCTGATCGAAGGAGATCTGGATGCCTCCCGCATCGCACACCCCGCATCGTGTTCGTCGAGTCGTCCTCGCCGCTACCGGCCTCGCCACCGTCACGGCTCTTGCCGGATGCGGAGGCAGCCAGAGCGCCGCCACGTCCCTCAATGAGCAGGCCCCCGTTACGCTCACCTGGTGGACCGGGCAGGCCGACACAGCCGAGACAATCCTCGAAGACCTGGCCGCCGAGTTCCACACGCTGCACCCTAACGTCACGATCAAGGTCTCCTCCGGAGCCCCCACGACCGACGACCTTCTCCAAAAGCTCTCGGCCGGCTTCGCGGGCGACAGCTACCCCGACATCTCCTACGCCTACGGCTCATGGGCCGGCGAGCTCGAGGCCTCGGGCCGCACCCTCGACATCACCGACAAGGTGAGCGACCCGACCGTCAAGTGGTCGGATTTCTCGTCGGCAGCCCGCCAGACCGCCAAGCCGACCGGCGGCAAGACGATCGGGTTCCCCGCCGTCGTCGACGACATCGCGCTGTTCTACAACAAGACGGTGTTCGATGCGGCCGGTCTCGCGTATCCGACCGCCGACTGGACCTGGGACGACTTCCGCACTGCCGCGAAGAAACTGACCGACCCGTCCACCAACACCTACGGGTACGCCTACTCCGTCTCAGGCGGCGAAGAGACGACTTGGCAGTTCTGGCCGCACCTGTGGCAGCGCGGCGGTGACATCCTCAGCGCCGACAGCAAGAAGGCCACCTTCAACTCCCAGGCAGGTGTCGACGCGTTGACCTTCCTCCGGGGCATGGTCATCGACGACAAGAGCGTGTACCTAGACCAGACCGACACGAACGCCAGTCCGCTCTTTGCGAGCAACCGAGTCGGCATGATCACCGCGCCTCCCTGGGAGCTGTACGACTTGAAGGTGGCGGGCACCAACTACGGTGTGACGCTGATGCCGGGCTACAACGGAAACCACGAGACCATCTCCGGACCGGACCTATGGGCGCTCTTCGACCACAAGGACCCCAACCGGGCCTACTGGTCCTACGAGCTCGCCAAGTGGCTCACCGATCCCGCGCAGGACCTGAAGGTCAATGTCGGCTATGGCAATCTCCCGCTTCGTCCGGTCGAGATGGACACTCCCGAGTTTCGAGACCAGGCACAGTCCCAGCCTGGCTTCGACGTCTTGGCGAAGAACATCGTGAATGCCGTCAAGGTGCGGCCGACGGTCCAGGGATACGCACCGCTCTCCGAAGCCATCGGCACGGCGATCTCGTCGGTCCTCCAGGGCCAGGGTGACCCTAGGCAGGCACTCGACGCCGCTGCCGCGACAGCTGACCAAGCGCTCGCAGGCTGAGCATGGCCGCGACGACGGTGTTCTCCTCCCGCTCGGAACGCGGTCGCGGCCGTGAGACTGCTGCGCGCGGCGCCACTGCGCAGCAGTCGGCGGAGCGCCGGCGCCAGATCCGGCGCCGGTCGCTCCGCGCCGACTTTGAGGGCTGGGGGTTCGTCGGACCTGCCATGGTGATCGTGCTGGGCCTGTCCGTGTTCCCGGCGGTGTGGGCGTTCCTGCTCTCTCTGCAGAAGTGGAACGGCTTCAGCACCCCGACCAATGTCGGGCTCGCCAATTATGCCACGATGATCACCGACGGCCAGCTCCGTGCCGCGGTCAACCACACCGTGCTGTACACGGCACTGTTCGTCCCGACGTCGGTGTTGCTCGGACTGTTCCTCGCCGTTGCGCTCAACAGGCGCATCGTCCTGGTCGGGATCTACCGCACGGCGATCTTCTTGCCGTTCGTTGCCTCGGCCGCCTCGACGGGAATCCTCACGACGTACCTGTTCAACCCGCAGTACGGACTCGTGAACAACGTCCTGCGGGTTCTCGGGCTCCCGCAGCAGGGCTGGCTCGAGAACCCCTCGCAGGCCATGGTCGTGATCACCCTCATGTCGTTGTGGGGTCAAGCGGCATTCACCACGGTCATCTACCTCGCCGCGCTGCAGGACATCCCCGGTGAGCTCCTTGAGGCGGCGCGGATCGACGGCGCGAACGTCTGGCAGTCGTTCTGGCGCGTCACTTTCCCGCAACTCGCCCCAGTGACCGTGTTCGTGACGATCTGGCAGACGATCGGCGCGATCCAGCTGTTCGACCTCGTGTACACGACGACGCGCGGCGGCCCGCTCAACGCCACCGAGACGATCGTCTACTACATGTGGAAGTCCGCCTTCAAGAACCTCGAGTTCGGCTACGGCTCGGCAGTCGCCTACGGGCTGTTCGCCGTCACGCTCATCATCACGATCGGGGTCGTGCTCTACTCGCGTCGGACCAAGGTGGAGGCCTTCTGATGAGCGTCCTGCTCTCCCGTGTCACCCCTGTCCCGCGAGCTCGACCGGCGCGCAGGTCCAGCTCGCGGTGGTGGCACCTTCTGCTCGCCCCGATCGCCCTGCTGTTCGCGCTGCCGTTCGTGCAGATGTTCCTCACGGCCCTCACGCCCGCGTCCGAGATCAACAAGTTCCCGCCCGCGTTCATCCCGGCACACCTGACGCTCGACGGATTTGTCAGGCTGTTCCAGACGTCGGGAATCCTTCTCTGGATGCGCAACACGATCGTCGTCTCCGGAGTCGGTGTGCTGTCCCACATGGTGCTGTGCTCGCTCGCCGGCTACGGGTTCGCGCGACTACGGTTCCGCGGCCGCAACCTCGGGTTCTTCGCGATCGTCGCGACAATCATGATCCCGACCCAGCTGCTGATGGTCCCGACGTACATCCTCTTCACCCGGCTCGGACTGATCGACACCCTCGGCGCGGCGATCGTGCCGTGGCTAGCGTCGGCTTTCGGGATCTTTCTCATGCGGCAGTTCTTCCTCTCGCTCCCCGCGGAGCTTGAGGAGGCCGCGATGCTCGACGGCTGCACCCGTCTGCAGGTGTTCTTCCGCGTGGTGCTGCCGCTCGCCCGCCCGGCGCTCGCCACGCTCGCGATCTTCACGCTGCTCGGGTCGTGGAACGACCTGATCTGGCCACTGATCGCGATCAACAACGACCAGGCCTTCACGCTCCAACTCGGCATCACCAACTTCCAGGGCGCGCGCCGCACTGACTGGTCCCTGCTGATGGCTGGCAACGTCGTCGCAACCCTTCCGCTGATCGCCTTCTTCATCGCCGCACAGAAGCAGTTCCTCGCCACGATGACGTTCTCCGGGATCAAGGGCTGACCCCCCTGGCGATCAACCGACCGAACTCCTGACGCTGCCCCCTCAAC
>Ga0209014_10001881_pt1 | contig 12375 bp, 12 predicted proteins | sample BarGraNGADG00212_FD_184491 | JGI IMG/M metagenome (GOLD analysis project Ga0209014, IMG submission 184491) | Arctic peat soil microbial communities from Barrow, Alaska - Barrow Graham LP Ref core NGADG0002-212 (SPAdes) (version 2) | ecosystem: Environmental > Terrestrial > Soil > Wetlands >... | reverse complement strand
AGTCGCGAACGGGACGTTGAGATGGGCCGTCCTGTCCTGCCACAAACTCGGAGAGACCGACCGGATCGTGAAGTACATCGCGAACAGCCCGGCGAAGAACATCAGCTCGCTGGCCAGCCACACGATCGTCCCGACAGCAACCATGTTGGGCCGTGTCACGGGGCCATGACCCGGGATGGAGCCCGGTGAGGGGTTAGGAGTGCCTGACTTAACTGCGGATGCGGTCGCCACGAGCGCCAATATTGCCCTATTCGGGTTCGCATTGCACTAGCAACGCTGGCACGGGCGCGCTGTGTCGTGAAATAGGCACCGGTAGCATCTCCCGTATGACCGATTCGCACGCATCGCCAACGGCTTCTCACGCTGACCAAGCATCGTCAGGTACCCCGTACCAGCTGTCTGTGCTGCTCTACAGCGATGACATCGCCACTCGGGACGCCGTGCGCGTTGCGGTCGGCCGGCGGCCGTCGCGCGACGTCGAGGTCAGCATGTGGCTCGAGTGCGCCACCGCGGCCGCCGTGATTGAAGCCGTGGAGACCGGGGAGTTCGACCTGCTGGTTCTGGACGGGGAGGCCGGGCAGACTGGTGGTCTCGGTCTGTGCCGCCAGCTCAAGAATGAGATCTTCAGCTGCCCGCCGGTGCTGGTGCTGACCGGACGGCCGCAGGATGGCTGGCTGGCTGCGTGGTCCCAGGCCGATCTGGCCGTCCCGCACCCCCTGGACCCCATCGCGGTGGCAGGGGCGGTCGCCGAGCTCGGTCGCAGGGTCGGCGCCTCCACCACTACGCGCGCTTAGCCGGTGACGGCTCCGACGTCGGCCGGCAGCGAGATGACCTGGCCGACTATCTTCACCGCGCTGCTGGCCGGACAGGATCTGGGGACCACCGAGTCTGCCTGGGCCATGGACCAGATCATGAGCGGGGAAGCGAGCTCGGCGCAGGTGGCCGGCTTTCTCATGGCGTTGCGCGCCAAGGGCGAAACCGTCGATGAGATGCGTGGGCTCGCCGACACGATGTTGGCTCATGCCAGCAGAATCAACGTTGGCGGGACGACCCTTGACATCGTCGGTACCGGTGGAGATCGCGCCCACACGGTGAACATCTCGACGATGGCAGCGCTCGTGGCGGCGGCCAGCGGGGTGCGGGTCGTCAAACACGGCAACCGTGCCACCTCCTCAACATCCGGCTCGGCCGACGTTCTCGAGGCACTCGGTATCAACCTGACATTGAGTCCCTCGGACGTTGCGGCCGTCGTGGAGCAGGCCGGTATCACCTTCTGCTTCGCTCAGCAGTTCCATCCGTCTATGCGTCACGCGGCCGCCGCACGTCGAGACCTGGGCATTGGGACTGCCTTCAACTTCCTGGGCCCGCTGACCAACCCTGCTCAGCCGACGTATGCCGCGGTGGGTGTCGCGGACGCGCGGATGGCACCGTTGATGGCTGGAGTGTTCGCGGGAAGAGGCAAGGATGCTGCGATCTTCCGCGGCGACGACGGCTTGGACGAGCTCACCGTCTCCACGACCTCCAGGGTCTGGTGGGTGCGCAGCGGTGCAGTTCGCGAGTACAGCGTGGATCCTGTGCGGGTCGGGCTCGATCGCCACCCGCTGGAGAGCTTGCGAGGGGCGGACGCGGCCCACAACGCGCAGGTCGTCCGGGACGTGTTCGCCGGTGCGGTTGGGCCTGTTCGCGACGCGGTGGTGCTCAATGCCGGGATCGCTCTGGCGCTCACACTGCCTGACCTGGGCGAGAGCCAGGTCGACTTCAACGCCGCGTTGCAGACGGGGATGGATCGTGCCGGTGCGGCGATCGACGACGGAAGCGCCACGTCACTGCTGCAGCGATGGGTCACCGCGACCCGCGGTTAGGTCCCAGTGTCGTCCGGACCGATAAGTCTTAGGCGTCGTCCAGGCCGAGGCTGAAAGCTGCTTCGAGGTCGTGCTTGGAGTAGGTCCGGAATGCGATGTGGGTCTGGGTGCCGAGAACGCCGCTGACCTTGTTGAGCTGGTCGGCTATGACATCGGCCAGCTCCTCGTGCTGGCGGACGCGCACAATGGCGATGAGGTCGACATCCCCGGTGACGGAGTAGACCTCGCTGACACCTTTGAGCTCGGCGATGGCGGCGGCGACCTCCGGAATGCGGTCGACCTCGGCGCTGATCAAGACGATGGCGGAAATCACGGGTCTACCCTAGCCCGCGTGATCTCGGGAACGAGCAGTGACTTGGGAGCTACCAGCGTCCGGGGACCATTAGCGCAGGAGCAAGAGGACGGTGACGGAGCCCGGGGTCGCTGGGCTCGTCGAAGCCCGCGACATCACGGTATGCCGTGGGGTCAGCATCCAGCGTGTCGCGGGCCGCGCCCGCGCCGTGCACCGGGCAGGTCCACTCACCCTCGATGGCAACCATCCGCACGCCGGGGGAGTCCAGCCAGCGCAGGATCTTCTCCGTTTCTTCAGCGGAGGCTGCAGGTCTGGGGGAGGGACCCACATTCTCGGCGCTTGCAACCAAGGCCTCGACAAATACGCGAGGGTCGCCGCCGCGGGGGGTCACAGTGGTCCCGGCGAGTCGCCCGAACCGGACGCAGATGATCTCCCAGCCGCCCGGGGGTGCCGGTCGCGCCGCCACGATCTCGGCACTGTTCGCCAGCGGCGAGATGCGCTGAGCGCGTGCTGCCGCCCTGACCAGGTGCGCCAACCGGTCACGGACTGCGCCGGCGTCCTCGTAGCGTTCCTGGCCGGAGAGACTGCTCATTCGTTCACGCAGGGCCCCGACGACCTCACGCGAGTCGCCCTCGATCATCTGGGCAGCCTGCTCGACGATGACGGCGTAGTCCTGGATGCTCTGCCCGCCGGAGCATGGGGCGCCACAGCGCCCCATCTCGGCCAGCACGCAGTCAGCAGACCGGCCGCTGGCTGTCAGGCGCTTGGTGCACTGACGCAACGGGAGCACCTCGTGGACCGCGGCAATCGCGGACTCGGCAGCCAGACGGGTGTTGAAAGGACCGAAATATTGGGCGCCATCAGCTTTGACCTCTCGAACGATGCTCAGTCGTGGAAAGGTCTCGGCCGTGAGCTTGACCCAGGGTGCCCGCTCGGGGTTGAGGGAGCGGCGGTTGTATCGCGGCTTGTGCTGGGCGATGAGGCGAAGCTCGCGAACCTGTGCCTCCAGAGTGGTCTGGCAGACCACAGGTGTCACACTGGCGGCGACCGCGACCATCTCGGCCATCCGGGTGCGCTGTTCCGATGCGGTGAAGTAGGTACGGACCCGTCGCTGGATGTCCGCCGAGGTACCCACGTAGAGCACTCGCTCCTGGCTGTCCTTGAACAGGTAGACGCCCGGCGCCGAGGGTAGACCCTCGGCGAGGTGCCGTTTGCGGCGCTGGGCCGAGCTGACCCGTGAGGAGAACGTGCTGAGTTCTTCCAGGGTCACGACCCCAAGGCTGCCGACTCGGGAGAGCAGCCCATGCAGGACGTCGACGGTGGCGCGGGCATCGTGAAGCGCGCGGTGATCGGGGGTTGTCGCAGCGCCAAAGAGTCGTGCCAACGTCCCGAGCTTGCGGTTTGGCGCCTCGTCCTTGCTGATCAGCTGTCGGGCCAGGTGCGCAGTGTCGACCACGCGAAAGGGTGGCCAGCTGTGATCGGTGAGCGTGGCAGCGGCCTTGAGGAACGAGATGTCGAAGGGTGCGTTGTGTGCGACCAGCACGCTGTGGCGGGCGAACTCGAGAAACGCGGGAAACACGCTGCCGATACGGGGTGAGTCTGCCACCATCTGGTCGGTGATACCGGTCAGGACCGAGATGAAGGCGGGGATCGGTTCAGCTGGGTTGACCAGGGTCTGGAACTCACCGATCACCTCGCCGCCTCGGATCTTGACCGCTCCGACCTCGGTGATATGTGCACCTGTTGGGCTGCCGCCGGTGGTCTCAAGGTCGACGACCACGAACGTGACCTCGGCCAAGGGGGTGCCGAGCTCGTCGAGGGTGCCTTGGACGCCTTGCATGATGACGACGTTAGGTGCTGCGACTGACAGGGCCCGGCAGGCGCGCTGCCATGGGGCCGCCACGGGATCGCGACGGCGGTTGGCCGAAGGGAGGTCAGGGATGGGTGTCGGACCCGTGGCCTAGCGTTCCTGACACGGCGCGCCGACAGGGGTTCGCCTGGTTCGTCCACGAACGAGGTGGGCTGCTATGAAGATCGGAGGGCCCAGCGATGATCGTCGACTGCATGACATGTCCGGTGCGCGGCCAGCGATGTGACGACTGCGCCATCATGGCGCTGCGAGCACCAGGGTGGGCCGAGCACCTGTCCACCGAGCTCCATCTGGATGCCGCGGAGAACAGGGCGGTATCCATGTTCGTCGGCGCCGGGCTGGTCAGCGCCGGGGCCGTGGGCAGGCTACGCGCGCGCCGCGAGAGCGTGCAGCACTGGGGTGGCGTGCGCGACGTCGGTTGAGCAGAGCACAGCGACGCACTGTTGCACCGAGGCAATCTACGATGGCGCAATGAGCAGAGCCAGGCGTGTTGCCGCGATCGCGTTATGCGCCGCGTTCGCCGTCGGCATCGCTGGGCAGCTAAGTGGCAAGCTGGATCTGCCCCGAACCATCGGTCTGCAACAGAGCGCCGTCAAAGGGTCAGGTGCCAACAGCACGAACCAGGCCGCATCCTCGGTGCCGAAAGTCGATGGACAGATGGCTCGGTTGGCTGCTGCCCAAGATCTGCTGTCGGCCAGAGCCGCAGCCGTGAAGACCGGGAGCAAGAGCTCGTGGATGGCCACGGTTGACCTTCCCGACTCGGCGTTCCGAGGGCGTCAGTCCGTGGAGTTCGACAATCTCATCAAGCTCCCGCTCGGCCACTTCTCCTACGGGGCTGTGCAGTCAGCACCGGCGCTCAACGCGACACGCACCCGTCAGGTGGGTCCCAAGGCTTGGGCAGCCACGGTCACCGGGACCTACTCGCTGGCTGGATTTGACCTGTCGCCGCAATCCTTTGAGGCCACGTACACCTTGGTGCTCCGTCCAGGCGGCTGGCGAATCGCTGACGACACCGATGGCGCTACCCCATTGCAGATGTGGGACCTGCCGGGACTGAGAGCCCTGCGGGGCAGGTCCAGCATCGTGGTCGGCAATGCCCCCGAGGCGCGGATGCGGGACTACGGCACGATTGTGGACTCGGCCATTGGCCGGGTCAGCGGTGTGTGGGGGACCGACTGGAACTCTCACGTGGTCATCGTGACGCCGTCCACGAACGAGGAGTTCGCCAAGTTGTTGTTGCGTTCCAGTGCAAAGGGGCTCGATCAGGTGGCTGCGGTCACCCAAGGATCGATCGAGGCGGGCAGCAAGGCTCGGGGGGACCGGGTTGTCATCAACCCCAAGGCGTTCACCGCGTTGCAGCTCATCGGGCGGCGAGTGGTCATCACCCATGAGCTGACACATGTCGCGGCCCGTTCATCGACTACGGGTCCGGTCCCGATCTGGTTGACGGAGGGTATGGCCGACTACGTCGGGTACTCCGGTGTCGACCTTTCGCGCGAGCGCGTGGCCAGCGAGCTGCTTGCTCTCGTGCGTGCGGGCAAGGGCCCCACGGCGCTGCCGACGGAGGTCGACTTCGACCCGTCCCGGTCCACGATCGCGCCGTCATACTCCGGGTCGTGGCTGGCCGTCTGTCATCTGGTCGACCTCTATGGTCAGGCCAAGGTTGTCGCGTTCTATCGTGTCGTTGCCTCGGCCCAGACAGCGGGTGGGGCGGCACAGCCCGACGCAGCTGCGGCGAGGGCGTTTCCCCGTAGCTTCGGGATGACCGAGGCGCAGTTTGTCGACAGCTGGCGGAGCTATCTGAGGACTCTCGCCCGCGCCCAAGGGTGAATCGCCGGCCGGCTGCTGCCCGGTGCAGCAGGGACGTCGATGAGATCCCTGTGCCGGGTCAGCGGGGAACGGTCATTGCTTTCGCCCCGAGTACAACGCTTCGACGTCGGAGGCGTAGTCCTTCATCACCATGTTGCGCTTGAGCTTCAGCGAAGGCGTCAGATAGCCGTTGTCCTCGGTGAAGTCGCCCGCAAGGACCGTGAACTTACGAATCGACTCGGCCTTGCTGACCGCCTTGTTCGCGTTGTCGACCGCCCGCTCGAGCTCGGCATGGACGACGTCGTTGGTGCGGGCATCATCCAACGAGAGATTCCGCAGCCTCTTGTTCTTTGCCCACGAGGGGAGCATCTGTGCGTCCAGGGTGATGAGTGCGCCGATGAAGGGCTTCTGGTCGCCGACCACGATGCACTGCGACACCAGAGGATGAGCCCGCAGTCGGTCCTCAAGAAACGCGGGAGCGACATTCTTGCCGCCGGCGGTGATCAGGAGCTCCTTCTTGCGGCCGGTGATCTTCAGGAACCCTTCGTCGTCGAGGTCTCCAAGGTCGCCGGTGTGCAACCATCCGTCGACCAGGACCTCGTTGGTGACGGTCTCGTTGTTGCGGTAGGCCGAGAAGACGTTGATCCCCTTGATCAGGATCTCACCGTCATCTGCGATCTGGATGGCGACACCGGGCAGCGGGGTACCGACGGTGCCGATCTTGATCTGGTCGGGAGTGTTCAAGGTTGCCGGCGCTGTGGTCTCGGTAAGCCCGTAGCCCTCAAGCACGGTGAGCCCGATACCGCGGTAGAAGTGGCCCAGAGAGGGCCCCAGCGGAGCGCCACCTGAGACGGCATACTCGACCTTGCCACCCATGGCGGCGCGAAGTTTGCCGTAGACGAGTCTGTCGAACAACGTGTGTTTGGCTTTGAGCAATGCACCCGGCCCGCCGTTCTCCTGCGCCTGGCTCCAGGCGATCGCCGTCGCCGCTGCGATCCGGAAGGTCGTGCCTTTGCCCTGGGAGACGGCTCTCTGCTCCGAAGAGTTATAGATCTTCTCGAAGACGCGCGGCACCGACAGGATGAACGTGGGGGAGAAGGTGCCGAAGTCGGCGACCAGGTTCTTGACGTCCGAGGTAAGACCCATCCGGACCCCTGCATGGACGCAGACAACCTGGATGAACCGTGCGAAGACGTGGGCGAGAGGCAGGAACAACAGCGTCGATGCGCCCTCGGCATAGACGACCGTCTTCATCCACTCGGTCGTGTTCTCTGCCAGGGCCATGAAGTTGTCGTGGGTGAGCTGGCATCCCTTGGGGCGGCCGGTGGTTCCCGAGGTATAGATGATCGTGGCAACGTCGCCGCGACTGACCTGGTTACGCCGGGCCTCAAGGGCCTCATCAGTGATCTCGTGACCGGCCGCCCGGAGCTTGTCGAGCCCCCCGGCGTCGATCTGCCACACATGACGAAGGTCAGGCAGGTCGGCCTGCAGCCCGGCCAGAATCCTGGCATGCGCCGGCGTCTCCAGGATCATGGCAGCACACCCCGCATCCTTGACGATCCAGCTGACCTGCAGGTCTGCGGAAGTCTCGTAGATCGGTACGGACACAGCACCGGCGGTCCAGATGGCGAAGTCAGTCACGGCCCACTCGTATCGCGTCTTGCTCATGATTGCGACGCGTTCTCCGAGGTCGACCCCCGAAGCCATGAGCCCCTTGGCGACGGCTCGGACGTCGGCGAGGAACTCCGCGTTCGTGACATCGATCCAGGTGTCCGACGAAGGCTTGCAGAATGCGACCCCGCGAGGCTGGCAGGTGTCGTTGCGGACCGGCAGATCCGACAGGTTGCCCGTGACGTGCGGTGTGACGAGTGGGGGGACCGAAATATGTTTCACGAAGGGTCCTCAGACTGCTCGTTGGTGTGGTGCGTGTACTTTAACCGATCGCGGGAACCCCAACTCATGGGCGTTACCCACCTCATGGGTGACTTCCCAGCGCTGAATCAAAGCGCGAGTCGCTGACCTGCCACCGCCAGCGCTGGCTCGGTGGCAACGGCCCCGCAAGGTAACCTCACTGCATGGCCGATCGCACTGAGTCCTCCATTGTCATCACCGCCGCACCTGGCGTGATACTCGATATCATTGCCGATTTCGATCGCTATCCCGAGTGGGCTGGTGAGGTGAAGAAGGCGGCGCTGCTCTCGGAGGACGGTGACGGATGGGCCGACCAGGTCGAGTTCACCCTCTCGGCCGGTGCCATCAAGGACACCTACGTCTTAGAGTACGACTGGGATGTGGCCGAGGACGGCACCGGGGTGGTCTCGTGGCACCTGGTCACCGCCCAGGTGCTCAAGGCGATGAATGGCTCTTACACGCTGGAGGACACCACCCTTGAGGATGGCGGCTCCGTCACCGCCGTCACCTACCGACTGTCAGTCGACGTCAAGATCCCCATGCTCGGCATACTCAAACGCAAGGCCGAGAAGGTCATCATCGACACGGCGTTGAAGGAGCTGAAGAAACGTGCCGAGGTCCTGAGCCGGCGTTCGGACATCTCGTGAGAGTGGTCCTCTTCACCGGCAAAGGAGGAGTCGGCAAGACAACGACGGCCGCGGCCACCGCGGTGCAGGCGGCCCGTGCAGGCATCAAGACCTTGGTCATGTCGACCGATGCGGCCCATTCGCTCGGTGACGCTCTGGGTGTTGTCCTGGTGAGCTCACCGGACGATCCTGATCCTGTTGTCGAGATCGAGCCCGGCCTGTCCGCCCTGCAGCTCAGTGCGTCCCACATCGCCCGGCGTTCCTGGCGGTCGGTTCAGGATTATCTCCTGACCGTGTTCAAGGGGCTGGGCATCGACCCGGTGGTGGCCGACGAGCTGACCGAGCTCCCCGGTGCCGACGAGATCGTCGCGCTGGTCGAGCTGCGGAGACAGGTCGAGTCCGGCCCGTGGGACCTGGTGATCGTTGACTGTGCGCCGACCGCGGAGACGCTGCGGCTGTTGGCTTTGCCCGAGGCCCTGGCCTGGCACCTCGAGAGGCTCATACCGGCCCAGCGAGGTCTCCTGCGAGCGCTACGCCCAGCCGCTGCGACAGCCACCGGCCTTCCGCTGCCCGGGGTGCAGGTGCTGGACACGCTGCGTCGTTGGCATGATTCCCTGCTCGAGATCCAGTCAATCCTTGCAGCCGAGACGACCGCCGTGCGATTGGTGCTCACCCCGGAACGGGTGGTTATCGCAGAGTCACGCCGGACGTTGACCTCCTTACGGCTCTACGGCCTGACCGTGGACCAGGTCGTGGTCAATCGCGTCTTCCCCGATGCGGCGGCCCCAGGGTCGGATTCCCGTGAGCCGGATCAGGAGTCGACCCACACCGCATGGCTGGCCGGCTGGAATGAGGCCCAGCAGCGGGGACTGTCCGAGGTCCGTCGCTCGTTTGAGCCCCTGCCGATCGTCATCACGCCTTACCTCTCGCACGAGCCTGTGGGCACGGACGCACTCGCGGCGCTCGCCCGGTCTCGTACCGGAGAAGTCGGTGATGTCCTGATGCCGGCGCCCGCGCCGGGCATGACGGTACGGCCAGAAGATGGGGGTTTCCTCCTGACGTTGCCGCTGCCCCTGGTCGCGGCCGCCGAGGTGGACCTCAAACGACGTGACGACGAACTGCTCGTATCGGTGGCCGACCATCGCAGGGTGTTGTCGTTGCCCAGTGTCTTGCGCCGGTGCGTCGTGACTGGCGCCGTAGTGCGTAACGCGACCCTTCGGGTGCGGTTCGTTCCCGATGAAGAAGTGTGGCCCGTGAATGAACGAGAAAGAGTGGCCCGTGAATGAGTGAGCAATCCCCGTCCGCGATCGGCACGGTTGCCCAGGAGGCCGCGCGACTGATCGAGGACATGGCCACCATGGCGCGCGCGAGCCGTAGCAGCGGCGATGACCCCAGCCCGTATGCCGGTGAGGGCTCTGCGGCGCCTGTTGGGCCGGAGGCGCCGCATGCTGCGGGTCCCTCAGAGCGTGACCAGGCAGGAGGCTCCGAGACAACAGATGAGGCCTCGGAAGGCACCTGCAGCATGTGTGGGGCCGAACACAGCGACACCCTGGGCGACGGCACCCCGTCATCCTGCAGGATCTGTCCGTTGTGTCGGGGAATCGCGTTGCTACGTTCGGTCCGGCCCGAGACTGTTGACCTGCTGGCGGATTTCGCCATGTCTTTGGCTGGCAGCCTGCGGGACGTGGCTGTGTGGTCACGGGCATCGGACCCGGCGTCGTCCGCCCGGTCGACTTCCGGGGCTCCACCTGAGCCTGATCGCGCACCGGTCCAGCACATACCCGTGAATGACGAGAGCGAAGGATGAGCCGGTGAGCACCACGATCGGGCTTGACATCGGCGGCACCAAGATCAGTGGTGGTGTCATAGACGAAACGGGGGCGATTCTGGCCCAGGGGCGCAGGGACACCCCGGCCCTTGACCCTGCGGCCATCATCCAGGAGGCAGCCAACCTCACTCGGGAGCTGTCCTCGGAGCACAAGATTGACGCCGTCGGCGTCGCGTGCGCCGCCTTTATCGACCGTTCAGGGTCCACCGTGTATTTCTCGCCGAACCTCGCGTGGCGAGATGAGCCCCTCAAACAACGCCTCCAGTCGGCTCTTGAACTGCCTGTCACCATTGAGAACGACGCCAACGCCGCGGCCTGGGGTGAGTTCCGTTTCGGTGCCGCCGTTGACGCCGCCGACATGGTCTTGGTCACGGTCGGCACCGGCATCGGCGGTGGCATCGTAATCGACGGCGTTCTGATGCACGGGGCCTTCGGAGTGGCCGCCGAGCTAGGACACATGCGTGTGGTCCCGGGCGGATTCCGTTGCGGTTGCGGCAATCGTGGCTGCTGGGAGATGTACGCAAGTGGCACGGCTCTGGTCCGCGAGGCCCAGGATCTCGTCAGCTCTGGATCACCGCTGGCTGCGCGTCTGGGTGAGCTGTGTGGAGGGGATCCCGCCGCGCTGAGGGGGCCGGACGTCACCAGGGCGGCAGTGGAGGGCGACCCAGCTGCCGTCGAGCTGCTGGCCGATCTCGGCGTGTGGATCGGGGAGGGACTGGCCTCGGTCGCAGCCATTCTCGACCCCGAGCTCATTGTCCTGGGCGGGGGAGTCTCCGAGGCAGGAGCTCTCCTGATCGATCCCGCTCTGGCCGCCTTTCGTCGCAACCTGACGGGCCGCGGACACCGGCCGGAGGCTCGGTTCGCCTTGGCCAGCCTTGGCAATGACGCCGGTATGATCGGCGCTGCCGACCTTGCTGCGCAGGCCTGCGCATGAGCAGCCGGGGAACGCCGAACACCGTGCCCCAGCCAGACCTCACCGCTGGGGCCCACGTTTGAACCCCCGACTTGCCATCGGAATCGACATCGGTGGCACGAAGGTGGCCGGCGGTGTGGTCGACGTGGATGGCAACGTCACCCATCGCGCGCGTCGGGACACCCCGCACCGATCCAAGAGACCAGCGGTTGTCGAGGGGACGATCGTCGAGGTCGTCGCCGAGCTGATGCAGTTCGCCGGGGCCGAAAATGTCGCCGCTGTTGGTATCGGCGCTGCCGGGTTCGTCGCAGCGGACCGGGCGACAGTGGTTTTCGCCCCGCATCTGTCGTGGCGGCACGAGCCTCTCCAGGAGGCCCTACAGAAGCGGGTGGCGGTGCCGATCTTCGTCGACAACGACGCTAACGCGGCGGTCTGGGCCGAATGGAAGTTCGGGGCAGCTGCGGGGGAGACCCACGTCATGATGATCACGTTGGGTACGGGCATCGGGGGCGGCATCTTGAACAACGGTCAGGTGCAACGCGGTCGCTTCGGCATAGCCGGCGAGTTCGGGCACATGCAGGTCGTGCCGGGAGGCCACCGTTGCGAGTGCGGGAACCGCGGGTGCTGGGAGCAGTACGCCAGCGGCAATGCGTTGGTGCGAGAAGCGCATTCACTGTTCTCGGCCAACTCTCCCATCGCCAGCGACCTGCTGGATCGCGTCGAAGGCGTTGTGGGCAATCTGACCGGCCCACTGATCACTGAGGCCGCGCGCGATGGCGACCCGACGGCTCGCGAGCTTCTGGCGGAGATCGGCAACTGGCTGGGGGTCGGCATCGCCAACCTGGCTGCTGCCTTCGACCCGGGCATGTTCGTCATCGGCGGGGGCGTGAGCGCCGCTGGTGAGTTGTTGCTGGCCCCTGCGCGTGAGACGTTCAAACGGCAGCTGGCCGGTCGCGGATACCGGCCGGAGGCTCGCATCGTGGCCGCGCAGCTGGGCAACGACGCCGGTCTGATCGGGGCGGCTGACCTCGCTCGCTGTCCTGCTGAACAGCAGACCGACTGACCTGGGTCCTGCCCCGTCGCGGTGTCAAAGCCGTGCGCCGTCGTCGTCGTCATGATGACCCGGCATTCGTGAGACCAGCAGGGCGAAGCCGCCGACGGACATCGCGATGGCGCTGAGTATCCAGTAGTTGCTCGCGTCTGGGTTGAAGAACACCAGGTAGAGCAGCAGCAGGGGCCCGCCGCACATCCCGGCGATGATGGC
>Ga0209014_10001879_pt1 | contig 12382 bp, 9 predicted proteins | sample BarGraNGADG00212_FD_184491 | JGI IMG/M metagenome (GOLD analysis project Ga0209014, IMG submission 184491) | Arctic peat soil microbial communities from Barrow, Alaska - Barrow Graham LP Ref core NGADG0002-212 (SPAdes) (version 2) | ecosystem: Environmental > Terrestrial > Soil > Wetlands > Peat... | reverse complement strand
GCTCTCCGAGCGCGACAACTTGCGGCGCGCCACCAGCGACTCGAGCACCAGTTCACAACCCACGGCGAAGGCCGCCGCGTCACCAGCTGGCGCGAGCCCCGTCAGCTCCACGAACGCCGACAATCCCGGCACCGCGTCGAACGCGCCGCGCAACGCGGCCGTGGGCACCTCGTCGGTCACCTGCAGTGCGGCGCCGGCGTCGAACCACATCACCACGTCGTCCATGGCCGCCTGCCCCACGCGGTCGCGCAGCGCGGCATCGGCGGCGCGGCGGATCAGCTCGCGCGCAATGGCCGCGCCGCCCACCAGCTCGCCCTCGTACTCCAGCTCGAGCTTTCCCGTGATGGCCGGGAGCGCCGCGTACAGGTCGGCCAGGCGCGGCGTGACGCGCGCCTCACCGGTCTGCACCGCCCGGCGCTCTGCGTTGGACACGACGTTTTCCAGCACCGTGATCGGCAGGCGCTGCGATACGCCCGAACGCTGGTCGATGCGGCGGTCGTGCCGCGCCTCGAACGCCACGCGCTCAATGACCTCGGCGACCAGCGGGACAAGGTCGAGTGGCCGTCCGTCGCGCACCGCCCATGCCTCCTGCCTGGTGATGGTCATGCCTTGCTCGATCTCTTCAGGGTAGTGCGTGAGGATCTCGCTTCCTATGCGGTCCTTCAGCGGCGAGATGATCTTGCCGCGCGCCGTGTAGTCCTCGGGGTTGGCCGTGAAGCAGAGCAAGACGTCGAGCGCCAGGCGCACCGGGTATCCCTTGATCTGGACGTCGCCTTCCTGCATCACGTTGAACAGCCCCACCTGCACCTTGCCAGCGAGGTCGGGAAGCTCGTTTAGCGCGAAAATGCCGCGATTGGCGCGCGGCAGCATGCCGTAGTGCATGGTCAGTTCGTCGGCCAGCAGGTGCCCGCCGCGCGCGGCCTTGATGGGATCGACGTCGCCGATGAGGTCGGCGATCGTGACGTCGGGCGTCGCCAGCTTCTCCACGAAACGCTGATCCCGTCCCACCCAGGCGATCGGCGTGTCGTCACCCGCCTCGGCCAGCAGGTTGCGCGCGAAGCGCGACACCGGGGCGAATGGCGAGTCGTTGATCTCGCTGCCGGCGACCACCGGCATGGCATCGTCGAGCAGAGAGGTGAGCGCGCGCAGGATGCGCGACTTGGCCTGTCCGCGAAGTCCCAGCAGGATGAAGTGGTGCCGCGACAGCAGTGCATTCACCAGGTGCGGCAGCACCGTGTCCTCGTAGCCCACGACACCGGGAAAGAGAGGGCCGCCAGCCGACAGTCGCACCAGCAGGTTCTGGCGGATCTCGTCCTTCACCGTGCGCCGAGCACGGGCCGGGGCGCCGAACGGCGACTGCTTGAGCGCGCCGAGTGTCAGGGGGAGCTGGGTCACGATTTCGTTCTCAGGTTGAGGCTGCCGACTGAACGCCTGCGGACAGCAGATGGTTCGCACGCGGGTTCACGAGCCGGCGACAGGTGGCCTTGGGTCCGAAGTTGAGCAGCAGGCCGACCTCGAGTCCGGAGGCGCGCAGGTAATTCGTGAGCTGGGCTTCGTGTACGCTTCCTAGCTGCTCGACCGCCTTGATCTCCACTATCACGCGCTCCTCGATCACGAGGTCCGCCCGGAAGTCCCCGACCGCGACATCCTCGAACTCCACGGTCATCGGCGCCTCGCGGAGCACACGAGTGCCGCTTCGTTCCAGCGTATTCGCCAGCGCCTGCTTGTACACCGATTCCAGAAAGCCGTGCCTGAGCCCGTTATACACGTAATAGAACGCCCCGATCACCCGGTGCGTGATGTCACCGTGCAGCAGTTCGCCGTCGTCCATATGGTCTCCCGCAGCATCCCGAGAATCGGCTGTTATCCGAAAATCGGGAGTTCCGCAGTAGATCTGTCATCGATCCGATGCGTCGTTTGGCTCGAAACTGCAACTGCGGTACTCCCGATCAACACGGATAACAGCCGATAAAGGGGATTACAGCACGACAAATGCCAGGGTGTGGTATCCCAGTAATCGGCTGTTATCCGTGTCATCGGGAGTTCCGCAGTAGTACTTGCGGGGGAATGCGAGCGCCTAATCTGCCGGAGCTACCTCCACCAGGTTGTCGTAGAACACCGGCCCACCGCCCATGTCGGTGATCTGTTGCGACGTGGTCTCGTTGGCGTTGTGGTGGTCGCCGGTGAGCTTGGCCCACCAGATGCTCGGAGCCCACGCCACGCCCTCGCGCACCGCGTCGCCGACGCGGGCCACGGCCGAGAAGGCGCCGCGATCGTTGAATACGACCACGGACATGCCGTCGGCAATCCCGCGGGACTCCGCGTCGACCCGATGCAGTGCCACCTCCGGCTCGGCGTCGCGCCGCAGCGAGGCAATGTTCACGAAGGTCGAATTCAGAAACTCGTGGCGCGGCGAGGAGATGAGCGTCAGCGGGAACCTGGCGGCGAGCTCCGGAACGCGCTCCGGAAACTCATGCGGCGGCGTGAACGTCGGCACCGGGTCTAGCCCGAGTTGCGCCATCCGCTCCGAGTGGAACTCGCACTTGCCGCTGGGCGTGGAGAAGGCTCCGTCGGCGTACGGCAGGTAGGGAGTCGGCACGTTGAGTCGCACCCAGCCGTGCTCCACCAGCCCGTCATACGTGACCGTCGCCATCTTCGGGTCGGTCGTCGCCAGCGCCTGCCGAATCAACGCGTCGTCGTCGTCGGCGAAGCATGGGTCGCCCAGCGCCATGCACCCGGCGAGTTCGCGGAATATCTGGGTGTTCGGCTTGCACTCGCCCATCGGGGTGATCGCCGGCCGGTTGAGCGTGGCGTAGTGGTGCCCGTATGCCAGGTGCACATCCCAGTGTTCCAGCTGCGTGGTGGCAGGCAGCACATAGTCCGCGAAGTCGGCCGTGTCGGTCTGGAAGTGCTCGAGCACCACGGTGAAGAGGTCCTCGCGTCGCAGCCCGGTCAGCACCCGGTTGCGGTCCGGCGCCACCGCCGCCGGGTTCGAGTTGTAGACGACGAGCGCCTGCACCGGCGGGCCACCCACGCCGGCGTCGGGAAGCGTGAGCGCATTGCCCAGCCGGATCATGTTGATCGTGCGCACGGCCGGCGACAGGTCGGGCCGCTCGAGTGCCGCGGTGTTGTAGCGGAAGTTCGCGCTCGTCGACATCTGCACGCCGCCGCCGGGGCGGCGCCAGTGGCCGGTGACGGCTGGCAGGCAGGCGATCGTGCGCACCGCCATGGCGCCCCCGCCGTGGCGCTGCAGCCCATAGTTGATGCGCACGAAGGCCGCCTTGGCGCGACCGTACTCGCGGGCCAGCGCGACGATGCGCTCCGCGCTCAGCCCAGTGGTGCGCGCCACCATCGCTGGCGCGTACTCGGCGACGCGCGCGCGCAGCTGGTCGGCGCCAAGCGTGTGTCTCGCCAGGTAATCGTCGTCCTGCAGCCCTTCGGCAAAGATCACGTGCATCATCGCCAGCGCCAGCGCGCCATCCGTGCCTGGGCGAATCGGGATCCACTCGTCGCACTGGTCTGCCGTGCGCGTGCGCACCGGGTCGATGCAAAGCACGCGCGCCCCCCGGTCGCGCGCCGTCCGCACGAATGGCCACAGGTGCGGGTTCGCCGTCAGCGTGTTCGTCCCCCACAGGAGCACCAGGTCGCTCTCGGGAATGCCCTCGGCGTCGGCGCCGATATTGGCGCCAACCGTCATGCGCATCCCCCAGGTGCCTGCCATGCTGCAGATGGTCCGGTCGAGCTTGGAGGCGCCCAGCGCGTGAAAGAACCGCCGGTCCATCGACTGCCCCTGCAGCATCCCCATCGTGCCGGCGTACGAGTACGGAAGTATGGCCTGCGGTCCTTCCGGGCCGTCGGCCACGGCGCGCAGCCGGTTCGCGATGTCGTGCAGCGCCTCGTCCCAGCTGACCCGGGCGAACTCCCCCCGGCCTTTTCGCCCCACCCGCTTGAGCGGGTGCATCAGTCGCTCGGGGTGGTAGGTTCGCTCCAGATAGCGGTTCACCTTGGCGCACAGGAAACCGGCCGTAAACGGATGGTCCGGGTCGCCCTGCACGCGGATGGCACGCCCGTCTTCGACGGTCGTGATCATGGCGCAGGTGTCGGGGCAGTCGTGGGGGCAGGCGCCCCGTACGGTGTGGACGGCGGTGTCGGGCACGGGTTCACGACCCAAGAAGGGAGGCCAAGTCACCCCCGGGGCGGAGGGTGCCTGAGGCAAGATAGGGGGTACCGAAGGGCCCCGGCAGGGCGACCCCCAGGGCCCCGCCCGCAACTAGTTGCGTGTGTGGCAGTTACATCGTACTTTACATTGCTGGACTTCGGAAAGGGTGGGCACGTGACGGGACCACGTGTTTTCTCGCCGAAGGCGGATCAGGCGTCCGCGTTTCGCATAGGCATGCACGTCCTACCGATGGTGCATGCTAGACGTCTTGACGTTGCGTTCTGTATCCGTATCTTCAGCGCGTCCGAGCACTGCGTACCAAGGCGCAGTCTCGCGCTGTGCCTTTCGCGTCCTCCACATGGAGATTATCTCAATGAAGCGTATTGCCCTCGTCGCCGCTGTGCTCGTTCTCTCCGCTTGCGCCAAGAAGGAAGAGGCTCCGGCCGCCGATACCGCCGCCGCCGCACCGGCTCCTGTTACGACTGTTGTCGACACCACCAAGAAGGACACGACGACGACGACCACGACGACGACCACGAAGACGCCCGCTCCGGTTCCTGCCAAGAAGCCGTAGTTCGCTGCTCGGTCGTAATGAGCACGGGCGCGACGAAAGTCGCGCCCGTGTTCTGTTAACTGCCCCAACAGCTCAAGACGCGAGTGCGTCCCGGAATGCCTCGGCCACCGCTTCGCGCGGATCGACCGTGCTGGTCCATCCCAGGTCCAGCAGCGCCCGTTCACTCGAAAACGGGTTGTCCCGCAGCAGGAAGTCCAGCGACGTCGAGTTCAGCAGCGCCGAGCCGGGCGCTCGAAGCAGGCGCAGCGCGGCACCGGCGATTGCCAGCGCGCCCTGCGCCACTGCGCCGGGTACCGGCAGCCATCGAACGCGACGTCCCATGCCGGCCTGCGCCGCTTCGTAGAACTCGCCCACCGTGATCGGGGCATCGTTGGTCACGTTGTACGCCCGCCCCGCGCCGGTCTCGCTGGTCACCGCACGCACCGCCACTTCGGCCACGCTCCGCGCGTGCACGATGGACATGACCGAGCGCCCATCACCGATGGCTGGCGTCACCGGCAGGCGGAGGAGCGTGGCCACGCGCGGCACGAATTGGCGATCGCGCGGCCCATAGATGACGCACGGCCGCACCGCCGTTGCCCACACGCGCCCGGCGCGATGCGCCGCCATCACCAGCTCCTCCGACTCACGCTTGGACCGCGCGTACCAGGCCCCCTCCGGAATGGGCCGCAGGGGCTGCAATTCCTGCAGCCCCGTGCCGCGCGAAAGGGCAAGACGCCCCTCGGGTCCGTAGACGGCGACCGAACTGAGGTGCAGCAGTCGCGCGCCGGCCGCCGCTGCCGCGGCGACGGCGTTTTGCGTGCCGTCGACGTTTGGCGCGCGGTACGCTTCCCATCCGCCTCGCGGCGTGACGGCCGCCGCGCAGTGAAACACGAACTGCGCGCCCTCGGCCGCGTGCGCGTACGACGGCGCGTCCTGCGTGTCGCCGTCATGAAGCTCAACCGCGCGCGACGACAACCACGCCGCGCGCGACCGGTCGCGCACCAGGGCGCGCACCTTCCATCCGTCGCGCTGCAACCGTTCCACGAGATGCGAGCCCACCAGGCCCGCCGCCCCGGTGATGAGGGCGACGTTCACGCGGGAAAGGGCAGGTCGATCACCGTGGCCGACCCTTCGCCATCGGCCGATCGCACCGTCACGACGGTGCCGGATTCCACCTTGCGGCGCAGCATCGCCAGCGCGATCGCGCCCAGCCGCGGTGACACGGCACGCGACCGCACGTCGCCAACGTCCTTGTCGTCCGCGAAGACCAGCACCGCGCCGGCCGGCATCGACGTTGCGCGCAGGCCGCGCAGGCCGCGGTTGACATGGCCGCGGAAGTGCACGCGGGCAACGGTCTCCTGACCCGTGTAGCATCCCTTGGTGAACGAGATGGCGTTCAGCGTGTCGAGGCAGGCCTCCTGTGCCAGCGTCTCCTCGTTCATGTCGGCGCCCCACGCGGGACGACCGGCCTCGATGCGCAGCACATCGAGCGTCTCCGCGTCACACGGCGCCGCGCCGGCCGCGATCAGCGCGTCCCGCAGCGCCGGCGCTTCTTCGGCGCGCACGATACAGTCGAAGCTGTCGACGCCGTACTCCACGGAGCGCACCACCATCACCGTGCCTTCGCCACGAGGCACGGTGGCGTGGGCAAGGGGCGGCAGCAGGTCGAAGGCGCTTGGCGAGCAGTCGAGCGTGTGGGCAACCACTTGCCGCGCGTGCGGTCCGACCACGCCGAGGCACGACAGCGCGGCGCTGGCGTCGGCATACGTCGCCAGGCGGGGGTTCACGTACTTGCGAATCATGGCCGCGAAGCCGGCGGCGGCCGCCGCCGTTACATCCACCAGGAAGTCGCCCGAATCACGACGAAAGACCCGGAGATCGGCGATGACCTTGCCCTTCGGCGTGAGCGCCGCCGCGTACAGGCCATGCCCCGCCTGCAGCGCCAGCACGTCATTGGTCACCAGGCCGGTGATCGTCTCGGCGGCCTTGGCACCGGCGAAGGTCATGCGCAACCGGTCGGAGCGATCGACGAACCCGGCGTCCGTGCGCAGCCGCTCGTAGGCGGCCGCATCGGGCGTCGTGACGGACGGCGGTGCAAGCGGCGCCGTCACGGGCGTCCACCCCGCACCAGCGCGCGCATCTGGTCGAACGTCATGCCCGAGAGCGTGGGGAAATAGGAGTTGGCCTCCATGAGATGGTGCACCGGGAGCGGGCCCACCGCAACGGACCGCACTCCCGCCGCAACCGCCGACCGGATGCCTGGGCGAGAGTCCTCGAACGACAGCGCCTCGCCGGGCGCCACCGGCGTCGTGCGTGAAAGTCTTTCGAGCGCCAGGAGGTATGGTGCGCCCGACGGCTTGCCCTCCACCTTGTCATCGGCCGTCACGACGCACGTGAACGCGTCGGCCACGTTGGCCAGCGTCAGCACGAAATCGACGTCGCGCCGCGAGGCGCGCGTGACAAGGGCGAGGCGCGCCTGCGTGCGCAGCGCCTGGACGAGCGCGAGGCCGCCAGGCTGCATCAGCAGGCCGCGGCCGATGCGCAGCGTGAAGGAGCGCTCGGCGCGCAGGCGCGCCAGTTCCACCGCAGTGGGATCGTCCCCGGCGCCCAGCGCGAGGCGCGCCGCGCGAACCGCGCCTTCCACGGCAAGGCCGTGGCAGTGCTCGGTCCAGGTCTCGTCGTCGAGCGACAGCCCATCAACGGACAGCGCCTCGCGCAGCGCCGCTATCCGGTGCGGCGTAGTGTCGGCGAGAATTCCCTCGAACTCCATGAGGACGACCTGCATTCAGCGCTCCAGTCGCGCGTAACTCTCGTCCAATAATTCTACCGGGTGCCTGGCCGTCACGCCGTTCCCTTCGAGCAGAAGGCCGCCGCCGATCTGCATGAGGCACCCCGGGTTGCCCGTGACAACCGTCGGGGCTCCCGTGGCCGCAATCTGCGCCAGCTTGGCGGCGAGCACGCGCTGCGAGACCTCGGGCTCGATGAGGTTGAAGATGCCGGCGCTGCCGCAGCACTGCTCGCGGTCGTTCAGCGGCACATGTTCCAGTGAGGGAATGGCGGCCAGCACCTGCAGGGGTGGCGTGACGACCTTCTGCGCGTGTTCCAGGTGGCACGGCGCGTCGTACGTGATGCGCAGTGGGAGTGGCGCGCCGGCGCGAGGCCCCGCGTCGGCCAGCAGCTCGCTGATGTCGCGCACTCTCGCGCTCAAGGAGATGGCGCGCTCCCGCCACGCGAGGTCGCCAGCGAGCAACTGCCCGTAGTCCTTCATCATGGCGCCACAGCCGGCGGAGTTCACCGCGATGAATTCTGCGCCGCTCGCCTCGAACGCGGCGATGTTCGCCCTGGCGAGGGCGCGGGCCGTGGTGGCGTCACCCGCGTGCACGTGCAGCGCGCCGCAGCACTGCTGGCCCGGCGAGCCGCAGACGGCGTAACCGTTGGCCGCCAGCACGCGCTCGGTGGCGCGGTTCACGCCGGCAAATAGGCCCTCCATCACGCACCCGTCGAGCGTGGCCACGAGCGAGCGCGTGACGGGGGTGCGCGGTGTCCATGCAGGCACGTCATCACGCGAGGTGGACGCGAGCATGGCAAAGGGGAATCCGAGTGACCCTGGCAGGCGGGCGAGCTGCTCGGCGATTCCCGTGTCGCGTACCATGCGGCCGAACCAGAGCGCAACGCGCAGCACCGAGGATCGGGCGAAGACCCACAGGATGAGTCGGGCCTGCCGCGGGAGCGGGCGCGAGGCGGCGAGCGTCTCGCGGGCCTTCTCCAATAGATGTCCGTAGGGCACGCCGCTGGGGCACGCGGTTTCGCAGGCGCGGCAGCCGAGGCAGCGCGACAGGTGCGTGGCGACGTCGGGGTCGTCGAGGGGGATCGATCCCTCGACGGCGGCGCGCATCAGCACCAGTCGGCCACGCGGCGAGTCATTCTCGTCCGCGAAGGCGAGGTAGGTGGGGCACGCCTGCAGGCAGAAGCCGCAATGCACGCAACTGTCGAGGCCGGCGCGCGAGTGCTCCAGCGGCGTGGGGCACTCGGACGGGAGCGCGCGCGCAATCGGTGCGGCGCTCATCCCATGATCCCCGGGTTGAGGATATTGGCGGGATCGAAGGCGGACTTGATGCGGGCATTGAGGGATCGCACGCCGGCTGCCATCGGCACTCGCACGGCCGGGACCGGCGGTGCCTCGCGGAGTGCCGTCCAGATGCCCGCATCGATGGCGTGGGCGCGACCAAACGCGGCCACCGCGGCACGGGCGGCCGACACATACCCTGCGTTTCCGGCAATGCGCACGACAAGGTGCGCGTGCTCTCCCAGTCCGAAGCTCGCGCGCAGTCCATCGGGAACGAGCGCGCACGCCAGTGGCGGCGTGCTGCATTGCCGGAACGCGCCGCCAGCGTCGATCGGGCGCATGGCATCCACCTCGACCACCCACGTCTCGTCCACCGCCGGACGCGCACGAAGGCGCAGGCTCACGCGCGTGATCGCGCCGAGCGTCCCCCACGCGCCGGTCATGAGCCGCACGAGGTCAAAGCCGGCGACGTTCTTCACCACCTTGCCCCCGGGGCGCAGTACCTTGCCCGTGCCGTCCACGATCTCGAGGCCGAGCACGTGATCGCGCGGGAGGCCGAGCGCCTGCGCATACGGGCCGGCGGTCGCGGTGGCGATGGTCGCGCCCACCGAGCCCGCGTTGCCTCCCCACGGCGAGAGCGGACACCACTGGTTGTGCGCGGCGGTCACGGCGTCGAGTTCGGCGATGGTCGTCGCCGCGCCAACGGTGATGGTGAGGTCGCCAGGCTCGTATTCGATGATGCCGCCGAACGCGTCGAGGTGCAACGGCTCTGCATTGGCGCGCACCGCTTCGCCGCCGTCGAGCCAGGTGCCACGGCCGACAATTCGGAGGGACTTGCCGCGAGTTGCGGACGCGCTGATGAGCTCGGACAGTTCCGCGAGCGTGCTTGGCCGGAACGTCACGGCTTTGCTCCGTCCGTCATCTGCCGACGGTTCGGCGCCTTCCACTCGCGGCAGTAGCGGACGGGCACGACCTTCCCTGGGTTCGCCCGGCGGTCCGGATCGAACACGTCGCGCAGGCGGCACATCGCGTCGAGCGTGTCGGGGGAGAACAGCTGGTCCATGTACGCCAGCTTGTCGAGCCCTACGCCGTGCTCACCGGTGATGGTACCACCCGCGTCGATGCACGCGAGCATGATCTCCTGCATGGCCGCGTGCACGCGCGCCGACTCGTCCGCGTTCCCCGCATCGTATGGAATGTTGGGATGCAGGTTGCCATCGCCAGCGTGAAAGACGTTGCACACCTTCACGCGGTGCTTCTCACCGATCACCGCGATTTGCGCCAGCAACGCCGGCAGCCTGGTGCGCGGCACCACGGCGTCCTGCACCACCAGGTGCGGGGCGATGCGTCCCATCGCGCCGAAGGCCTTCTTGCGTCCCTGCCACAGCCGGGCGCGCGCCGCCGGTTCGGTGGCGATCCGCACGTCGCGTGCGCCATGTGCGCGGCAGATGCGATCCACCGCCTGCACGTCGTCGTCAAGCCCTGCCGCGGCGCCGTCCACCTCGACGAGCAGGACGGCGGCGGCGTCCGTGGGATAGCCCGCCGCGTAGATGCTCGCCTCCACCGCGCCGATGGTCGCCTGGTCCATCATCTCGAGTGCTGCCGGCAGGATGCCCTCGGCGATGATCGCCGACGTCGACATGGCGGCATCGTTGATGCTCGTGAAGTCGGCCAGCAGCGTGACGATGCGCTCGGGGTTCGGCGTGAGCTTCACCGTGAGCTCGATGGCGACGCCAAAGCACCCTTCGCTGCCCACGAAGGCGCCGATCAGGTCATAGCCGCCGGCCTCCCCCTTGCCGTGCGGATCGCCGAGCGTCACCACCTCGCCGTCGGGGAGCGCGACGACGGCGCCCACCACGTGGTTGAGCGTGACGCCGTACTTCAGGCAATGTGGGCCACCGGCGTTTTCGGCGAGGTTGCCACCCAGCGTGCATGCCGTCTGGCTGGAAGGATCGGGGGCGTAGTGCAGCCCGAATGGCGTGGCGGCCTTGGTGAGCGTCGCGTTCACCACGCCGGGTTCCACGCGTGCGATGCGCCTTACCGGGTCGATCTCGAGGATGCGCTTCAACCGCTGAAGCCCGAGCAGCACCGTGCCGTCGGCCAGTGCGCCGCCGCTCAGGCCCGTGCCGGCGCCCCGGGGCACGAACGGCGTGCCATGCTGCGCGAGCGCGCGCACCACCTGCAGCGCCTGGCCGGCGTCGGCGGGCTTGTTCTTGAGGACGCCGAGGACCGGGTCGTTGGCGCCGGCGACAGCGGCGGTGCTCGCCGCCGAGAGCTTGACGATGTGGTACTGGATCGCCGTCATGGAGCCGGACGCGATGTACGTCTTGCCCGTCACGCGGCCGGTGGGCAGGATCGTTGCCATGAGGTCAGCCCTCCTTTCCGTCCAGGAAGTTCTGGTAGCGCTCCTGGATCTCGTTGGGGTTCTCGGAGAGCACGAGGCCCATGGCCTTCGGGTAGCCGATGCCGTCCTTGGCCATGCGTGCCCGAGTCAGCTCGGAGAGCTCGACGTCGGCGCGCTTCGTGGGCTTGTCGTCGCCCTGGATGCCGATGCCGTGCTCGGTCGTGTCGATGACCTTGACGGTGTGGCTCGCGAGGGATAGCTCGGCTTCGACCATGTTGCGATCGGCCAGGCCGAGGAAGTAGTCACGCTGCCCGGGGGCGACGGTGTTCTCGGTCTTGATCTTCTCGTCGAGCTTGATCGTGAAGGCGGCGATGGCGCCCGTCTTCTCGGTCTCGGCGAGCTTGACCTCAGCCTCGTCGGCGCGCTTCGTCTCGGCCGCGTCGTGCTCAGCGAGCTTCACGACCTCGGCCAGCACGAGCGCCTCAGGGGCGTCTTCGGCCAGGTTGAGCTTGGTTGCTACGGTCTTCATGGGGTCACTTCCTTTCGTTGCGGCGTCGCCATCGGCGAGCACCACGTCTTGGCCTTCGTCAGCCTTCGCGGGTTGCGAAGCAGCATCGGAACTGCCGTCTATGGGCTCGGCGTGGTCACCGGGGTCTTCGGTGAGTGAATGGGCGGAAGCCTTGCGTATGGCCTCGCGGAGATAGGTGCGGATGACAGGGATGCCGAGCTTGCCGCCGAGCGCCTCGTTGGCTGCGGTGTGCGCCTCTTCGAGCTTGGCGACCGCGGCGGCGACGGGGTCCGTTTCGGCAAGGCCGGTGGGGCCTTCCGATGCCTTCATGTTCTCGGGCACGTCGTCTTCGGTCTTGCCGGGGTTCGCCTTCAGCCACTTGGCGCGCATCTTGGCCTTGATGAACTCGGGGATGGTGGCGAGGGTGACCTCGGACAGCGAGAGGGTCACCACGGAGCGCTGCTTCTCGGCGGCGTTCTTGACGCCAGGCATGAGGCGCAGGACCGGCGTGTTCGTCAGGGTCAGCGAGCGCAGCACGTTCTCGACCTTCTCGCCGGTGTCGTTCAGAAGGACGGGGCCGATCTCGACGCTGCCGTACTTGTACTGGTCGTCGGAGAGCATGGTGGCGCCGATGCCGGTCCACTTGACGTCAGCCCAGAGCGCAAGGCCTGTGACGTCCCCCTCCTCGTAGCTGGCGAGGTAGACGCGCTTCACCCAGCCGGCCGCCGGCACCGAAGTGTCGTGCTTTC
>Ga0209014_10001875_pt1 | contig 12395 bp, 9 predicted proteins | sample BarGraNGADG00212_FD_184491 | JGI IMG/M metagenome (GOLD analysis project Ga0209014, IMG submission 184491) | Arctic peat soil microbial communities from Barrow, Alaska - Barrow Graham LP Ref core NGADG0002-212 (SPAdes) (version 2) | ecosystem: Environmental > Terrestrial > Soil > Wetlands > Peat... | reverse complement strand
GGATCGATGACGCCCGCCGCTACCAGGTCTTCGTAGGTATCGGTGGCGGCATTGTAGCCGAAGTTGGGGTTCCCGTTGATGCGGACCTTATCGACGACGATCGCGCCTTCGGTGCCGGAGTTGGAGACGATCTGGCGGAGGGGCTCTTCGCAAGCGCGCTTCACGATGGTCACGCCGATCTGCTCGTCGCCATCCACCTTGAAGTCGGCCAGGGCCTTGCCGGCGCGCAACAGCGCCACGCCGCCGCCCGGAACGATGCCTTCCTCAACCGCGGCGCGGGTGGCATGCAGGGCATCTTCCACGCGGGCCTTCTTTTCCTTCATTTCGGTCTCGGTGGCCGCGCCGACCTTGATCACCGCGACGCCGCCGGCGAGCTTCGCCAGACGTTCCTGGAGCTTCTCGCGGTCGTAATCGCTGGTGGTCTCGTCGATCTGTGAACGGAGCTGCTTGATGCGCCCCGCAATGGCCTTCGACTCGCCGGCGCCGTCGACGATGGTGGTGTTATCCTTGTCCACCGTGATGCGCTTGGCTTTGCCGAGGTCCTCGAGCTTCACACCTTCCAGCTTCACGCCGATATCTTCCATGATCGGCTTGCCGCCGGTCAGGATGCCGATGTCTTCGAGCATCGCCTTGCGGCGGTCGCCGAAGCCCGGGGCCTTCACCGCGCAAGCGTTCAGCGTGCCGCGCAGCTTGTTGACGACGAGGGTGGCGAGCGCTTCGCCTTCGACTTCCTCGGCGACGATCAGCAGCGGCTTGCCGGAGCGGGCGATCTGCTCGAGCAAGGGCAGCAGATCCTTCATGTTGGCGATCTTCTTCTCGTGGATCAGGATGTAGGGTTCTTCCAGAACCACTTCCATGCGCTCGGCATCGGTCACGAAGTAGGGCGAGAGATAGCCGCGGTCAAACTGCATACCTTCGACGGTATCCAGCTCGGTCACCATGGTCTTGGACTCTTCCACCGTGATCACGCCATCCTTGCCCACCTTCTTCATGGCTTCGGCGATGATGTTGCCGATGGTGTGGTCGCTGTTGGCCGAAATCGTGCCAACCTGGGCGATCATGTCACCGGACACGGGCTTGGAGAGCTTCTTGACTTCCTCCGTGATCACTTCGACGGCCTTATCGATGCCGCGCTTGAGGGCCATCGGGTTGGCGCCGGCCGCCACGGCCTTCACGCCTTCGCGGTAGATGCTCTGCGCCAGGATGGTGGCGGTCGTGGTGCCGTCGCCGGCTACATCGCTGGTCTTGGAGGCCACTTCGCGCACCATCTGCGCGCCCATGTTCTCCAGCGGATCCTTGAGTTCGATTTCCTTCGCGACCGTGACCCCGTCCTTGGTGATCGTCGGTCCGCCGAACTTCTTCTCCAGAACCACGTTCCGGCCCTTGGGGCCGAGGGTCACTTTCACAGCGTCGGCGAGTTGATTCACACCGCGCAGAATCGCCTGACGAGAGGCATCGGCATATATAATTTGTTTCGCCATAGTCTTAAGCTCCTTAGCTGGCTTTCTTCGCCGTTACCGGCTGTGCGTCCAGAATCCCGAGGACTTCGTCCTCGCGCATGATCAGGTATTCTTCCCCATCCAGCTTGATGTCGCTGCCGGAGTACTTGCCAAACAGGATGCGGTCGCCCACCTGAACATCGAGCGCCACCACCTTGCCGTCTTCCAGGCGCTTGCCTTTACCTACGGCTACTACTTCGCCTTCCTGCGGTTTCTCTTTCGCGGTATCGGGGATGTACAGACCACCCTGCATCTGTTCCTTCTCCTCAATCCGTTTGACCACGATGCGGTCATAGAGCGGACGAATCTTCATGGATTAACTACCTCCCACTTTCGGAAATTTTTGGGTATTTGATCTACGCGGGCACTCATGCGAAATTGCTGAGTTCCACAAGTATTATTAGCACACTTCATGGTAGAGTGACAAGATTTAGCCGTAAATATATAAAAACAATACAGTTAAAATACTTGACACTATCGCACTAAGATAATCTGCCGGGACGGATGGGTAGCTTGCCCAATCCCTCTACCGACTCGAAGATGCCCCTTTTCTTATCTTTACGCACTGAGTGCCAAGGGAAGCACCGCCCATTCATCGCCACGTACACTCCCTCGCCCAGCGTCTGCACGAATGCCAGGGCCGTGCCCAGGTTGAACAATCCATCCGAACTCCCAAAGGTGTAGGGCACCATGGCGCCGGTGATCACGACAGTTTTGCCCTTCAGTGCGGGGCCGAGCACGGCGGCCGTCTCCGCCATGGTGTCGGTGCCGTGGGTAATCACGATGCGGTTTTCGGGGACGGCCGCGCAGCGCTCCAGGATGTTGCGGCGGCCGGCATCGGTCATCTGGAGGCTGTCGATCATCATGAGGGTTTCAATCTCCACCTCCAGCAGGCAGCGGCCGAGACGCAGCATGTCGCCGGTATGCGTGCTCTGGAAAAACAGTTCGCCGGTCAGTTCGTTGTATTCCTTGTCGAAGGTGCCGCCGGTGACGAGGATGCGGATGGGTTGCATGGTCGCGGGTTCCTCCAGCATAGCGCGCTGCTGGGGACTGACAAGACTGCCATGGATTTCCGGCGCTCTTTGCCGGAAATTCGCTGGCAGTCCTGTCTGTCCCCGGGTTTCTCCGCGCTATATTGGAGTCATCCCCATGCGAGGTATGCGCTGGCTCCTGCTGGTGGCAATAGCCGCGATCCTCGGCGGCGTGGTCTACCAATATCGGGCTCAAAAAAAACTACTGGCAGGGAATGTGCCGGCTGCTCCCCCGCCGCTTTCGACGGGACTGAGCGCCTCCGCCGAACACTGGCATTATCGCGATACAGACCTGAAAACCGGCCGCATCAGATCGGACATCGACGCCGAAGGCTTTCAACAGGTGAAGGACGCTTCCCGCGTGGATCTCAAGAACGTCGCCATGAAGATCTACGGGAAGGACGGCAAGACCTACGACATGGTGAAGAGCGCCGCTGCCGCCTTCAACACCGCGGAAAAAAGTCTCTATTCCCAGGGCGATGTCGAGATCACGCTCAATCTGCCGATCACCGGGCTGCCGGCCAGGCAACCGACCGTCATTAAGACTTCCGGCCTGACCTGCGACAGCAACACGGGACGCGTCGATACCGACCAGCCCTCCAGTTTCATCTTCGAAAAGGGCGACGGCAAAGCGACCGGCGCCACCTATGATCCGGCCAGCCACGAGCTGCTGATGAAACGCGACGTCGAGGTCCATTGGAATCCGCCGGGGAAAAACGCCAAGCCCATGAAGATCGAAGCTACTACGCTCGCCTATCACGAGACCACCAGCGAGATCTGGCTGAAACCGTGGGGCCGCATGACGCGCGAAAGCATGATCGTCGAAGGCGATGACGTGGTGGTGAAACTGCACGATAAGGTGATCCGCAACATCACCGCCATCCGCGCCCACGGCAGCGACGACTATCCCAATCGCAAACTGCGCTACGCCGCCGACGAACTCGCCATGGATTTCGATGACGACGGCCTGGCGCAAAAGATCAACGGCAACCGGAATGCCAGCCTGGTATCGACCACGGACGCATCGGAGACCACGGTCACCGCCGACCGCGTCGACCTGAATTTCCAGCCGGATGGCCGGGAGAGTGTGCTGACCCAGGTGGCGGCCACCGGCAACGGCGTGGTGACCTCGAAACCGCTGGCGGCTCCGGGTCGTCAGTTGAGCGAAACCCACGTGCTGCGCAGCCAGACGCTTGAGATGAAGATGCGGCCCGGCGGACGCGAAATGGAATCTGTGGTCACCAAAGCGCCCGGCACGCTGGAATTCCTGCCCAACCTGCCGGCGCAGCACCATCGTCTGCTGGACGGCAAGGATTTCGTGATCGCCTACGGCCCGCAGAATCGCGTGGACAACTTCCGCGCCACCAACGTGAAGACCCTTACCGACCCCACGGCTGAGGAACGCAAGCGCAATCGTGTGGCCAGCACGACCACCAGCCGCGATCTGGAAGCGCGCTTCGACCCCAAGACCAACCGCATGTCGACCATGCAGCAATCCGGCGATTTCGCCTACGAGGAAGGCGACCGCAAGGCGCGCGCCGCCAAAGCCACCATGGATGCCGACCAGAACCTGATCGTGCTCGACACCGCCGCGCGCATGTGGGACGCCACCGGATCGACGGCGGCGGACCACATCCGGCTGGATCAGCGTACCGGCGATTTCCTCGCCGAAGGCAACGTCACCTCCAGCCGGCTGCCCGATAAGGACCAGAAGAAGAACTCCGAAATGCTCTCCGGCGACGACCCCTTGCAGGCCACCGCGCGCAAAATGGACTCGCGCAATCGCAACCGCCTGATTCACTATGAAGGCGCGGTCCACATGTGGCAGGGGGCCAACCGTATACAGGCCGACGTGGTGGACGTGGACCGCGACCAGGATCCCCAGAAGCGCACGCTGGTGGCCGATGGGCACGTGGTGACGAATCTGTGGGAAGAGGCTCAGGATGACAAAAACAGGGACGATAAAAAGAAGAAGGCCGCCACTCCCGTGCTGACCGAAGTGCACGCCGGGCACATGGTCTACACCGAAGCCAGCCGTCTGACGCACTACACCGGCGGCGTCCAACTGAGCCGTCCGGGACTTCAGGTGAAGAGCCAGGAACTGCGCGCGTTCCTGGGCGAATCCGGCGCCGATTCGCGCCTCGAGAAGGCCTACGCCGATGGCGCAGTGGAAATCTTCTCCACCGGTAAGGACCGCACCCGCACCGGCACCGGCGAGCACGCCGAGTACTACACCGCGGACCAGAAGGTCATCCTGCGCGGCGCCTGGGTCCGCATGGTGGAGAAGATCTTCACCAATCCGCGGCCCAATACCACGGAAGGCAAGGAAGCCATCTACTTCGCCAACGATGATAGGCTGTTGATGACGGGCGAGCCCGACAAGCCCGGTAACAGCCGCATCAACCGGAAGAAGGGAAAATAGGGCCTCGCGTCCCACCGCATGAGCAAACTCGAAACCCGGCAAATCTCCAAGACCTATCGCGGCCGCCGCGTGGTGGACGACGTCACGGTTTTCGTCCAGCAGGGCGAAGTGGTGGGGTTGCTCGGCCCTAACGGCGCGGGCAAGACCACGTCGTTCTACATGATCGTCGGCCTGATCAGTCCCGATTCCGGGCGCATCCTGGTGGACGATAAGGACATCACCGATCTGCCGATGTACCAGCGCGCGCGCCGCGGCATCAGCTATCTGCCGCAGGAGGCCAGCATTTTCCGCAAGCTGACGGTGGAAGAAAACCTGATGGCGATTCTGGAAACGCTGCCCCTGCGTGCGCGGGAGCGCCGCGAAACCATGGAGCGCCTGCTCGACCAGTTGGGCCTCGAAACCGTGCGCCGCAGCCGCGGCTACATGCTCTCCGGCGGCGAGCGGCGGCGCGTGGAAATCGCCCGCTCGCTGGTCATCAATCCGAGCTTTCTGCTGTTGGACGAGCCGTTCAGCGGCATCGACCCGATTCAGGTACTGGAGTTGCAGCGCATCATCTTCGATCTCAAGCGCTCTGGCATCGGGATCCTGGTCACCGACCACAACGTGAGCGAGACGCTGGCGGTCACGGATCGCGCCTACATCATCAACGAAGGGCGCATTTTTCGCGCCGGAAGTCCGGAAGCCCTCGCGCGCGACCCCGAGGTGCGGCGGGTGTATTTGGGCGAATCCTTCACACTTCGCGTGTGATACTGGAAACCAGGGGACCCCGGTACCCGTAACCAACATTATGAAACCACTGTGCCTGTTGTTTCTCTCGGCCGCGGCAGCGTTTTCCCAGCCATTTTCCTTCGGCGTCAAGGGTGGCATGCCCATGACGGACTTTCTGGCCGTGGCGCGCACGCAGAATATCAATTCCAGCACGACCACCAATCGATATATTGTGGGCGTGACCGCGGAACTTCGGCTGCCCTTCGGGCTCGGCGTGGAGGCCGACGTTCTCTACCGGCACTTCCGCTACAGTTCGAGCGGCGGCATCGGCAGCATCACCTCCAACTTCACCAGCATGGACACAACCGCCGGCGCGTGGGAGTTCCCGATTCTCGCCAAGTATCGCTTCGGGGGGAAGATCGTCCACCCGTTCGTCGCTGCCGGCGTGGCGTGGGACAAGCTGAGCGGCCTGACGCAGACAGTCAAAAGCGTGGTGGCCAGTGTCACGAACTCCACCACCACGTCGAGCCCGGCCGAGTTGAACAATGACACGACGCGCGGCTTCGTGATGGGCGGGGGGGTGGACGTGAAAGTGCTGGTGATCCACATCACGCCGGAAGTGCGGTTTACTCGTTGGGGCGCCAAGCACTTCATCGACCCGATCGGCTTGCTGAACAGTAAGCAGAATCAAGCCGAATTCCTGCTGGGCATCACGTTCTAGGTGGCATAAGGCTTCGCCTTGTGCAGGCGAGCGCCAACTCGCCTATAACCCGAAGGCGCTGGACCACCGGTAATCCTCGGGTCGCTGCACCACTCCCGCACTCACGGGGTTCTCTTCTATATAGGCGATGATCCTCTCCGATTGCCGCAGATCGCGCGACCAGTGATCGTACGACTCGTGCTGCCAGAACTGCCCCGTGCGCCGGAGGATGCGATTCGCCTCGTCGAGCCGTGTAGGCGCGCACGGAGCGATTGATGCTCGCCAACGGCACGTGTGGATCGACGAAAACGGGCACGTGGTTGGACATGATGACCCAGGCGCGGAGATCATAGAGCTTGAGCACCGCATCCGCGTGATGCAGCGCCGCTGCCACACAGCCTGCTACCCGGTCGTCTTTCAGCCACGTGGGACCGGACTGCGCTTTGTCTAAGATACGATCCTGACGGACGAATTCACGCGCCGGATTGGGGTCACGGTGCGACTCGAAATATTCCTTGGGTAGCGACCCGTGCAGGCGCCAGGTCAGGAATATGGCGGCGCCCTCGGGTTGCCAGTGAGGGAGCGCACGTTCGTAGTAGGTCATTGTTGCAGGCGACGGGCGAGCTGCGCTCGCCTGCACAAGGCAGAGCCTTATGCCACAACATCTGTGCTTTAGATCTCTCTATATTCTCCTGTTTCTATTTCTTCACGTTCCAGCCGTCCACTTCCACCACGGCTTTCGCCTTTCCTAAGTTCTGATAGGTCGCGGTGACCTGGCGCGTCTGGCCGGGGAGCAGCGGGAAATAGTTATCTTCCCATAGGACTGGAAGCACCTCTTCTCCGTCCTTGTCCTTCTTCACTTTGAGGTATACCGCGAAAGCCAGCGACTTACTGGGATTGGTCACGGTGACGGTGGTCGAGTGGTCCGTCGATCTCGACGCCACCTTCAACGTTACGGGCGGCAGCGTTTCGAGCGCCGTGTAATCGGCAAAGGTCTTGGTAGGCGTCGTGTACCAGGTGCCTTTGTCCCACTGCAAGGTTTCCGGGGTGGTGGAGAACCAGTAGAAGTTCTCGCTGACTGTGTCGTCGGAGGGGTCTTCCAGCTTCAGGCTGAGAAACCACGTCCCGCTCAGGCCCACGATCTCGGGCAGGGTGAAGACGCGCGTGCTGCTGTCGGGTTCGGCATTCACCTTCGCCTCGCGCGAAAACTTGACGCTCATATCCAGGTTGTACGCCGTGGCGACCACTTTCATATTCGCGAAGGGCTGATAGAACGAGTTGACCACCACGATGGAGCGGTCGTCGTAGGAATACTGCACGTGCAGCGGCTCGCAGGCTTTCTTAACCCCGAAGTAAGAGCCGCCGGGGCGCAGGTACCAATCGTAGAGGTGCCAGATCATACCGGGCCAGGCGTTATTCAGCATCCATTGGATGACACCCGTGGACGTGTACTTATTGCGGCCGAATGCCTCGAACATGGCGCGATGGCCTTCGTAGGCCATCACCTGCGCCTTGCGCGCGTACTCCTCGGCGGATTTCGCCGGCCCGTAGCGCTTAGTCAGCGCCTCGGTGAAGACGCCGATGTTCTTGAACTGGCCGCCGCCCGCGTGATAGTCCCAGTCGGAATTGATGGGCCACAACTTGTCCGCGGGCAGCATGCGGCGCAGGCTTTCGATGGGCGGCGGCGCGGGACCCGGGCTGGTCTCCGTATTGAAACCGTGCGCCCCGCCTGCCTTGGTATCGAGCAGCCAGTAGGACGGCGCGACGTATTCATAGGGACCAGTCATCTTGACGCCGGTATCGCCGGCCGGAGTCTTCTTGGCGGTGGCGGAAGATTGATACGGGTTGGGCCACTCCACGTCTTTGATCACGTCGAGATAGAGTTGCTCGATCTTGGGCGGCGGAGGATTGTCGCTGCCGTAGAGCCAGTCGAACACCGAGGGGTGGCGCGCCAGGCGGCGCAGTTGATCGCGCAGGCTCTCGGCGGCCACCACCTCGTCTTCCTTATCCCACTGCGCCCACTTCTCCCAGTGATCGCAGCAGCACCAGCCGGCCAGCACCAGGATGCCCATGCGGTCGCAGAGTTCCAGGAAGTGGTCGTCCTCCAATTTGCCCTCGAAGCGCACCGCGTTGAGGTTCATGTCGCGGACGTAGCGCAGCTCGGCCTCCTGGCGTTCCTCCGAAGAGCGCAGCAGCATATCGAAGGTGTAACCCGCGCCGCGGATCAGGATGTTCTTGCCGTTGATGTGGAACAGGCGATGGCCCTTGGCGTCGAGTTCGCTGGTGACTTCGCGAATGCCGAACTCGGTGTGGCTGGCGTCGCTGGTCTTGCCGCCCGTCTCGAAAGCAAGGTCGAGCGGGTAGAGGCTCTGCGCGCCCACCTGCGCCGGCCACCACAGGCGCGGGCTCGGGACCTTGAGCGGTGCGAAGTGGATCACCTTGGTTTCGTGCGCGGCCAATTTCACGGGCTGCGAGAACTCCATCTTTTCGATTCTGCCCTTGAGCACGCCCTCGATGGGTTGCGCGGAGGCGTTCTTCACTTCGGCGCGTACGTTGAGTTGGGCGCCGAGTTGCAGACCGCCGGTCAGGTGCGTGGTCACCACGGGATAGCGTATGGCGACGGGCCCCGTGGCGGTGATCGAGACGTCGCGCCACAGTCCCATGCCCTTGTCCGGCGGCAACGGGTTCCAATCGACGAAGGTGATGGCGAGGTCGCCGGGCTCGGGCGGGAAGATCTCGATGGCGAGCGCGTTGCTGTCGCCGGGTTTGGCGGCGGCGGTGACGTCGAATTCAAAAAGACGCCAGGCGCCGGCGAGTTTGTCCGAAGCCGCGATCTGCTTGCCGTTCAGCCAGACGTTGGCGCGGAAGTTGATACCGTCGAAACCCAGCCACAGCGTCTTGCCCCGATACTCCGCGGGCAGTTTGAACTCGGTGCGGAACCACCACGATTTGCGGAACGGGCTGTCGGCCGGCATGGGCGCGTTGGAGAAGTTGAATCCGATGGGGTAGCTGACGCCCGGCGCCGAGCGCAGGTTGGCGCCGAAGTACGGGTCGGGGTAAACGCGCGCCGCCACCAGCGCGCTGAACACCGTGGAGGGCAGGGTGGCGGGATGCCAGGCGCGCGGCGGGCGGAATCCAGGCACCGAGAGAGCGGCGCCGTTCTCTCGCACGTCGGCCGAGGACTGGATCGCCCAGTTCTGCCGCAGCAGCATTTTCGATTCCGGAGCGGCGAACGCCACGTGGGTAAGCAGAGCGGCGAGGAAGAAGGACCAGCAGCGCATACGAAGATTTCCTCCGCGAAAGAGAATTCCAGTGTAGTGGAATGTGGGACAGACCATCGCCTTTTGTGGTCTGTCATGCCTCGCGAGAGCAGAGAAATTCGACAGACGACACAAACCGATCGTCTGTCCCACAATTTCCTCCGCAAAAGAAACTTCCAGTGTAGTGGAATGCGCGCCTCGCGGGTCTTTGAGTTGAAGCGTCCGGGCTTCCACTATCCATGGACTTCAGACGCTATTACTCCCTACTTATTTTGCCTGTCACTGCGCTGTTCGCCCTGTTATGGGCCGTCGCGCGGGCCTGCGTGCAGTCGATCACCATCGACGAGGCCGATACCTACCTTGTCTGGGTGGCGCGCCACGACCCGTCGCAATGGGAGGCTGCGTCCAACAATCACGTGCTGAATTCGCTGTTGATGCGGCTGTTCACCTCGGTCTTCGGGGTGAGCCATCTGTCCGTGCGGGCTCCCGCGCTACTGGGCGCGGCGCTCTACATTTTTGCGGCGTACCTGCTCTGCCGGAAGCTGGCGCCGGGACTCCGTGTGCAATGGCCGGTGTTTGTCTGCCTGGTGTACAATCCGTTCGTCTTCGACTATTTGGTGGCCGCGCGCGGATACGCTCTGGCGCTCGGATTTCTGATGGGCTCGCTCGCCATCGCGGCGTACACGCGCCTCGATGTGGCGGCGTGTGCCCTGTGCTCGGTCTGCGCGGCGCTTTCCTTCGCCGCCAACTTTTCGTTCGCATTCGTCAATGCGTTTGCGATGCTGGCGATTTTGACCTGGGCCTGCGCCCGCACGCAGGCGACCCAGACACGCGTCCGGCTCCTGGGCGCGTGCGTGCTGCCGGGACTGCTCGTGTCGGTTTTTCTGAGCCTCCCGGCAGTGCTTCACTGGCCCAAAGGCCAACTGGAATACGGAGCGCACTCGCTGCGCGAAATGTTCGCGACCGTCGCGCAGGCGTCCCTGTACCGGCTGAATCCACAGATCGTGAATCCGATGCTCTACCAGTTGCTGGAGCATGCGAAGCCGTTCCTTTTGGCGGCGCTTCTGGTGCTGGCTGTGTGGCAATGGATACGGTGGCGGCCGGCCATCTCCGGAGCGCTGCTTGGCATCCTGGCGGCAACCGTCGGCGCACACTGGCTGCTGCTGAAAGTGTTCCACGTGTCGCTGCCCATGGACCGGACGGCCATCTGGATCGTGCCTCTGTGTGTGCTGGCGATCGGCGCCGCCGCGGCCAACCGGCGCGCGCTCACCGTAATGCTGTACGCGATGAGCTTCTATTTCGTGTTCTGCCTGCGGCTCAACTATTTCAAGGAGTGGGATTGGGACGCCGACGTGAATAAGATTTACCCGGTGCTGGCCTGGTACAACCACACGTACGGCGTGCGCGATGTGGCGAGCAATTGGATGTACGGCTCGTCGTTGAACTTCTACCGCGTGCAATCCGGCCGCGAGTCGTTTGGGGAAATCGAGAGCCCAATCCAACTCCCCACCGATCGTTCCCTCTACATTCTGTGCTACCCCTTCGACGAGGACTTCATCCGGCAGCAGCACCTGCGCGTGGTCTACCATGCCCCGAATACGGAGGCGGTGGTCGCGGTGCGGCCGGAAGCGGAAGCGGAGTGGGGCGGAATGGGGCGGGCGGCCAGGGCAGCGATTTCGATAAACTAAGGCTTACATGAAACCATTCAGCCTTGTTTGCCTGCTCGCCGCGGCGGCCCTGACACCGGCCGTTGCCCAGAAAGCCGATCCGTTCACCGGGCGATGGGACCTTGTGGTCGCGCCCAAAGCCGCCAACGTCAAAGCCTATCCCGACTGGATGGAGGTCGGCTTGAAGGACGGCGCTCCAGCGGTCCGCATCCAGCCGCGTTCCGGCAGCGCGTTCTATGCCAAGCAGTTCAAGGTGGAGGGTACCCACCTCAGCTTGCAGTGGGACAACGCCTCCATCACCTGGGATCTCGACCTCAAAGGCGGCAAACTCGCCGGCGTCGAAAAGCGCGGCGCCAGCGTGTTCGGGGATCTCGCCGGCGTGCGCGCGCCGCTGCTCAAGCGCGATCCGCCGAAGGCGTGGACCGCCGCCGAGCCGATCTTCAACGGCAAGGATCTCACCGGATGGGAACCCACCGACCCGGCTCTGGCCAATCACTGGACGGTGAAGGACGGCGAGCTGGTCAACGAATCCAAGGGCGCCAACCTGAAAACCACGCGCAAGTTCGACGATTTCAAACTGCACATCGAATTCAACTGCCCCGATGACGGCAATAGCGGCATCTATCTGCGCGGCCGCTACGAAGTCCAGGTGGAGTACGAGAAGGTGGACGCCAACGACAAGTTTCACAGCATCGGGAGTGTCTACAGCATGCTCTCGCCGGCGGTGGAGTTGCCGCGCACGCCGGGCAAGTGGGAAAGCTTCGACATCACTTTGGGGGGCCGTTGGCTGACGGTGGTTCGCAACGGCGTCAAGACTATCGATAACCAGGAGATCGCCGGCACCACGGGCGGCGCGCTCGATTCCAACGAAGGCGAACCCGGCCCGTTCTACATACAGGGCGACCACACCGGCGGCATGAAGTACCGCAACATCACCATCCAGGTCCCGAAGAAATAGCCAGGTGGCGTCCGTCAAGAGAAGCGAAATCGAGCGCACGGAGCGGCAGAGCGCATCGCTGAAGCGCGAACTGCGGCTGCCGGACCTGGTGCTGCTTCAGGTGCTGCTCATCGTGGGACTGCCGTGGATCGGCTATGCCGCGAAGCTCGG
>Ga0209014_10001872_pt1 | contig 12405 bp, 12 predicted proteins | sample BarGraNGADG00212_FD_184491 | JGI IMG/M metagenome (GOLD analysis project Ga0209014, IMG submission 184491) | Arctic peat soil microbial communities from Barrow, Alaska - Barrow Graham LP Ref core NGADG0002-212 (SPAdes) (version 2) | ecosystem: Environmental > Terrestrial > Soil > Wetlands >... | reverse complement strand
GTTGCAAGCCATTTTCTCTGCGCCCTTGATTGAGCGCATGCGCTCAATCGCACCCAATGCGCGTGTCAGATTAAAGCCTTTGCCTTATCCAAATCCGATGCGGGCGCTCGTTGACGGCGAGATTGACATCATGATCGCGATGAGCGATTTTGACGACGCACGCTATCGCGCCGAACTACTTTTTGAAAGCAGCTTCAGTTGTCTTTGCGCCAAGAACAATACGGCTGTGAGGTTTCCTGTGAATATCGCGATGCTCGCAGACCTACCGTACCTGGATGTGTCGCATATGGGGGTCATCTCAGCCATCACCGATGAGCTCTACCTTGCCGCCGGCGTAAAGCGGAGGACAGTCGCCATGATGTCGAGTTTTTTGGCTGCGCCGGCGGTCATCAGCGATTCAGACATGGTAAGCCTGGTTCCAAACTACCTGAGGAAAGCGCTTTCCCACCATCCGGGTGTCAAGGTCGTGCCTTTGGCCAAAGGCTTGCTTCGACACTCGATACGTCTTTATTGGCACAACTCGACCCATTCCGACCTTTTCCTCAAGAATGTACGTTCAATGATTCGAGCGATTGCAAAAACAATTCGTGACGACATTGGGTAGAAGTCGCAAACTTCATGCCTCCGAAATGTCACGGTCTTGAACACCCCACTCCGACACGACCTCGCTATCTGAATGCCTGCATTGTGGCGTGATCCACCATTCACATTACTCAGCGGGCAAAGACGGCTCGGGATCGAAAGCGCCATCTGAAATATTTCGGGAGCGGCCGCTCAAATCCGATGCGCCGATTGCCTGCTAGGCAGATCCCCAGCGGCCGCTTAGGCCGAGGAGCAGACCGTCATGGCGACGTGGCTGAGCATCTAGACCATCATGAGGGGCTATCAAGTGTGCCCATGGGGCACTATAGCGAGGGGAATGCCCTTCGCTGGTCTTGAGCCTACCTATCAACCCGATCGCGCAGTTCCCTACCGGCCTTGAAGTGCGGAACGAACTTCTCCGGTACAGGCACCAACTCCCCGGTCTTCGGATTGCGATCTATTACAACAGCAGTCGCGTTCACCAGTCGCTCAGCGGGAGCACCCCGGAGGAGCACTCTGGTAAGCCTCCTCCCGCCCGTGCTGCGCTTGATTCTTACGGGTGGCAGCAGCATTGCCGCGGCCTTTTCCAGACACCGATCGCGGCCTGATTATCAATTCGCCACCCACAAGCCGATCCCGCCACTCCAAGTCGACGCCAGAAGCTTGGGTCAACCTCAATTGAAGACGTCGGCGCACCGGCTAGGATGCGGCTCTTGCGTGGACAGTGATTCGACGAGCCAAGTCCTACGCGCCGGGAAGCGTGCTGTGTGAAGGGGCCTTCAAGATATCCAATAGCTCGACAAGATGTTGGATTGCGCCTTCGTCGCTCAGCATGCTGGCCAATTGGGTGTCTTTCAGAACATCTAAGAGCGACCTCGCCTCGCCGTCCACGTATGCCACGGGGGCGACCAAGCGAACGCCATGGCTGTAATCGACGTAGTGTGCTCCGTGAATCGTGCTGAGCGGTTGAATCGGCCGATCGATGGCACGATGCCACCCATAGATTGCCAGTTGCCGCGGGTTTCGCCACAAACGGTTGCTGAGCACGAGGTCCTTTTTGTCGCCGGCCGTCAACACACCCAGCGAGAGCCCAAAGTTCGAGCGTTGCTCGGCAACCCTCTGGTTGTGGCGCCAATAGTAGTCGGTCGAGCGCATCTCAGCCCCGGCAGGCAGAGGCTGTGGAGCCAGGCGTAGCGACGCTTGCTCGTAGATCGCGTCGACCATCTTCGTGGTGGGCAGCAAAAAGCCATAAGAGTCCGCGACGACAAGTGCTGTTTGTAGCCGCATCGGAATTAGCATGAAATCCTCGTCCGACCCGATCGCGAGGTAATCGGGTAAGGTGCAGAAGGTAACGTGGACCGTTCGCCCGCTGGGAAAGTGGCCGGTCAATCGAATCGGCGCAAGACGCCTTAGAAAATCCGGAATATTCCCTGCCAGCAACTGGGCGGCGACCGCAGTCTCACGTTCGACCTCGTTCATTCCCTGTAGCCGCTGGACTAGGTTGCTTGCGGGCAACGCCGCGGCTGAACGCTGAGGAATTCTTTGCGCGAACTGATCGCACGATACCGCAGGGACCGCTGCGAATCCTGCGTTCGCGAAGCCAAGCGCGGCGACAATAATGAATCTGCCAAGCGAAAGCGCTTGCGATTTCCTTATCACTCGTACCCTTCGACCTACATACAACTGAAGCATCACCATCCTCCGCGATCGCGTATCGCCATCGAATTCGACACGGCCGCGATTATAAATCAGTTTGCCAAAGCTCGGCGCCATGAGTACTCGCGCGACGTTCGGCCGGTCACTGCTCGCTGAGCGTCTTGCAGCAGCGGAACCCAAGGTGGTAGTTGGCATGGCTATGCTCATCCATGACCGGCGTGCCATGCCAGAAAGGAGCCCGCCAGCGGCACCAGTCGTCGTGAGCGCGGTAGGTGTCGAAGATGAACCAGCTACCCTTCATCTCAGTGTAGCCTAGCTGCCGGCTGCCCCGGCTCGCCATCTGGCCCTCGGTCAGAGGCAGATTCATGTGCTCCGCCGCGTTGCCGTTTAAATCGTACACACCAAGTGGACTGCGGCAAGCCGGGAAATTTCCTGCGGGATAGGTATTCGACCCGCATGCGTTCCAGCCGCCTCCCTGACAGGAACGGCTCTTGTGGCTAGCGGTGGCGCAAATGCCGCGCTGGTAGGCGGGGCCGTAGCTCCATTGTTTGTCCACCTCATGCGCGCGATTATGGGCAGTGCGCATGCGCGCAATGGCGGTCTGCAGACTCACCCCCTTGGCCAGGTCGAAGCGATAATCAGGCGCCTCAAGTCGCCCGGCGCAGGCACCTTCCCATTCGTGGGCGTCACACATTCGCTTGCCCATGGCCTCGCAGATCTCGGCGGCCTCGCGCGCCCTGACCCACACGACAGGGTAGGCGCAGGGGATGTCGGGATATTCGAACTGGTCGATGCACGCCTTGGCGTCCTTGGGATGTTGCGAAGTTGGATCGTACAGAGGAGCCATGTATTTGGTGTGGCAGATGCGCTCGAATTCGTCATTCGCGTAGCTTACCGACTGTTGCGCGAGCTTGGCCTTGCACTGCTCGGGCGTCATCGGATGTTCGGAGATGGCCGGATTGCCTTGCCCGGCAAAGCCCGAACGCGCGAAGATCGCGCGGATCTTCTGCATCTGCTGTTCGCTCAGGCCATGCACTCGCTGCAACTCGCTCAACATCTGCTCATTCTGCTCGGTGAGCGATGCAGCGGCGGCCACGGTCGATAGCAAAACCATCGCTACCCACAGAGAAGTTACCCATACCGCGGACTGGAGCCACCGTTGGTTCATTGTTGTCTCTTCCTTCGAACAAGATAAAAGAAGTCGCGGTCGTCAGGCAGGCCAAGAAACCTCGGGATCAGGCTGCCTGCCGCCTTTTTGTCGACCTCGGCCATCCCCTGCACCAGATGCTCGATCACAAGACGGTCCGCGTCGCGCACGTACAATGCGAGATAGGTGTGCTCGAGCGCATTCATATCCAGATGCATCGCGTAGCGGCAACCGTAGCCCTGGAATACCCGCGCCATCGCCGAAGGCGTGGCGCTGGAAAAAAAGCCATAGACGAGAAAGCGTCTGGAGCGAGTCTCCTGCAGGCAGGCGCCGGCGCGCAGCGTGCGCAGATTCTCGTCCGCCGAGCCTGACCAGTTGCCCGGCCCCCATTGAGCGATCAGTGCTCCGGGAGCAGGAACCCCGGTGCGTTCGTCTGGCTCAACCAGAGGGACTCCGTTCTGCCGTGCATGCTTGATGCGCGGTAGCAGAGCGTCATCTTCCTTGTTCCAGGTCTTCATCGCGACCGTTCCATCATTCAGTACATACAAGGTCGCGAGTCCCGGCTGGAGCTTGCTGAACAGGCTGCCCTGCTCGATGAAGCCGTAGTGGCTGCCGTGATTGCGATGCGCCAGAGCGCCGTAGTGGAAGGCGCCATGCTCGCGCTTGAAGCCTCCGGTGAAGGTGGCGACCATGCGGCCGGCGAGCAATGGACTGACCATGCCGTTGATAACCAATGGGGCGACCGTACCGATTCCGTCCGGACCCGGAAGGTTCCGATCGCGCACCTCGTCCAGGGTTCGTGGCGACCAGCCAACTCTCGGGTGATCGGTGCCCAGCGCGAAGCCCAGATCGAACTCCGACAGGTCGAACGCGACAAGATAGGCGAGCGCGCTCGCTTCGACTGCACCAAGATTCTTCACCCTGCTCCGGTAGCTCGCCGGGATTTCCATGTCGATCGCCCGCGGCTCGATAAGACTCGCATAGACTCCGTCCAGCCCGACGGCGGGATACCATTGGCCGGGCGTGAGGCCCCTGTCCGACTGGCCTAGGTCAATGCCGAGGTGGTCCGGCAGCACGTACTGGTCGGCATAGGCGCGGCCGACGGCCGCCGGAATCGGGCCATTGCGAATTGCCGCATCCTTGTCGCTGAGCTTGGGCCCCGGGCCTGAGGTTCCTTTCTCAAGGAAGGCGTCGCGATAAAACTGCTGGCGCACTAAACCAATGATCTTTTCCCCACCCCACACGTGATCGCGGAGGAAGCCAGTCGCCTTCTCGAGATTGGTGGAATTTCCGTTCACTGCATTGCGCAGATACAGGCGACCCTCGCAGACCGGCGCATAAGGAAGCGAAGAACGCCGCGCCTGTTCTAGGACGCTCCCCGAAGTGGGCGACCAGAGCTTACAGTTGCGGGTGCCGGCCGCGGAAAAGATTTGAATCCCGTCGCCATACGCTTCGGCCAGCCGGATTCGCTGACCGCTCGGGTCCCCGTTCTCCAGATGATAGGTGGTGCGTATGCTCCCCTCGCCCCCGTCGAGCGTGAGTAAAAACCACGCGTTGATCTGTGGGTTCAACTCGATTAGCGTTGCCATGACCCGGCGCTGCCCTTGCGTCTCGTTTGCTATGGTCGTGGTACGGCGAAACTGCTGCAGCTCAATGACAGTCTTCGGCACCTGCGCCGCGTACTGAGCGGCCTGATCGAGCCATGCAGCGGCGTTCGAATCGGCGGCCGACGCGGCGAAAGCCATTTGCCAACCGAGCGCCGCTGCGAGCAGAGACCGCGCAACGGCGAGCAGCCGTCTGTGATCGCGCAAGCGCCTTAACCCATTTGCCGCGGTGCAGGGTACGACTGGGGAAGCGTCGCTACTTGCCGCCCTCCCGGGCTTGCCGCGCCGTTGATGAATCACACTCGCCATGCGCGCCGCTATGCCGCCGCAGCCAGGACGGCCAGCATCAGCAGAGCAAAGCCCCGGCTCGCTCGATCCTTGAGGACGAAGGCGACGGGATCGCCATGGATGCGGCCTCGATAGGCCATCAGCCACATGTGGCCGATCCACAGCAGCAGCAACAGGCAGAAGAGCCAGATGAGCTGATAGCGGGCGTATAGACTTTGCTCTTCGCCGACATAAAGGGCCAGCACCAGCACGGCGGCGAAGCTGAGTGCAACGCCCACAGCAGCGATCAGATGCATGTGCTCGACTTGATAGGCCCGCACGCGGCCCCGCGTTCCCTCGCGCGAGCATAACGCGACCATTTCGGCATAGCGCTTAAGCAGCGCAAGACTGAAGAACAGCAGGAGGCAGCAAGCGACCAGCCGGGCAGAAACCCCGACTTCGACCGCCACCGCGCCGGCAACCACGCGCAGCGCATAGCCCACTCCGACAACTAGCGAATCCACGATGGCGAGGTCCTTCAGCCTCAGGCAATAGGCGAGCATGAGCGCCCAATAGATTCCCAGGATGGCCATAAACAAGGGTGGCAGCAGCAACCCGGCCGCCGCGGCGCCAAACAGCAACAGCGGTAGCAGCAGAAGCGCATGCCCGATAGGCAAATCCCCCGAAGCCAATGGGCGTTCTCTTTTGTGCGGATCGCGCCGGTCGTCCGGGAGATCAACAAGGTCATTAAACAGGTAGATGCTTGAGGCGCACAGGCTAAAGGCAACGAAGGCGACCATTGTCTGCGCCAGCAGCACGAACTGGTTGAGTTGATGAAGCGCCGCAAGCGGGACAAACACGAGGATATTCTTCAGCCAATGATGCGCGCGCAGGGCATACAGATAGGTGGGCAGGGGCGAAGAACGATCCTCGAACACCGGTCCAAGCTTGCCGGACTTTCGCACGGCTTCGCGCAAGCGCGAGGAAGGCCGCACCAGGATGGCTTGGCGGGCTTCGGCCCATACCGGCAAGTCGCGGCGGCTGTTGGCCGCATAGTCAAAACCCTCCTGGCCGAACTCGGCCACAAGGCGCCGTCGTTTCTCGTCCCCGGTCAGATTCGTCGCGCTATCGCTGGCAAAAACCTCATCAAACAGTCCCAGATGTAAAGCCACCTCTTTAGCAACCTGCACATTCCCCCCCGTAGCGAGCACGAGCGAGCGTCCTCGCCGCTTCTCCGCCTCGAGATAGGCCAGCAGCTCCCGGTGGTAGGGCAGCGTGTAGACATCGGGAATCACCTCCTGTGCAAGGCGATGCTTGAGCTGGGCCCGGCCCTTTGCCAGCCAAAAGGGCAGGCCCAGCACAAGGAGCGGCTTCTTCTTCGCCAGCAAAAAGAAGGATTCCATCAGCAGGTCCGTGCGAACCAGCGTGCCGTCGAGATCGACCACCAACGGTACGGACCGCGCAAGCGGGTCCGGTACCTCGCAGGCGGCGGAGCTTTTCATCTTTTGCACGGTCAGACCCCTCGCTGCGCTGACGCGCTAGAAGAAAGCCTTGGCAAGCTTGAGCGCGCCTCGCTTCCAAGGCACCCGATGGGTCGTGCCCACCTTGCCCCGGAACTCGTCGCGATGCGCTACGTACCAGTCGTAGTTGCATACCAGGGCTTCCCGGTTGGAATATCTGGGAGCGAAACCCAGGATGGTTTCGGCGTACTCGACCGAAACGAAGCTGTCCTTCCCCGCGGTTTCGTAGATCCATTTGTAGAGCGGCGACAAGTGAAATCGCTCGAGCAGCCTCAAGGTCCAAATCACCGGAAGGGCGGGAAGTCCGATAACTCTCTTGCCATGGCCTGCGCGATCCAGCACCGCCTGAAAATTGTCGCGCATGGTGCCGAACTCCTTCGCTCCCACGTTGAACGTGTGGTTGACGAGATGCCGGTCGAGCGTCGCACACAGGTGGATTACCTCGCACAGGTCGGCGACGCCGAGCAACTGATAGCGATTGTTGCCTGAACCGAGCACTGGGAAATTCCTGCCGTCGTAGGCCCAATCGTAGAGCAATTCGAAAGCGCCGAGCCGCTCCGGACCCACGAAACTCTTGGGCCTCAGGATAGAAACACATAGACCTCCGTGCCGAAATTCTGTGCATTGTTGCTCGGCCAAGATCTTTGACTCCCCATAGTGCCCGACACCCGACAGTTTGTCGGTCTCATAAAGCGGATGATGGTCCGGGATGCCGTACACCGCCGTTGAAGAGATGTAAACGAAACGGGCCGCGCCGTTACGCAGCGCGCTTTGCAGTAGGATTCGAGTGCCCTCCACGCCAGTGGATATGATATCTTCCCGGCTTGCCAGAGGCAGAGCGGCAGCGCAGTGCACTACCACGTTCACGCCCTCCATGGCTCTGTCCACAGCACGGCGGTCGCGAATGTCGCCCAGAATCGCCTGTACGCGGTTCCTTTCCGGATGGTCGAACGGCGCGATGTCGAGCGAGCGGACCGCATATCCGCGCGAGAGCAGATAGCGGCACAAATTGATTCCCAGAAATCCAGAACCACCGGTGATCAGATAGAGGGGTTGAGCCACAGGAGCGAACGTGCGTTAGAGGCGCAGTGCGCCGGATTTGTGCGATAGTTCGCCGATGTGGGCATTCGCCACGGACTGCGACCGGTAGCCTTTCGTGGCGACGTTACAGCTTGGTCACCAGCCACGTGCCGCTGTGCCTGAGGTGACTGGCACATCTCAGACATGAGAAAGCACTTCCAATTCAAAAGGACGGGCGCCGCGCGGCAACGCCTCCTCGATCCGCTTGCGCCAAATCATTTCTTGCCCACTCCCGGCTCGGGCGTCCAATAGAGAACGAGGCGATTGAGATTGCGGCCGGTAACGTTGATGGGCTTGACCTGCTTGGTGCCGTTGTTGTCGGCGGTGATCTTGTAGCGACCAGCCGGCAGCGTTGCGTGGAAACCCGGACCGTCCGAGACCGCCTCGACCAGCGTCTGGCCCTTCGAATCTCCGATCGTCACTGTGATGTCGGCCAGGTAACCGCCCGCAGCAGCGCGTCCGGTGCAACGCCTTGCGCCAGCGAAGCCGGTGCAGCAAGCGCCAATGCTAGCAACAGCAAGTATTTCGCGGCCATTTCCTGCATCTCGCTTTTAGGCTGCCCCACAGTTAACCCTACAGTGCGCATCATCCCGCTGGCAGTCACAATAGGACCGAAATAATTCATATTACGGCAGGTTTTGAGCGGTCTATTGACCTTTATCAAACGCGATTGCCGACTTGGGCAGCTACGCTGAAAACGGCGCATCCCTTGCACTACGTTAGGGATGAGGCGATTACGAGCAGTCAGGAAGGCCAACAAAAAGAAACCCGCCGAAGCGGGTAGGTTTGCATCATCGCCGGGTCTAGGGTGGGCCTTTCCTTATTGGCCATTTCCTTGATTATTGTCATATTGGCGAATTTGGGCAGAGGTAGCCTGAATCCACGCCACAAAGGAGGACGACCATGCGCACGCTAGATGCTAAATCGTCTTCCCGCTCCGGCAGTGATCAAGGCTGTTCCCCTGCAAAGCGGCAGCAAAAGATCGCGGTGGCTGCCAACAGCGTGGAGACCACGATGCATCCGCAACGCAGCTTGAACCTAATTGACTCAATCGCACTAAATAAGAGCAGGCCGCGAAGGATGCAGCCCAATCGAGCCCGACATTGTTTTAGGCAAGGGTTGCTCGCCGCGCTTCTCGTCGTTGCGGGTGCGGCGCCGGTCATCGCCTCACCGCTCCAGCTGCCAGCGCTTGTTGAGCCCGCCAGCCAAGAGCATCACGTCGGCAAAGTGATCTTTGTTGAACTGGTGACGCCGGACCTCGCCGCCGCCAAACAGTTCTATGCGGGATTGTTTGGCTGGACATTTCGCGATATTCAGGCCGGTGGGACAGAGTACGCCGAGGCATCTCTCGACGGTCGTCCGGTCGCAGGACTGATTCACAAGGATGTACCGGCGGGCGAGCATCGGCAGCCAGCATGGCTGAGCTTCATCGCCGTGCGCGATGTCGACGCGACAAAAAAGATTGCGGTACAACATGGCGCGAAGGTGCTGTTCGAGCCGCGTAGCATCCCTAACCGTGGCCGGGAAGCAGTCTTCGCGGATCCGCAGGGGGCCATTTTTGCGGTCCTCGCTTCCAGTAGTGGCGATCCGCCCGACGTCCTGGCCGCACCCGGAGAATGGATTTGGAGCTCGCTAATCACGAGCGATCCGGACACCGATGCTGCTTTCTACCAGACGCTATTCGACTACGAAGTCTTCGATTTGCCCGCTGACGAGGGCGCCCAGCATCTCATGCTCGCGTCCGACAACTATGCTCGCGCGAGCGCGAATACGCTGCCTGCGAATAGGCCCAATATCCATCCCCACTGGCTCAATTACGTACACGTCGAAGATGCGGTCAAGATGACCGCAAAGCTCGTGGCGCTCGGTGGCCGCGTGCTGGTCGAGCCGCGGGTTGATCGCCATGGCGGCAAGGTCGCGGTCGTCGCCGACCCTCTGGGGGCACGCTTCGGACTGCTTGAATGGCCGGACACTGAGAGTAAAGAGGTGACCAAGTGAATATCTCACTCTTACGCTGGTCAGCGATCGCCTTCGTAATCGGGCTGTTCACGGTCCTGTCGCCTGGTTGCGCCGTATATGGTGACGGATACGGATATGACGGCGGCGTGGGCATCGGGCTGGACTACTACGAACCCTACGGTGCCTACGGTGGCTGGGGACCGGGCTACGGTGGCTGGGGACCTGGCTACCATGTGGGGCCGTTTCGCGACGGCGCCCATCGTCCAGACCGTGGTGGTGGCCACCCACCTCCGCATGCTCACAGGTCCGCGCCTGCGTCTCATCCGGTGCCGTCTATTCCGTCGCGTTCGCGTTCTGGTGGCTCGCGACGGCACTAAGGAAACTCTGCACAAGTCATCAAAATAACCCCTGATGCGTTAAATATCGAACGCCACAGGGAGGAACAAAATGCGCCAACTGACGGGCAGCAGATTGCCGCGCATAATGCCGTTCATGTCGAACGTTGAGTGTCTGCTATTGGGAATTGCGACCGTCTGCAACTGGCCGAGAGTGTGAATTCGCAGTTGAGCCCGTAACCGGTCAGTCGAAAAATCCCGCTGTTTTTTAAGGTCCGTTTTGGGCGAGTATGGGCAACCGCCGCTCCCGGCCAGAAACAGACGGCCGGCAGTAGTTCCCCAAAGCTGCCGGTCAGCCCTGTTTACAGCTCTACCGGCTTCCCCCAAGATAGCGCAAATGGCTACCACAGCCGTTCCTGCAATCGGAAGCACCAAAACCCGGAACGACAACCATGCCAACAACCTTTTGATTGAGGATGCATTCGTCTTCGCTGGAGCGTTTCACTGTCGCTACTTTGACCCCCGACGCCGACAGCAGCCAGTCAATGTGCCAGCGTAACGCTTTCCCTTTGCGCAGATGTCGGGCGATACGCGCTTCGAGATTTCGTTTCGCACTGCCAGTGTAGACATACCGGCCCGCCGGAAACAGGAAATGACCGAGGCGCCCGACACGCATGCGAACCGGCCTTTTGACGTCAATCCTGAGCTGGTAGGAGATCGTTGCTGTCATGGCGCCTTTGTGTTGTGGCCGTCATCATCTCACACGCGGTGATCGCGCAGAATGCTGGCGCCGCACTCGCGCAAACCGCCTGTCGCGACAGGCCGCAGTAGGCCAGTTGCAGACCTTCAGGCACTCACGCAATCGCGCTGCTGAACCGCCGGGATGATCAAATAAACCCTATCATGGACAAGGTTGATTGAGGCGCTCCGCCGGCTTACCCTAAATCTTCGGGTCGCATTCGCCGACCATGGAAATTGTCGGTGAACCAAGGCGCGCTCGTTATTGCCTCAGTTTCAACGCGCCTTAGCAGAGCTTAATTTTGTGGAGAATCGACTATGGGCAAAGGGGATAAGCGCTCTTTTAGGGGCAAGCTATTCAAAGGTTCACATGGCAAAACCAGACCAGGCAGGATCGCCAGGAAACCGCCAGAGACGATACGGAAGCCAGCCAAGCCGAAGTAATAAACAACCCCGCGGCAAAGCAAAGAGGGAAATTGCTCCCGGCGATTAACCGAAAACCCTTGGTATGACTGGTGCGCCCGGAGAGGTCCGTCGTTCGAATTTATGGACAGCACGGGATTTACGTGCCTTTCGTGTCCGTATCCGGCAATCCGCGCTTCAGTTCCTCCCGTGCTCGATGAGCAAGCGCCGTGTAACGGTCTTTGAATACCTTGAGTTGCGTATCTTCGATCTCTTCCAGATCGAGCAGCGCGTTGTGTGCCCCCTTGGTTGCTCGGATCAACTCATCAAGCTTGATCTGGAGCGCGTCGGTCTGGCGATTCTGCGTATTCTGAATCACGAATACCATCAGAAAAGTCACGATGGATGATATTGTGTTCATTACGAGCTGCCAGGTGTCGCTGAAGTGAAACACCGGGCCAATAACGATCCAGGCAATGATCAGCCCCACCGCCAGGCTGAAGGAAAGCGGGTGCCCGCTCGCTCGTGAGAACCATTGGGAGAAACGGGAATAATGCGATCTACGTATCATTGTTTGCTCCTGAAATCTATCTATCGATTATTGTAGCTTGTGCCGGCATAACTCGGCGTCGGTGTTCGGTGCAGATAAATAGAGATGCGGTTGCCGTCTTGGAAGAGGAACAAGGCAAGCATCCGGATTACTGCTTCACCTACCGAGGGGCGCGCATTTTGAGCGCGAGTACCCTCAGATTTGGATGTATCAAGTTTTTTTAGACAGCCTCGATCGGAGGCAGACGCGCCGCGTGCCGCTCCGTCCTCGGGGCAGACGCATGGCGGTGCAATTCGTTGGTGCTAGGGCCTGTATACACTCACCGCATGAGGCGCGTTGTCTCCAAATGCGGATGACTGCAAGGCGCGCGACGCCCCGAAGGTCTCGATCCCCCTTGAGGGGAAAGTCCTCCTGGGGGACGAAGCCAAGGGTGGTTCCCTTGGTGAGGAGCGCAACGACGCCGACGCGCGACGCGCAAAGCGCGGCAATCGGCCTGAGAACCGCGTGGATACTGGCTTGCGGGCATTTGGGTGGGGTAGGTCTGCTTTGGCATCGTGACGCGCTG
>Ga0209014_10001871_pt1 | contig 12407 bp, 10 predicted proteins | sample BarGraNGADG00212_FD_184491 | JGI IMG/M metagenome (GOLD analysis project Ga0209014, IMG submission 184491) | Arctic peat soil microbial communities from Barrow, Alaska - Barrow Graham LP Ref core NGADG0002-212 (SPAdes) (version 2) | ecosystem: Environmental > Terrestrial > Soil > Wetlands >... | reverse complement strand
CACCGAGGTGCGGACCTATAAGAGAAAGATTGACCGCCGTTTGCGCTGGTTCATTCAGGAAGGGATTGAGGATGGGTCGATTGCTCCGTGCGATACCAAAATCGCCGCGTTTTCCATCGCGGGAGCGTTGAACTGGATCTGCATGTGGTATGAACCCGATGGCGCCCTGTCCCCGGAAGAGATTGCCAGTCAGTTTGCGCGTACTTTGACGCAGGGGCTGGGGGCCAGGAAGCGGAGTAGCAAGTTGCGCATAGTTTCCAAAGAGGAGTAATTCGCATGAGCGTTGAAGCAGATGTCAAACCGGTCGCGGCCGGAGTATCTTCGCCAGACCACGCGCCCGCCGCGGTCATCCGCAAAGCGGCGGTGCTGGGGGCGGGGACCATGGGATCGCGGATCGCGGCGCACCTGGCCAACGCCGGGTTGCCGGTGGTTCTGTTGGATATCCCCGCACCGGGAGGCGCGCGCAGCGCGATCGCGTCGCAGGCACTGGATGCCCTCAAGAAGAGCAAACCGGCGGCGTTTTACGACCCCGCGTATGCGGCACACGTGTCCGTGGGCAATTTCGATGACGATCTGGCGTTGCTGGCGGATTGCGACTGGGTGATCGAGGCGGTCACGGAGAACCTGGCGATCAAGCAGGCCCTGCTGGAAAGAGTCGTGCCGCACTTAAAGCGGGACGCGATTCTGACTACCAATACCAGCGGCCTGCCGGTGGCGTCGATTGCGGCCAAACTGCCGGAGCCGGTGCGGCGCCGTTGGTTTGGAACTCACTTTTTCAATCCGCCGCGCTATATGAGGCTGGTGGAGATCATTCCCACGCCGGAGGCGGACCCGGCGGCAATCGCCGCCATCGCGCACTTCGCCGACGTGTTGCTGGGCAAGGAAGTCGTGTTCGCCCGCGATACGCCCAACTTCATCGCCAACCGGATCGGCGTCTTCATCATGTTGGAATCGGTACGCCTGATGCAGGAGCAGGACCTGACCATCGAAGAGGTGGATGCCCTGACCGGAAGCGCGATCGGCTGGCCGCGCACGGGGACGTTCCGGCTGGCGGATATGGTGGGCATCGATGTGCTGGCGCACGTGGCCGCCAACTTCGAGGGTTCGGGCGCGATGCCGCCGTTCGTCGCTGAGTTGCTGGAGCGCCGCTGGCTGGGAGATAAGACCAAACAGGGTTTCTACAAGAAAGAGAAGGACGCCGAGGGCAAGGAGCTCCGGCTGGTGCTGGATTGGAAGACGCTCGAATACGTTCCGGCGATCCGGCCCAAGATCCCGTCGCTCGAAATGGCGAAGAATGCCGAGAAGCTGCCCGAACGCCTGGCCCAACTGCTGGCCGGCGATGCGCGCAAGGATAAAGCGGCGCGTTTCCACTGGCGGCTGTTGAGCGCCCTGTGGAACTACGCGGCGGATTGTTTGCCCGAGATCGCCGACGATGCGTCGAGCGTGGACCGCGCCATGCGGGCCGGGTTCAACTGGGAAATGGGGCCGTTCCAGCTCTGGGATGCGGCCGGCGTGGACACCACCGTGCAGCGCATGCGGGCGGCTGGCGAACCGGTGAGTCCGATTGTCGAACGACTGGCAGTCGCGGGAGCCGAGAGCTGGTACCGCGCCCACGGCCGCGAGTGTTTCGATCTGAACAGCGGGGCGTACCGGGAGATCGCCGAGGCCGAGGGGATCGGGCGCATCGCCAAGTTCCGTGCTGCTAACTCCGTGGTGCGGCACAACCCGGGCGCGTCTCTAGTCGATCTGGGCGACGGCGTGGCCTGCCTGGAACTGCACTCGAAGAAAAATGCCGTGGGCGAAGACATCATACGGCTGGTGACCGAAACATTCGCGCCACAGAGCAGCGCCGTGCGGGATTTCGAGGCATTCGTGATCTCTGGCGACGCCGAGCACTTCTCCGTCGGCGCCAACCTGATGCAACTGCTGTTGAGCGCCCAGGAAGGGGAGTGGGACGATGTCGATTTCGCCATCCGGGCCTTCCAGCGCATGACGGCGGCGATCAAGTTCTGCCCGCGTCCCGTGGTAGTGGCGCCGTACTCCTTCTGCCTGGGCGGCGGGGCGGAGATCGCGATTCACGGCGCCCGGCGCCAGGCCCACGCGGAGTTGTACATGGGACTGGTGGAGACCGGCGTCGGCGTGGTGCCCGCCGGAGGCGGCTGCAAGGAAATGCTGCTGCGCGCGCTGGATGTGGTGGCCGCGGTTCACGGCGTCGCCCGCAATGAGTCGCCGGAATTGCTAGGAGCGTTGCGGCGGACCTTCGAAACCATCGCCATGGCCAAGGTATCCACCTCGGCCGTAGAGGCGCGCCACATCGGCATGCTGCTGCCTGCCGACCGCATCACCATGAATCGCGAGCGTCTGCTGAACGACGCCAAGCAGTCGGCACGCGAATTGGCGGCGAGCGGTTACTCCGCCCCGGTGCCGCGCAGCGATATTCCGGCGCCGGGGGAGAACATGCTGGCCTCCCTCAAACTTGGGGTCCACGTGATGCGCCAGGGCGAGTTCATCAGCGACCACGACGCCAAGGTAGCCAATTGGGTGGCGTACGTTCTGTGCGGCGGGCCCGTCACGCCCGGCACCCTGGTGAGCGAGCAGTATCTGCTGGATCTGGAGCGGGAAGCGTTCCTCTCGCTTTGCGGCGAAAAGAAAACCCAGGAGCGGATCGCCTTCACCTTGAAGAGCGGGAAGCCGCTTAGGAATTAAGGTATGCAGTTGTGGCGCAGGCACTCCTGACTGCCGTGTCGAGACTCGTCTCGACACGTGTTCGCGGCCTGGCAAGCGTCGGCATGAGTGCCGACGCGGCAGGCAGGAGTGCCTGCGCCACAGAGGAGAAATATCCATGAGAGACGCAGTGATTGTGAGCGCCGTGCGGACGGCCGTGGGCAAGGCTCCCAAAGGTATGTTGCGCGCCACCCGGCCCGATGACCTGGCGGCCCTAGCCATACAGGGCGCGCTGGGGCGCGTGCCCGGCCTGGATAAAAAAGAAGTGGAGGATGTGATTATCGGCTGCGCCATGCCGGAAGGCGAGCAGGGCATGAACGTGGCACGGGTCGCCGCCTTGCGTGCGGGCATGCCGATTGCATCCTCCGCCATGACCGTCAACCGCTATTGCGCATCCGGGCTGCAATCCATCGCCCTGGCGGCGGAGCGCATACGCGGTGGGGGAGCGGAGGTGATCGTGGCCGGCGGGACGGAATCCATGTCCTTTATCCCATTCGGCGGCAACAAGATTTCCATCAACCCCTGGCTGCAGCAGAACTATCCGGATTCGTACCTGTCGATGGGGCTGACCGCCGAGCGGGTGGCGCGGCACTACGGCATCACGCGCCAGCAGGCGGACGAGTTCGCCCTGGCCAGCCACACCAAGGCTCTGGCCGCGCAGGCCGCGGGGAAGTTCAAGCAGGAGATCGTGCCGGTGCCGGTTACCTTTTCGGCGCCGGACGCGAAGTCGAAGATCCGCCAGACCGAAGTCGTGTTTCAGGTGGATGAGGGGCCGCGCGGCGATACCTCCATGGAGGCGCTAGGCAAGCTCAAGGCCGCCTTCCACGCCAAGGGCACGGTCACAGCGGGTAACTCCTCGCAGACTTCCGACGGCGCCGCGGCCGCGGTGGTGATGTCCGAGGAACGCGCCCGCGCGCTGGGAATCCAGCCGATGGCGCGTTTCGTGGCCTTCGCCTATGCGGGCTGTCTGCCGGAGGAGATGGGGATCGGTCCGGTGTACGCCATCCCCAAGGCGCTCAAACTGGCGGGCCTGAGTCTGGACGAGATCGACCTGATCGAATTGAACGAAGCCTTCGCGTCGCAGTCGCTCGCCGTAATCAAGACCTTGGGGCTCGATATGGACCGCGTGAACGTCAACGGCGGCGCGATTGCGTTGGGGCATCCACTGGGCTGCACCGGGGCCAAACTGACCGCCGGGCTACTCCAGGAACTGAAACGGCGGAAGGCCAGGTACGGTATGGTGACGATGTGCGTGGGGGGCGGCATGGGCGCCGCGGGAATCTTCGAAAATTTCAACTAAGAGCGATCAGAGGAAATACATATGGCAACCAGCAACGTGCAAGTGATGGCGAAACGGGTCAAAGGCGGCAGCTTCCTCACCGAGGAACGCGACCCGCAAGACGTATTCACACCAGAGGACCTCTCCGAGGAGCATCGGCAGATTGCGAAGACCGCGATCGACTTCACCCAAAATGAGGTGATGCCGGCGGCGGCCGAGATCGAGGCCAAGAACTTCGAGGTGACCAGGGGCCTGCTGCGCAAGGCAGGCGAACTCGGGCTGATGGGCGTGGACATCCCCGAAGCCTACGGCGGACTGGAAATGGACAAGGTAACCTCGGCGCTGATTGCCGAGTCCATCAGCAAGCTGGCCAGCTTTTCGGTGGCCTTCAGCGCGCACGTCGGAATCGGCACGCTGCCCATTGTCTGGTACGGCACCGAGGAACAGAAGCAGAAGTACCTGCCGAAGCTCGGGACGGGCGAGTGGATCGGCGCCTATGCGCTTTCGGAATCCTCCTCCGCCAGCGATGCCATGAACTGCCGGACGCGGGCGGTGCTCTCGCCGGACGGCCGGCACTACATCCTCAATGGCGAGAAGATGTGGATCACCAACAGTGGTTTCGCCGACCTGTTCACGGTGTTCGCCAAAGTGGATGGCGAGAAGTTTTCCGCCTTCCTGATCGAGCGCCATACGCCGGGCTTCTCGATCGGCTCGGAGGAGCACAAACTTGGCATCCGCGGCTCTTCCACCTGCCCTCTGATTCTGGCCGATTGCCAGGTGCCGGTGGAGAACCTGTTGGGCGAGGTGGGCAAGGGGCACCACATCGCGTTTAACATTCTGAACATCGGGCGCTTCAAGCTGGGAGCGGCTTGTGTCGGCGGGGCGCGCAACAGCCTGCAGGACGGCATCGGCTACGCCAAGGAGCGCAAGGCCTTCGGCAAGGCAATCGCCGAATTCGGCCTGATCCAGGAGAAGCTGGCCGAGTCCGCCGCCGGAATATACGCCGGCGAAGCCATGGTCTACCGCACCATCGGCATGATCGATAGTGCCCTCGCCGATGTGGATACGGGCGCCGCCGGAGCCTCCCGGGAAATCCAGAAGCGGATCGAGGAGTATGCGGTGGAGTGCTCCATCCTCAAGGTGTGGGCCTCGGAGATGCTGGATATGGTGGTGGACCACGTCCTGCAAATCTACGCCGGATACGGCTATGTGGAGGAGTATCCGGCGGAGCGCGCGTACCGCGATTCGCGCATCAACCGGATCTTCGAGGGCACCAACGAGATCAACCGGCTGATCATCACCGGCTGGCTGATGAAGCGCGCGGTGGCCGGCCAGTTGCCGCTGCTGGCGGCAATCAAGAAACTGATGGATGAGGTGATGGCCGGTCCCAGCGCCGCGGCAGTTCGCGAGGGCCCCTTAAGCGCCGAGTACCAGTTGCTGGCCAACGCCAAGAAGCTCGCCCTGTTTGCGGCCGGCGCGGCGTCGCAGAAGTACATGATGGGTCTGGCGGACCAGCAGGAAGTGATGGGCGCCCTGGCCGACTGCATCATGGAAGTATTTGCGCTGGAATCTTGCATTCTGCGCGCCGAGAAACTGATCGCCGCCAAGGGCGAAGGGGCGGCGAAGCAGGCGATTGCCATGACCAGGTACTACGCTGCCAAGGCGGCGCAGACGGTGGAGCTTTCGTCGCGCAAGGTGATCGCCACGGTGGCCGAAGGCGATATGCTCAGGACCCAGATGGCGATTCTGCGCCGCCTGTCCAAGCACGAGCCGGCGGACACCATCGCGTTAGGCCGGCAGATCGCCAAACACGTGCTGGCCGCCGGGCGCTACGCGCTGTAGGACAGGCCTCCTGGCCTGTCGAGCTATTTCGGGTGGGGAATGATGTCCACGATCAGGTACGCGTCGTTCTGGATCAGGAAATAGAAGCGCCAGTCCTGGTTGACGCGTGCCTGCCAGAGGTTCCGCCGTTCGTCGTATTTCTTGGCGCGCAGCGACGGGTGATGGAGATTCTGCAGGAGCAGCGCCGACTGTTTGTCGAAGGCACGCTGGATTTGCGGTGGTGCCCTGACGTAGTTTCGCTCGAAATGGGTGGTTCGGAGGAGCTTCATTACGCCGAGCGCTTGGTCTTGTTGCGGCTCAACTTCTTGGCTTCCTTGTGGAGCGACGCGATGAATTCTTTGTGGGTGGAAAAAGGGCCGTGCACTCGCCCGGCGTCGACGTCGGCCAGCCCGTCGGCAAGTTGGGCATCGATCAGGCGGCGCTGCTCGGCAGTGCATTCGCCGTCCGCGGTTGGGAGTTTGGGATGAATGCTGATGACACCGCCGGAGACCTTGAACTCGATCTCTTGGCCACTCTTAAGACCGGCCTGCCGGCGAATGGCAGGAGGGACCACGAGGGGCGTTTTGTTCCTGACGGTGACGGTCATGGCAGACGCTACAATCGCGATGCGATTTCTCTTTCAGTGTAAGGCTGCAGGGACAGGTAGTCAAACGCCGGACCAGCGGGCCGTTTGTTTCAAAATGGGTAAGTTTCGGGACGCGAACGGAACCCCCGCAAAAACAGGGCTTGCGCCGTCCCGTTTTGTTGTCCCATTATGGGCGGCATGGAATACGGTTACGCCGGCTGTAGCCTCACTTCCGCCGCGCCAAAGCCTCGGCCTTCCGGATGAACTTTTCGCGCAGTTCCCAGCCGTCGATGGCCATCTGCGCCCCTTGGCAGGCCATGCTCGAGCTCATGCGGCGGTCGGCCTCGTCGAATTGGGCTTCGGCCGCGTCGTGGGCCTGGCGGGCTTCCTCGTCGGCCTCGTGTAAGCGTTCGAGCGCTGCCTTCACTTCGGGATCGAGATCGGCATTGCGTCTTGACTTGGGATGGCCGTAGGCTTGCCGCCACTCCTCGGGCCACTCAGCCTTCACTTTTTCTTCGCAGGCTTCCAGGGCCTCCCAGGCGGCGTCCGCGGTGGTCCGCGCGTGTTTCTTCTCGATGAGCCATCGCCAGACTGACCAGTCCTTGGCTTCGTTGAACAACGTCTTCGCGTCTTCCACGGGGGTAAGCTTATGCATAGGACAGACCAGTTCCTGTTTCCAGACTACGCAACATCGCGCCCGGAATCCAGCCGATTCGTGTCTGAAAATCTCGCTTTGCAACCGCCGCGTCCGGAGCGATAATCAATCGGACGTCTTCCTATGAAACTAGCCGTTGCCTTTTGCCTGATATTTCCCGCCGGGCTCCGCGCGCAGCAGCTCAAGCCCGAAACCGCCCAGCAATTCGATTGCTACGTCCAAGCCGCCGAAGCGCGGATGGACGCACGCAAGGCTTTCCTGCGGGCCGATACCGACAGCGCACTCAACGAGCAGACGGTTCGCGGCCAAAAAATCCGGACCATTGAGGCCAACGGCCCGAACCCGCACAAACTGGCCGGCGGTCAGCTCTACGACTGGATCGGGGCTGCCTTTATTCCCGGCGCCACCCTGGACAAGCTGATCCGCATGCTCCAGGACTATGACCACCGCCCCCAGTATTTCCCCGAGACCATCTCCGCCTCCAAGCTCCTCTGCCTTACCGGAACGGACCGCTTTCAATATTCCATGCGCATGAAAGAACCCGCCATCCTGGATGTCGAAAGCGACGTGGTCTGGGAGCGCGTCGACCCGCATCGTTGGCGTTGTCGCTCTTTGTCCACGCGCGTTGCCGAGGTGGGTAAGGACCACGGCTACCTGCGGCGCCTGTACTCCTACTGGCGCTTTGCCGAAACCGAAAAGGGCGTCTATGTGGAGGCGGAGACCATCACGCTGAGCGACGAATTCGGGGCCATGACGCGCGCACTCGGGTCCGCCTTGATGGGGATCAACCCGGAGAAATCCCTCCGGCACTCGCTCGCGTCCATGCGCGAGAGCGTATTAAAGCCGGGACTCGAAATCCCCAAACTGCCGGCGGGGTTGCCGCCGTGCGGGGCGCCCGTTGCTCCGGCCGCATGCGCGGCTACGCCTGGCAAGAAGTGATGGACTTCGATTTCATCGTGATCGGCTCCGGATTCGGCGGCAGTGTCTCCGCCCACCGGCTCACCGAGAAGGGCTACCGGGTCGGCGTGATGGAAATGGGCTGCCGGTGGACGCCGGAGAACCTGCCCACCACGAATTGGAAATTTTGGCGCTGGATCTGGCGGCCGGGCCTGGGGTTGCGCGGGTTCTTCAACATCGAGCCCTTCCGCCACGTTCTGATTATGCATGGCTGTGCCGTGGGTGGCGGGTCCATCACCTACGCCAACACGCTGTTGGTGCCGCCCGAGGCGATCTGGCAAAACGGATCGTGGGCGGGTCTGGCGGACTGGAAAGCGGAGATGCCGCGGCACTACGAAACCGCGGTGCGCATGTTGGGCGTGGCGGAAAACCGGATTATGGGTCCGGCGGACCACATCCTCCAGCGGGCGGCGCAAGAGCACGGGGTAGGGGCGACCTTCTATCGCACCAGGGTTGCAGTCTTCGAAGGGCCGGAGGGCGAGCCGCCGGGCCTGACTTATCCCGACCCCTACTTCGGCGGCGAGGGACCGGAGCGCGCCAGTTGCATCGGCTGCGGCGGCTGCATGATGGGGTGCCGTTATCGCGCTAAGAACTCGCTGGACCAGAATTACCTTTACCTGGCGGAAAAGGCCGGGGCACGGGTATTCGCCGAGACCAAGGTGGTGGATGTACGGCCGCTGGGCGGCAGTCCCGATGGAAGCCCCGATGGAAGCCCCGATGGAAGCAAAGGCTACGAGGTGTTCACGGTTCCCTCCACGGTCATGCCTGGGGGCCGGCGCCGCTTCACCTGCGGCGGCGTGGTATTCGCGGCCTCGGCGCTGGGCACGCTGGACCTGCTCTTCCGGCTGAAAGAAAAGGGCTCGCTGCCGGGGATCAGCGGGCAACTGGGCAACCGGGTGCGCACCAATTGCGAGTCGCTGATCGGCGTGCGCGTGCCCGGTAGCCGCGAGGACTTGTCGCAGGGGATTGCGATCGGTTCGGGCTTCTACCTGGATCAATACACGCACATCGAGGCCACGCGCTACCCGGCGGGGTCGGACGCCATGGGGCTGCTGGCGACCGTGCTGACGGGCGGGGAACCCGGCCGGAAACGCATCCTGCTCTGGCTCAAGGTTCTGGCGGGCTCGTTATTGCGGCATCCCATCCGGACCCTGCGCAGCCTGCACCCGTTTGGCTGGGCGCGCGAGTCCCTCATCCTGCTCTGCATGCAGACCCTGGACGGTCATATCGAGATGCGGTTGGGACGCCCGTGGTTCTGGCCGTTCCGGCGAGTGCTGCGCAGCCAGGGGCGGCGCATCCCTACCTTCATTCCGCAGGCCAACGAATTCGCGCGCAAGGTAGCGCAAGCGGTCGGCGGAACACCCATGAGCATGGTGACGGAGATCCTCTTCGACGTGCCGGGCACGGCGCACATACTAGGGGGGTGCCCGATGGCCGTCGCGCCGGAGGTCGGCGTGGTGGATTCGCGGAATCGTCTGTTCGGCTATCGGAACCTGTACGTCTGCGACGGCTCGGTAATCGCGGCCAACTTGGGGGTTAACCCCAGCCTGACCATCTGCGCGCTCACGGAGCGGGCGATGAGCTACATCCGGCCCGCCGCGGAAACGGAGTGGAACGACGCTCCGTGACGGCGGCTCACTTCACGATATTCTTGCCGAAATTGAAGGCCGGGCCGCAGGAGAAGCGCACCGTGAAGCGGGCATCCTTCAACAGGTCGTTGAACAGGTGATCGTGCACCAGGTCGGCCTGCGTTCTCCAGGCGAAGTGATGGCCGAAGTTAATATCGAAGCCGCCGCCGAAACCGAAGAAGAGGACATGGTCGGTCTTGCTCGGCCCGGTGATCAGGCCGGTTACGAGGGCTGCGACGACTGGATCCTGCGGTTTTGGAGTCGCGGTTTCATGGATGATCCCCGCATAGACCGGACGCACAAAAATCGTCGCTCTGGTGAAGTGCCGGTAGACCAGCTCCGGTCCGACGGCGAAGGTGTTCGTCGTGGAATGCGCCGGAACAAACAATCCCGCGTAATTGTAGTTGGCGGGGAGGGGGAGTTTCCCAGCCGCGATCCCCAGTCCTATCCCGGTCTGCAACTGTGTCTGCAACGCGGGAAGCAACTGGTCGGGCGTGATCTTCAGATCGCCAGCGGCGAAAGTGTAGTCGAAACCCAGAGAGAGCCAGGTCTTCGGCCGGACGCCGATCTGGGCCGCAAAGCCATGCTCGAAGAGGTTGACCTTTGGGCTGTCGAGAAAGCCGTAGCCCCCGTACACGTCGAAGCGCGAAACATACGATTGTTGACCGGAGAGCGGGAAGGACAGAAGGAAAAGAATACCAAGGGTGACGATCACCCGGCGTTGGTCGAGCATAGAATCCTCCTCAGGCTGCGGTGCTTCCACGAATCTCGCTGTTGGACCGGGGGAGGCGTCCCGGATTTGATTCGTGGTCTCGACGGACACCGCGCAAAACGTCGTATCACAGACAGATTACAACAGGTTGTGGATATTTGCACCTAATTTGAGGATATTTGCATCTTAATTTAAGATTGCTAGTGTGCAGGCTGTCTTTTACAATGCTCTTGAGGGCACGCCGCAATGATCCCTACAGCCATGCTCAACTCGCTTTACACGGCGGGCAGCCTGAAGAACACCGATGGCGGCGTCGAGTTCGCCATCAAGAACCGGCTGGCGGACGCGGAAGTCATCGGCATTTCAGGCATCGCGATCGACGGGCAGCCGGTGGCCATGGATCATGTGCGCCTCGACCTGGAAGACGGCCGGGGGCTGGCCCCATTCGAGATCAGCGCGGCCCACCCGATTTCCTTTCCATTGCGCTGCACGGTAAAGGTTTACGTGGGCGGCCAGGCCTTGCGCCCAACCAGCCACCAGATCGAGCTTGCGTTCGATACCCGCCCGTTTGGAAAACTGAAACTGCACGCCGAGGATGCCGTTGCCGAAGACGGACAAGGTGCGCACTCGATTCCGCGCGCCGACGACGACGATTACAGCCCTGAGATCATCGGCCGGCGCCGCGCGCTCATCGAAAAGGAAACCGGCGTTCGGTTAAAGCACGTGGTTCACCATTCGCTCGATCCGCATGCGGCCAAGGGCAACTGCGAGAATTTCGTCGGGGTGGCGCAAGTTCCCATCGGCCTCGCCGGCCCGCTGCACGTGTGCGGTGAGCACGCGCAAGGCGACTTCCTGATTCCGCTGGCGACCTCCGAAGGCACGCTGGTGGCATCCTACAACCGCGGCATGAAAGTGCTGAACCTTTGTGGCGGCGTGAAGGTAACCGTGGTGGGCGACGCCATGCAGCGGGCGCCGGCCTTCATCTTCCAGGATGCCCGCGCCGGCCGCGATTTTGCGCTCTGGGTGCAAGCCAATCTGGCGGCCATCCGCCAGCAAGCCGAAGCTACCTCGTCGGTGGCCAAGCTGCAGTATATCGACACATTCCTCGCCAGCAAGTTCGTTTATCTGCGCTTTAACTTCTCCACCGGGGACGCCGCCGGACAGAACATGGTGGGGCGCGCGACACTGGCGGCTTGCCAGTGGATTCTGGATCACCACCCGGGCGTCGTCAACTTCTACCTGGAATCGAACTTCGCCACGGACAAGAAGGCTTCCGACATCAACCGGCTGCGCACGCGCGGCAAGCGGGTCACCGCGGAAGCGGTCATCCGCCGCGAAGTCCTGATCCGCCATCTGCGGGTGCAGCCGGAGAAGCTCACGTACCACTACGGCGTGGCCAATGTGGGGGCTCTCCTGTCGGGGGCCAACAACAACGGCGGCCAATCGGCCAACGGGATCGCGGCCATGTTCATCGCCACCGGGCAGGACGCGGCCAATGTGGCCGAATCCTCGGCGGCAGTTCTGTACACAGAGCTGACCAGCCAGGGCGACCTGTATGTTTCGCTGACGATTCCCTCCCTGATCGTGGCCACCTACGGCGGCGGGACGGGCCTCGCCACGCAGCGCGAGTGCCTGGAGATTCTGCAATGCTACGGCCGCGACAAGGTCAAGCGGCTGGCGGAGATTGTCGGCGGGGTGGCGTTGGCCGGCGAGATTTCGCTCGGGGCGGCGATTTCGGCTTCCGACTGGGTCTCCAGCCACGAGAAGCACGGGCGGAACCGGTAGAGTGGGGCGGACGCCCTCGTCCGCAGCCGGCCCCCTGGCCGGCTTTTCGCTGGTGGCAAGCACTTGATTCTTCGAGAGGAGAGCGAGTCCAGGGGGACCCGCGCGGACCGGGGGGTCCGCCCTACCCTTACCCAAGTCTCCGGACTGGATAGAGCAACGCGTTCCACTCGATGGCGGCGAAATCCTTCCATTCTAGAGGGGCGTGAAATACGCCCAGGCTGGCGGCGCAGCGCGTCAGGAACTCGCGGGCGATCACCTCG
>Ga0209014_10001870_pt1 | contig 12416 bp, 12 predicted proteins | sample BarGraNGADG00212_FD_184491 | JGI IMG/M metagenome (GOLD analysis project Ga0209014, IMG submission 184491) | Arctic peat soil microbial communities from Barrow, Alaska - Barrow Graham LP Ref core NGADG0002-212 (SPAdes) (version 2) | ecosystem: Environmental > Terrestrial > Soil > Wetlands >... | reverse complement strand
GTACCGCATCGTCCTGTCACCCACGTTCGGGCTCAGCGCCCTCACCATCTTCGACGCACTCATCGTCTGGTTGACCTGGCGCGAGTGGCGAGCAACTGAACCGAGTCGGCCGTGACAACGATCCCTAGGAGAAGTCTCTACGTTGCCGATGTGGTCTCAACCTGGCGGACACACCAGGCATAGAGCGCGTCGTAGACGAACATGCCCCGGTCCAGCAGCACCTGATCGTCGGGTTCGACGTCCAGCCCGCCGACGCCGATGGCCAGAAGACCCGGCCCGAGGGGGTCGGTGTCCGAGTCCGCGGCGACATCGGCCGCGTGCACGATCTTCGCCAGACGGGCCAAGGCGGGATCGGCGCCCAGGTCGTGGGCGCTGATCAGGGTCTCAAAGGTGCACCACTCGCTGGTACCGTCCGGGGACGGTTGGTGGGTGTACCGCGCGCCGGGGGCGTCGAAGGAATACCCCCACTGCTCCGCAGCGGCCATCAGGACCTGGTCTGCGGGGACGTAGATGATCTTGGCGTCGGTGTCGATGAACCGGCGGATCAGCCAAGGGCAGGCGATGCGGCCGTCTTGGGGCGGGCGCGCGTGACCCACTTCATGGTGTCTCCTTGTCATTGGGATGGGGGCGTGGGCGATCAGACGCCACGGTCGGCGGGATGGGCTTCGCTGGTTCTACAACAGCGTCAGGTCGCGATAGCGGAAGGTGGCGGGCCCAGCGCCACAGCGCGACGTCGTACGCGCCCTTGACCACCCCCGCGATCAGCAGCGGCGCGCCGAGAGCGACCTGCTGGACCACGCAGGCGACAAGGGGTCCGAGAGGGCGGACCGTGTATCGCGCGGCGTTGGTCACGGCTGCGGCTGCGGTCCGCTCGCCCGGGGTCACCACGCTCATCACGAGCGCCTGGCGGGTCGGAACGTCCATCTGCGACAGGGTCGTTCGGGCCACCAGCAGCGCGGCCGCGACCGGGAACGATGGGGCGAACGCGATCGAGGCGAGCAGGATGTTGCTGGGCAGGTGGGTGCCGACCATAGTGGCCACCAACCCAAACCGGCGGGCCAGACGCGGGGCGAGCATCACCGAGCCGGCCTGGACCAGCGAGACCGTGAAGAAAAGCCACCCCAGGGACGCGACCGTCACGCCATAGCGTTGGGCGAAGTAGTACGACAGGAACCCTGTTGTCACGAGCCCGCCGCCGGCCGCGTCCATGGCGAACAGCGCGGCCAATCGGCGCACCACTGAACGTGATTCGCCCAGCCTGCCTGTTGGGGTAGGGGCCGTGCTGGCCTCTGAGCGGTCGAGGTCGGGATCAGCCGGCGGTGCCTCGACCGCCGGTGACAGCTGCGACGCGAACAGTGCGCCGGTCAGGCCGAAGGGGACAAGAGCCAGGAACAGCCAGACGTTGACTGCGCCACCGGTGCCGACTCGACCCAGACCTGGCGCCGCCGCGGCGAGGGCGCCCAACGCTCCTGCGGCCGCACCGACCGCGTTGTACCTGCCGTAGGCCCGGGCGGTGCGAGCGTCCTCGCCAGCGAGCATGACCTGTTCCAGCGTGGTGGCTGGTCCGTTGTCGACGACGTCGGTGGACAGGGTGCCGGTCAGGGCCACGATCAGCAGCAGCCAGAGCGGGGCTCCGGCGGCGACGACCGCACCGGCAACGGCGACGCCCAGGAAGAACACCGCGTAGCAGCGGCGTCGCCCGACCCGGTCGGCCAGCCGGCCAGCCGGCCGACCACCAGGCTGGCCAGGGCGGTGCCAGCGATCATCGCGGTCAGCACCACGCCGGCTTGCAGGGGGCCGTACCCTCGAGCAGCGAGCAGCGCGCCCCAGATGACGGCCGTGAACCCGTACCCGGCCGCGCGCACCCCTGACCGGCGATCAACAGCGTCGCGTTTCGACCCAGACCCCAGCGCATCACACTGGTGGCCGGTTCGCCCGACCTGGCTGGACCGTGGCCTGGATCGCAAGCTCCGCCATACGTGACCCTTCGGTCATGTCCATCCGCCCATCTCACCATGATCCTGATGCATTCGCTTCCGATGCAGACAGCGGTTCCAGCAGAGCCACGACGGCATCAGCGGTGTCTGCCTTGAGGTCCCTGTATAACGTGTAGCGCGCAGCCACCTCGACGGGCAATGCCGGAGACGGCGGTCATGGACATGCCTTTCGATGAAGGCCCGCCGAAACCGATTTGCCCCCAACGAAGAAGGCCGCCTCGACGAGGCAGCCTAGGGTTGCGTGCGCAACAGGATGGACCGCCGGTCAGGCGGGCCACGACTGGATGCGCACGGTGTTGGTCACGGAGGAAACACAGAGCACCCCCACACGTCGGCGTCCGGCGTCCGATCCCTTCGTGAAGACGGAGACCCACCTCGCGTCTCCTGAACGCACTGTCATGGAAGACATACGTTCCAGCGGACAGCGTGCGTTGCGCGTCCCAACTCCGTCCGCTAACGGGTCTGCGTACCGTCGACCCCCGGTGCCGTCGTTCCCTCAGGCGAGCGATCACTGAGGGTTTCGAGCCACACCGCAAGGTCTCTTGGCCGGGTGAACAGCAAGACCGCCGGCCCCTCGGCGGCCGCCGCCCAGGTACGCATGCGTCCACGCTTTCGGCCGAAGGACCGGAAGTGCCAGCCGATGAGTGAGTCCCGACCCACCATGCCGCGAAACGACTCAGTGTTCCCGTTGCAGATCGGTTTCTTGTCGATCGCGCGCATCACCGAGCTCCGGAAGACACGCTGGAGCGAGAACCACCGTGGGTAGTCGAGCCCGACCACCAGATCCACGCGCGGAAGGACGACGTCGAGCCACGCACCGTACGCGGTGTCGAGGACCCAACGGTCCTGAGCGGCGACTGTTGCAAAGCACCGGCGCTGCTCGTCCTCGGCGACGGGAAACCAACCCGGCGCCCAGGTGAGCTCGTCGGCGAGCGTGAGGGGCAAACGAGTCCGTGCGGCGATACGCTGCGCGGCCGTGCTCTTTGCCCGAGCCGGTGACGCCGTAGACCAGAATCCGGCGGCCCGGGTTGGAGTTGGTCGCTCGTGGCACTCGGTCACAATAGGCCACTGACTGCAGCGGCATGTGGACGGCTCGGGGAACGTGACACCATCGTGGAAGCCCCCTCCAAGTTCCCGAGGGAACCACCGTGGACATCCGCGTCGACTCCTACGAATGTGGACCCTCGAGAGCCACCAGCGCTTCTTGCTGCCCTACTGAGTTGTGCTTGGTCGTCAGTCGATCCGGTCGGCCGCGACGACGCCCCGCCTCACGGCGTCGATGGCACGCCGCGCCGTCACGGACAGGGTCGGCTCGGCAGCCGCATCACCGATCTGACCGAGCAGGTCGATCACTTGCTTGCAGTGGCGGACGAAGTCGCCCGCGGCGATCTCGCTGTCGCGAAGGACCACCTCCAGGCGCTGGCCACTGGCCCATCGGTGCAGCATCCAGGCCATACCCGCGTCCGGTGCGCCGGTCGTCGGCAGCGCATGCGCGCGCTCGCGGTCCTCGAGCCGGCTCCACCGTCGGACCATGACGTCGTACGCCTCACCGACGTCGTCGTTGGGCATCCGGGGCGAGACCTCAGCATCGCTGCCCCGCGGCTCGTACAGCAATGTCGAGACGATCGCCGCCAGACTCGGGGCGTCGAGACGTTTCCAGACTCCGTGGCGCAGGCACTCGGCCGCCAGCAGGTCCTTCTCGGTGTAGAGCCGCTTGAGAGTGTCACCTTGCGAGGTCACCGCGGCGCCTCCCTCGGTGAGATACCCCAGCTCGACCAGGAGCTCGCAGATGCGGTCGAAGGTTCGGGCCACGGTGTTGGTTCGGCCCTCGACGGTGCGCGCGACCGCGTCGGTCTCGCGGCGCAGCCGCCACCAGCGTTCGGCCCAGCGCGCGTGGTCCTCGCGCTCAGGACACGCGTGGCAGGGGTGCGCACGCATCTGACGACGCAGCTGGGCGACCCGCTCCACCTCCTGCGAGACCCCCGACTCCTTCCGCCGTGCTGGTGGCGGATCGTGGGGCACCTTGACCCGCACCGTTGCCGCAAGATCCTTGCGAGACTTGGCGTTACGTGCGTTGAAGTGCTTGGGGACGCTGAGGTTGATGACGGGTTCGACCGGGGTGGGAATGTCCATCAGTGTGAGTCGACGTACCTGAGCATCGGACGTGAGGACGGTCGGAGACGCACTCTCTTTCTTGCCACCCTTGTTGCCCTGGATGACGATCGCATAGCCAGATCGGCGGCCAACCGGGATCTTGATGACGTCCCCGGGCCGGAGCTTCTCCAGACTGACCGCCGCTTCTGCCCGTCGACTCGCCGACCGCGCCTTGGCGGCGTCCTTCTCGACGTCGCGAATCTCGTTGCGCAGCGCGGCATAGGAGGTGAAGTCCCCCAGATGACAGGTCATCGACTCGGCATAACCTGCGAGGGCTTCTTCGTTGCGCTTGACGGTCACCGCCATTCCGACGACTGCGCGGTCCGCCTGGAACTGCGCAAACGACGTCTCAAGGATGTCCCGGGAGGGTTCTCGTCCCACCTGTCCGACAAGGTTGACCGCCATGTTGTAGGTGGGGTGGAAGCTGGACCGGAGCGGATAGGTGCGCGTCGATGCCAGGCCACCCACCGCCAGGGGGTCGAGGCCCCGGTTGTACAGCACGACAGCGTGGCCCTCGATGTCGATGCCACGACGTCCGGCGCGCCCGGTCAGCTGGGTGTACTCGGCCGGGGTGATGTCCGCATGAGTCTCGCCGTTGAACTTCACCAGCCGCTCCAGGACCACGGAACGAGCCGGCATGTTGATGCCCAGGGCCAGGGTCTCGGTCGCGAACACGGCACGGATGCGGCCGGCGGTGAAGAGCTCCTCGACGATCTCCCGGAAGGTCGGCAGCATCCCGGCGTGGTGGGCAGCGAACCCGCGAGTGAGACCCTCGACGAACTCCCAGTAGCCGAGCACCCCGAGGTCCTCGTCCGCCAGGCCCTGGATGCGCTCCTCGACCGTTCGTCGTATCCGGTCGCCCTCAGCCTGGGGTATCAGCCGCATACCGTTGGACAGCAGCTGACTCACCGCTGATGTGCAGCCGATGCGGCTGAAGATGAACGTGATTGCCGGCAGTAGGCCGTCGCGGTCGAGGCGCGAGATGACTTCTGAACGGCTCGGGCCTCCGCCGAACCGACCACCCTGGGGGCCGTGGTCACGCCCCCCTGCTGGGCCGCCACTTCGACCGCGCCCCGCCGCGGTGACGCCCCGAGCGCGTCCGAAACCGTCATGCCCGCCGGACCGGTCGCCACCGCGGATCCGCTCGAGCAGTTCCGGACTGACCCGGTTCCGGTCCGAGAACGCGGCGACACCGGATATCTCCGTGGCATTCGTAACTGCTGCGCCCACAGCGGTCCCGTCAGCGAAGAGGTCATACATGTCCTGTCCAACCATCATGTGTTGCGACAACGGCACCGGTCGGTGTTCTTCGACGATCACCTCGGTATTGCCGCGAACCTCGCCCAGCCACGCGCCGAACTCCTCGGCATTGCTCACCGTCGCCGACAGCGATACCACCTGGACGTCCTCGGGCAGGTGGATGATGACCTCCTCCCACACCGCCCCGCGCAGCCGATCGGCGAGGTAGTGGACCTCGTCCATGACCACGAAGCCGAGCCCGCGCAAGGTGGCCGACCCGGCATACATCATGTTGCGCAGCACCTCGGTGGTCATCACGACAACCGGTGCTTCACCGTTGATCGAGGAGTCACCGGTAAGCAGACCGACCTTGTCGACACCGTGTCGGCGGACGAGGTCGGCATACTTCTGGTTCGACAGCGCCTTGATGGGTGTGGTGTAGAACGCCTTGCGCCCGGTGGCCAGCGCCATGAACACCGCGAACTCCCCCACAATGGTCTTGCCTGCGCCGGTGGGCGCGGCCAACAGCACGCCCTGACCAACGGCAACGGCCTGGCATGCCCTCAGTTGGAAGTCATCGAGCGGGAAGTCGTAGCTCTTGGCAAACGCGTCGATGTGGGGCTGGGCGGCACGCGCAGAGGTGGCCATGGCGCTCAGGCTACGTCAGGTGTTGCGGACCAGGACGTTCAGCGCGCCGGGCACGATCTGGGCGCTCATGGGAAGCGGCGCGAAACGTTCGCCGTCGGCATAGCTCACGATGCCGGAGGCCTCGAGCCGGACCTCCTTGCCGCGCAGGATCTCCACGGCAGGGTGCCCGACGTGCTTGCCGCTGAACACCTTGGGGAAGACCTTGAGGAACTCGATCGTCGAGATCTGGTGCACCACCATGATGTCGAACATCCCGTCGTCGAAGCTGGCATCCGGGCACACCAACATGCCGCCGCCGTATGACGGGCCGTTGCCCACGGCGACCAGCATCGCCTGGGTGCTGTGGCGGACGCCGTCGACCTCGATGACATAGGGAATCGGCTTGAAAACAGGTAGTTCTCGGGCAATGGCCAAGTTGTAGCGCATCCGGCCCTTTGGCCACCCCCAGGTGTTGGCTCGCTCGTTGACCACCGAGTCGAACCCAGCGCCGAGGACTCCGACGAACCAGTGCGGGACGCCGTGGGCGTCAATGTGTCGACCGGCGTCGATGGTGCGAACCGTGCCTCCGGCGATGGTCTTGGCTGCGGCCTTCGCGTCGCGAAGGGGCAGATGCAGGGCGCGTGCGATGTCGTTTCCGGTCCCCGCTGCGACGATGGCCAGGACGGTTCCCGTGCCGGCGCAGAGGTTGACCCCAAGGTTGACCGTGCCGTCCCCGCCGGTGACTGCCAACACGTCCAGCCCTGAGTCGATAGCGGCGAGGGCGCGCTCGCGCGCAGAGGGCCCTGACCGATCGGAGAGATCGATCACCTCATGGCCGTCGGCGGCCAGACGGGCCGCCACCTCGGTGCCGATCGCGGCACCTCGGCCCTTGTCTGCGGTGGGGTTGATGATCAACCCGATGCGTTTGGTCACGGGCGAACGGTACAACGGACTGGCCTCGTCACAGCGGGCTGGCTTCGTCGTCTGGGACCTTGGCCCACTCGGGTTCTCGCCGTGCGCGTCGCTTGTCCAACAGCATCGAGACACCCACCGCGGCATAGAAGAGACCGACCATCGGGAAGGCCAGGACGAGCATGGTCCATGCGTCGGGGGTTGGCGTCATGACTGCCGCGAAGACGAAGATGAGCAAAACCGCAATCCGCCAGCCTTTGAGCATGACGCGCGCCGGCAAGATATGGGCGACGTTGAGGCCGACGAGAAAGACGGGCAGCAGGAAGGCCAGACCGAAGGCCAGGATGAACCGAGTCACGAACGTCAGGTAGAGCGCTGCGTCGGGAAGGTTGGCGGCTCCTTGCGGAGTGAAGCCGATCAGAATCTCGACCGCTCGCGGCACCACCCTCGTTGCCAGGAAGCACCCAGTGAGAAAAAGAGGCGCCGCAGCGCCGACGAACGCCATGGCGGTGCGCTTCTCACGCTTGGTCAGCCCAGGGACGATGAAACCCCACACCTGGAAGAGCCAGACCGGGCTGGCCACGATGACGCCGACGAACATCGCCACCTGCAGCTGAACGGTGAACGGCTGGGTGATGCCCCCGAAGTTGATGTTGACCAGGCCACCCCGCTCCGCTTCGAGCTTGCGGAGCGGAGCCATGAGCTGCGTGAACAGCGAGTCGTACTCGAACCATCCGAGCACGCTCCCGACCACGATGGCCGAAGCAGCGATGACGATCCTCCGACGGAGTTCGCGCAGGTGGTCACCCAAAGACATACGGCCATCAGGGCTGCGCTTACGGCGCAGTATTGCCATGTGTGAGTCGATCCTCAGATGACCGGAGGCTGGTCGCTAGTGGTGTGCGGCTCAGGCCGGCGGCTGGTTGTGGGTCTCGCGCTCGGTTGGGCCCGAAGCCGGGTTCCAGGTCGGGTCCGGCGCCGAATCATTCTTGGGGTGGATCGTCTCGCCCTTCACCGTGTCGCTGCTCGCAGCGCTGGGTGTCGTCTTGCCGTCGTTCTTCATCTCTTCGACCTCGGACTTGAAGATCCGCATCGACCGACCAAGGCTGCGTGCGACGTCTGGCAGCTTCTTCCATCCGAAGAGAATCAACACCACCAGGATGAGAATGAGGATATGAACAGGCCTTAGCGCGCCCATGGGAGAGACCTTTCGTGATCGTGAAACGCGGTGCTCAACAAACGCGATGCTGGTGGTCAGCAACTCTGAAGAAGTCGGCAGGTGTTCAGCAGCAATCAGTCTACGTGCTTGGCCCACGCTGGGCGGGACGCAGCCCGACGCTGTTGTCGCGCATGGCGACCGGCAGCTCTGGCGCGATCGCGTTGCCTGCGTGCCGTCGCCGGATCGGCAAAGACCGCGAGCTGTTCCGGTGATCTGATCCGCCCACCGAGCAGTTCCGTCTGACCCTGCACAGCGTCAAGGCGACGCTCGGCGGCGGCCAGCTCGGAACCCAGCTCCTTCGTCTGGCCCCACAGCGCCCAGACCCGCGTGCCGAGGTAGACGCCTGCGACCAAGAGCAGGCACACCCAGATCATTACCCACCACCACATGAGGCTGGACCCTACCCGCTCGGAACGGTCGAGCCGGCCGCGGCGGCATAGGCCTTGAGGGCCTCGCGCGCACCCTGCTGAACCTCGAGCGCAAGATCTGCCGGCTCGAGGACTCTGGCCTGTGAACCCAGCCGCCACATCAGTCGGCGCAACCAGGCGGTGTCCGCGGTGCGCAACGTCACCACCGCTCCCCCGTCCTTGGCCGGTTCGATGCTCTCGGTCGGGTAGTAGTCGCTGACCCAGGCCGCCCCGGACCCCAAGGTCAGCCTGACCAGCTGGTCGTCGGCGCGTGACGTGAAGACGCCGGTGTCAAGGTCACGAGGTTGAGCCTCGGCAGGCGGCGTGCCGTCCTGATCCAGGACCGTGAGCGACTCGATCCGGTCGAAACGGAACAGGCGGACGTCCTCGGCCCGGTGACACCAGCCCTCGAGGTACCACTGGGCGTCGAAGTTGATCACGCGCATGGGGTCGACGTCGCGCTCCGTGGACTCATCGCGCCCAGGGACCAGGTATCGCAGATGAACACGGCGAAGGGCCGTCAGTGCCTCCTGAGCAAGGGCCATCGTCTCCTTGCTGGTCCCCTCGTCGATCACCACCTGGATGCGTGAGGCACCGGTGGCCGCCGAGCCGGTCGCTGCCTCAAGCTTGGCCAGGGCACGGACCACGGCGTCACGCTCACCAATCCCGGGGACCGCGGCGAGGGCGCGCAGACCGACGATCAGGGCAAGGGCCTCGTCCACACCGAGACGCAAGGGTCTCTTGATCGTGTCGGCATTGCCGAGGAACACCTTGCCGCTCTCCCACTCCGCCTCGATCAGATCACCGTGGTAGCCGCCCGGTGTGCCGCACAGGAACAACAAGGCCAGATCAGCCTCGACCTGGGCAGGGGTCACACCGAACTCGCGCGCCACCTCCTCGATCTCGACGCCCTGGCGCTTGAGCAGCCACGGCACCATCGTCAGCAGTCGCGAAAGCCGGGTGGTGGCCGACTCGGATACGTGCCTCTTGGCGTTCATCTGCTGACCTCGTCGCTTCTCGGCACGAGGTCGAGGGCTCCGGTCAGTCTGCGGATCACGGACTCTCTGAGCTCGGTGGGGTTCTCGACCACGACGTCGGGGCCGAAGCTGCTGATCTCATCAGCAAAGGCCTCGGTGTCAGTGAAGTCGATGCGGACCTGTGACCACATGTCATCGAGGTCGCCGACGTCGACTGCACGTCGGCGCAGGCTGTGCCCCGCGCCCACTCGCACCCGCAGGACTGCCGGCTGGGGGTCGCGCTCGCCGGCCATGGTGCTGATCATGGCCTTGGGCTGATGCCCGGCCGGAACGTCGTATGCCGCCGGCTTGCCCGCCGTGGCGACATCGCCCTCGATCCTGCCCAGCCGAAATACCCGCGCGGCTCCCCTGTCGGTGTCGAAACCGGTGAGGTACCAGCGACCGTGCCAGGAGGCGATTCCCCACGGTTGGACATGGCGGGTGGTTCCCTCCCCCGAGCCCGCGGCCCGGTAGGTGAAGGTCACCGGAATACGTTCAAGCACAGCCTTTTTCACCTTTTCGAAGGCCGGTTCAGCTGTCCGCACCCGAGGCTCGATACCGATCAGGGATGAGTCGTCGCGCTCGACACCAGCAGCCTTGAGCTTGCGCAGGGCCTGAGCGGCCGGTCCTGCAAGGCTGGCCTGCGCCCAGGCACGGCTGGCCAGGCCCAGAACGGCCAGCTCGTCCGAGGCGAAGGAGATCTCCGGCAGGGCGTACTCCCGGCGGTCGATGCGATAGCCCGGCTCGTCGTCGAAGAACACGTCCAGCGGTTCGGTCACAAGCGGGATTCCGAGGTCGCGCAGCTCGTCCTTGTCCCGTTCGAACATCCGGTCAAAGGCTTCTTCAGAGGCGGTCGCGCCGTACTGGGGCACGACGTCGCGAATCTTGGCTTTGGACATGGGCATTCGCGTGTAGAGCAGACAGATCACCAGGTTGAGCAGACGCTCGGTCTTGACGGCTGCGTTGGGCTGGGTGCTCATGAGGCACGACGCTACCGGACCATGGAGCCCCACGTGAGGTGTCACCGGCACTACTGTTCGTGGCGTGATCCAGTGGCGTGAGGCAACCGTCGAACGGGTTCGGGCCCGGTGGCCCGGCGCGATCGAGTATGACGTGACGTTGAGCGGCCCCGAGAGCGACACCATTACGGCCCTGGCCTATACCGACCTGGTCGGTGAGCCCGTGCCCGGCGACCGGGTCCTGCTCAACGTCGGGGCTCTGGATCGCGGACTGGGCACAGGTGGGATGGCACTCATCGTGGCCATCCCAGACCGCCTGCCGGCCGACCCCCGGCCGACCCCCGGCCACGTTGTGAAGGCCCGCTATACGCCGATGCAGACGATGGTTCTCGGCGTCGACGAGCAGGAGAGCCCGCACCACGAGGTGCTGCGCAATGCCACCGGGGTCAACGCCATGCCCGTCATCATGGCCGACCTGCACTCTGCGGTGCCGGCAATCCTGGCGGGCCTGCGCGATGCCGCGCCTGAGGTTCGGGCCGTCTATGTCATGACGGACGGAGGCGCCCTGCCGATCGCGTTCTCCCGCACGGTGGCCGGCCTGCGCGACGCCGGTTGGATCGCCGGCACGGTCACTGTGGGTCAGTCCTTCGGTGGCGACCTGGAGGCCGTCAACGTCCACACCGGACTTTTGGCCGCTGCTCACGTCCTGCACGCCAACGTGGCGATCGTCGCCCAGGGGCCCGGCAATCTGGGCACCGGCTCCCCGTGGGGGTATTCCGGCGTGGCGACAGGGGAGGCGGTCAACGCGACCGCGGTGCTCGGAGGTCGGGCCATCGGTTCACTGCGCATCTCCGAAGCCGACGAACGCGAACGCCACCGCGGCATCTCACATCACAGCCTGACGGCATATGGCCGCGTGGCCATGGCCCCGGCCGACCTACCGGTCCCGTTGTTGGGAGGTGCGTTCGGCAGGCTTGTCCTTCAGCAGGCGCGCGACCTTGTGCGCGAGAGTGCAGGGCGACTTCACCTGCACGAGGTGGACACCACCGGTCTGTTTGACGCGCTGGCCTCGAGCCCTGTGCGACTGTCAACGATGGGACGTGGCCTTGACGAGGATGAGGCGGCGTTCCTGGCTGCCGCAACCGCCGGTCGTTTCGCGGCGACGCTGCTCCTTCATCGCGGCTGAACAGCTCAGCGGGCGTCGACCAGGTCCACCACGAAGATAAGGGTCTCGCCCGGTTTGATGGCGCTACCAGCGCCGCGGTCGCCATAGGCGAGGTGCGCGGGAATGGTCAGCTTGCGACGGCCGCCAACCTTCATGCCGACGATGCCGTCGTCCCAGCCCTTGATGACCTGGCCGACGCCCAGACGGAAGTCCAGCGGCGCGCCGCGGTTCCAGGAGGCGTCGAACTCCTCACCGGTCGAATGCGCGACACCGACATAGTGCGCGCTGATGGTGTCGCCGGCCTTGGCCTCGACGCCATCACCCTCCTTGAGGTCCTCCATGACCAGATCGGTGGGTGCGACATCGCCGGGGAAGTCGATCTCGGGCTTGGTGGTGCTGAGGTCAAAACCCATGATGTGCGTTCCTTTCGTTCGGGGGTCGAAGAACGACTCGACGTGCAGACTCAGGTCGCGGCAAGGATGTCGACGACGAACACGATCGTGTCGGTTCCCTTGATGCCGGCTTGGGGGTTTCCCGCCTTGCCATAGCCCTCGGCTGGCGGCAGCACGAGCAGTACGCGACTCCCGACGGTCTGGCCCACGATGCCCTTGTCGAAGCCCGGCACGAGCTGGCCCTTGCCCACGGGCTGGTTGAGCAGATTGCCCGAGGCGTATGAGGAGTCGAACACCTTGCCGGTGCCGTAGACCAGGCCGGTGTAGGC
>Ga0209014_10001865_pt1 | contig 12423 bp, 12 predicted proteins | sample BarGraNGADG00212_FD_184491 | JGI IMG/M metagenome (GOLD analysis project Ga0209014, IMG submission 184491) | Arctic peat soil microbial communities from Barrow, Alaska - Barrow Graham LP Ref core NGADG0002-212 (SPAdes) (version 2) | ecosystem: Environmental > Terrestrial > Soil > Wetlands >... | reverse complement strand
ACCGCGCCCATCACGACGAACGTGGCCAGGAGGAACATCGGGAGGATGACGGCGATCCGGCTGACGGCGCCCCCGTGGGGGCGGCGGGCTCGATTGCCGCTGCGCCGGCGCCGTTCGCGCCGGGCTAGGCTGGTCTGCATGGCGGCTCGCAAGATAGCATAGGTGGACAAATGGTCATCGCCCCCGGCCCCGCTGGGCCTCGGACGAGCGCGATTCAAGGCATGTGACGTTCTAGGAAGGAGCGGGTTCTGGCGATGGCGACACCCGGCGACAGCGAAATGCGGCCATCCGCGACTCCGGGCGGCCTGGCCAGGCTGCTGGACGAGCTCCGCTGGCGCGGGATGCTGCACCAGTACAGCAGCGGCCTGGACGAGCGACTCGCGACCGGGGAGACCATCAAGGGCTACAACGGCTTCGATCCCACGGGGACGTCGTTGCACATCGGCCATCTCGTGCCGATCTTCGGCCTGATCCACCTCCAGCGCGCCGGCGGCATCCCGGTGATCGTCGTCGGCGGCGGCACCGCCATGATCGGCGACCCATCCGGACGCTCGGCCGAACGGCTGCTGCTCAGCCGCTCGGTGGTCGAGGAGAACATCGTCGGGATCCAGAGCCAGCTCACCCGGTTCATCGATTTCGACGGGCCCCACGGCGCCGAGCTGGTCGACAACTACGAGTGGCTCAGCTCGTACTCGCTGCTGCGATTCCTGAGGGACATCGGGAAGCACCTGACGGTGCCGTACATGCTGGCCAAGGATTCCGTCAAGATCCGCCTCGATGCGGGGCTGAGCTTCACCGAGTTCAGCTACATGATTCTGCAGGCGGCCGACTTCCTGCATCTCTACCGCACCGGCGGCGTCGAGCTACAGATGGGCGGCGCCGACCAGTGGGGCAACATCACTGCCGGGCTGGAACTCATCCGCAAGGAATTTGGCGCCGGAGACGGCCAGGATCTGGCATACGGCATGAGTTACCCGCTACTCACTAACCCCAGCGGCGCGAAGTTCGGCAAGACCGCGGCCGGTACCGCGGTCTGGCTGGATCCCGCGAGAACGAGTCCATACGCCTTCTACCAGTACTGGCTCGACGCAGACGACCGCGACGTGAGCAAGTACCTGCGGACGTTCACGCTGCTCGATCGCGGGCGAATCGAGGAGTTGGAGGCGGAGCTTGCAGCTCATCCGGAAGCCAGGGCGGCGCAGCGCGCGCTCTCGTTCGACGTAACGGCGCGGGTCCACGGGGAGGATGAAGCGCGGCTTGCGATTCGCGTCAGCGAGGCGGTGTTCTCACGCGAGCCGCTGCGCGACCCGGCGCTGCTCGATCAGCTGTACGCGTCGCTCGACCACTTCGACTTCGGGCCCGAGGAACTCGAGGGCGGAGCCCTTCGTCTGGCGCTGGCCGGCAGGCTGTACGCCTCCAACGGGGAGGCGCGCCGGGCGATCTCCCAGGGCGGGCTTTCGGTCAACGACGTGCGCGTGACGGCGCCCGAGGATGCCGTCCCGGCACCGATCGACGGCCGATACCTGGTCGTGAGGGCTGGCAAGAAGAGCCTCAGGATCGGCCGGCGCCGGATCTGACGACCGGAAATGGACGCCGGGACGAGCGTTCGAGGCCCGGGATTCTCCGATGTATTCAGGCTAACTGGACCCGCGCGCGTATACTCGCTATCCCGACCCGCGATTACGGGTTCGGCCGTGCGGCGAGGGAACGTTTCGACGGCCGCCACCCATCAACGTATTGAGGACCCCCAACGCCGTGCGCAAACGCAAAGTGACCTATCCGGTGGCCAAGACGGCCAACAAGCCAGCCCGAACAGTCGGCCTCGGGAGCGATCCCACATACACCCGCTCCACCGTGGCCACGATCGACCTCAAGGCGCTCGAAGGGCGTGATGGGCTTTCGGTAGGGCAGGCGGTCCGGATCGGCGGAACCGGCCTCTATTCCGGCGAAACCGCCCTGGTCGAATCGTTGCTCAGCGGAGTGATTCCCTCGGCCATGGTCCGGACTGAGGCGGGTCGCTCGCGACGCGTCCGCACGATCGATCTCCAGCCCATGCCCAAGCCCGACTGAGCAGGGCCCCAGTGCCAGCAGCAAGAACGAGCAAACCCGCCTCCACCGCCGACGACATGATCAAGCTGGACGAGCCGGTCGTCGAGATCCCCGCCGAAGCCACCGCCGAACCGACCGCGCCGGCCGAGCCGGTCGTGCCGGCCGAGGAGCCGGCCCCGGCTGACAAGCCGAAGGCCGCACCGGCACCCCGGACGGCCTCCGGCGGACATCCATTCCGGCATCACGAGATCCCCATGGGCGACGGCAAGCTGGTGCTCGATCGGGAAGGATCCATCCGAAGCATCGCGGCTGACGGCAGTGTCACGGCCTCGTGGGAACCGGACGATCCTGAGTGGGACCGCTATGCCATCCGTTTCGGCCTGCGGCCGGGCGGCGCAGGCGGCAGCTCAGTTCCGGGCCACCCGCCACAGCGAGCGAAGCGCCCCCGTACCTAAGACACCGCGGATAGCGCGAAGCTGCGGCGACCGGCCGGCTGCCGCGACCTGCCTACGGCTTGTGGCGCTCGCGCAACCTCGCCAGCACGACCGACGGCGGCAGGTCTCGCTCGCGCAGCAGGACCAGGGTGTGGTACAGGAGATCCGCGACTTCTCCGGTCAGGTCGTCGAGGGTTGCGCCCTTTCGGTCCGCCCCCGCGACCGCGTCGTCCTTGGCGGCCATGAGCACTTCGGTCGCCTCTTCGGCGACTTTCCGCGCTGGTCCGTCCACGCCGGCCGCCAGCAGCCGGGCCGTGTAGGAAGCGGCGGGATCGGCGCCGGCTCGGGAGTCGATCGTGGCCCACAGCGTCTCGAGCCATTCGAAGCCCTGAACCGCCGGAGCGGCCACGCCCGGGGCCGGGGCCGCTACCGCGCCATCGGCCGCATCGAAGCAGCTGCGCGTGCCGCGGTGGCAGGTAGGCCCCACCGGATCGGCGGTGATCAGCAGCGCGTCGCCGTCGCAGTCGATCGCGAGGTCGCGCAGGCGCAGGATGTTGCCGCTCGTTTCGCCCTTGTGCCACAAGCGGTCGCGTGACCGGGAGTGGAAATGGACCTCGCCGGTCGCGAGCGTCGCGGCCAGCGCCTCGGCGTCCACGTAGGCGACCATGAGCACGCGACCGTCGGCCACGTCCTGGACGACCGCCGGCACGAGACCGCTCGGACCCCAGGCCACGTCTTCCGGGCGCAACGAGCGCGAGATCATGAGCCGGCCTCCTCGGTGATTCGGACTGGCAGACCCGCCGCCGCCATCGCCGCCTTGACCGCGGCGATCGAGTGCATTCGGCGGTGGAATATGGAAGCGGCCAGGACCGCGTCGGCCCCGCCGTCGCGGACCGCGGCCACGAAGTCCCCGGGGCCGGCGGCGCCGCCGGAGGCGATCACCGGCACGCGAACACGCGAAGAGATGGCCCGGAGCAGTTCGGTGTCGAAGCCGCTGCGAGTGCCGTCGCGGTCCATCGAGGTGACGAGCAGCTCGCCGGCGCCGAGTTCGACCGTTCGCACGGCCCAGGCCACGGCCTCGAGTTCGGTGGCCTGGCGGCCGCCGTGGGTCACGACTTCCCAGGCGGGCGGCGCCATCTCGGCCGCGTTCCCGGCCGCGGCGGGCAGTCGACGCGCGTCGATGGCGCAGACGACCGCCTGGCTGCCGAACTTGCGGGCGCAGTCGGTGAGCAGATCCGGATCGGCGACGGCGGCCGTGTTGAAGCTCACCTTGTCGGCTCCGGCGCGCAGGACGTCGCGCATCTCGGTCACGGTTCGCACCCCGCCACCCACAGTGAGCGGCACGAAGGCGCGACTTGCCGTCCGCCGTACCACCTCGAGCATCGTCCCGCGGCCTTCGGGCGCGGCGGTGATGTCGAGGAAGACGATCTCGTCGGCGCCTTCGCGGGCGTAACGCTCGGCCAGCTCGGCCGGATCGCCTTCGTCGGTCAGGTCCACGAACTTCGTTCCTTTGACGACGCGGCCGTTGGCGACGTCGAGGCAGGGGATCACGCGGCGGGCGAGCATCAGGCGGCGCCCCCGGCAACGAGACCCAGGAAGTTGACGAGGAGCCGGTGGCCGGCGGCGGCCGACTTCTCGGGGTGGAACTGCAGGCCATACAGCGAGCCCGACGCGACCGCGCTTACGAACGGTCGCCCGTGGGTCGTCCGGGCCACGACGACACTCTTGTCGGCCGGCACCGGCACGAACGAATGGACGAAGTAGAAGTAGGAGCCGTCGGCGATGCCCTCGAACAGAGGGTGCGGCTTGACCGCCTCGACCGAATTCCAGCCGATGTGGGGCAAGGTCGGGGCATCTTCGAGGGCTACGGTCCGGCCGGCGAGCAGACCGAGCGTCGGCGCGTCGCCCGCGTCGCCTTCGTCGCTTGCGTCGAAGAAGAGCTGGTAGCCGAGGCAGATCCCGAGGCACGGTTTGCCAGCCCGAACCCATTCGAGCAACGGCTCCACAAGGCCCCGTTCGCGCAGGTGGACCATCGCCGGCGCTGCGGCACCCACTCCGGGCACGACGAGCGCGTCGACGCCGGACAGGTCGGACGGTCCTGCCGCGACGACCGCATCCGCCCCAGCGCTGACCAGCGCCTGGCTCATGCTGACCATGTTGGCGGCGCCGTAGTCGAGGACTGCCACCCGCAGCCGTGAGCCGCTCATCAGCCGAGAGTTCCCTTGGTCGAAGCGGCTCCGATACGGCGAACATCGACCGTACAGGCGGCGCGCATCGCCCGTCCGAAGGCCTTGAATGCAGCCTCGGCCAGGTGGTGGTCGTTGCGGCCCCAGCCGCGCAGGTTGAGGGTGATGCCGCCGGCGCGCGCGATCGACTCGAAGACGTGGTCGATCAGCTGGAGCGGCATCTTGCCGGCCTTCTTGCCGCGGAACGGCAGGCTCACGACCGCATACGGCCGCCCGCCGACATCCACGATAGCGGTGGCCACGGACTCGTCCATCGGCACGGCGGCGTCGCCGAATCGGGCGATCCCGGAGCGATCGCCGAGTGCCTGCGCGAACGCCGCGCCGAAAACAAGCGCCACGTCTTCCACCGTGTGGTGTTCGTCGACGACCAGATCGCCCGTTGCGGCGATCTCGAGGTCGAAGAGCCCGTGGTGGGCGAACGCGTCGAGCAGGTGGTCGTAGAAGCCGACCCCGGTCGCGATCGCGGTCTCGCCGGTGCCGTCGAGCTTGAGGGTCACGGTGATCTGCGTCTCGCGGGTCGAACGAGTGACGGTGGCCCAGCGATCGCCGGACGCGACGACGGTGCCGATCTGGCTGGTCATGCGGGTATCTCCCTGGCGGCGGCGATGAGGCGGTCGTTCTCTTCGACCGATCGAACTGTGAGGCGAAGGCAATCAGCCAGCGGATGGTCGGAGCCGAATGTGCGAGGGACGAGGCCGACGCGCAGCAGCGACTCCGCGGCCGCGGCGGCGGCCCGGTGGTTGCCGAAGCGGAACAGGATGAAGTTGGCCTCGGACGCACACGGCCGCCAGCCGAGTGCGGCGAGCTGGCCGGCCAGCCGTGAGCGTTCCGACGCGACCCGCACGACGTTCGCCGCGGCCAGCTCGGGCCGGCGGAGTGCCGCGGTCGCGAGCGCTGCCGAAACGGTGCCGACGGAAGCGGGGGCGCGGTAGGAGAGGATCGGGCCAAGTGTTTCCGGGCGGGCGATCGCGAAACCCACGCGGGCTCCGGCCAGGGCGTGGGCCTTGCTCAGCGTTCGGATCACCACGAGCCGCGGGTAGAAGGACCGCAGCGGCAGCACCGATCGACCGACGAACTCCGCGTAGGCTTCATCGACCGCGACGACCGGCGGCTCGCGGCCATCTTCGGCCGCCCGGCCTGCCAGAAGCGAGAGCAGCTCGGCGATGCGCGTCGGTGGCTCGGCGGAGCCGGTCGGGTTGTTCGGCTCGCACAGCCAGAGGAGCTGCGCGCTGCCCGCGGCCTCCGCGAGGGCGGGCAAGTCCAGCGCGAAACCTTCGTCGCGCGAAAGCCGCGGAACAGGGACGAAGCTCGCTCCGCGCTGCTCCGTCACGATGCGGTACATCGCATAGGTGGGCACGGCGCCCACGGCCACGGAACCCTCGCGCAGGAACGCTCGCGCGGTCAGGTCCAGGGCCTCGTCGGCTCCGGCCGTGGGAAGGATCTCGTCCGTGGCCACGCCGTACGTGTCGGCGGCCGCGGCGACCAAGGCCGCGTAGTCGCTCGGCGGGTACTCGGAAAGCAGCGGGTCGAAGGCGCCGGCCAGCACGTCGCTCAGGTCCGGCGGCACCGGCGATGTGTTCACGTCGAAACGGACGATCGACTCGCGCGGCAGACCGTATTTGGCCGCCAGGAAGTCGGTCGTAGGCTCCCAGACATAGGTGGGGAGTTCGAGCGGCGGCTGGGGCGGCGCGGCGGCGGGCCCCCCGGCCGGCTCGAATGGCGTGCTCACTCGGCGCCCTCGAAGCGGATCTCGACCGCTCGCTTGTGGGCGATCAGGCCCTCGGCCTCGGAGATCGCTTCGACCGCGTCGCGGATGGTCGCCAACCCGTCCCGCGTGATCCGCTGGACCTGCACGAACTTGCCGTAGCTCTCCGTCGAGAGCGCGCCCGACGAGCGCGCCAGGCCACCGGTCGGCAGGACGTGGTTCGCTCCCGAGGCGTAGTCACCCGCGGATTCCGGCGCGTTCGGGCCGACGAAGAGCGAGCCCGCGTTCACCAGCCGCGCGACGGCCTCCTCGACATCCTCCACGACGACGGAGAGATGCTCCGGGGCGTAGCCGTTCACGAAGTCGAGCGCCGCATCGCGATCCGGCGCCAGCACGACCAGCGCCCCGGCGGCGAGGGAGCGCTCCAGGATCGCACGCCGCGCCGCCGTCTCCAGCTGGCGGGCGAGTTCCACTTCCACCGTTGCGGCGAACGCCGCGTCCCAGGTGACCAGGAGGGCAGGCGAGTCTGGGCCGTGCTCCGCCTGGGAGAGCAGGTCCGCGGCAACGTGCACGGCGTCCGCGGAACCGTCCGCGACGACCATCACCTCCGAGGGCCCGGCCGGCAGGTCTATCCCGCACTCGCCGAAGACTTCGAGCTTGGCGGCAGTCACCCAAGCGTTGCCCGGCCCGACGATGCGATCCACCGGGGCGATGCCCGCCTCCGGCAGCCCGTAAGCCAGCGCGCCCACGGCCTGTGCGCCGCCGGCCACGATGAATTCGTCCACCCCAACGAGCCCTGCGGCGCCGAGGAGCGTCTGGTTCAGCCCGCCCTCCGCATCCGCCGGCGAGGCCACGACGATCGAGCCCACGCCGGCGACTTTGGCCGGCACCACGCCCATCAGCAGTGAGCTCGGGTACGCGGCCGAGCCGCCCGGCGCGTAGACGCCGACGCGGGCCAGCGGCACCCAGCGCCGCTCGATCTCCACGCCCGGGACGATGGTGGTGGTCCGCGTCACCGGCAGCTCCGTTTCGGCGAAGCGGCGGATGTTCTCGATCATCTGCTCGAGACCGGCCCGGATCCGCGGCGGCAGCGCGTCGCGCGCGGCCTCCATCTCCGCGCGGCTCACCAGCAGCGAGCCGTCGGCCCGACCCCCGCCGTGGCGCCGGTTGGCTTCGCTCACCGCGGCGTCGCCACCCTCTTTGACGGCCGCCAGGATGACGCGGGCGCCCTCACGGACCCGCGGATCGGGCACGGCGCCACGCCGGAACAGGGCCCGGACCTCGGCGGCGACCTGCGGATCGGAAGCTGCGCGCGCCAGGTCGAGGCGGCGCAACGTGACGGAAGCGGCGCTCATGGGACGAGCTTCTCGATCGGCAGGATCAGGATGCCGGACGCGCCCGCGGCCTTGAGGCGCGGCAGCAGCGACCAGACCGCGTCCGCCTCGACCACGGAGTGAATCGCGACCATGCCCTTGTGCGCCAGCGGGATGATGGAAGGCGACTCGAGGCCCGGCAGCAGGTCCTCCAGCTCGGCCAGCTTGGTTTCGGGGGCGTTCATCATCAGGTACTTGCGGTCGCGCGCGGCGAGCGTGGCGCCCAACATCGTCTCGACCTGAGCCAGAACCGCGCCGTCCTGCTCGAGCGCCTTCGGGTTGGCGAGCAGCACCGCTTCGGACTCGAAGACCTCTTCGATCGGCCGAAGGCCGTTCACGACCATCGTCGAACCGGTCGAAACGAGGTCGACGATCGCTTCGGCGAGGCCGAGCCTGGGGGCGACTTCGGCCGCGCCGGAGACGGGGATGACGTCGACCGGGATCGATCGCTCGGCGAAATAGCGTTTCGTCAGGTTCATGTGCGAAGTCGCGACGCGCAGTCCGGCCAGATCTGCCGGGGCGCGGTAGGGCGAGTCGTTGGGGACGGCGATCGTGAGGCGGCAGCGACCAAACCCGAGCTTGCGCACCTGAGTCACGCTCGAACCCGACTCCGCCACCAGGTCGAGCCCGGTGATGCCCAATTCGGCGACGCCGTCGCATACGAATTCGACTATGTCGTTGGTCCGCACGAACAGGATGTCGAGCTCGAAGTTCTGGACGCGCGCGACCAGGGCTCGCTCGCCGGCTTCGAAGACGAGCCCGGCATCGCGCAGCAACGTCACGGTCGGTTCGACGAGCCGGCCTTTGTTGGGAATTGCCAGGCGCAGCCGACGCATCATCGAGTGGTCCCCTTGGTCTCGTGGAGCCGCTCGAGGGCTCGCAGGTAGCCGCCTTCGCCGTGGTGGAGCCATTGGGCGATGCGGGTGATCGTGGCGGTGCTCGCGCCGGTCCGGTGCGAGATGTCGGCGTAGTGCAGGCCCTGGTCGAGCAGCCTCACTACGGCCCAGCGCTGGGCCAGGTCGTGCAGCTCGCCGAGCGTACACAAGTCTCGGAAGAACGCGGAGGCTTCGTCGGCGCTTTCGAGTCGAAGAACGGCCTCGAACAGCTCTGCCGTCGCCTCGTCGCGCCAGGCTTCGATCGCGCTCATAGTTGTCCTCGATGCGTGGTTTGGGCGGCGCCGAATTCCGGCACCCCGCCCTTTGTTAGTGTTGTAGCATAGTAGCATGATAGAACGCGAGCGTCAGACGCTGCCGACCGGCTTCCAGCTGCTGCCAGCCATCGACCTGCTGGGCGGCATGGTGGTGCGCCTGGCCGAGGGCGACTTCGACAGCCAGACGGTGTACGGCGACGACCCGGCGGAATTCGCCCGGTCGTTCGCGGCCGCTGGGGCGCGCTGGATCCACGTCGTGGATCTGGACGGCGCCCGCGACGGGGCTCGCCGCCAGACCGAGGTGGTCACCCGGATCGTCGCCGCGGCGGGGGAGTCGGTGGCATGTGAGGTTGCCGGGGGGTTGCGCGACGAAGCGGCGGTTGCGGCGGTGCTCGAGGCGGGGGCGGCGCGCGCGGTCGTGGGGACGGCGGCGTTGCGCGATCCCGCGTTCGTGCAGCGTCTGGTGGCGCGCTTCGGGGCGGAACGCCTCGCGGTCGCGCTCGACGTTCGAGATGGCCTGGCCGTGGGTCAGGGCTGGGTGCCGGGTGCGGTGGGCGTGCTCGCGGAGGAGGCACTCGCCACGCTGGCGGACCGCGGGGCGCGCACCTTCATCGTGACGGCCATCGAACGCGACGGGCTGTTGAGCGGCCCCAACTTGGAGCTGCTGGGCCGCATGGTCCGGCTTAGGCGCGGGGCGATCATCGCCTCGGCGGGGGTGTCGTCACTCTCGGACATCGTCGCTGTGCGGGCAATCGGTTGCGCCGGCGCGATCATCGGCCGCGCTCTCTACGAGGAGCGCCTGGACCTGGGCGAGGCCTTGCGGCTGGTCGGCTAGCTCGTCCTACGAGGTGCGAGCCGACGGCTGAGCGGCCGCAGCCGCGTCGGTCACGTCGGTCCGAGCGCGCTTGATGAGCGCTCTCCCCGCCGGGCTCACGGAAGTTCAGATCGAGAACCGACCGGCCGATGCCAAAGGTGGAGGCGTCGACGACGTCACCCCGCGGCACTCCGAGTTCGAGCGCGAGACACGGCCGGGCGCTCGACTGGTCAGACCGCAGTCTCGTGCGCGGGCCTCGAGCCGGCCGGTTCGGGGCCCGCTCTTCATGTCTGCGGAACGGCCGGACCGCAGAGCGGCGCGGTTTCCCGTGCTACCCCCTGACGAGTAGTAAACGGAAGCCTCGACCCGGCTTCTCGTCCAGCTGACTCGTAAGGCAGAAACCGTTAGCCGTCGGCGGCTAACTGGATAAGGCGGGATTCTCCGGCTCCCGAAGGTGCCGGACACGGCTACCGAACCAGCCGGCACGGCTACCGAAGCAGCCGGCACGGCCTCGCGACCAAGCGACCGCGCGGCGCCCCCGCCTCGCGGCGGCTACTCCTTGTGCGCGGCCTCCTGCGCCTTGCGATGGGCCTCGATGACCTTCTCGGCGATGTGCTGCGGCACGTCCTCGTAGCGATCAAGCGTCGCCGTGAACGTGCCTCGCCCGCCGGTTATGGAGCGCAGCTCCGTGGCGTAGCTGAACAGCTCGGCCTGGGGCACGCTGGCGGTGATGACCTGCATCCCGTCCTTCGTATCCATGCCCAGCACGCGGCCGCGGCGGCCGTTGAGGTCGCGGTTCACGTCGCCCATGTAGATCTCGGGGATCTTGATCTGGGCCGTCATGATCGGCTCCATGAGTGCCGGCTTGCACTCGAGCACGCCCGCCTTGAGCGCCATCGAAGCCGCGATCTTGAACGAGAGCTCATTCGAGTCGACCGCGTGGAACGATCCGTCGTAAAGGGTCGCCTTGAAGTCGCTGAGCGGGTAGCCGGCCAGGACGCCCTCGGCCGCAGACTCGCGGATGCCCTTCTCAACGCCGGGGAAGAAGTTCTTGGGCACGGTGCCGCCGACGACATGCTCGGCGAACTCGACACCGCCGCCCGGGTTCGGCTCGATCGTGATCCACACATCGCCGAACATGCCGTGACCGCCGGTCTGCTTCTTGTAGCGGCCGTGGGCCGAGGTCTTGCCGCGGATGGTTTCCTTGTACGGGACCCTCGGGGTCTTGGTCACGATGGCCGCGCCGAACTTGCGCTTGAGCCGCTCGCCGAGAACGGCAACGTGTGCATCGCCGGTAGCCACGAGGACCTGCTCGCCGGTCTCGCTGCGGATGACCCGGGCGGACGGCTCTTCTTCGAGCATGCGCTGGAGGGCCGTGCCCATCTTGTCGAGGTCCGCCTTGGTCTGCGGTTCGATCGCGACCTGGAGCGTCGGCTCCGGGAAATCGAGCGCGGGAAGCGTGAGCGCCTGCTCGCGAGAAGCCGCGATCGTGTCCCCGGTCGCGGTGATGGTCAGCTTGGCGACCGCGCCGATCTCGCCCGCGTGCAACTGGCCCACGGTCTCCTGGTCCTTGCCGCGAAGTAGCAGCAACTGTCCCATTCGCTCGGGCTCATTGCGCGTCGAGTTCCAGGCCTGGGCCTGGCCCTGCATGGTGCCGCTGAGAATGCGGATGTAGGTCAGGCGGCCGACGAACGGGTCGGCGGCGGTCTTGAAGACACGAGCCACCAGCGGGCCCGTGACGCTCGCGGCGATCTTGACTTCCTTGCCCTTGGCGTCGGTGACGACGATCTCGTCCAGCTCCGCCGGCGACGGCAGGTAGTGAACGACGGCATCGATCAACGCCCGAACGCCGATGTCCTTGCCCGCGCTGCCGACCAGCACCGGCGCCACCAGGCCGGAGCGGATGGCCTTGTGCAGGCAGGTTTCGAGCTCCGCGTCGGTGATCTCCTCGCCCTCGAGGTATTTGGTCATGACGTCGTCGTCGGCTTCTGAGGCGGCCTCGACGAGCTGGTCGCGGCGGGTAGCGACTTCAGAGGCCAGGTTTGCCGGAACCGGGACTTCGACTTCCTTGCCGCCCTGGCTCTGGTAGGCCTTGCCGTGAACCAGGTCCACGTAACCGACGAACGATTCGGCGGCGCCGATCGCGACGTGGAGCGCGGCGATCTTCTGGCCGAACGATGCGCGCAGGGCATCGATCGCGGCCGAAGGATTCGCGTTCTCGCGGTCGCATTTGTTCAGGAAGAAGAGCGCGGGATGGCCGCTCGACCGCGCCAGTGCGACCGCGTTCTCCAGGCCCGCCTCGACGTGTCCGGAGGCATCCATGAGCAGGATCGCGGTGTCGGTGGCGGCGAAGCCTTCCACGACCTCGGCCGCGAAGTCCGCGTATCCGGGAGTGTCGACCAGCTGGATCCTCGTGCCCTCATGCTCCAGGCTCGCGACCGCGAGCGTCAGCGACTGCTTGCGCTTCTGCTCTTCGGGCTCGTAGTCGAGGCTGGCCGTGCCGTCATCGACGCGGCCGAGACGGGTGATCGCACCGGCATCGAAAAGGAGGCGCTCTGCCAGCGTCGTCTTGCCCGCACCGGCGTGCGAGGCCAGGACGACGCTGCGAAGGTGGGGGAGGTCGGCACTCTTGGTTGTCATCTGCTCAATCGA
>Ga0209014_10001864_pt1 | contig 12425 bp, 14 predicted proteins | sample BarGraNGADG00212_FD_184491 | JGI IMG/M metagenome (GOLD analysis project Ga0209014, IMG submission 184491) | Arctic peat soil microbial communities from Barrow, Alaska - Barrow Graham LP Ref core NGADG0002-212 (SPAdes) (version 2) | ecosystem: Environmental > Terrestrial > Soil > Wetlands >... | reverse complement strand
GAATCGGGCGACGGCGTGGACGGCCAGGACCTGCCACAGCCCGGACATGGCCCATGCTCCGTCGCGCACGAACCGGTGGTAGGCATCGTGGGCGCGGTGACCGGCCGGGTCGGCCACCGCGATCATCGCGGTGATGGTCCGCCGCCCGGGGGCGCACACCCACCCGGTCAGCAAGCGGGTGAACAGGGCAAAGCTCGGCGCGCCGAACACCGTGCGGGTGCCTTCCAGCAGCGCCGTCCACGCGTTCACCGGCCCCGGCCGCTGGACACCTGAGCCGAGACCAGCGCGGCCAGGCCCGCGTTGCCGGCCTGCTCCAACCTGGCCTGGGCGGCCCGGTACCGAGCCACCGCCGCACGCACCGAGGCCACCTCGCCCGGGGCCAGCATCACCGTGCGGTTGCGCCCTGCCTTCGAGTAGCTCAGCACGGTGGACTCGTGCAGCTGCTCGCCGTCGGCGCACCGGCAGCTCGCCTTGCCGCAGCGGCGCCGCTGCACCACCACGGAGCCGCGGATCATCCCCCGCGTGCCACCCGACCGTTGACCAGTCATCACCCACATCCTCTCATCTGCACGCGATGCGCGTGCAGATCAAAGGTCTCGTGGGATGTCTGTTGTGCTGTTGAACCCGGTGCGGTGTGTCGCCAAAAAGGCTAAAAGAGGTGCACGTGGGACCTACGTCAGGGCATGGTCAAAGTGCGAAAGTCCACCTAGTGGTATGTCTCCAAAATATAGGAATGCTCCGGGTTTGGTTGACACTCCGGGTTGACGTTCTGGGCAGTCCCTTTCGCCGCGACCGGTGGTGTCGAGCTGCAGACTCCACCACGACCGGACATGCCCCCGGCGGCGGACCTACCGGATGCGTCGTGACCGCCATCGACACCAATGTCATCTAGGAGATGTGATCACGCCATAGGCGAACTCATGCAGCTGAGTCTTGCCGATCATCACCGCCCCGGCATCAGCAAGGAGCTTCACGCACGTGGAGTCATCCTTGGCAAGGTGATTGGCTTGCACCTTCGAGCTTGCCGTCGTCGCGACGCCGGCCATGTTGTAGAGGTCCTTCACGGCCACCGGGATCCCGTGCAACGGGCCCCGGAACTGGCCGCGAGCCATCTCGTCCTCGGCGGATCGCGCCTGTTCTCTGGCGCGGTCGGCGAACACCGTCGTGAAGGCGTTCAGCTCCCCCTCGACAGCGGCAACTCGTTGCAGCACTGAGGCGGTCAGCTCCACCGGCGACAGCGACCTGGACCGCAACTCGCGGGCCGCGTCGGTCATGGTCAGCTCACACGGCTCCATCACAGACCCCATGAGGGGTCGAAGGCCGTCGCCGGTATGATGTCAGTCAGGTCGAGCGCGTCCAGCGAATCCATCATCTCGACCACCATCTGGAACACGGGATACATGCTGGCTCTTCGCGCAGGACTCAGGTCCAGCCGGGCAGCTCCCAGCAGCTGGTCGAGATCGGCTTGGTCTATGCGGAAGCTGTCGGTCTCAGACATCGTTTCCTCACCCTTGATCGTGTCGCGTCGTCCTGACCCAATCCTCGTGCAGCATCTGCGAGAGTCAAGGGGTGCCATCTTTGTGGCGGTGGCTACGCTCCAGCCCGGACCCGGAGGTGCGGCTGCGCTGAACGGTGATCAGTCCGATGACCAGCCACATGGCGCCGGGCACCTGGGCTCGGTGTTTGGCCAGGACCTGGGCGGTGTGCGCGGAAGGCAGGCCGGAAGGATGCGTGTGTTCCTTGGCTCGGCCCATGCAGGATCAGGACCGCTATGTCCTGACCGTCACGTGAAGGCCTCGGTTCCGTCAAGGCATCAGCACCTTGTCAGGATTGAGTATTCCCACGGGGTCGAAGACCTCCCGCAGTCGCCTCTGCAGGGCGCTCCCGGTCGGGCCGAGCTCCTTCTCCAGCCACGAGCGCTTGAGCAGCCCCACCCCGTGTTCGCCCGTGATCGTTCCGCCCAGCGCCAGGCCCAACTCCATCACCGCGTCGAATGCCTGCAGGGCACGCCGCTCACCGTCGGGACTTTCGCCGTCCACGATTACCGTCGGATGCATATTGCCGTCCCCTACGTGACCGGGGCATGCGATCCGCACGTCTAGCTCCTCGGCGATCTGCCCGATCCCTGCGAGGAGCTCGGGCAACCGGCTCCGTGGGACGGCGACGTCGTCAACCAACTTACGACCGAGCGAGTCCAGCCCACTGTTGACAAGACGCCGCGCCTCGAGCAGCATGTCGGCCTCCTCCGGGGTCGATGCCTCGGCGACGTCCACCGCGCCGCAGTCGCGGCAGATCTTCGCCATCGCGGCAACGTCCTCGCCAGCGCGAGGCCCACGGTCGGACTGGATCAGCAGTAGCCCACCGATGTCATCGGGCAGCCCCATGTCCCGGTAGGACTGGATCGAGCGGGCGGTGAGTTGGTCGATGAACTCCATGAGGGACGGGCGCAGTCCGCTAGCCATCACGGCTGCCGCCGCGCGCAGCGCGTCAGCACCCGACCCGAACGTTGCGGCGGCGGTCAGCGCCGCCTCCGGCGCCGGGATGAGAGCCACCGTCACCTCCGTCACCAGGCCAAGGGTGCCCTCCGATCCGACGAAGAGGTGGGTCAGGTCATAGCCAGCGACGCCCTTCGCGGTGCGATGCCCGGTGCGAAGCAGCTCGCCTGTTCCGAGCACGACCTCGAGGGCGCGGACGAAGTCCGCCGTGACGCCATACTTCACACAGCACAGGCCGCCGGCGTTCGTCGCGACATTGCCCCCGATGGTCGACTCCTCCCACGACGAGGGGTCCGGCGGGTAGAAGAGCCCCTTGTCGGCGACAGCCCTGGACAGGGTCGCGTTGACTACCCCCGGCTGCACCACCGCGACCTGCTCCTCGACGTCGATGGACAGGATCCGGTCCATGTGGACCGTCGACAGGAGGATGCAGCCGTCGACCGCGTTGGCTCCCCCAGACAGCCCGGTCCGGGCTCCCTGGGCCACCACGGGGGTCCGGCCGCGGGCCGCGATCCGCAGCACTTCCTGGACCTCGCTGGTCGAGGACGGACGGACCAAGACCCGCGGCGAACCGGCGACGCAGAACGTGGCCGAGTCCGACCGACTCGACTCGAGGACGGCAGGATCGATGACCACGTGCCGCGAGCCGAGCGCGACACGCAGGTCGTCAATCAGGGCATCTGCGCCAGTCATGAAGCGTTGTCGTCCCCCTCTTGGGCCCGTAGCACTTGGAGGACGAGCTCGGCCCTCCGGACGCGCTCCCGCCCTAGCGCTACTGCCAGGCCAGCGAGGTGCTCGCCGGCAGGGTAGATGTTGGGCGCGTTGCGAACCCCCATCTTGAGGTAAACCGGCGCAGCTACCCGGACCACCTCCGGGACGTCGTAGAACCGGACGCTGCCGCCCTGGTCGTCGGGGACCTCGACGTACATGTCGATGGGGGACGTGGTCGCCGCACGGATCTCTGCAAGCATGGTCAGGCTGAGGTCGGTCGAGACGTTCAGGCTGGTCGCGCCCGCCCGCTCGTAGAGGGCCGCCGTGGGCGCGTTGGGCAGCGGCAGTAGAACGGAGGTCTTCAGTACGAGCGCGGCAGGGAGGTCACCGCGATCCCGGAGTCGACCAAGTACGGAGAGCACCCCCAGATCCCCGACCAGCAGCGACCGCACGCCCAGATCGACTGCCCGGAAGGCATCCGCGAGACTGGCGGAGACGGCGCGTCCACCTCGGGCGACACCACCGACAGTGGCCGAGACCTTTGCCTGGGCTCCAGTGTCCCAGGCGCCACGGGGGCCGAGGAACAGGCAGACTTCGACGTCGCGCTCGGCGCCCATCCGGACCATGTCATCGATCTCCGAGTCGGTCAGCATCATCACGCCGCTGCCCTGAGAAACGCGGCGTACCGGCACCGACCGGGCCGCGGCCTCCTCGAGAACTGCCGCCATCACCCTCGGGCCCTCGCAGCTGGGGATCTCGATGCGCCAAGGCGTGCCCTCAGGGAAGGTCTGCGACGACGCGGGCAGTCGTGGACCCATCACCGGGTATCCAAGGCCGCCGAGGACGGAGGTGGTCTCCGCCAGACTCTCTCCGCTCACATCCAACTCCCTAGACTGCCGATGACTCGGTGACTTCCTCAGTGCGACCGCCGTGCCAGCCGCGAGCCCGAGCCGCCCGACAGGAAGTCCAGGTCACAGCCCTGGATGGCCTGCAGCACGTGGTCGACACAAAGATGCGGCCATCCGCGCTTGTCCGCATCGTCCGTGGGAGCTGGCTGCCACTCGGCTCGCCGGCGCACGCACCATGTCGTCGACGCCCTGCTCCGGAAGCTTGCGCGGGATGGTCAGGTTGCCCACCTCCGGGCATCCCCGGGTAGCCACGTGGTCCGGCGTACTGGAGCACCAGCATGGTGTCGGGAGTCACGCAGAGATCGGGGTCCTCGGCCTCGTCGTACTCCTCGATGATGGCGAGCACCAGAGCCTTAACGAGCATTTTGTTCTCGTCCGTAGAGCAGCAAGATGGCAAGGATGACGACGCCGTAGAGGATGTCGCGGCCCGAGTCTGCGATGTTTAGTGCTTGGAGAAGGGTCACCAGCGCGACCAGGATGATCGACCCGGCTATGACGCCGAGAAAGAGGCCACGTCCTCCCAGGATGGACACCCCGCCGATGACGACCGCCGCGACGGACTGGAGCAAGTACGGGTCACCGAGCCCCAGCGTCGGCTGACCACCGAACGCTGTCAGAGCGATACCCGCCAACGCTGCGAAGAGACCGCTGAGCATGTAGAGCACCACCGTGAGGCGCTTGACGTTGATCCCGGCCAGGAAGCTGGCCCGCTCGTTGCTGCCCAGCGCATACGTACGGCGAGCGAACACCGTCGCGCTCAAGATGAACGTGACCAGCGCCGTGACGCCGAGCCAGATGAACAGGTCACCCGGCACGCCCAGGGCATTGCCCACCACGGCGCGTCGCACCACGTCGGGCGCGCTCGCAGTGCACCGGTCGCAGGTCATGCCTCCGGTGAGCCCGAGGGTCAAGCCCTGCATCACTCCATTCATGCCCAAGGTCATCACCACCGCAGAGATCCCGAAGTATCCAACGCCTATTCCGTTGAGGGCACCGATCACCAGGCCCAACCCCAAGGTGAGGAGCACAGCTACCAGCGCGTGGTCGTCCTGGCCCAGTGAGGTCGTCACCAGCAACAATCCGGCAGCATTGAGGACCCACGGAATCGAGAGATCGATGCCGCCCACGAGGATCACGAACATCTGTCCAGTGGCCACAAAGCCGGTGAAGGAGGCAACCAGCAAGATCGTCGTAATACCCGTCCCGCTTGCGAACCCGGACTTGATGAATCCGCCGATGAGGAAGAGGACGACCACGGCCACCCACGCGAAGACCACCTTGCGACGGTCGGGGGTCCAGATCCAGGAGGCCACAGCGGCTCCTCGGCCAACGGTTGTCACCGGTGTCTCAGCGCCGCTCATCGGCTCGTCCTTGCCAACTTGCCGACCAGGATCCCGAGCAAGACCGCGAGTATCAGTAGCAAACCTTCATACATCGCTTGGTACAACTGGTTGACGTTGGCGTAAAACAACACACTCACGATCAAGGTGAGCACCAAGGCCCCACAGACCGTGCCGAGGGCGTGGGCACGACCACCGAAAATAGTGGCTCCCCCCAAGAATACTGCAGCGATCGATGTCAGTACGAAGGGATTCCCAGCCCCCGGGTCCCCGGCAGTGGTCTGCGCAGCGACGAACAGGCCTGCGACGGCTGCGAAGAGTCCAGACAAGACATAGGCCGCAAGCGTTGCCCTGGCAACATTGATCCCGTTCGCTGTGGCCGCCGTCTCGTCGTTGCCGGTGGCGAAGATCGCGGTACCGAGAGACGTTCGCCGGAACACGGACCAGATGCCGAGGATGAGAAACAGGTAGATCAGCGCGTATGGATGTCCGGGGTTCGTCAACACATTGGTCAGACCCACCGGGATCTGGCCACCGGGCTGGGGCAGAACGACGAGCGCGATGCCCTCGAAGATCGAGAGAGTGGCCAGCGTGACCAGAATCGGAGCCAACTTTGCGTAGGCCACCAGCACGCCGTTCACGAAGCCGGCGAAGGCTCCGACCAAGAGGACTATCACGCACCAGAGGATCATGGTCCCGACATCGTGCATCCTCGAGGCGGCCAAGGCCACCGCGACGCTCATGACACCTCCCACCGACAGGTCGAGGCCGCGGGTGACGACCACGATCGTCTGGCCAAGGCCGACCCACGCGAGGGGAAGGGCTGTGTCGATGATGGTGGTCAGGTCGTACTGGTCCGGGAAATGGCCGAGCGACTGGTAGTACAAGACCAGGTAGGCCACGACGGAGAACACCAGGATCACCAGCGCCAGCAAGGTGGTTGAGTTCTGGGCGACGAAGTGCCGGCTGGGCGCGCGCCAGGCGGTCTGGCGGGTGAGGCTCACTGGCTTCTGTCCTTCATCGCGGCAGCCACGATCTGGTCGGCCTGTACGTCGTCACCAGTGAGTTCGGCATTCACACGCCCCTCACGCAGCACTAAGACTCGCTGGCACAGATGCGCCATCTCCTCAGTCTCGCTGGAGAAGAACAAGACAGCCTTGCCTGCCGCCGCCTGTTCAACGATCAATTGGTAGATCTCCTGTTTGGTGGCGACGTCCACCCCCCGAGTCACGTCGTAGAGGAGCAGGATCTGGGCATCCGTCGCCAGCCACCGCCCGATCAGCACCTTTTGTTGGTTGCCTCCGCTCATTGCTGACACTCGGTCGCGTGTGGGGGCCGCGGACCTTATAGCGAGAGTGCGGATCACCTTCCCGACGCTGGCACGCTCCTTTCCCCAACGGATCAGGCCGAAGCGTGACAACGCTGGGAGCTGCGCCAGACTCAAGTTATCTCGCACACTCATCGGCATGAAGAGACCCTCTGACTTGCGATCCTCGGGAACGAGCGCAATGCCCATGCCGGACCGGATGGCGTCGAGGGGCTTGCGGATGCGCTTGCGTCTGCCCTGCACCTCGATCGTGCCACCGCTTACCTTGTGGGCACCGAAGAGCGACAGGAACAACTGTCGCTGACCGTGACCTGCCAAGCCGCCGATGCCGAGGATCTCACCTGGCCGGATCTCGAAGGAGACGCTTCGCACACCGTCGGCCACGAGATCCTTCACGCGCAGCGCCGGCTGGGACTCGGGGACCGCCGGCGGCTTGGGAAAGATCCGCTCCAGGGTTCGCCCAGTCATCAGTTGGATGGCTTCGTCTTCGTCCATGGTCCGCGCCGTTCCGACGTCACGGCCGTTACGGAACACCGTGATCCAGTCCGCCACAGTCTCGATCTCTCGCCAGCGGTGCGAGGTGAATACGGTGCAGACACCGTTGTCACGCAGATCGCGAACCAGCGAGAACAACCAGTCGACCTCGGTCTCGCTGAGCGCCGCAGTCGGCTCGTCGAGGAACAAGATGTCGGGTCTGCGCTGCAGCGCCCGGACTATCTCAATCAACTGTTGGTCGGCAACGGAGAGGTCAGCCGCGAGCGCCCGCGGGTCTATCCGCTCCAGGCCGTACTGAGCCAACACTTCGGCGCCGAGCTCCGGCAGCTTGCGGCGACTGATCAGGCCCCCGAAACCGCGAGGCGGAACGTTGATGAGCAGGTTCTCGGCCACGCTCATCCAGCGCATCAGAGTGAGCTCCTGGAAGACAGTTCCGATGCCGGCCCGTTGCGCCTGCAACGGGCCGGAGAAACTTGCCTCCTGGCCCCGGACAAGAATCGCTCCACTGTCCGGCCGAGCAACCCCACAGAGGATCTTGATCAAGGTGCTCTTGCCAGCACCGTTCTCTCCAACGAGCGCGTGCACCTCTCCGAAGCGAGCCGCGAAGTTGGCCGCTTCAACCGCTCGCACGGGGCCGTACGACTTGTGAATGTCGCGGGCTTCGACCCCGACCGAGGAACGACTGGAACCTTGCCCACCGAGGGCCACGGGGTGGCGTTCTGGCGACACGACCGCAGCCTCACGGCGTGCGCGCTCCGAGCCCGATCCAGTCCTGCTGTCAACCGGAGCCTCGCTCACCCCTGACTCCGTCTCGATCTCGCTCGGCGGGTCACTTGGGCAGGTTAACCTTCGGAGGTGTCGGGCACACCGCGCCCGTCAGAGCTGCCTGCTCACAAATGGTCACCACTGCGTTCGGTCCGGAGTCGGTGAAGGAGACGAAGAAACTGTCTTCAAGCTTCGGGAAGACGGTCTTGCCGACCTCGATCGTCGCAGTGGTGACCACGGGGAACGGCAAGTGGAGGCCCGCCTTCGGACGGTTACCCTTCAAGATATCCAGCGCCAACTGCAGCGCGGCCACAGACAGGTAGGGCGGTTCACCGATAGAGAGTCCGTCGACGTGGTGGCCCAGGTATCCCTCCTTGCTCATGAACTTGCGAAAGCCGTTCTCTGCCTCACCGGCGGTGGGAGGCAACGGACGGTTGGCGTCGATGAACGCCTTCAGGATGCCGTCGGTCCCGCCTTCGGCCCAGATGCCATCTACCACCTTCGGCATCGAGGGGAGTTGTGCAGCCGTGTTGCGTTGAGCGGTAGCGGAGTCCCAGTTGCCGGGGTACTTCGCGACGATCTTGATGCCGGGGTTCTTGTCCCAGACCTCTTGGGCGCCCTTCTGGCGCTGCTCGGTGACCGCGGTGCCTGCCACGCCGGTCACCATGATCACGTTGCCCTTCCCGTGGATCTTGTCAGCCACAAACTGGGCGAGCTGCTTCCCGAATGCTGTGTTGTCGGTGTCCACGGTCACGGCACAGGGCGCCGTGACCACGGAGTCGAAGGAAATCATCAGGATCCCGCGGTCACACGCTTGCTTGATCACGCCGTTCAGGCCCGTGGGGGAGGCGGCATCCATCACGATTGCGTCGACGTGCTTGGAGATCAGGTTGGAGATCTGCTGCGACTGGCTACTGACGTCGTTGCCCGCGTTGAAGACGCTGCAGTCAACCTCCTTGTTCCACGGCGGACTGGCGCAGGTCGACTTGAAGTCATTGACCATCTCCACGCGCCACTTGTTCCCGATGTAGGAGTTGGACAGGGCGATGGTGTACTTGCCGTTCTTCCCCGGATTCCCGGCTTGGGAGCCACCACCGGTGTTCCCGGCTTGGGAACCACCGCCGGTGTTCCCGGCTTGGGAACCGCTGCCGCACGCCGCGAGGACCAGCAGGCCTGCGACCAACATGGTCGGTAGCTTGAGCTTCATGCTCTTCTCCTTCTCGCGGGACCGAGTCCGACTTCACATATCTGAGCGTCAGACATTCGGCATCGTAGGACTGGCCAGAGAGGACGTCAAGGGTCCGCGTTGACTCATCAAAGATGCCTGCGAAACGGCTTCGTTTCCTCATGCAACTATGTCGCCAGATCACTCCTTAAGACCGACGGCTTCAGACCCCAACTACACCCTTGCTTTGTGAAGGGCCTGTTAAGGTCATCACACTATGGTGTGTTCGCAGCATCGTGGAGCCAAGGGAGGAAAGCACCAGTGGAGAAGCAGGATCCTGCGGTGGAGTTCGCATTTGATGCCGACGATCTTCTCGGTGAAGGACCCGTGTGGAGCGCAACCGAACAAGCCCTTTACTGGGTGGACATCAAGTACCCAAGGGTCCGCCGCTGGACGCCGGCGACGGGGGAACAGGCCGCTTGGTCGGTGCCCGAGGAGATCGGCTCGATGGCACTGCGCGTCCAGGGCGGAATGGTGCTCGCGTTGCAGCACGGGTTTGCGACCTTGGACCTCGAGGACGGCACGGTCACGACCTTGCACGACCCCGAGCCGGATCAGGCTGGGAACAGGTTCAACGACGGGAAGTGCGACGCGCAGGGTCGGTTCTGGGCAGGCACGATGGACGAGGAGGAGAAGGTTGCCTCCGGTTCGCTCTACCGGTTGGACGCCGACTTGGAGAGCCAGCGCATCGTTGAGGGGGTCATCTGCAGCAACGGGCTGGGCTGGAGTCCAGACGGTGGGCTGATGTACTACACCGACACCCGGACCCATCGCATCGACGTGTTCGACTTCGACGCGGCGACTGGTGACATCGCCAATCGCCGCACGTTCGCGGAGATCCCCGCGGATCACGGAGTTCCCGACGGTTTGACTGTGGATGCCGAGGGCGCTCTGTGGGTCGCGTGCTGGGGCGGTTGGCGGGTGATCAGGTTCGCACCGGATGGTTTGGTGGACCGGGAGGTGATGATGCCCGTACCCCAGCCGACCAGCTGCACTTTCGGCGGGCCATCTCTGAGCAGGCTCTACGTGACATCGGCCAAGGTTGGGCTGGATCAGGCAGTTCTGGAGCGTGCCCCCAAGTCCGGCTGCATCTTCGCGATCGACACGGAGACACGGGGCCAGGGCGACCACCACTTCGCCGGGTGAGACAGGCCGACTCGACGCCGTACGAAGGAGCAACCATGGACGTCAGGCTGCCGCAGGGACCCTCGACGGTAATCGACCTGTCGGTACTCGTTGCACCGGACCTACCGGCCTCCTGGCCGGGTCACATGCAGTTCACCCACAAGAACTGGAACTGGTACGCAGAGGTGGACAATCCCGTAGAGCCAGTGCGATCTGCCGGCCCCTACAGCACGAACTTCTTCGTGATGGATGAGCACTGCGGTACGCACATGGACGGTCCGACCCACTTCATCCCACCTCCTAACTCGGGCTTGGACCATGCCGGTGAACTGGGCGCGGTGACGGGGGATCGCGTGGAGTTGTCGCAACTCTGGGGGCCGGCGGTCGTCATCGATGTCAGCTCGCTCTCGGGCAGTGGTGGGCCCGGAGTCAGCCCGTATATCGAGACGAGTAACATTCTTGAATGGGAGGCCGAACACGGCGATCTGGCCGAGGGCGAGGTGGTGCTCTGGCGCACGAGCTGGGACCGCTTCTACACGGAGGGTGAGGAGGGAAGTCACTTTGTCCGCGACCCCCTGGTCACGAAGACGGGTCCAGGTTGGCCGGCGCCGTCGGTCGAGGCGATGCTCCACCTTCATGAGCGTGGCGTACGGGTCGCAGGCACGGACGCACCGAGTATGGGTAGTGCGCACGACGGTGCGCCGGTTCACCAGTACGCATTGTCCAGGGGGATGATCTTCGTGGAGATGCTCACTAACTTGGCCGCCCTTCCCGCGCGTGGTGCGTACTTCGTGTTCCTCCCGATCAAACTTCGGGGCAGTACGGGTGGTCCGGGACGCGCTGTAGCCTTGCTACCGCAGTAGCGCCTCAGCTTTGAAGGGAGAAGGCAGTTGGTGTCCAGCGGGGCAGTCCGACGCACGTACCCGATGCCTTTCCGCGCGAGCCTAGGGCGTGTCCCGTGAATGCTGGTTGGCCGGGTCGCGGAGCGAGATTCTGATGCTCGCTACATCGATGGTGCCCTTGTAGACGAACTCTCGCTTGTCGTACCGGGTGGCCATGGCGCGGGTCTCCCGTAGCTTGTTGAAGGCCCGCTCTACAGTGTTCCGCTGCTGGTAAGGTTCTAGGTCCAGCCGTGGAGGTCGCCCGCCGTTGCTGCCCTTGGCCAGGCTCCCGGCGATCTGGTTGGCAGGCTGGGCGATGGTGGCCCTCATTCCCTTACGCCGCAGGAAAGCCCGGATCTTGCGGGTCGAGTACGCCTTGTCGGCCAGGACCCCACCTGGGCGTGTTCGTGGCCGCCCACGACCGGGCCGCTTGATCCCCAGGTCAGCCAGCACGGCCACAAACGCCAGCGAGTCGTGCCGCTGACCGGCGGTGGTCACCCTGGCCACCGGCCGGCAAGGGGAGTCCGCGGCGATGTGGATCTTGGTGCTCACCCCGCCCCTCGAACGACCCAACGCCTCCCGGTCAGGCGCGCTGACCCCCGAGCCGGCCGAATTCTTGTCATTCGATAGGGCCCCCTGTGTCGCCCTCCGGCGGCACAAGATCCTCCAGCTGCACAGGTGCCAGGCGCTGGGCCGGGACGTCTTTGGGTGGCTCGTGCCGAGCGCCCGCCGCGTGATGATGTGCCCAGATCACCGTGGCATCCACCCCCACCGTCCACCGAGCACCTTCCTCGACGTCGCAGCCCGTCCGCAGCCCGTCCGCAGCCCGGCCAAGATCTGTTGTCTGTGATCAACTAAATGCAGGCCGTTTCGGCAGGGTTTTCCTGCCAGGTCAGCGGCTGGTTTCCTGCCAAAAGAGCGCTAAGAATCCGGCCAGTCCCGCTCCCTTGTGCACGGCGGTAGCGGGCGAGCTTGTTGATCCCCCCCGGGTGGTCACCAGCACGCGCGTCGCCGCGTGCGCCACCTGCCCTGAATAGGTTCCTCCCCAGCAGTTCACCGATGTTGTGACGCCTGGGAGGAACCGGAAAGAAGATGACGATCGTCATGTCTGTTCAAGAAGAGATCCGCCGCCTGGACGCTCAGGGTGTCCCGG
>Ga0209014_10001862_pt1 | contig 12428 bp, 12 predicted proteins | sample BarGraNGADG00212_FD_184491 | JGI IMG/M metagenome (GOLD analysis project Ga0209014, IMG submission 184491) | Arctic peat soil microbial communities from Barrow, Alaska - Barrow Graham LP Ref core NGADG0002-212 (SPAdes) (version 2) | ecosystem: Environmental > Terrestrial > Soil > Wetlands >... | reverse complement strand
GGAATGATTACGTCACGCTCCGCCCTGTCCGCCCGTCCACGAGGTAGTCCAATGCCCACTTACGAATATCACTGCCCCAAGTGCGAGGCCACGTACGAGTTGCGCCAGGGCTTTGACGCCGAGACGACGCAAAAGTGCATCGAATGTGGCAAGGGCACCGCGAAGCGTGTGCTGCATGCACCGCGGGTCCATTTCAAGGGCAGCGGCTTCTACGTAACAGACAGCAAGGGCAAGAACCCGGCGGCCGAGGGCACCGACAGCAGCTCGAAGTCCGAGAGCGAGAGTGCCCCGAGCGAGGCAAAGGCAGAACCGGCCAAAGCCGAGGCGAAGAAACCCGAAGCGAAGAAGTCAGAGGCCGCCAGCTCAGGCGAAGCCGCCGCTTCCTGATTCGATCCATTTCGAATGCGAGCCGTCGTCCAGCGAGTGAGCCGTGCGGCGGTCCGGGTCGACGGGGCGGTCGTCGGGCGTGTCCACAAGGGCTACCTCATTCTCCTCGGTGTGACCCACGGCGACACGGTCGCCACGGGTACGAAGCTCGCGGCGAAGGTCGTGGAACTCCGCCTGTTCGACGACGCCAACGGTCGGATGAACCTGTCTCTGGCCGAAGCAGGCGGCGAGGTGCTCTGCGTGAGCCAGTTCACGCTGTACGGCGACGTGCGCCGGGGACGCCGACCATCGTGGGATGCCGCCGCACCCGGAGACGAGGCGAAAGCGATCTACGAGGCGTTCTGCGCATCCGTCGAGGCGCTGGGAATCCGCTGCGAACGGGGCGTCTTTGGGGCGGAGATGCAGGTCGAACTGGCGAACGACGGCCCGGTGACGCTCATCCTCGACTCCGCGGAGCTGGAACGGCCGCGACGCGCTTGACCTGAGCCCGCTTCGCATCGCAACGTTCAACGAACCACACCACCCGGGGTACCACCGATGCGGATGAGCAGGCTGCTCCTGAAGACACTGCGCGAGCCGCCGGCCGATGCCGACCTCCCGAGCCATCAACTCCTGCTCCGGGCGGGGCTGATTACCCCCCTGGCGGCCGGCATCTACTGCTTCACGCCGGTTGGCTGGCGAGTAATCCGGCGGATCGAAGCGATCATCCGCGAGGAGATGGACCGCAGCGGCGCACAGGAGATCCACCTCCCGGCGCTCCACCCGATCGAACTGTGGGAACAGTCGGGGCGCGACAAGTCGATGGGGGATACCCTCTTCCGGCTCTCCGACCGCAAGGAGCGAGGCTTTGCGCTGGGCGCCACGCACGAGGAGGCGGTCAGCTTCCTCGCTTCGCGCACGATCCAGAGCTACCGCGACCTGCCGGTCACGCTCTACCAGATCCAGACCAAGTTCCGCGACGAGCAGCGTCCGCGCGGCGGCCTCATTCGGCTGCGCGAGTTCACGATGAAGGACGCGTACAGCTTCGATACCGACTGGGAAGCGCTCGACGAGTCCTACCGTCTCGCTTTCGAGGCTTACACGCGCATCTTCCGGCGCGCCGGCGTGCCGGTCGTGCCGGTCGAGGCCGACTCAGGCGCGATCGGTGGCAAGGACAGCCAGGAGTTCATCTTCCTGACCGAGAACGGCGAGGACGAGATCCTGCTCTGCCCGGGGTGCGGCTATGCGGCCAACGCCGAGAAGGCCGACTTCGCGAAGCCTCCCGCCGTCGCCGGGACAGCCGCGCCGCTCGAAAAGGTCGCGACGCCAGACCGCAAGACGATCGCCGAACTGTCGGGGTTCCTCGACATCGACGCTCGCCAGACGGCCAAGGCGGTCTTCTACCGCATCGACGGGGAGCCCGTGTTCGTGACGATCCGCGGCGACCTGGACGTAAATGAGATCAAGCTCAAGAACGTCCTGAAGGCGACCGAGCTCGAGCCAATGGACGACGGGATGGTCCGGGCAGCGGGCCTGGTTGCCGGCTACGCGTCCGCCATAGGGCTGAAGGGCATGAAGATCGTGGCAGACCCGAGCGCGGTCGATGCGGTGAACCTGGTCGCCGGGGCAAACGAGGTCGACTTCCACTTCCGGAACGTGAACTACGGACGCGACTGGCAGGCGGACCTGGTGGCCGAGATCGCGCTCGCCCGGCGGGGCGATGCCTGCGCGAAGTGCGGGGCAGCCCTCGAAACGCGGCGCGGAATGGAGATGGGGCACGTCTTCAAGCTCGGGACCATGTACTCAGAGGCGATGGGCGTGCAGTACCTGGATGACTCCGGCGAGCGGCACCCCGTCGTGATGGGCTGCTACGGGATCGGCGTGGAGCGAATGCTCGCAGCCGTGATCGAAGAGAACCACGACGCGAACGGGATCATCTGGCCAACCGATGTCACGCCCTACGACGTACACATCGTTGCCCTCAACCTCGAGCAGGCGACGGTCCAGGAAACGGTGACCGGGATCGAGGCCGCGCTGGACGCGGCAGGGCTAACGGCGCTGATCGACGACCGCGGCGATTCGGCCGGGATCAAGTTCAAGGATGCCGATCTGCTTGGAATACCTGTGCGCCTGACCATCAGCCCGCGGGCGTTGGAGCGGGGTGGGATCGAGGTCCGGGAACGGCGCAGCGGAGCGACGGAAATCGTGGCGATCGAGGCCGTCGTGGCGAAGGTCCGGGAGATCCTGGCGAGAAGCTGAGGGCGCCGCGAATTGCGGCGGGAAAAGCGCCCTCACATTTGAAAAGAAGGCCCCATTCGCACGTGCAGCGTCGTGATATACTGCGCGGCGAAGGCATTCTCATGAGAGTGGGCTATCGGCCCACTTTTTTGTTGAGGTCTGAAAGAAGCTATGAAGAACGATTTTCTGCTTGCGATCGGCCAGCTCGCCGCCGAGAAGAACCTCCCGAAGGAGGTCGTCCTCGAAGCGGTCGAGGCGGCGCTTGCCTCCGCTTTCCGGCGTGAGGGCGAGAACGCCCCGAACATCTACGTCCGGATCGACCGGGAAACAGGCGATTTCCACACCTACGAGCAGCGAGCAGTTGTCGACGAGGTCGAAGAGCCGAACCTCGAGATCTCCGTCACCGATGCCAAGCGCTGGAAGCCAGACGCTAAGGCCGGTGACATCCTCGACTTTGAGAAGAAGACCCCGGAGAACGCCGGGCGTATCGCCGCGCAAACCGCGAAGCAGGTCGTCCTGCAGCGCCTGCGCGAGGCGGAGCGCGACGCCGTCTTCGACGAATACGCCGGAAAAGAAGGCGAGATCGTCGTCGGGACCGTGCAGCGCGTGGAGCCCCGCCAGTCGATCATCGAACTGAACAAGGGAACAGAAGCGGTACTCCCGTTCAGCGAGACCGTCAGGAACGAGCACCTGCGCTCTGGCCAGCGCGTGAAGGTGATCATCCTCGAGGTCCAGAAGGCCCAGAAGGGCCCGCAGGTGATCGTCAGCCGCAGCCATCGAAGCCTGCTGCGCCGCCTGTTTGAGATGGAAGTCCCTGAGATTTCCAACGGCACGGTGGAGATAAAGTCGATCGCCCGCGAAGGCGGCCACCGCAGCAAGGTGGCGGTCTATTCGCGAAACCCCAGCATCGACCCGATTGGGGCGTGCGTGGGGCTGCGCGGATCGCGCATCCAGAACATCGTCAACGAACTGACCGGCGAGCGAATCGACGTCATCAAGTACGACCCCGATCCCGCCAATTTCGTCTCGAACGCGCTCAGCCCGGCCCAGGTCCTCGACGTCACGATTGACGCCGACGAGCGACTTGCGACCGTCGTTGTGCCGGACCGGATGCTTTCTCTCGCCATCGGCAAAGAGGGGCAGAATGCCCGCCTCGCCGCGAAGTTGACCGGCTGGAGGATCGATATCCACAGCCAGACCATGCAGGAAACGCCAGAAGGCGAGACTCCCATGAGCACGCTGTTCGAGCCGTTCGCACCAGGCGAGACCCCCGACATCGACATCATCGAAGAAGCCGAAGAAGTCGCCGCGGCGGCCAGCGTCGAACTCCCCGCCGCGACCATCCAGGAAGCGGTACCGGTCGCCACGGCGACCACTGGCGCCGAATCCGAAGAAGAACTGAATTTCCCGGCGGCGCTGGCCCAGATGGAAGTGCCCGACCGCGAGACGCGCGAATCCGAGGACTACGGCGAGGAAGAGGGCGACGAAGAGGAGTACGAGATCCCGACGACGGTGGTACCAGAGGCCCGGCCCTCTGCAATCCGCTTCGCCGAGGATGTGCTCCCGGTGCGCCAGGAAGAGCCCGAGGACGCCACGAAGAAGGCTGCCGCCAAGAAGACGCGGCGCGCCTCTCGTTTTGTCGAAGAGACAGACGAAGATATGGAAGAGATCGATTACTCCGGGCGTATCCATTAAGGGGCTCCCGATGAAGGGCGCCGCGAAACCGGCCCGGAGCCTGCGACCACGCCCCGTTCCCCAACGGACCTGCATAGGATGCCGCCAGGAAGAGGGCAAGCGGACCTTCGTCCGCATCGTCCGAACCCCTGATCAACACGTTGTCATCGACCCGACGGGCAGAGCCAACGGCCGAGGCGCCTATCTCCACCGGCTGGGGAGCTGTTGGGAGAAAGCCCTCAAAGGCGGTACCATGAACTACGCACTGAAGATCACCCCGGCACCGGAAGATATGGAGGCGCTACGCGCCTTTGCCATGTCGCTCCTGGCCGACGAAGAAAGCGATTTGCAATGACGGCACAGCCAACCTCAACGAAACCCCGCGCAATCAGCCTCCCGGCCGCGCTGACCGTCAAAGAGCTCAGCGACATGCTCGCCGTGACACCGGTTGAAGTCATCAAGCGGCTGATGACGAACGGCGTAATGGCCTCGATGAACCAGATTATCGACTACGACACAGCCGCCATCGTGGCTGTCGACCTGGGCTTCGATCCGTCAGAAGCGGTAGTGGCAGAAGCTGCTCCCGCTCCCGCAGTCGAAGAAGAAGAGGCCGAAGACGACCCCTCAACGCTCGTCCTCCGGCCACCGGTGGTGACCATCCTCGGACACGTCGACCACGGCAAGACGAGCCTGCTCGACACGATCCGGAAGACGCACGTCGCCGCCGGAGAGGCGGGCGGGATTACGCAGCACATCGGCGCCTACCAGGTGGAGCGCGATGGCAAGCTGATCACGTTCATCGACACCCCCGGGCACGCCGCCTTCACGGCGATGCGTGCGCGCGGCGCACAGGTTACCGACATTGCCGTGCTGGTCGTGGCCGCCGACGACGGGGTCATGCCCCAGACGATCGAGGCCATCAACCACGCGCTGGCAGCGCAGGTGCCGATCATTATTGCCATCAACAAGTGCGACCTCCCGGGCGCCAACCCGGACCGCGTGAAGCAGCAGCTCACCGAGCACAACATCGTCGTCGAAGATTTCGGTGGCGACGTTGTAGCGGTACCTGTGTCCGCAACGAAGGGCACAGGGATCGATGAGCTTCTCGAGGCCATCAACCTGGTTGCCGAGATTTCCGAGCTCAAGGCCAACCCGAATCGCCCGGCCTCCGCGGTGGTCGTGGAAGCGGAAATGGAAGCCGGTCGTGGGCCTATCGCCACGATCCTGGTCCAGAAGGGCACCCTCCGCCAGGGCGACGCAATCGTCGTCGGCGAGGTCAGCGGCAAGGTCAAGGCGATGTTCGATCACCTTGGCAAGCGCATCAAAGAGGCAGGCCCATCGACACCGGTCGAAGTAATGGGACTCGAAGAAGTCCCCGAGGCGGGTGAGCGTGTCCGGGTCGTCGCCGACGAAAAGGTGGCCCGCCAGATCGTCGACGAACGGCGACGCGGACGAGAGTCAGAAGCGCAAACCGACCACGCCCATGTGAACCTCGACACGCTGTTCAACGAGATCAGCGCTGGCAAGATCAAGGAACTGGTCCTCATCTTGAAGACCGACGTGCGCGGGAGCGCCGAAGCCGTGAAGGGTGCCCTCGAGCGCCTGACGACCTCCGAGGTCCGCGTGAAGGTGATTCACGCGACAACGGGCCCCGTGAACGATTCGGACGTGATGCTCGCAGAGGCGTCCAACGGCATCATCATTGCCTTCAATTCGAAGACCGACCCATCCGCGAAGAAGCGGTCCGATGCCTCAGGCGTGGAAATCCGGAGCTACTCGATCATCTACCAGGTGATCGAAGACATCGAAAAGGCGCTCGCGGGGATGTACGAGCCCGTCTACCAGACGGTCGTCGACGGACACGCCGAGATACGCCAGCTCTTCAAGTCGTCACGCCTCGGCCAGATCGCCGGGAGTTTCGTCCTGGATGGGACGCTCCGGCGCGGATCCAACGTCCGAATCCTGCGCAACGGCCAGGAGATCGCGAAATCGAAGTGCGAAGGGCTGAAGCGCTTCCAGGACGACGTCCGCGAGGTCCAGACCGGGTACGAGTGCGGCATCGTGTTGAGCAGCTTCGACAAGTTCCTGGAACGCGACGTCATCGAATTCGTTCACGAAGAGCGGGTGAACTAGTCCGGCCGTCCCTGCCTTCCCGGAAGGAGTCACTCCTATGACCCGGCGCACGAGCCGCGTAAACGACCTGCTCCGCGAGGAGTTGAGCGATCTCATTCAGCGTGAGGTCAAGGATCCGCGCGTCTCGCTGGGCCTGACCACGATCATCGACGTGGAAGTGTCGCCGGACCTCCGCCACGCCACCGTGTTCGTGTCGCACCTCGGTGATGAGGCGGAGCGCGACGAGGTGCTCAAGGGTCTCCAACGAGCGGCGCATTTCCTCCAGACCGAACTCATGCACCGGCTCGACATGCGGCGCGTCCCGGAGCTGTCCTTCCGCTTCGATCCGTCCATCGAACGGGGGGCACGCCTCGCGACGCTGATTCACGAAATCAACCCCGGCCCCGGCGAGCCTTAGCCGGATGCGACGGCCCGCGAGCGACCTCGACGGGATCCTCCTCATCGACAAAGCGGCCGGCTGGACAAGCCACGACATCGTCGCAAAGGCGCGAGGGATAACGGGCCAGCGGCGTATCGGGCACACCGGCACACTCGATCCGATGGCAACGGGCCTGCTCATCGCCTGCCTGGGGAAAGCAACGCGACTGGTCGAGTACATGACTCTCCATGACAAACGCTACGAGGGAGAGATCACGCTCGGCGCCACCACCGACACCGATGACGCCGAGGGGATGGTCCTCAGCCAGCGGGAGGTTCCCGCGATCGATACGGACCGGCTCAGAAGTATCGAGGCGACGTTCACCGGTGTCCTGCAACAGCGACCTCCCGCCTACAGCGCCGTCAAAGTGGAAGGCCAGCGCGCCTATGCGGCCGCCCGGCGCGGAGATGCCCTGGAACTGGCACCGCGCGAAGTGGTGGTACGCAGCCTCGACCTGACGCCACTTGCGCCCGATCGCCTCCGGATAGATGTCCTCTGCGGCAGCGGCACCTACGTGCGCAGCCTCGCGCGGGACATTGGTGAAGCGCTGGGGTGCGGCGCGCACCTGTCGCAGCTGCGCAGGACCCATGCGGGCGGCTTCGCGGTGGCCGAGGCGATCACACTCGACGCGCTTGCGCGCATCGCAGCGGCGGGGGAGCTGGCGGAGGTCGTTCGCCCAGCGGACGACGGCATCACCGATTTCGAGGCTGCAATCGTGGGCGAACATACGTCCGCCAGTATCGCAGCGGGCATTACAACCGCACCGTGCCCGGCAATACGCGCGGCCGATGTGGCGCGAATCTACGACGCCAGTGGGCAGTTCATCGCAGTGGGTCGGGTGGCTGAGAGCGGCCAGATTCGGCCAATAAAGGTGTTTCGCGAGCAAAATGCCAAACTTATGTAGTGTTCAGATACGATCTACGCTTGACACGTGTGGCTTCCGCGGTATCATCCGACTCATGTCAGGTGGTCTTTGCGCAAACGCTTAAGCGCTAAATCATTTTCAACACCTGACACTGGTCTCGCCACGGGCGGGAGACTGAAGGAGGATCATCCATGGAAGCCTATTGCCTGAAGTGCCGCGTCAAGCGGGAAATGAAGAACCCCGCTGTCATCACCATGAAGAACGGCAAGCCTGCAACCCAGGGCACCTGCCCCGAATGCAGCACCAAGATGTTCAAAATCGGCAAGGCATAACGCCGGCTGCCAAGAGGGACCCACAGAGGCGCGGACTACTGGCCGCGCCTTTTGTGTGCCTCGAGGATCATCCGCGAAGGGCGGCGAGGACGGATTCGTGCAGCAATCCGTTCGTTGCGATGACGCTGTCGCCGATGCGATTCTCGCCTTCCCAGGTTGAGAGGCGTCCACCTGCCTCCGTCACGACCGGCCAGAGCGCGGCAACATCCCAGAGGTTCATCTCGGCATCCAGCATCACGTCGACGCGACCCGCCGCGAGCGCAAGGTAGCCATAGCAGTCGCCCCAGGCGCGCGCGAGGCCACAGGCAGCGACGAGCCGGTGGTAGCCACCGGAATGCAGCGTCTCGGTACTGTGATAGCTGGTCATGCTGAGCGTTGCGTCGGCGAGCGCCGTCACGCCTGAGACGCGCGCCGGGCGATCGTTGAGGAACGCACCGCCGCCTTTGGAGGCATACGCCGTCTCACCCACCGCGTGACAGGCGATGACCCCCACGACAGGCTCGCCATCGCGTTCGAGCGCGATCAGCGTCCCAAACAGCGGAACCTGGTGGATGAAGGACTTCGTCCCGTCGATCGGGTCCAGGACCCAGCGGAACCTGCCGTCGCCGGGCTTCTCGCCCAGTTCCTCCCCGATGATGCCGTGCGACGGGCACTCGGCTTCGATGAAAGCGCGCACTGCCTCTTCGGCGCGCCGGTCAGCGAGCGTCACTGGCGTGCGGTCTGCTTTCAGCTCGACCGTCAGCGAGGACTGATAGAGCGGCATGATCACTTCACCGGCGATGGCAGCGGCCCGCCTCGCAATCCGGAGAAGGTCGTCCAGTTCGCCGCTCATCAGCGGGCCGCGTCACCCTTCCGGTACCCGGATGTCAGGTCGTCCAGCCGGGCCTTCAGGTCGGCGGACAGCGGTGCTTCGGCGGCCTTCAGGGTGTCTTCGAGCTGCTCGGGGCGGCTAGCGCCGATGATCGGCGCGGTCACGGCGGGGTTGGCCATGACCCAGGCGACCGCCATCTGGGGCAGCGTCATCCCGGCTTCGCTGGCAATCGGCCGCAGGGCCTCGACCGTGTCGAACATACCCTCGTGCCAGTAGCGATCCTGGTAGCGTTCGGCGGCGGTTCCGAGGGTGAAGCGCGAACCCTCGGTCGGGCCACCGGAGGGATTGTGCTTGCCGCTGAGCATGCCGCCGGCAATCGGGTTGTAGGGAATGACGCCGATCCCCTCTTCGGCGCAGAGCGGAAGGAGTTCGCGTTCTATCTCGCGGAACAGGAGGTTGTAGCGGGGCTGAACGGAATCGAAGCGGACGACCCCCATCGCCTCGCTGCGACCGATCGCGCGGGCTACCTGGTAGGAGAGGAAGTTCGAGCAACCGACGTAGCGCACCTTACCCGCACGAACGACGTCTTCGAGCGCTCGCAGCGTCTCGTCGATCGGCGTCTCGGGGTCGGGGCCATGGAGCTGGTAGAGGTCGATGTAGTCGGTCTGGAGGCGGCGGAGCGAGGCGTCGACCGCATCGAGGATGTGTTTTCGCGAGTTGCCCTGGTCCCAGCGCGACGGACCGGATCGCCCGAAGCACTTTGTCGCGAGGATGAACCGGTCCCGGCGGCCCTTGAGCCAGCTGCCGACGATTTCCTCGGTGCGGCCGGAGGTCTGGGGCGTGCCGCCGAGCGGATAGACGTCGGCGGTATCGATGAAGGTCACGCCCCCGGCGGCCGCCCTGTCCATGATCGCGACCGAAGTGGGTTCGTCGCACTGGAGGCCGAAAGTCATGGTGCCGAGACAGAGTCCAGATACCTGGAGGCCCGTCCGGCCCAGGCGGTTGTACTTCACGAGCGTGCTCCGACAGTTGGTATGGGAATTGTAGCGGAGCCGCTGATAGAGACGGAAAGGAGGCGGCTATGCCGCCTCCTTGACCTCCACCGCCGCCAGGGACGTGTCGGGTAGGTGCGTAGTGACGAGCCGCGAGAGATCGAGCAGGCAGATGAGCCTGTCCTTCAGCTTCGCAACGCCGGTGACGTAGCCGTTTCGCTCGCCGCGGACGATATCGCTGGGAGCGTCGACCTGGTCCGACGGGATGCGCAGCACTTCGGAGACGGAGTCGACCATCAGTCCCACGACCCCCTGCTCGCTGCCGACGACGACAATACGGGTGTCGGCGGTTGCCGGGGTCTCGGGAACGGCGCACCGGCGGCGAAGGTCCATCACCGGGACGACCCGTCCGCGAAGGTTGGTGACGCCTTCGATGCAGGGGTCGGACTCTGGAATCGTGCTGATCTCCTGCATCCGGACGATTTCCTGGACGTGCTGGATATCGATGGCGTAATGCCCGCTGGAAAGGCGGAAGACGACGACCTGGTGGTCGGCCGACGCCACGTCCGTGCTCGCGAGCACTTTCTGCAAAGGCTGGGTCACTGGTTTCCTCCGAGGGTTCCTGGCGTGGAAGGGTGGAGAGAAGCGGGAAAGCTGTGCGCCCAGAGAGGGCCGGCGGCTGAGCGCCGGCCCTCTCGAGACGCCCCCCCGGAACTCGTCAGGCGGCGCGACTCGATTCCAGCTTGAATCGGGCCGCAGCCGCGTTGAGCACGTCCGCAAGGTCCTTCATTTGGTTCGCAGTCGCGGCCAGCTCTTCTGATTGGGAACTGAGTTCCTCCGTCGAGGCCGAGACCTGCTCGGCTGAGGCAGAGGTCTGCTCGCTCGCGGCGCTCACCTCGGAGATGGCCTGCGTCACCTTCGTGGTACTCTTCGCCATCTCCGCGGCACCTTCGGCCGACTGCTCGGCCATCGAGGTAATTTGCTCAGCGGAAACCTTGATGCGCTCGGCGCCGGCGGCGAGGCCCTGGACATCGCGGGCAATGCCCTGCATCTGTGCCGCGGAGCCCTGTACCGTCTCAATAATCGAGGCGAGGGCTTTGCCGGCCTCACCGGTGATCTCGCGGCCGGCGTCGACGTCCTTCACGCCAGCGGCCATCGCCTCGACCGCCTGCTGCGTGCCTTCCTGGACCTTGGCAACGATGGCAGCGATTTCCTTCGTCGCGTCGGATGAACGTTCCGCAAGGTTGCGAACGTTCTCCGCGACGACGGCGAAGCCGCGTCCCTGTTCCCCGGCCCGCGCCGCTTCGATGGCGGCGTTGAGGGCGAGGAGGTTGGTCTGCGAAGCGATTTCGTCGATCGACTGGACGATGTTCCCGATCTGCTTCCCATATTCGCCGAGCTGGTCGACCGTCTGGGCGGCACGGCCGACCGCGCTGGCGATAGCCTCCATCGAGGCGACGGCCTGGCCAACGGCCTTCTGGCCGCTGACGGCTGCTGTGCGGGACTCTTCGGCGCTCTTCGCCACGTCCTGGGCAGCCGCTGCGACCGCGACGATCTGGGTACTCATCTGGGTTGCTTCGTTCTTCGAGGCACCCGCACCCGCGGCGTTCGACTCGGCCGAGGCGGCGAGCTCTTCCGAGCCAGCGGCTACAGCTTCGATCTCACGCGCCGACTCCTGGGAGAGTTGCGACAGGCGGACTGACGAGGACGTAACTTCGCCGACGGCATTCGCGATCTGACCGGTCGCGGCCGCCATCTGGTCGGAGGCTTCGCGCACCAGCCCTGCCGTGTCCGTGATAGACGCGGCGTTGTCGCGCACACCGCCGATGATCGCGCCGAGGCTCTTGCGGGAGTCGTTGTAGGCGCCGATGGTCTCAACCATCGCGTCGATGATGTCGTTCGTGGAGGCCGCCGCCTGGCCCACTTCGTCATTTGTGAACTTCGGGATCTTCGGTGTAACTGACGTGACATTGACGGTGAGGTCACCACCGGCGAAAGCCATCATGCCGTTTCGCACGTCGGCCAGGTCGTGCTCCTTGATGCTCTTGAGCCGCGACATCACCTCACGCGCCGCGTTCGACATGGAGCGCGAGAGCACGAAGGCCATCGCCATGCCGACAATCACCGCCGCCGCAAAGACCGCAATGGAGATTGTACGGGTGGTCGACGCGCTGCTGACAGCGGCGTCCTCCGACTTAGTAGCGGCCGCATCGAAGTGATCCGACAGGCCTGACAGGTCTGCCTGGGCCTGCGTGTCCAGGCCCTTCATGATCGCGTCGCCACCGGCCGTCGAGAAGCCGGATGCATTGAACGTCGACACCATCTGGGCGTGGCCAGCGTTGTAGGCGGCGTATTGCGTGTCAAAGTCAGCCAGGGTCGACATCGCATCCTTGTCGCCAAGCTGGGAGATCGTCGCGACAAGCTTGTCGCGCTGGGCCGCCGTGATCTTGGCATCATCGGCGAAGGTGCCGGTGTACTTCGTGAAGTTGGCCGGATCGGCTCCACGAATGAGGAGGTCCTTCAGCTGTTGATGCTGCGTCTGGAAGTCATTGCGCAGCACCGATGACTCGATCGCGGCGTTGTTCTCGACGCCCGCCTG
>Ga0209014_10001861_pt1 | contig 12430 bp, 9 predicted proteins | sample BarGraNGADG00212_FD_184491 | JGI IMG/M metagenome (GOLD analysis project Ga0209014, IMG submission 184491) | Arctic peat soil microbial communities from Barrow, Alaska - Barrow Graham LP Ref core NGADG0002-212 (SPAdes) (version 2) | ecosystem: Environmental > Terrestrial > Soil > Wetlands > Peat... | reverse complement strand
CAACGCCCGTGACAAGGTGATGGACGGGTGGGAATACGAGATCGCGCAGTGGTACCCGCGCGCCGCCGTGTATGACGACGTGAGCGGATGGACCAACGACCAGTTCTACTCGCAGGGTGAGTTCTACCAGGAATTCGGCGACTTCGACGTCACCATGACGGTGCCGCACGACCACATCGTGCGCGCCACCGGCGTGCTGCAGAACCCGCTGGACGTGCTCACCGCGACGCAGCGCACGCGGCTGGCGCAGGCGATGGCCGCCGACACGCCGGTGTTCATCGTGCGCCCGTCCGAGGTGACGAAGCCCGAGACGCGCCCGGCTGGATTGGCGCCGCTGGCGTGGCACTTCAAGGCGCAGAACGTGCGCGACTTCGCGTGGGCCAGCTCCAAGACGTTCATCTGGGACGCGATGGGCTTCCGCTACCAGAAGGGCGGCCGGCTCATCGAGCTGCACTCGGTGTACCCGCGCGACGCCATGCCGCTGTGGGACCAGTACAGCACCAAGGCCATCAGGCAGACGATGGTGACCTACGGCCGCATGGTGATCGAGTATCCGTATCCCGTGGCCAGCAACGTGCACGGGTCGGTGGGCGGCATGGAGTATCCCATGATCGCCTTCTGCGGCGCGCGTCCACGCCCCGATGGCACCTTCGACGAGTCGCTCAAGTGGCGCCTCATCTCGGTGACCATCCACGAGGTCGGGCACAACTGGTTCCCGATGATCCTCGCCACCGACGAGCGCCGCTGGGGATGGATGGACGAGGGGATGAACTCGTTCATCGAGTACTACGCCGAGAAGGACTGGGACCCCGCGTACCCGAGCAGCCGCGGCCCGGCCAAGAACATCGTGGCGTACTTCAGGGACCCCGCGCAGGTGCCGATGATGACCGAGTCGGACCTCGCCTACAACAACTACAGCGCGCAGGCGTACGCCAAGCCGGCGGCCACGCTGGTGATGCTGCGCGAGCAGGTGCTCGAGCCGGCGCAGTTCGACCGCGCGCTCCACGAGTACGCGCAGAAGTGGATCTTCAAGAAGCCGCAGCCCGCCGACTTCTTCCGCACCGTGGTGAACGGGGCCGGCGAGAACCTCAACTGGTTCTGGCGCGGGATCTTCTACACGACGTACGCCAACGACCAGGCACTCGGCGGGGTGGAAACCCAGGATGCGAAGGACGTCGCGGGAAATACCAGCCGCGGCCGGTACTACCATCGCATCACCATCGAGCAGAAGGCCGGCCTGGTGATGCCCATCCAGCTTGGCATCACGTACGATGACGGCACGAGTGCGCTGGTGAAGCTGCCGGCCGACGTCTGGCGCTACAACGAGAAGACGTTCACGTACGCCTTCTTCTCCGACAGGGGGCTGTCGCAGGTGGTCATCGATCCCAACGAAGTGCTGGCCGACATCAATCGCGACAACAACACGTGGAAGGTGGTGCCCCGGGTGGTGCCGTGATTCTCGCCCTCGCCGCCGGCCTGCTGCTTTCGGCGCCGCCGCACAACATGCACGTGGCGAACACGCGCATGGTCGTGGAGGGCGCGGTGGTGGTGGCACGGGTGCGCATGTTCCGCGACGATCTGCAGAAGGCGCTCAAGCGTCCGGCGACCGATGACGCCGCATGGCGAGGCGCCGTGGCCGCCTACGTGGGCCAGAACTTCACCGTCGTGGCCGACGGGGCGAAGCTCGCCGGCGAGGTGCTGGACGGCGGCGCCGACATCGATGGCGACCAGCCCATCTGGTGGGTGATCGTGCAGTGGAAGGCGACCCGACCGGTGACGGTGCTGGGATTGAAGGTGCACTTGATGTTCGACACCTTCGGCGACCAGCAGAACATCGTGCAGGTCAGCAAGCAGCCGGGCGACGAGCGGCACGGGCTGTACTTCCAGGCCGGCGACCGGAGCGAGCAGGTGCTGAAGTTCTGAGGGGGCGTGCCCCGGCATTCGGCTGGCGCGGCCTGAGGCACCAGCAGCCGCATCACGAGGCCTGCCGTTCGAGCCGCTCCGCGAGCCACATCTTGATGATTGACTGTCGGGTCACCCCGAGACGCGCCGCCTCGTCGTCGAGCGATTCGATCATCCACGTCGGGAAGTCCACGTTCACGCGACGCTGCTCGCGAGTCGGGCGCCGGACAGTCGTGAGATCGAGATCGGCCGTGACGTCTTTGCCCTCATCGAACTTGCGATCAAGGTTCCTGGCTTTCATACAGCACAACCTCCTCAGGACGAGACCGGCGGACGGAGATCAGCCGGGTTCTGCTGCCGCGGTAGGTGATGATCGCCGACCAGCACACGCCGACAATCTGACCGACGATGAGAAAGCGGGCCTCGTCCTCGGTGCGCGCCCGTATTTCGATGAGCCGGTCGTCGGACCACAAGAGTTGCGCGTCAACGAAGTCGATGCCGTGCTTGGCCTTGTTTGACCGGCTCTTGTGCTCGTCAAACTCGAAGTCCAAGCGAGCGCCTCACCATAACGGTATAATAAATATACCTTTTTGCCTACTCCTGTCAACACCGACAGGCCGCCCAGGTCGGCGAAATGCTCGACGAGGACCGAAGATCCGGGGCAAGGTACCGGTATTGCTTCCTCTCGGTCCTGCGACGCGGAAACCCGCGTGACGGGAACCGCCGTGGACACTTGAGGTCACAAATTGTGACCTCAAGTGCGTGACTTCTGCGGCCGTGAGCTGGAAGGCAAAATCAGACGGGAATCGGGTGGCATTCCTCGAGACCGCCTGGTTGAGCACCTTCGTCTGAACGCCGTACAACTCGGCGAGGTCGCTATCCAGCATCACCCGCAGGCCGCGAATAAGATGGATGCGCGTTGCGATCGATTCCGGCGTGTCAACGCAAGCTGGCCGATCATATCGGCCAACGTCCAGATCATGATCACAGGTGAGAATGTTTGCGTTCGCGCCCTAACGGCGATGGAACGGTTCGTCACGGCGCAGGAGCAATTTGTAGCAGTACTCCGCCTCGCCCGATTGTTTAGCATGTTGCTCGGGAATCTCTGACAGCGCGCTCGCAGGTTCCGTTCTCGCCCGTAACGACTTGCGAGAGCAGGTTGAACAGTTCATTCAATCGCGGACCTCGCGGTGGCGCCATCGAAGCGGGCAAGTGCCGTCACCACAGCGCACTGCGCGCCCTTCGCCGACTGGCACACTTGTTGTCACTCTCTCCATCGCCGAGCAGCGCTCAACTCGTCGGCCGCCGCCATTGCGGTGCATGTTTCATCGCATTCGGGAGATCATCACCATGTCTCGCCTTCACCTCGCACCAATCATCATCGGCGCGGTTGCCCTGCACTCCACCGCACTCGTGGCGCAACAGGCGCCCGTCCTCCGAACACTCGCATCTTTCAGCGGAGACAGCGTCTTTGAAGGCGCCATAAGCCCGAGCCCGAACGGGCGGTTCGTCGTGCTGGGCACGCGGACCAACCTGCGGATGTACGACGTCGCCAGCCGGCGGTCGTGGAACCTCGTCGATGGCTATGCGAGGGCGCCGAATTGGTCGCCCAAGGGCGACATGATCGCGTTCGTGCGCCCGGGGGACGGTGGCTCGGAAAGCTTCCTGTGGGCGATGCCGGTGGATGCGAACACCGGGAGAGCACGCGGGCCCGCCCAGCGTGTCACGATCGGGCAGGGCGACTATGCCCAGTTCTCGGTCGATGGACGGTGGATCGCCTTCGCCGGCTTCGACTCCGCGCAATCTCAGCCCTACCTCGCGATCGCGCCGGCGACCGGCGGCCCGGAGCGCGTTCTTGCGCGGTTTCCGAACAGGTCGCTGTACGCGTTCGAATGGAGCCCGGACGGAAGGACGATCTACGTCTCCGCGCCGGCTCCGGGAACCAACAGGTCGAGCATTCTCAAGTTCCGAGTCGATGGGGGCGCACCGGAGGTGATCCGCTCAGGAGACGAGTGGATTGCCGGCATAACGGCGGACCAACGCTACCTCGTCCTGGTGCCGGCGAAGAGGCAGATGACTGCCGGTGATCAGGGCACGGTCATCGACACGACGGGCCGAGAGGTCGGACATTTCCCGCTCCCGGTCGGCCCGACCCTGTTCCGCGGGTTTCTCGGCGACAGCGCCCTCGCCTGGGTCACTTTCACGGAAGACAGGAGGCTCGAGGTGCGACCGGTCGCCGGCGGGAGTGCGAGACGGCTACCGCCCATCGGCCAACCGGATGATGTTCCGCTCTGGTCTCCTGACGGCAACCGGATCGCCTTTCAGGCGCATGATGGCAATCGGACTTCACTTGCCGTCATGAACGCCGACGGCACCAATCCACGGGTGTATCGAGAGACCAACGTGCTGGCCGACGCGTCCGACGGCGGTGTCTGGTGGTCACCGGACTCGCGTTCCGTGGGATATCTGAGCCCTGACCGACACAGGCTGTCGCTGCTCAACGTTGTCGCCGGCACGAATCGCACGATTCTCGAAGACACGGCGAGCTACTTCGGGCTCTGGCGGTGGCGCGCGGATGGGCAGGCGATCATCATCGTGTCCCGTCGCAACCCGGGACTCCCTCCCCGTAAGAGCATTGATGAGGTGGCGGTGAATGGCCAACGCCGCAAGCTGCTGGATGTGCCCATCAGCACTGACCTGACACATGGGTTCCAATTCGTCGGCGACTCGAACGTCTTCGTCCGCTCGGACTCGGCGGCATTCCTCATGCCCCTCGGCACCGGGCCGGTGCGCCGACTCACCGGCGTGCCGTCCGGGACCCAGCTCTACAGCACGGTCGTCTCGAACGACCTCCGGTGGATCGCAGGGCTATACACCGTAGCGAATGGGGCCCCAACCAATCAGGTCGAGGTGTTCTCGACCGAGACCGGTGCCAGGACGGTACTCGACCTGCCGTTTGAGTTTCGTTCCTTCCGTCCCGAGTTCCTGCCAAGCGACAGCTCGCTGCTCGTCTTCGGCCAGCGCAACGGGGAACCCAACATCAAGATCTATCGCGTGCCGCTCAACGGCGACACGCCGCGTGTCTTCGCCGACGTCGGCAAACCTCGTCTGTATTGGGGCGTGGTGTCCGCCGCGTCCGGCTCTCCTGACGGCAGATCGGTGGTGTACAGCGTCGGGCACGAGGCGCCCACACTGTCTCTCGTGCTGATCGACCTCCGCGCCGCCATCCCTCGCGCCACCTCGCGCGCACCCCGCAAATGATGCATCGTAGCCCATGACCAAGAAGGTGCTCATCGTCGACGACGATGCCACCATCCGCGTGGCACTGCGTGACGCGCTGACCACGGCAGGGTTTGAAGTCGGCCTCGCCGAGAGTGCACAGGAAGCGTTGGCGGTCATCGCACACGCGCATCCGGACGTCATTGTAAGCGACGTCCGGATGCCGGACGTGAGCGGACTGGAACTGCTGCGCCTCCTGCGCGAGCGCTCCCCCGACATTGCCATCGTCCTGATGACCGCGTTCGACGACATGCCCACGGTTGTGGAGGCGATGAAGCACGGCGCGGTGGAGTTCCTCGTCAAGCCGCTCGACCTCGACGACCTGCAGAAGACGCTCGACCGCGTGCTCGAGGACCGTGAATCGCGACGCCGGATGCAGGGGTCCGCCGCGGTTTGCGCCGACAACGTCATCGTCGGGCGCGACCCGCACATGATCGACATCTACAAGCTCGTCGGTCAGGCGGCATCCACGCACGCCACCGTGCTCATTCGTGGGGAGAGCGGCACCGGCAAGGAACTGGTGGCGCGCGCCATCCACGCCCACTCGACGTGGGCCGCGGAGCCGTTCGTCCCGGTGAACTGCGCCGCGCTGCCGTCGACGCTGCTCGAATCGGAATTGTTCGGCCACGTGCGCGGGTCATTCACCGGCGCCATTGGCAACCGCCGCGGCCGCTTCGCGCTCGCCGGCAAGGGGACGATCTTCCTCGACGAAATCGGCGACACGTCGCTCGAGTTCCAGACCAAGCTCCTACGCGTCCTCCAGGACCGCACGTTCCAGCCGGTGGGCTCGGAGGAGACAGAGCATACCGACGCACGCGTCATCGCCGCGACGCACCAGCCGCTCGAGGACATGGTGACCGAACGGCGCTTCCGCGAGGACCTGTACTACCGCCTTCGCGTCGTGGAGATCACCATCCCGCCACTGCGCGACCGGCGCGGCGACATTGCGCTGCTCGCCGAGCACATGCTGAAGCGGGCGAGCGCCACCCTCGAGCGCCCTCCCGTAGTTCTTGCCCCGGAGGCGCTCGAGCGATTGCTGGAGCATCGCTGGCCCGGGAATGTGCGCGAACTCGAGAACTGCCTGATGCGCGCCGTTGTCGTTGCGTCTGGCGGCGTCGTGCGACCGGAGCACCTGTCGATGTCCTCTCCCGGTCACCCGGGCGGGACAGCCGTACTCTCGCTCGTCGAGCTTGAGAAGTTGCAGGTCGAGCGGGTGCTGGAGATCGCCGGCGGCCACAAGGGGCGCGCCGCCGAGCTTCTAGGTGTGTCTCGGCCGAGGCTCAACAGGCTGATCGAGAAGTACGGGTTGCAATGAAGGCGGCGTCGCTGCGCACCAAGGTCCTGCTCATCGTGCTGCTCGGGGCCGTGCTGCCACTCGCCATCGTCGGCTGGTGGCTGACGGGCACGGCGGTTCGGTCGGGGCGCGCGCTGCTCCGCGACCAGCTTTCGGTGGCAATCGGCGACATCGCGGCGGACGCGCGCGGCAAATGGACGCTGCGCGCAGGCGAGCTGCAGCTGCTGGCGAACAACAGCGTAGTGCAGGCCGCGCTGGCCGCACCTGCGGCGCGGCTGGCGTTGCCAGACTCGGTGTATCTGCTTCAACTGTTCGCCGCCGTCCACAACGCCATTCCATCGGTGACCTACGTGGATGTCAGTGGGCGGGAGCGTTGGTCCTTCCACGACTCAGAGACAGGCGTAGGAGCAGATTCCGCCCTCAACGATGTACGGATGTTCGCCGGCCAATCGCGCACGTTCCCCGTCGAGATGCCCGTGCGGGCCGAGAGCAGAGGTGTCATCGGTACGCTCCGGGCACGAGTGAGACTGTCGGGCGTCCTCGCATCCGATTCCGGCCAGCACGTCGTGCCGGGCGCGGTGTTTGCGGTGCTCGACGCGCGCGGCGTGGTCTTTTCATCGGCGCCCGACTCGCTGGACCTCGCCATTCTTGGCGCCCATCCGGGATGGGAGATCGTGGGTCGCGCACTCGAGGAGCCGCCGCTGCGGCTGATGCTCGCAGCGCCCTCAGCCCCCTTCGTTCAACCGTTCGAGCGAGCCGCGCGCCTCGGCCTTGGCGTACTCATGGGCGTGGCGCTCATCGCGCTGCTGATCAGCGTGCTCCTCACGGGCCGCGTTACGGGATCGCTCGAGCGCATGGCCATCGCGGCCGAGGCGGTGGCCGCCGGCGACCTCAAGCGAAGGGTTGAGGTCAGCGGTGGCGACGAGGTCGGGCGCCTCGGGGACGCGTTCAACGCAATGACCGAGAGCCTGCGGCGCACGCTCGCCGAGCTCTCGCAGCAACGGGCGATGGCCGCGGTGGGCGAATTCGCCGCCTCCCTTTCGCACGAGGTGCGCAACTCGCTGACGGCCATTCGCATCGACCTCCAGCACACCGTACGGCAGCTGCCGGGCGACAGCACGGCCACGCCGCTCGTGACGCGCACCCTCGACACCGTGCGTCGGCTCGATGCCACCGTCACCGGTGCGCTGCGCGTGGCGCGCAGCGGGCAGCACCCGATGAAGCGCGTTGACCTTGCGTGCCTGCTGCGACAGGCGATGACGAGCGCCGAGCCGTCGTTTGCGGCGAGCGAGGCGACGCTCGAACCGCTGGCGTTGGGGCCCAGTCCCATGGAAGTGGACGGTGATGCCGCGGCGCTCGAACAGTTGTTCCTCAATCTCCTGCTGAACGCGGCGCAGGCGCTGAGCGCCGGCGGGCACGCGCGAGTGGACGTGCACGCGGTCGACGACCGGGTGGTCGTCCGGATCAGCGATGATGGATCTGGTATTGAGTCGGGTGAGCTGGCCGAGATGGGAACGGTCCTTCACAGTACGAAACCCGATGGCACCGGACTTGGGCTGCCCATCGCCCGGCGAATCGCGGCGGCGCACGGCGGCGACCTGCGCATCGAGAGCGTGGCGGGCGATGGAACGACCGTCACGGTGACGCTGCCGATACGCTCGACAGTGGGCGCCGGCGACTCTCGGGGTACGCCGTGACCAAGCCGCGAAGACGCCGCTGATTGTGGCGCTGACCCGGCGGCCACGGCGCTTCCCCTCTGGCGCCAAGGGCAGGATGCGCCAAGTTTGGGAGCGCCGTTCAATCATTCCTCCACCGGAGCGTCGAATGCCGCAGACCCGTACCGTGCAGGTTGGAGTGTCCCTTTCGGACAACCCCACCGCGAAACTCGAGATCCGCGTGAAACCGTGGGCGGTGGTGACCTACGAGGGGGATATCGTCGAGTGGAAGCCGGTGGCGATCAATGGCCAGGCCGTACGCGTGACGGACATGGAGATCTACCGGCAAACCGGGGCCGGTCCGTGGCCGTTCGACGATTCGCGTCCGTTCAAGGGAAAGAAGCCCAAGTCGGGCAAGCGGAAGCCACTGGGCGGCAAGCTCAAGGGTGGGACGAAGGTTCCGTACACCATCGTGATCACGTTCACGGACGACGACGGCAATCATCGTACGGCCTCCATCGACCCGGACATGATCATCCCGGACTGAACGCACGTAGGCCTCGGCATGGCACAGGCCCCGGATTCGCTGCCCGAGCGCATCGGCCCCTATCGCGTGCTCCAGATGCTGGGGCAGGGCGGAATGGGCGCTGTGTACGAAGCCGAGGAGACCGGCCCCGTCCGCCGCCGCGTCGCCGTGAAGGTGGTGCGCGCGGGGCTGAACTCGCGCGAGGTGGTCGCGCGGTTCGAGACTGAACGGCAGGCGCTCGCGCTGATGAACCACCCCGGCATCGCCAAGGTCCTGCACGCGGGCGCCACCGACGCGGGCGAGCCATTCTTCAGCATGGAGCTCGTGCGCGGGCTCCCGATTACCGCGTACGCCGACGCGCACCGCCTCTCCGTCGCCGAGCGGATCACGCTGTTCATCGCCGTCTGCCGGGCCGTGCAGCACGCGCACCAGAAGGGGGTCATTCATCGCGACCTGAAGCCGTCCAACGTGCTCGTGAGCGAACAGGACGGGCGTGCGCAACCGAAGATCATCGACTTCGGGATTGCCAAGGCCATGGGCCAGCAGCTCACCGAGCACACGCTGGTGACACTGGGCGGCCTGGCGATCGGCACGGCGGCGTACATGAGCCCCGAACAGGCGGATACGGCCGGCATCGACATCGACACGCGGTCGGACATCTACTCGCTCGGCGTCATGCTGTACGAACTGCTCGTCGGCGAGCTGCCGATTGACCCGGGCATCCTCGGCATCCACCTGTTCCTCGCCCGCATCGCGTCCAGGGAAACCAACCCGCCGACTCCCAGCGCGCGCCTGAGCGCGAGCCACCAGGGCAGCGCGGTGGCGCATTGCCGGAGCACGGATGCCGCGCACCTGCGCCGTGAACTGCGCGGCGATCTCGACTGGATCGTGATGACGGCGATGAACCCGGACCGCGCACGGCGGTACGACACGGCCAATGCCCTGGCGGACGACCTGCAGCGGCACTTGGAGCACCAGCCGGTCGTCGCGCGCCCGCCGAGCACGCGGTACCGCGTGGAGAAGTTCGTGCGGCGCCATCGCGTGGGCGTGGCCGCGGGCGGCGTGGTGGCGCTGGCAATCATCGGCGGCGCAGTGCTCGCGACGGTCGGCTTTGTGCGCGCACGGCGGGCCGAAGCTGTGGCCGCCCAGGAAGCCGCCACGGCACAGCAAGTAACGACGTTCCTGATGGACCTGTTCAACGTGAGCGATCCCCGTCGCTCGCGGGGCGACACGCTCACGGCGCGCGAACTGCTCGCGCGCGGCGCGGCGCGCGTGAACAGCGAACTCGCCGGCCAGCCGCTGCTGCAGGCCCGGCTGATGCAGACACTTGGATCGGTACACACGGCGCTTGGGATGGTCGACCAGGCACGCCCGCTGTTTGAGGGCGCCGTGCGCATCCGCGAGCGCGAACTGGGGCCGAGCGACCCGCTCGTTGCCGAGGCGCTCTTCGGGCTCGGTCGCGCGGCGAGCCTCAAGGGCGATCTCGCGCTCGCCGACAGTGCCTACTCACGAGCGCTGGCAATCCGCCAGGCGGCGTTCGGACCCGAACACATCGCCGTCGCATCGTCGCTTTCGGCGCTGGCGGGGTTGCGCTACCGCCAGGAACGGATGGCCGACGCCGAGTCGCTCTATCTCCGCGTGCTTCCCCTCGACGAGCGGCTGCGAAAGGCCGACGACCCGGGCCGCTCGACCACCCTGATCGGCCTGGCGACGGTGTACTGGGCGCAGGGCCGCCTGGCCGAAGCCGAGGCCATCTTTCGCCGCGTGCTGGCTATTCAGGAACGGTCGCCCGGCAAGGATAACTACGACGTGGCCCTCACGCTCAACAACCTCGGCGGGACGTACTACCAGATGGAGCGCTATGAAGATGCGCTCCAATCCTATGAACGCGCACGGCCGGTGCTCGAGAAGACGCTCGGTCCGGCTCATCCTTACGTGTTTGGCTTGTACAACAACCTCGGCGAGGTGTACTGGAAATTGAAGCAATACGGCGCGGCCGAGCCGCTCCTGCGCCAGTCGCTCGCCGCCAAGGAGAAGTTCCTGCCACCCGGCCACGCCAGTATCTCCATCACGCTTCATGCGCTGGCGGGCCTGCTGCGCGATGAGGGCAGGTTCCGCGAAGCGGAGCCGTTGTACCGCCGCGCGCTGGAGATTCGGGAGGCGACGGCGGTGGCCAACCCTCGGCCAGCGATTGAAACTCTGCGCGATTACGCGGAATTGATGAGGCGATCGGGGCGCATGACCGAGGCCGCGCGACTGGACGAGCGCGCGGCGCAACTGCAGGCATCGAAGTAGACCTCATCCCATTGGGGGTGGTCAGGCTACCTCGAACAGGCGATATCCGCGGGCCGTGGCCGGACCCACCTTCCATAAATACGGAATGTGGGTGCCACGAAGTGGAGATATCGTGCCAGCGACAACAACGCCCGAAGCAAGCAGAACGCCGGCGCCAGCGAAGTTGATGCCTTGGCGGCGCATCGTGATCGTCGCCGGGATCTTGGGCATGCTTGGGGCGGGTGGATGGTGGGTGGTGCGGTCGCGCGCCGCCGCGGCGCCGACGTATCGCTTTGCCGCCGTGGAGACGGGCAACATTCGTCAGTCGGTGTCGGCCACCGGCACGCTGAGCGCCGTGCGCACCGTGCAGGTCGGTACCCAGGTGTCCGGGCAGGTGGCCGAGATCCACGCGGATTTCAATGACCGCGTGACCAAGGGACAGCTGCTCGCCCGCATCGACCCGACGCTGCAGCGGCAGACCGTCACCGACGCTGAGGCGCAGCTGGTGAAGGCGAAGGCCCAGCAGACGCAGGCGCAGGCGGAGTACGATCGCAACCAGCCCCTGTTTACGCAGCGGTACATCACGGCGACCGAGTTCGGCGCGGTGGACGTGGCGCTTTCCGTTGCCCGTGCCGGAACGCAATCGGCGCAGGTCACGCTGGATCGTGCCAAGCAGAACCTGTCCTACACCAATATCTTCGCGCCGATCAGCGGCGTGATCGTCGAACGCACCGTCGACGTGGGCCAGACCGTCGCGGCGAGCCTGTCGGCGCCACAGCTGTTCCTCATCGCGCAGGATCTCTCGCGAATGCAGATCCTCGCGGCTGTGGACGAGAGCGACATCGCGGCGATCAAGGACAGCATGGTGGTGAACTTCACGGTCCAGTCCTTCTCCGGGCGCACCTTCGTTGGGCGGGTCGGCCAGGTCCGGCTCCAATCGAAACTGACCGACAACGTCGTCAACTACACGGTTGTCGTCACACTTGACAACGCGGACGGCGCGCTGCTTCCCGGAATGACGGCCACGGTTGCGTTCATCACGGGTTCGGCGACGAACGTGCTGACCGTTCCGAACCTGGCATTGCGGTACAAGCCGACGGCCGAACAGCTCGCGGCCGCGGGCATCACGGCCGCCGTTGCACCGGGCGCTCGCCCAACGACCGACACGGCGGGTCGGGTCGCCGCGACTGATTCGACCGCCCGCCGCGCTTCGTCCGGTGCGACGGGCACGCGGCCGCCACGCGTGACATCCGGCGCAGCAGGCAGTGCCGGCACGCTGTACGCGCTCGACGCCACGGGCAAGCTCCAGGAATTGCGCGTCCGCGTCGGCCTCTCCGACGGACAGCGCACGCAGGTCACGGGCGCGTCGCTCACCGCGGGCATGCAGGTGATCGTCGGCACCACCTCCACGGCGGCAACAACTGCGCCCAGCACCAATCCGCTCACGCCGCAGCGCGGTGGCGGCCGCGGTCCATGACAATTCCCGCCGCACCGGCGGCC
>Ga0209014_10001855_pt1 | contig 12444 bp, 12 predicted proteins | sample BarGraNGADG00212_FD_184491 | JGI IMG/M metagenome (GOLD analysis project Ga0209014, IMG submission 184491) | Arctic peat soil microbial communities from Barrow, Alaska - Barrow Graham LP Ref core NGADG0002-212 (SPAdes) (version 2) | ecosystem: Environmental > Terrestrial > Soil > Wetlands >... | reverse complement strand
TTCCGCGCTAAACCCGATCCCGATGGAGATTCCGCAACGTTTTTAGCGTTTAATCTGCCGGATGAAAATCAGGCGCAAAAGTTTCAGAACCTGCTTAGCGCTGAAGGTGTGGATACTGTCTGCTACAAAAGGAATATGTGGCATTATGTTCCGAACTGGGAACACTTCCTAGCGCGCTCGACCCCCAACTCCAAAAAATATCCCTTTACCGACCCGACCTATAAAGGCAAGGTGCAGTATTCAAGAGAGAGCATTCCGCAAGCCGAAGATATTTTAGGCCGCACACTGGTCATAGGTATATCCGTGAAGATGAGCCAGGAAAAATTGGATAATATCAGGAAGGGAATTGAACAAGCCGCGAAAAATATTTAGCAATCTCAATGTCTTTGCGAGGGAGTAAAACGACCGAAGCAATCTCGTATTTATTTTACATTATATAGATTGCCACGACGACCAAGGGTCGTCTCGCAATGACAAAGCATGATTACGATACTAAGGATTTTGAACCGAAACAATCTCTGAGTTTAATCAATAAAAAAGCTTCGTTTAGTAATAACGCGGCTTTTTGTTTTAGTGCAGGGAACGGTTTCAAACCGTTCCCTGCACGTTTTATTTCCCTTTAAAATCAGCAGGTCTTTTTTCCAGGAAAGCAATTATCGCTTCTTTTAGATCGTCCGACATTAAAAGGATAGTATTTTTTTGAATAGCCAGGGCCATACCTTCATGCACGTTTACATACCGGCTGTGGTTGAGAACTTCTTTTGTGCATTGAAGAGCAAGTGGCGCATTGGCGGCTATTTGCGCGGCTAATTTTTTTGCGGCCGCCGTAAGCGCTGATTGATCCGCGTAAACATTATTAACCAAACCCATTTTTTCCGCTTCCCGCGCCGAATAATTTCCGGCAGTGTAGGCCATCTCTCTGGCAAAGCCCTGTCCGACGATTAACGGAAGACGCTGCAGCACGCCCATATCCGCTACCAGTCCGATGTTCGCCTCTTTGAGGCAAAAGACCGCGTCTTCGGTGCACAGACGAATATCACAGGCGGAAATCATGTCCAGCCCACCGCCGATGCACTTGCCGTGGACTGCGGCAATTACCGGTTTAGGACAATCTTCAATGGCGTTGCAGCAATCGAATAAAGGTTGCGATTTTTTCACTGTATCGAGAGCGCCCTTAGCCGAGCCATGATCGCCGCCGGCAGCATCCTTCAAATCCAGTCCCGCGCAAAAAATTCTGGCCTTGCTGCGCAGAATTATCGAGCGAACGTCATCATTTTTACCCAGATCCCCGAAAACGCGGGCAATCTCCGCGGCGAATTCCAGGCTCAGGGCGTTTAATGCATCAACCCTTGCCAGGGTGACTGTTGCGATATGCTCGCTTAGCAATAGTTCAAGAAACTTGTATGACATATATCATCCTCCTTGTTAGGTATATTTCCTTGGTTTTAAGGGACATTTAATATTCTAAAATTGTCATTTTGTCCAACGAATATCCCATCTGATGTGATTTCTTCCATTTTACAAAAAGAATAGATTTTACTGGCAGCCGATTTTATTGTTGACATAAAAACTGATCCTGTTAATATCTTCGGCGCTTGGGGGGAATTTATATTAAACAAGGAGATGTGCAATAATGGCAAAGATGCAATACGCGTTTGAAGACAGAATAGCCCGGATCACCCTGGATGACGGTAAAATGAATGTCATGAACTGGGATTTTTTCAAAGAACTCAATGATTCGTTGGATCAGGCTTTGACTGATAAAGCAGCAGCCCTGATCTTTACGAGCCGCCCGGGTGTGTTTTCCGCCGGTTTGGACCTGAAACTGCTGATGACCCAAACTCTGCCGGAAATATTGAAATTCCAGCGAGTTTTTGCTGATACTATGTTGCGGGTTTATCTGTTTTCCATTCCGACAATTGCCGCCTATTGTGGCCATTCCATTGCCGGTGGAGCAATTCTTTCTTATGCTTGTGATCGCTTTATGGCAGTTGATGGCCCATATAAAGTTCAAATCAATGAAGTAGCCAACAAGATGATCTTGCCTACCTGGATTTCTCTTATCTGCCGTTCGTCTATTCCGCCGCGCTGGTGGAAAGAAGCCCTGTTACACGCACATATGTATACACCCCGTGAGGCCTACGATAAGGGAATCATTGACGATCTGATTGACGAAGGCGGGGATGTTCTGGCTGCGGCAAAAACCTGCGCGCAGGATTTGTTCCGGCTGGATGCCAAAGCTTACGGCGCTACGAAAAAAATAATGCGCCAGAAAGAAGCAGACTACGCTCTGGAAGTTTTTGAAAAAGAACTTCTGGGATGGCTGCTGTAAGGCAAATAAACGCAAGAGAATTTTTTAAGTTTTGCCTGGTGCATCCATGTTGCCGGTTTTTCCGCGCCTCTTTTATCAATTGTGTCGCGTGAAAAAGGCCAGGAATTTTTAATGGTGGATTGTTTATTGATTTGCTGATAGCCGCTAAAAAGAATGAGGATATAATCAGTCCAGGCGGGAATAATATGTAAAAAGGAGAAGAAAATGGAATTTAAGTATGACATAAGGGATTTGAAATTTATTTTAAAGGAATGGCTTCCGACAGCAGAAGTGCTGGCGTGCGACCGGTTCAAGGAAAATTTCAGCATTGATGATGTGGACATGCTGCTCAACGAGGGCTACAAGGTTTCCCGTGAAGTAGTCAATCCTATTAACGCGCCGGGTGATAAGATCGGTGTGAAATTTGAAAAGGGCGAAGTAACACCTGTTCCCGGTTTCAAGGAAGCCTACCAGTTTCTGCAGCAAAACGGCTGGGGCTCCAGCAGCGAATGCATCAAAGTGGAAACAGGCATGCCGCTGATGCTCTATAAGGCCAATGCGGAAATCAACACGGCGGCATGTCCGGCTCTGACGTCCTGTGTTAAGCTCACCTCCGGAGCAGCTAACCTCATCCTGCGTTTCGGCACGCAAAAAGATCACGACATGTTCATCTCCAAAATGCTGGAAGGATACTGGCAGGGGACGATGTGTCTGACCGAACCCAACTTCGGCTCCGATACAGGCGATATCATTACCCGTTCTTATCCGACGGACGATCCCCGCATCTGGAAAATAAAAGGTACGAAGATGTTCATCACCGCCGGCGATCAGGGCACTTGCGAAAACACCATTCATCTGGTGCTGGCGCGTCCGGAAGGCGGCGCGGCTGGTTCGCCCGGCATCGGGCTATATGTCGTTCCCAAATACTGGGTCAACGATGACGGTTCGATGGGTGAATTCAACGACGTCATCACCGTTGGTGTGGAACACAAAATGGGACTGCACGCCCAGGCCACAGCCCTGCTCAATTTCGGCGATGAAGATAATTGCCGCGGCATTTTGCTGGGCCCCGCGCCCGACGCCAAAGGATTTTCTCAGGGCTTGTCCATGATGTTTCACATGATGAATGAATCCCGCATCGGTACCGGCCATAACGCCAATACACAGGGCGCGGCGGCTTATTATTTTGCCTCCCAGTTTGCCACGGAACGCATTCAGGGACGCCCTTTTGGTATCAAGGGGGCAGAACGCGTACCGATCATCAAGCACGAAGACATCCGCCGGATGCTTCTGGATATGAAGGCACATGTGGAAGGCATCCGTGCCATGATCTTCAAGGGATTTTATTATCTGGATATCGAGAATAACTCCTCCGATAAAGAGAAGGCTAAAAAGTACGCTTCCTTTGCCGAAATCCTCACCCCGCTGGTGAAGTGTTACGGCAGTGAGGCCAGCCTCGGAGTGATCGCGCAGGCCATTCAGGTATTAGGCGGCGTAGGTTACACGCAGGAATATCCGGTCGAACAATATTTACGTGATTCTAAAATCCTCACCATCTGGGAGGGCACATCGTTTATTCACGCCAACGATCTCATCGGCCGCAAGATGCGCATGAAAGACGGAGCGCCTTTTGCCGCCTGGATGGCATCCATCAAAGAATTCATCGATGCCAATAAAAATGCCGCCGGATTTGAAAAGGAAATGAAAAATCTGGCTCAGGGTTATCAGGCTCTGGCGGATGTGAAATCGACCTATGATGCCTGGTATAATAATTTTGAAGTCAAACGGCAATTGATACCGCTTTATGCTATGCGGGCATTGTTTGTCTGCGCGCAGGTTTATGTGGCGATGTGCCTGATGGATCAGGCGCTGATTGTTACAAAGAAAGTAGCGCCGCTGAAAGCAGGCGATGCGGACTTTACTTACTACAAAGGGAAGATTGCCGCGGCGCGGTATTACCTGAACAATATACTGCCCGGCGCATCAACGACCGCCGCACTGATTAAGAGCGAGGAAGATAGCGTTCTGACGTGCCCGGAAGAGTCATTGGTAGTCAGCTAGGTGACAGAGGCGCCGTAAAATGCCCCCGGTATACGCCGGGCAGGCTGCCTGCGATCCGCCACGGCAGATCCTCATTCCTAAATATTCGCGCGCCTTGCCTCTGGAGCAGGCAAGGCCCTCGCGCCACCTTTAGGTGGTTAGGGTATTTTACGATGCCAGCCTGAATTTAAACATCAGTAATATTATAAAAATATATCAATATTAGGAGATTAAAAAATATGAAAGATATTTATCTTATAGAAAGTGTCCGGACGGGTATTGCCAAGGCCGGGAAAAATTCGTGGTTTGCCAATCTGCGCGCCGATGATATGTCCGCGCTGGTCATGAATGAAGTCATCCGCCGCGCAGGAATTGAGGATAAAAAAGATCAGATTGATGACGTCATCTGGGGCGGCACCGCTCTGATGAAAGATATGGGCTCCAACGTCGGCCGCTTAGCGGGCGTGATGGCAGGCTTACCCCACAGCGTGCCGGGCTGCACGGTTGATCGCTTCTGCGCTTCCGGTTTGCAGTCCATCGCCTTTGCCGTGGCCTCAATTAATATGGGCTGGGCAGATATGATTCTGGCCGGTGGCGTCCAGCATATGACCCATATCCCCATGGGCACCATGTCCGATCCGAATCCGCGCCTGAAGGAATTCTGCGATCCGCAGATGGTTTCGATGGGCTACACGGCGGAGATGGTGGCGCGTAAATATGGTATTACCCGCAAAGAACAGGATGAGATGGCCGTGGAGAGCCACGCCAAGGCGCACGAGGCTACACAAAAGGGGTTATTCAAAGAAGAAATCCTGCCGATCACCGCGGATGTGCCGCAGGAAGACGGATCAACCAAAAAGATGGTCGTGGATCGCGATCAGGGCATTCGACCGACAACCACCATGGAAACGCTCGCGAAGCTTGAGCCGGTTTTCATCAAAGACGAAAAAGGTACGGTTACTGCCGGTAACTCCAGCCAGACCAATGACGCAGCAGCCTGCGTCCTGGTGGCCAGCAAAGAAAAATGCAAAGAGCTTGGTCTGAAGCCGAAGATGAGACTGGTGGAATTTGCCGTTGTCGGAGTTGATCCGGCGTATATGGGTATTGGTCCGGCCCTTGCCATTCCCAAAGCGCTGAAAAAAGCGGGCATGAAAAAAGAAGATATCGGCCTGTGGGAAGTCAATGAAGCTTTTGCGGCGCAGGCTGTGTATTGCACCAAGGAGTTGGGCATCCGCCATCACAAAATGCTCAATCCCAAAGGTAGCGGCATATCGCTGGGTCATCCGCTGGGCTGTACGGGCGCGAGAATCGCCACCACCATTATGCACGAGATGCCTTTCTATGGTGTCAAATACGCGGTAGAAAGCATGTGCATCGGCCACGGCCAGGGCGCAGCGGCCATCTGGGAATGGGTGGGGAAGTAAACATAGTGAATAGTGACGAGATTTGTAGGGGCGGGGTTTTCCCGCCCTCTTCTTTTTCCCATTCTCTCGGGGGAATATTCTCAAATAAATCCATGTTGATTCTTTTGAAAAACAATTTTTAATCCCAATCAGGCCATTCCAATTTTAAGTAATTATTACACGCCAAACCCCCAAGGGGATTTTATATGACCGGTGCGGAAATTATTTTGAATACGGCAGCGGATGCTGGTGTGAAAATTTGCTTTGCCAATCCGGGAACAACAGAGTTGCCGCCTCGATATCATCTTTGATTTAGAAATGGTATAAAAGTTGATTTGGTATAAAAATCAATCATATATAGAAACACAATCACCATCACATTGTTTTTAAAAATCAGTGTGGTTGTTTTTTGTCTTGACAGTTTTATGACCATTAGTATAACGATTAACCACAAGATATTTAATTCATTTGAATTGTATGATTTCCGGCAAAAGATAATCAACATCTTGAGTTACTGGTTTATTTCCGGTGGCCAGGGCACGAAGCAATATTAATCAAGATAGAGCCAAGGTGGCTTAAATAAATAATATCAAAAGAAAGAGAGGTCTTAATATGAAGATTGATGATGTAAAAAATGTATGTGTCGTTGGTGCCGGTAATATGGGACATCAGATTGCACTCCAGTGCGCCATTTCCGGTTTTAAGACAGTCAGCACGGATGTTGTGCCGGCCGTTCTCGAGAAAGCCCAAAAGTTTGTCGAAGGTTATCTGCCAGGGCGTGTGCAAAAGGGAAAAATGACGGAAGATGCAGCGAAAAAAGCCAGAGGCCTGATCTCATTTACGGGTGATCTGAAAGAGGCCGTGAAGGACGCCGATGTGGTGATCGAGGCGGTTCTGGAAAGAATCGACCTGAAGCGCAAAATTTTTGCCGATTTGGACAAGCTTGCACCGGCCAAAGCCATCCTGGCGACAAACAGCTCCTTTATCGTGAGCTCAAGAATTGCCGATGTCACCAAACGCCCCTCCCAGGTATGCAACCTCCACTTCTTCAACCCGGCCCTCGTTATGAAGCTGGTTGAAGTGGTCCAGGGCCCCCATGTTTCGGACGAAACGGCACAGTGCATGATGGACTTCTGCCTGAAGATCGAAAAAGTGCCCATCCTCATCAAGAAGGAAGTGGATGGCTTCGTTATGAACCGTATTTTCAGCGTCATTGCGAGAGAAGCCCTCTGGATGCTCGAAATGGGCGTCGCTACGGCCGAAGATATCGACAAGGCCTGTGTCTATGGCGCCGGTCACCCCATGGGTCCTTTCCGCCTCAACGACCTGACGGGTATCGACCTGACCTACGATATCTGTATGGGCCGATTCTATGCATCAGGCGACACGGCAGACCTCCCGACCCCCAGCGTCGTGAAGAAAGTGGCCGAAGGCAAATTCGGCCAGAAGACGGGCGAAGGCTGGTACAGCTACAAGAAATAAATTCAATTAAAAGGTGCCCATCAAGACTATTGCGGTCTTACGGGCGATTATAATAAAGACGCCCCGAAGTTTTCCATAAGCGGGGCGTCTTTGCAATTTCTGCGTAGGGGACGGTCAGACTGCCCGGCGTATAACCTAATAACCTGAAGGTCACGCGAGGTCACAAGTGCCGGGGCGACAGTTCCCTACCTTTGCCGCGGTTGATTTAAAATGGCATCATATAAACTATGAATAACAAGAATGGCAAATCAGCATTGGTTGTGGAAGGCGGAGGAATGAGATGTATCTTTGCCGCCGGTGTTTTGCATTCTTTCGGCAAAGCCGGATTTGATCCTTTCGATTTGTATATCGGAGTCTCTGCCGGGGCCTGCCATCTGGCCTCTCATCTGGCCGGACAGCATGACCGCAACTTCGATATTACCCTGCGCTACTCCATGACCTCCGATTTCATCAATCCCTGGCGTTTTCTGCGGGGCGGCCATCTGATGGATCTGGATTGGATGTGGGAGCAAACCATCCGCAATTACTGTCTTGATCTGGCTTACCTGTTTGAGAAACTGCGGTCACAAAATAAAGAATATCTTATTGTTGTAACCTCGATGGAGTCGGGGCAAGCTGTCTATCTGCACCCGGACGAAAATATGCTGGCGCATTATTTAAAAGTTTCAAGCTCATTACCTGTTCTCTATCGCAACATCCTCGAGATCGACAATGAAAAAGCCACCGATGGCGGTATCGCTGATGCCATACCAGTAAGGGAGGCTTGCCGCTGTGGCGCAACAGACATTACCGTTATCCGCTCGCGCTCTGCCGGTTATGTAAAGAAGCATAGCCGTCTGGCTGCCGCTATCTTCTCTTTGTATTTCAGAAAATATCCGAGACTAGTGGAAAAATTCAGAAAGCGCGCCGAAAATTATAATGCATCTGTCGAATTTATCCATTCCCCGCCTGAAGGTGTCCGGATAACGGAAATTGCTCCACCGGATAACACAGCTATCGGCAGGACGACGAAAAATGAAACACCTCTGCGGGCTGCATACGAAACAGGTATCGATTACGGCAATAAATTTATCAAAACATCCCAACTGAAATAGTCTTATTTCAAGGTTGTATAATTTACAATCACTACTTATTATGGATTGGTATTTTATGGAAAAAGTATTGATAATTTTGTTTTTAGTACTATTTATCGGACGTATAGTATGCCGCTATTTTCTGCAGCAGCTCAATATCAGAGATTTAAAGATTTATGGAAAAGTCATTCCACCGGTTTTCCGGGACGAAATTGATGAAGCTACACTGGCCAAAATGGTGGACTATACTTATGATAACTCGCGGCTGACAGCAAAAGAGAACCTCACAAGCGATGTGATTGAACTGGCCATCCTGTTTCTTCTTTTACCGATACTGGTGGGATGGATCGTCGGCCTGAATCTGCATATCATCTGGCAGGCGCTGATTTTTTTCGGTCTTCTGGCTTTAATCGGCGGTATTGTCGGACTGCCTTTTGAGCTCTACGATACATTTGTTCTGGAAAAGAAATACGGGTTTTCCACGATTACCTGGCATCTATGGATTACCGATTTGATCAAGTCTTTGATCCTTTCCGCAATTATCATGACCATTATGATCAGCTCTTTTATGGCTTTTATCTATTATTTGCCGGCAAGCTGGTGGTTTTGGGCGTGGGTGTTTTTCACCTTATTTGAAATTATTTTACTTTGGCTTTACCCGGTGCTGATTGCGCCGCTTTTTAACAAGTTTGAACCCATTAAGGATGAAGCACTCCGAGAGAAGATTAACGCTTTAATGGATAAGGCGGGCTTAAAAACCAAGGGAATATATCAGGTCGATGAAGGCAAGCGATCCAAACATACAAATGCCTATTTTACAGGTATCGGCAAAACCAAGAGAATCGTTTTATACGATACTTTACTTAGTTCGCATACGCCGGACGAAATCATCGCAGTGCTGGCGCATGAAATCGGCCACTGGAAAAAGAAACATATTTTAAAGCAGTTGAGCTTCATGATTATTACCTCTCTTGTCTTACTATATTTTATATACCTGATTGTTAATTGGTCTTTCTTGTATAGTGCATTTGGCCTAAAAGTAACGCCGGTTTACGCCGGTCTGTTTTTAGTTTCGCTTTATTTAAGCTCTGCCGGGTACTTCCTGAGTCCTTTAGGTGCGGCTGTCATGCGCCGCTATGAGCGCGAAGCTGATAAAACGGCTTGGGAATTGACGGGAACATCCGAGCCCATGATCAGTGCTCTCAAGCGTCTAGCTAAGGACAACCTGACCAATCTTCATCCTCATCCTTTGTATGTTTGGTTTTATTATTCTCATCCGCCGCTTATCGAACGCATTGAATATTTGCAGGCAATGGATAATAAAAAGGCGCCCTGAACAAGAATTCGGGGCAAACCCAAAAGATGATAAGTTTTGAGTACAGGTTTAATTTTGATGGACGTATTAATATTGATGAAATAACAATAAATATCTGCTTGCCAGTATTTCAGAATAAATATTTTACCGTTATATTTTGACCGGGTACCTGGGGAGAAAGAATGAAAGTATTTGAACAGGCGATAATTGGCGGAATATCCTTGGCCAATCGCTTTGTGCGTTCGGCAACCTGGGAAGGTTTAGCTACCAGCAAAGGTTTTTGTTCACCTGAGCTTACTCAACTAATGGTGAGTCTGGCCGAAGGTGGTGTAGGATTGATCATAACAGGTCATGCCGCGGTAAACTCCGCGGGGCAAGCCGATCAGAGGCAATTATGTATTTGGCGGGATGATTTTGTTGCCGGCGGTATGAGTGTTGAAGAGGCGTCTGTAGAATTAAAGCGGCGCTCTTATTAAGAGCTTTTTTTAAATAACGCTTCCAGCTTGTCTTTGGCACTGAAATCAGCCGTGCCGGAGTTTTTCTGAACCAGTTTAAAGCTGAAAAAATCGCAAAAATTGGAGCGACTTTTGTCCAGTACTCTTTCGGCTTGTGGTTCGAGGCAGTTATTATAACTGCCTCTGTCATAAAAAATGCAGTTCAGGCAGCAATGAAGATCGGCGCCACAGGAAGGACATTGTGCCTGTCTGCCGATAAAATTATCCAGCGCAATTTCTTTTTTGCATTTTTGGCAAAGCTTCATACCTGTAAAAATACAAGTAATGTTGAATAATTGTCAAGGAACTTCCAGATATATTTTCAATCGCTGGAAGCCGGCACGGATGAATTTTAAGCCTGTTATGATTATGACTGTAGATAAACGGGGCGGGCTGCGCAAGCATAGTGCTCACACAGTTGCTTATTCCATTTCTAAATCAAAGCGCTATCTTTGTTGGTAGAGCCTGCCCGGCGCATGCTGGGTCGTCGGCTTCCTCAATCCGCCGCGGCGGACCTGCGTCGCCTCCGCCTTGCCGCCTCAATATCATCTTTGATTTAGAAATGGTATTAATTATAGGCCATAAAAAATTTCTTTTGAGAGCAGAAGAAAAGAATAATCAAGATTATGTAATTAAAACGTGTTATTCTGATGATAATGTGTTATTAGCTACACCAATTTTACGGAGGTAATTTATGGCGGACAGATCAAAAGTGGGAATGGAATTTCCAGCCTACACAATGACAGTGGAAAAAAATAAGATTGCTGAGTTTGCTATGGCTGTTGCGCTGAAAGAAGAGAAAGAAGGGATTAATCCTATTTACTATGATGAGGCAAGCGCAAAAAAAGCAGGTTATCAGGGAATCACGGTTCCACCAACATTTATGACCAGTTTCTTTTTTTGGACTGGCGAAGGTCTGCCGGGAATAGTTAAAGCCCTGGGTATTGATTTGAACAGGCTTTTGCACAGTGAGGAAGAATATGAATTTTATGGCAGTATTTATGCGGGTGATACTATTACCCGTAAAATGAAGGTTGTCGAAATGTTTGAAAGGGGAAAGAGGGACAAGTTGGGCAGATTTGTGGATGTCACTATACTGGAAACAGAAGTTATAAATCAGCGGGGCGAATTGGTCGCTAATGTACGCTCAACCATGATGGAAAGATAGGAAAATAATAATGGCTGTAAATTATGACGATATTAAAATTGGCGATCCGATTCCCAGTTACACTACCGGCCCTATTACCAGGACCCATTTGGTTCGTTATGCCGGAGCGTCCGGAGATTTTAATCCATTGCATCACGACGAAACCTTCGCCAAAATGATCGGTTTAGACACTGTCATTGCCCATGGTATGCTGATAATGGCTATTGCCGGTGAAGCCATAACCGCCTGGGTTGAAAATAAGTATTTGAGAAAAGTATCTGTCCGGTTTTTAAGTATGACCGAACCTGTTGATTGGAATGACGTAGAAAATACAAAAAATAGGGCAACAATCACTGTTAGCGGTAAAGTAGTTAAAAAGTATGAAGAGAATGGCGAAAAGAGAATTCAGTGCGGCATTGTTGCTAAAGATGCGTTAGGCAGCAGAAAGCTTGACGGTTTTTTTATTGTAGCCTTGCCCCGATAACATTGCGTGTTTAATTGTATCCTCTCTAACACATGGATAGGTTAAGTAAAAGTTAGCTTCTTTTTGCTATCAAATATCCATTGACGAATCACCCTCATTAAAGTTAATACCTAATTCCAATTCTAAATCAAAGCGCTATCTTTGTTGGCAGTGTGGTCGGTTTCCTCAATCCTCTGCGGCGGACTTGAGTCGCCTTCTCCTTGCCGCCCCAGGTATCTAAGTGGAAAGCGCATTGGCAACAACCTTGGGTAACCTGATCAGGTGATTTTATGAAAGCCCGTATTTTAGTTATTGATGATGATGCCGTGGCGTGCGAGTTTTTGCAGGAAGCTCTCCTGCGCGATGGTTATGAAGTAATTGCCTATACATCGGCCCTGGAAGCACTGCAACAAGACCTCTCCCAGTATGACCTGTTGATGTCCGATATTCGTATGCCTGGAATGGACGGCTTGCAGTTTTTGAGTCAAGTGCACAAAAAATGGCCGAATTTGCCGGTTATTCTCATGACCGCCTATGGTTCTCTGGAAACAACAATGGAGGCCATAAGTCTCGGCGCCTGGGATTACATCAGCAAACCATTTTCGCCGGATGATTGCCGGGCTATTGTAAAAAAAGTGTTGGAAGTTCGAGAGCTGCGTGAACGGCGCTTGAAATTTGACTTGCCGGAAGCAAGCGAAGGACCGAAATTAATCGGT
>Ga0209014_10001852_pt1 | contig 12456 bp, 8 predicted proteins | sample BarGraNGADG00212_FD_184491 | JGI IMG/M metagenome (GOLD analysis project Ga0209014, IMG submission 184491) | Arctic peat soil microbial communities from Barrow, Alaska - Barrow Graham LP Ref core NGADG0002-212 (SPAdes) (version 2) | ecosystem: Environmental > Terrestrial > Soil > Wetlands > Peat... | reverse complement strand
GCAGCCCGGAACGAACAGTCGACACCCTTCGCCGCGTGATGACCTCCCGCGTCCGCACCTTCCTTGGATTGCGCGGCACCTAGCCTCGGCATCCGTTCCGTCAGGCCCAACCGGAACCCGCAGTCCTGCATCACCACGAGTGCTTCGACGGAACGGCCTACCCCTACGGGCTCAAGGGCGCCGAGATCCCTCTGGCGGCGCGCGTGGTCGCAGTCGCCGACGCCTTCGATGCCATGACGACCGATCGCCCATAACGGAAAGCCATCCCGGTCATGGAAGCCTTTGACCGCCTCGACGTAGACGGTGGCGAGCAATGGGATCCCGATGTCGTGGAATCATTCCTGGCTCTCTATGCCGGGAGCGGCCGAACCGCGGACGTATCCGAGGGGCTCTAGGCACCCCGCCGCCGCACGACCTCGCGCTCGTACTCGGGGAAGTAGCGGAGGATCGTCGAGAGGCCGAACGACGACAGGATCGACTCCTTCGGCTCGCGCGCCAGCAGGAACTCGAACGAGCGGCGGACGAGTTCGCTTGGGTCTCCGGCTTCGGGCTCGAATCGAGCAAGCTCCGCTTCGCTCACGGCGACTTCGAAATCCCGGCTGCTGCCGTGGTCCGTCACGGTGACGCAGACTACCCAGCCCAGATCGCTCGGTGAAGACTCGACCTCGATTCGACTCATCGTTCCGTCTCCGTAGGGGTAGTGACCGGGACGCGGACCAGCACGAAGGTCGGCGGCTCAGCCACGGCCGCGGCCCCCGCGCCAGTAATCGCCGGCGGTGGCAGTTTCCGGCGCCAGACCTCGACCGGCAACCACGACCCGCCTGGACGCCGGCCGCAGGACGTGGCCTCGATATCCGGGAACGAAGCCGGCCTCCTCGAGCCGGGCCCTCCAGCCCGAGGTCGCGACCGGCTCGCCGTCGACGCGGGTCAATACCAGTTCGCGAAGACGGCCACCCTCGACGAGATGCCGCAGCGCCGCAAGGGCGCCGAGCGCGACTGGGGCGTCGTCCGCGGCGGGGAGCATCTGGAGAGAGTGCCCGCCCCGCTCCAGGTAGACGGCCGCAGCTCCATCCACGAGGACGACATACGCACCCGCCGCTCGCTGAAGTGACCTCCGATCGGCGTCGCCTCGGCGGGGCCAGGCGAGCGCCGTCCCGTAGGGATTGGCGGGATCGGCGGCAGCCAGCAGGTGAGTGACAAGGCCCGCGGAGCTTCCCGTCCGGGACGTGTCGCGCAGCGCCCGCAACCGATCCACGGCGCCGGGGAGCGCGAACTGCGCCGCACCCAGACCCTCCACGAAGTACCCGCGACGGATCCGCCCCGCCTCTTCCATCGCCCGCAGCAGTGGGTAGACACCGCTGAACCCGCCGGAGACCTCCTCCGACGCCACGGCTTCACGTGTCAGCACGCCGTGGCGCTCCAGGAGCGCGGTCACCAGCAAGTGGATCCGTTGCGTGGCGTTGGCTGCGGCTCCCCCGGCGGCCGAGCCACTCGCGCCGGCGGCGCGGCCCGCGTCGGCGCGCTCGACAAGCGACCAGCGCCCCGCACCCTCCGGCGGTCCGAGCTGCAATCGCCCCGGCCGCGGTCTCCGCCCCTCCGTAGGCCGCCGCCAGCGCAAAGCTCGTAGCGGCCCGAACGTATCGTTGGTGATCTCGCCGGCCCAGACCAGATCCCATAGCGCATCGAGCAGATCCCGATCGTGGGCACCCCCGGACGTACGTTGTAGGTCTCGATAGAACGAGGCGCCATGACCCGTCAGGCAGTCGCGGATGCGAGCGTGCAGCTCGCCCGCAGGAGCCTCCAGCTCGCTTACGGCAAGATCGCGCAGCGACTCGCGACCCGGCCGGTAGAGGACGATTCGCCCGTCGTCGCGACCGAGGCTCCCGCGGCCGACCCACGCCACTTCGCCCATGGCGCCGAGCTCGTCCAGCAGCCGGGGCTGGTAGCCGGGGATGCGAGCGGGCAGGACGTCACGCTCCAGGACGGAGGCCGGGATCGGCACGCCGGCCAGCTGATCGACGACCTCCGCTAGTCGCTCCAGAGCGGCTTCACCGCGCGGCGCGGCATCGCCCCGAAGCATGGCCGCACCTTCCTCGCCGACCGGGCCAACGCCCTGCCAGACAACCAGGAACCGCGCCAGGACGACCTGCTCGACTGGCTCGACCTCCTTGCGGAGCCGCGCCAGCGAGCGCCGCCGGAGCTGCCGCAGCACTTCCGGGTCGCACCACTCCCGCTCCGTGCCGCCCGGCCGGAACTCGCCGCGCAGGATCGTGCCCGCCTCCAGCAGTCTCGCGAGCGCCTCCTCGACCCGCGACACCGGCACGGCCCAATGGTGTGCCGGCTCCGGCGCGAGAAACGGCCCGTGGCTGCGAGCCCAGCGCGCCACGAGCCCGTCCAGCGCGGCCTCCACAGGAGCGAGGAACGCCGTCGGCACTCCCACCGGCAACGCGACTCCCATGGCATCGCGGTACCGGGCCGCATCCTCGATCGCGATCCAGCGTTGCTCCCCACCGATGCGGAGCAGGACGGCACGGCGCGAGCCCTCGAGCGTGGCCAGCCACTCGCCGGCGGCCGGCGATTCCACGATCCGGGCCGCGACCTCGTCGGCGGACATGTCGCCCAACCGGCGCAGCAGGTCGTGCAGCGCATCCACCGACCGAGCAGCTCTTGCGGGCACCAGCGCCTGGAGGGCGAGCTCCAGATCCGCCAGCGCCGCGGGGTCGATCAGGTCGCGCAGCTCCTCCTGGCCGAGCAGTTCGCGGAGCATCTCGCGATCGAGGGCCAGCGCGCCGGCACGACGCTCGGCCAGCGGCGTGTCGCCTTCGTACATGTAGGCTGCGAGATAGTCGAACAGCAGCGAGCCGGCGAAAGGCGAAGCCCCGACGGTCTCCACTTCCCGGATCTCGATGTCGCGCCGCGCCACTCCCCCGAGAACCTCGCGCAGGGCCGGCAGGTCGAAGAGGTCGGCCAGGCATTCGCGGTATGTCTCGACGATGATCGGGAACGAGCCGTAGCGACTTGCCACGGCCAGCAGCCCGGCCGATCGCTGACGCTGCTGCCACAGCGGCGTGCGCGATCCTGGCCGCCGCCGCGGCAGGAGCAAGGCCCGAGCGGCGTTCTCCCGGAACCGGGCCGCGAACATGGCCGACGTTCCCAGCCGGCCCACGACGAGGTCTTCGACCTCTTCGGCCGAGGGAAATAGCAGGTCGCGAAGGGAGCCGTCGTGACCGCCGGCCCCGTCGCCCCGGGTCTCGCCGGCGCCATCGGCCCATGGGCCACCGACCTCGCCTTCGGGCAGCCGGATCGCGATCCCGTCATCCGACCAGATCGTCTGGGCTCCAAGGCCGAGGCGCTCCTCGAGGCGCGATTCGATTGCCAGCGCCCAGGGTGCGTGGACCCGCCCGCCGAACGGCGTCAGCACCACGATCCGCCAGTCGCCAAGCTCGTCGCGGAACCGCTCGACGACGATCCGGCGGTCGGTCGGCAGCGAGCCGGCCATCTCGAGCTCCTCGGAGAGGTACCCCAGGACGTTCTGGGCCGCCAGCTCGTCGAGGTCGTGGTGCTCGAGGAGTCGTCGCCGCGCCCTGTCGCGGCCTCGCTGGCCGTGCGCCAGGTCGACCTCGAGCTCGCGCACGAACTCGCCAAGGGCGCGTCCCAGCTCGATCGGCCGACCGAGCTGGTCGCCATGCCAGAAAGGGATCTTGCCCGGCACGCCCGGGGCCGGCGAGACGACCACGCGGTCGGGCCTGATCTCCTCCACCCGCCAGCTCGTGGCACCGAGGGCGATGATCTCGCCCACGCGGCTTTCGTAGACCATCTCCTCGTCCAATTCGCCGACCCGCCGCCCCGGAGTCCCTGCCTCGCCCACAAGGAACACCGGGTACAGACCGCGGTCCGGGATCGTGCCGCCGCTCGTGATCGCCACGGTTCGCGCGTCGCGCCGTGCCTCGACGCGGCCCGTCTCGCGATCCCACACCACCCGTGCCTTCAGCCCCGCGAAGTCGTCGCTCGGATAGGCGCCGGCCAGCATCCCCAGGACGGCTTCGAAGGCGTCGCGCGTCAGGCTCTCGTACGTGGCCGCTCGCCGCACCGTCTCGAACAACTCGTCCGCGTGCCATGGTTCGCGGACCGTCATCGCCACGATCTGCTGGGCGAGCACGTCGAGCGGATTGCGCGGCAACTTCGTCTCTTCGATTTCTCCATCGTGCATGCGCGCCGTCACGACCGCGGTCTCGAGCAGATCGCCGCGGTATTTCGGGAAGAAGACGCCGCGGCTGGGCTCGCCGACCTGGTGTCCGGCCCGCCCAATCCGCTGCAGGCCGCTGGCGACGCTCGCCGGGCTCTCGACCTGGATCACAAGGTCGACGGCGCCCATATCGATGCCGAGCTCCAACGAACTGGTGGCGACGATGGCCGGCAACCGACCCGCCTTGAGCGCCTCCTCGATCTGGACCCGCTGTTCGCGGGCCAACGAGCCGTGATGAGCGCGAACAAGCTCTTCACCGGCCAGCTCATTGAGGCTGCCGGCCAGGCGCTCGGCCAACCGGCGCGAGTTGCAGAAGACGATCGTGGAATGGTGCTCGCGGATCAGCTTGAGAATCTGCGGGTGGATCGAGGGCCAGATGCTCGTCCGCGCCTCCGGGCCCATTGCCGGGCCTGCGGGCTGTTCTTGCGCGGGCATCTCCGGCAGCTTGCTCATGTCCTCGACGGGGACGCGCACCGAAAGCTCCAGGGTCTTGCGGGAGCCGGCGTCGACGATCCGAACGTCGCGGCTCTCCCCTGCCCTGCCCGGACCGATGCCACCCAGGAAGCGGGCGATCGTCTCGACAGGCCGCTGCGTGGCCGAAAGTCCGATCCGCTGGGGCGGGCGAGCGGTCAGCTTCTCCAGCCGCTCCAGGCTCAGGGCGAGGTGGGCGCCGCGCTTCGAGCCCGCCAGAGCGTGGATCTCGTCGACGATCACGTGTTCGACGCCGCGCAGGATCTCGGCCGCCTGGCTGGTCAGGATCAAATAGAGCGACTCGGGCGTGGTGATCAGGATGTCGGGCGGGTTGCGAACGAGGTGCCGCCGCTCCTCCGTGGGCGTGTCGCCGGTCCGGACGCCGACCTCAATCTGAGGCACCGACTCGCCCAGCCGTTCGGCCGCGAGGCGTATACCCGCCAGCGGGGCCCGCAGGTTGCGCTCCACGTCGTAGATGAGCGCCTTGAGCGGGGAGATGTAGAGGACACGGACGGCCGCCACTTTGGGCCGTGGCTCGCGAGCCAGCCGGTCCAGGCACCACAGGAAGGCCGCGAGGGTCTTGCCGCTGCCAGTGGGGGCGTGGATCAGGGTGTGCTTCCCGGCAGCGATGCTCGCCCAGCCCTGAGCCTGCGCCGGCGTGGGCGCCTCGAAGGCCGAGCGGAACCACTCCCCAACGGCGGGGCCGAATAGGGCCAGCGGATCGTCGCGCACCGGGCGCGGCTCAGTCGAGGCAGCCACGAGGCGCCCAGTATAGGTGGCGCGGCCGCATTAGACCATGCGTTCGATGCGATCGAACCGGCCGGCGAGGTGACGCCCAGGACCACCAGGCGGCGGCTCCAAGGGCGTGCCGCCGGTACGCCGCCGGTTTCTGCTCAATTCCACCCCCGGAAGCGCTACGTTGGCGATGTGGCCTCGATCCGGCTGTTGCTGCCGGTGGAGCGTGGGTTCCACGCTCGTCGCGCGGGACGCGGACGGGCCGCCAGGTCTGGCAACGGGCAAGCCCACATAGTGCTTCCCCCGACAGAGATGAGGGGAAACCAAGCCCGTTCCGCGGCGTAACGCTTCCCTGGATGGAGATGAGTGGAAACTGGACCCGGCCTGGGCTGGCACCCACGGCCGGCCCGAGCCACTCGGCGAAGGGCGGCCGCGTCCTGATGAGTCGGAGGTGTCGCGGCTTCCGGCGGTATCCTCGCCTGGGCCGAGTTGTACGACGTAGGCGATAAGATCCGCCTGACGGCAACCTTCAGCACCAGCACGAGGCAGAGCTTCATGACATCCAACCGTCGGGGCGGGCGCCCCTCTCCCGGTAGGAACGTGCCTCCTGCCGGCCGCCGCTCGGCCAGACAGCAACGTCTGGCGAATCGGGAAGCGAACCGGACCCTCGGTCGGGCCGGCACGGGCGGATCCCACGGCGCAGGCCCAAGGTTGCTGCTGGTATGGAGCCTCGCCTTCGTCGTCGTGGCCGTCGTTCTCGTGGGGGCCGCATTCGTCCTGTCCACCGGGAGCAGTTCCGACTTGACAACTCCCACGGTGCTCACACCGACCAACATCGCGTCGAGCGGTGGAACCCTGGGCAATGCGTCCGCGCCTGTCACGATCGACGTATACGGCGACTTCCGTTGCACCGCCTGCGCGGTCTTCACCATCCGGGGGACCGAGTCCAGTCTGGTGGACACATACGTCGCCACCGGCAAGGCAAAGCTGGTATGGCACGACTACCTTCAAATCGACAAGAATCGGCGAGAGACCACTTCCCGCGATGCCGCGAACGCGGCCTGGTGCGCAGCCGATCAGGGCAAGTTCTGGGTCATGCACGACTGGCTCTTCGCCAACCAGTCGCCGTCAGAAAGCCCCTCCGCCTTTGCTCAGGCCCGACTGACCGCCATCGGCAAGGCCGCCGGCCTCGACATGTCGAAGTACCAGACTTGCCTCGATAATGGAACGCACAACGCGGCTATCGCCGCCGAAGATGCGCGCACACCGGCCCAGGTCACGGGGACCCCGGCGGTCTTCGTGAACAGCAAGTTCGTAGCCGGTGCGACTGCCAACTCCTGGCCGGTCTACGACCTGATCAAAGCCGCTATCGACGCGGCAAGCGCCTCGCCCACGCCGACCCCCTCGGCAAGCGCCTCGGCAAGCGCCTCGGCAAGCGCCTCGGCGAGTTGAACGCGAATCGCCTGGCCGAGTTCTGGGCGAGAAACGGCCGCCGGTCTGACGAATTCGGCCTTGCGGTCGAAATGGGAGCGCTGTGGAAGCTGCCGGTCCTGGTGATTTGGGGGCTCGTCCCGGGAACCATCCTGGGTGTAGCGATGGCGTTCCTGTTCGTGCTCGTGAGGGCCGGCCGATGGCTTGCGCGTTCGGGATCCCCTGAAAGCATCGGTTGGGCGCCGGCGGTCGCGATCGGCGCCCTGGCTTCGGTCCTCCTCATCCTGCCGCTGGGGACGACGGGCTGTTATGCGCTCATCGGCCTCGGATTCATCGTCGTGATGGCGCGAAGGGCCCTCGGTTCGGTCGGTCGCTAGACACCGGGCGCAACTTGGTGGCGGGCCTGCCACTGTCAATCCGACCCGAGGCCTGCGCCGGGCAAACAGAAACGGCGGGCCAGATCGGGACCCGCCGTTTCTAGGTGCAGGAAGGAAAGGGGACGGAGCATCTCCCTGCAGATGCGTTCTGAGTTGCGACCTAGCCGAGGACGTACCTCACGGCCGGGAACCGCTGCGTGATGGCCAGCTTCTCGATGACGGTGTCGAGGGCGTAGGCACCGGCGCCGACGAAGGCGATGGTCGCCGCGATCGCGCCGTACATGAACTGCTCGTTGAACGGGCCGTTCGCGAAGCTCCAGTTGGAGACGAACAGCAGCACCATGAGGACAGTGCACGCGACCGCGCTGAAGCGCGTGGCGAGACCGAGAATGAGGGTCGCACCGATGGCGATCTCGCCGAAGACAACGAGCGTGTCGAAGAGCGAAACCAGTCCGGGGTTGGCGGCGATTCCTGTCCAGATGCCCTGGGTCGGGTTGACTGGGGTTGTGCTGCCGAGCCACTGGCCGCCCGTGGCCTTGGCCAGGAAGCCGACAGATGTGAACACATGGCCGTTGGCCCACATGAAGAACTTGTCGAGGCCGGCGAAGAGCATCCCGAGCCCTAGTATGGCCCGCAGGAAGAAGATCCCACGATCCTTAGTCGCCACTTTGATCCCTGCACCTTTCACTTGGTCGGCCCGCGTACCGGTTGTCCCGGGGCGCCGGGCCCTTGAGTTCGATGCAACGAATGTAGAGCGGCTTACCGTTTTTCACGGCGTGCCATACGTCCCGAAGGCCCGGTCCGGTTGGACCATTCGAACACTTTGGTAATCAGTGTTGGGTATTGGGGGGCGTCTGTCCAAGGTGGCGCCGGGGAGTGGCGCCTCACGGGGGCGTGGTGGTCTCGGTCAGTGCCCCGCCACCCAGCCCTCGACGCGCTCGAACAGACCGGCCGGCGAGGCCGGCGGCACGCGTCCGGCGGCGCGGGCATCAGGGTCGGTCGCCGCGATCTCGGCCGGGACGGCGATGGCCGACATCCCGGCGCCGCGGAAGAGCCGCTCGCCAACCTCGCGGCGCAACGCGCCAGGGAGTGGCTCCGCGACATCGCGCTCGGCGACGGTGCGGAGCGCGACGAGAGCGCGGCCTCGTCGATCGGACTCCCCCATCAGCGCGCGCAGCATGGACGCCGCCAACCCGCCGCGCCGCCACTCCGGAGCAACGCCCAGCGCCACGAGCTGGTCCACGTCGTCGAGCGCGGTGGGCGCCGCAAGCGCGACGCCGACGAGCCACTCCCCGGCGACGGCGCCCACGGCCACGGACCCGTCGCTCAGGGCTGCAGCCAGCAACGCATGGGCATGGGTCGGTTGGGCCGGGGCCACGACCCCTGAGGCGAGCTTCAGCCGGTCCAGCACTTCACTCGTCAGCGGCGCGACCAGTGTCGCGACTGCTCCCGCGGCCGGCGAACCGATCGAGGCGCCTGCTGATGCGCCTTCCGGGCGCCACCAGCCCCGCTCCTCCGCGACCCGGAGCAGCGCCGGCACCGTAAGCATTCGAACGAGTTCGACTGTTCGAGCATCCAAATCGGCCGCCGTCGGGCTTGTCGATCGGGCTGACAGGACGCCAGGATCGTCATCGAACGTCTCCGGCAACGGCGCGCTTTCCCAGCGGGCAGCGTCGCTTTCCCACCGGGCCCGCCAGCTTTCGGGGAGCTTCCGCGGTGCCTCCCGATGGGCACCGGCGAGCCAGGTCAGTGCCCAAGCCCTCGGCACGACGCGGTATGCCGAGTAGCCGCCGCCACCCGTTGCGAGCCATCGTCCCGCGGCGTACCGGTGCGCCATCCGATCGACGAGCCGGGCCGCCTCGCCCATCGCCGTCGTGGTGAGGGCGAGATGGGCCAGCGGGTCCCAGACGTGCCCGTCGGCGCCGTGCTGGCTGACGATCAGGTCCGGCCCAAAGGCGGCCGCGAGCGACGGCACCACGGCTCGCACTGCTGCCAGCCATGCCTCTGGTCCGGTCAGGGGCTCGAGTGGCACGTTGACCGACGTCCCGGCGGCAGTCCCCTCCCCCAGCTCATCCACGAAGCCGGTCCCGGGGAAGAGCGAGCGACCCGTCTCGTGGAAGGAGACCGTCAATACGCCGGGGTCGCGCGCGTGGAGTGCCTGAACTCCGTCGCCGTGATGGACGTCGAGGTCCACGTACAGGATCCGCAAGCCCGCCGACCTGGCGCGGGCGATGGCCAGAGCCACGTCGTTGTAGATGCAAAAGCCACTCGCCCGCGCCCGCATGGCGTGGTGGAGGCCACCGCCGGGATGGTAAGCGTGCTCGACTTCGCCGCGCAGGATCGCCTCGACCGCTCGGATCGAGCCCCCGGCAACCGAGGCCGCAGCCTCGTGCATCCCGGCAAACGCGGGATCGTCGCCCGGCCCGATACCCGCCTCGGACTCGAGATCGGGATCGGCCGAGAAGCGGCGGACAGCCGCCACATACCCGGGCGCGTGCAGCCATTCGAGCTCTTCGTCCGCGGCCGGCTCGGGCGCCAGCCCTGGTTCGGCGCCGACGGCGCGCAGCAGTTCGATCCCGGGCCCGAAACGCCTGGGGCTGAGCGGGTGGCTCGGACCGAAGTCGTACCCGAGCGATCGCGGCCCAAAGATCAGGAGTGGTCCGTCAGTGTTTCCCACGAGCCAATCATGGCGCAGCGGTCGGGCCGCGTCCTTGGACAACTGGTCTGGGCCGGCCCGTGGACGCCGGTCCAGGCTGGGTTCCGTTTCCGCTCATCTCTTTCCCGGGAAGCGTTATGCCGGGGAACGGGCTCGTTTTCCCCTTATCTCTATCCCGGGAAGCACTACGTGGCGCTTGCCCGTTGCAGACCGGGCCGCGACGTCCGGACCCCTGCGCGACGAGCGTGAGATCTACGCTCCAACGGCAGCACTGGCCGGATCGAGGCCACCTCGCCGACGTAGTGCTTCCGGGGGTGGAGTTGAGCGGAAACCGGTGTCGTTCGCGGGCTCGCGGGCCGGCGGTGTCCACGGGCCGGCGGTGTCCACGGGCCGGCGGTGCCCACGGGCCGGCGGTGCCCACGGGCCGGCGGTGCTCGCGGGCCGGCGGTGCTCGCGGGCCGGCGGACCGGCAAAGCGCACGGTCGGCCGGCAAACGACCAACGACGCCCAACGGCTGGCAGCCGGCCCGCGTGTGCGGTTACGCTGCCGTCGTGAGCACGAGCCAGACCACGTTCCTGATCCGCCGCATCCGACCCGAGGAGTACGCGCCGCTCGGCGAGCTCACCGTTACCGCATACCACTCGCTCTCGGACATGATGCCGCACCAGGCGATCTACGACGAGCGGCTCCGGGACGTGGCGACCCGTGCCCGGACCTCGTGCGTGCTGGTGGCCACTTCCCTCGCCGGAGAGCTGCTCGGCGGCGTGACGTACGTGAGCGGCCCCGACGATCCCTACTCGGAGGAGCTGCGCGAGGGCGACGCGGGGATGCGGATGCTGGCCGTGGATCCGGCAGGCCACAGCCGCGGTGTCGGCCGCGCTCTCACTGTGGCATGCATCGAGCGCGCCCGAGCCGCCGGCCGGCGCCGCATCGTGCTCCACACCGGTGACTGGATGCCCGTGGCAAAGCATCTCTACGAATCGCTCGGCTTCGAGCGCGAGCGCGCCATCGACTTCTCGCCCGCACCGGGAATCAGCCTGATCGGCTACGCGCTCGACCTTGCCGACTAGCCCGCACGACCCCTTGACGTCGTCCGCCGTGGTACCTAGAGTGTCTATGTAGTCGCGGCGGCCCGGGCGCGAGGCGCGGATCGTGGCGGCAACGGCGACTGCGGTGGAGAGCGGCGGGACGAGAGGGCAAGCGACGATGGCGCGTCAGTCGGATGGACAGGAGCTTCGGGCGCTCGTGCTCGGCATCCTCGCCCACCGCGAGGCGTACGGGTATGAAGTTGCCGCCGAACTCCGCGCCGCCGATGGGCTCGACTTGCCGGAAGGGTCCGTGTACCCGGCGTTGCGACGGCTCGAGCACGACGGGCTCGCTTCCGGTCACTGGGTCGAGATCGGCGCGGACGTGCCCCGTCGCCGCTACTACATGCTCACGCCGAAGGGGCTGGCGGAATTCGCGCGCCAGCAGCCGGTGCCTCGACCCGCGCCCCGCCGACTCAGGGAAGTCCGGCCGTGAGGCCGCCTACCCCGGCGGAGCGCCTCCGTAGCCATGTCGACCGCATCCTCGACCGGGCATCCGTGCGGGGAGGCGATCGCGAGGACCTCGTCGAAGAGTTGTACGGTCATCTCTGGCAGCGCTGGCAGGACGGGATGACCGCCGGCCTCTCCACCGATGCGGCCGCGGACGCAGCCATCTCGGGTTTCGGCGAGGCGAGCCGCCTCGGCCAGGACATGACATCGGCCTACCACTCGCGCCTCTATGCGAGCACGATCGGCGTCCTGCTACCAGCGGTGGCGACTTCGAGCGACACGCCGAAGGGCTATGGCGCGGCTCGGGTGTTTCTCCTATTCATCGGACTTCTCGAGGCTCTCAGCATCGTCGGAGTCCTCTTCTGGAACCGCCTGACGGCGGTTCCGATGCTCGTGGCCGAGCTGATGATGCTCTTCGCGTTCTCGATCACGCTCCTGGCGTATCGGGCGCTGGCTCGATCGCAGCGCTGGGCCCTTGTCTACGCGAAGTTCCTCGTACTGGTGTTCCTGGCCGGTTCCGTCGTCCAGCTGTTCCTGCAGCCGAACATACCAATCGCCGGAATCCTCGTGGCGATCCTCGTCCTCCCGGCGGCGTTCGATCAACAGCTGGCGCAATGGGTGGCCGCGTCCCGACGCACAGGTCCGGTGGTCGGCTCGGTGATCGTGGCCTCGATTCTGATGGGTATCGCGGCCAATCCGTTGGCCGCCGCAATCGCGGACCCGACCCAGGCTTCGCCGGCGGACCTGTCCATCTCGGTTCGGGTCGATTGCACGCGCACCGGAGGCCTCGTCACCAGCGGCACGGTGACTGCCACGATCCGGTGGGCCCGGACCGACTTCCTGCCCTATGGGCTGCGGCCCGCCATGAGCCAGACCGACGAACTCGGCGCCTCATCGACCTCGAGCCTCGCATTCGACCCCGGCCCCAACGGCACGCCCTTCCCGCACAATCTGGAGGGTGGCGTGGTCGGTACGACCTTCACGCTCGTGGATGCGGAAACCAGG
>Ga0209014_10001851_pt1 | contig 12458 bp, 7 predicted proteins | sample BarGraNGADG00212_FD_184491 | JGI IMG/M metagenome (GOLD analysis project Ga0209014, IMG submission 184491) | Arctic peat soil microbial communities from Barrow, Alaska - Barrow Graham LP Ref core NGADG0002-212 (SPAdes) (version 2) | ecosystem: Environmental > Terrestrial > Soil > Wetlands > Peat... | reverse complement strand
GTCGGGGCTGCGGCGCAGCACCTGCCAAGCCATCGGCCAGGACTCGATGCCGACCACCACAACGTGCGAAACCTGTTCGGGGCGAAGGACATCTAGATGACGACGGGCCACCCGCCACAGCACCCAGTAGCGGACAACGCGATAGGGGCGGCTGGCAACCACACGCCGCCACGCCGGGGCGGCGCCCTGCGGTCCTGGCCGTCGGGTCAGCTTTGCCACGACGCGTCGGGGGTCGACCGTCAGAAGGCGGTTGGGGCCCCAGCGCCTCTCGTCGGCAAGAAGGTCGAGGTGGGTGACACCGATGGGTGCCGGGTCACCCCGAAACCCGTCGGCGGTCACCAGCAGGGCCTCCCCGCCGAACCGAGCGACCTCTTCGAGCATGTGCCGCACTTTCCTGCGCCGCCGCGGCGTCACTGCCAGGGCAACGACGCGCGGACGAGTGGCGGGAGGTCCGACAGTCGCTGTCGTGGTGGACGACGCGCCGAGGTCAGTCATGCTCAGGGGACTCCAGATGGCGGTGCACGAGATCTCGCGGAAGAGTTCTCACGGGATGGTCAGGAACTCGGCCAGTACCTCGGAAGAATACCTGCCGTCGTGGAACTTCTCGACGAATGCGGGCCCCTTGGCGGCGACCTCACGGGCGGCCGCGGGGTCGAGAAGGAAGCGCTCCAGCACCGGACCGAGGTCAGCTGGGGTGACCTCGACGACGGGCACCTCATCGGGCACCCGCGAGCGGAGCCGCTCCCCCACGTTGCCGAGAACCAGACGACCGGCGGACATCGCCTCGCAGGCCAGCACGCCGTACAGCCCGAGCAAGACCTGGTCGACCACGACATCGGCGGAACGGATCAGCTCGGCGGCCTGGGCGGGGCGCATCCCGGTCACCAGTCGCAGCTCGATCCTGCCCGCATCCGCGAGCGGTTGCAGCACCGCCTGAACCTGCTCGGTTCCCTTGAGCCACGGCGTTGACGGCGCATGGACCACCAGTGGCACTCGATGCTCGAGCACCGCAGGCCCGGGACGCCACCGGTCCGTGTCGATGGCCACCGGCAACCAGGTGGCTTCGGGCAGGTAGTCGAGCTGGTCGGGAGTGGAGACGAACACCGGCCCGTCGAACGCCCGCACCAGCGGCAGCAGAACATCGCAACCACGCTGGAGCCGCTTGGTGTTCGGCTCGTCGGGGTCGGCGAACGGGGACCATGCGTGGTTTGCGGCGTGCAGCCGGGGATCGCGTATCTCCGACCCGTGCATGGCCAGCGCGACCTTGACGCCGGCCCGGCGCAGGAGGTCTGCGTCGCCCCGGAAGTCGCGACCGTTGAGGGTGCCGAAGATCGGCCGGCCGGCCTCGAAGATCGCGTGGGTCCAGGTCGCGCCGGCCGCCAGGGATGCGGCGGTCTGCCAGGTGGTATCCCGGGCAAACGCGGTCCGCGCCACCGGGACGTCACTGGGGTAGTCGTACTTGCCGTTGCGTACGGCGACGACGCAGGACTGCACTCCGTGCAGATGTCGTTCAGCGGCCCGGGCCCAGGCCCACCCCTGGCCGGCGCTGTTCGCGGGACCGATGCCCAGAACCACGGCGTCAGAGCCGGTCCGGCGCGATACGGGCTCCTCCTCCGCCGGCTCGGGGCGTCCCCCTTCACCGGGAGCGTCGACGGGTTCGTGCACGGGAGGCAGCTGCAGAATCTCGCGGTAGACACCCCGGAGGATGGCGGCCTCATGCTCCCAGACGTGGTCGGCCTGGAGAGCGGGGTCAGCCGCGGCGGAGCGATACTGCTGCGGGTTCGCGAGCACCCGGCGTACGGCCTCGGCCAGCGACGCGGCGTCGCCCGCGATGTGGACCTCGCCGATCCGGTTCTCGCGGACGAAGTCCGCCTGGGCACGACAGTCGCTCACGACGGTGGGGATGCCGGCGTGGAGGTACTCGAAGAGCTTGTTGGCCAGCGCCATCTCGTGGCTTTCGTAGTGCCGCAACGGAATCAGGCCGACATCAGCGGTGACAAGAAACGCGGACACCTGGTCCGGGGCGACCGGCTCGAGCAGGTGAAGGCGATCCTCCACACCCAGTCGCACGGCCTGCTCATGCAACCGCTGGCAGGCGATCGAGAGCGGTGTGGGCACAGCCACGACGGCAAGATGCACCCCCGGCATCGCGGCCAGGGCCTCGACTGCGGTGTCGACACCACGGGCCGCCTGGACGCCTCCGCTGTAGACCATCAACGACACGTCACCGGCCAGGCCCAAGATCGACCTGATGTCTGCGGTGCCACGGCCGACGGCCCCGACCGGAGGGATGTTGCGCACCACGTCCGGCAGCAACGGCAGGTGGTATCGGCTGCTCAGCGCGGTTGCCAGCGGTGGCGACACGGTGATCACCCGTTCTGCCGAGCTGACGTACTCCTGCTCCAGGTCCGACCACGCGGCCACGACGCGGGCGGTCCGGCCGCCGTACTGAGAGAGGCCGGCAACCCACTCGTGGGCGTCGTACACCCACGGCATCCGACGTCCGCGGGCTGCGGCGCGGGCCGACGCGCGGGCAGCGACTCCGACCATATGCATGTCGTGGGCGTGGATCGCGTCGGGAGCCAGCTCATCCAGGATGGGGCCGAAGGCGAGCTCGTAGTCGTCGACCTCCGGCAGCACCTGACGCCACTGTGCGCCCGCCGTGACACGGGACATGCCCTTGTCCCAGGCGCGCCAGCCGAGCTTTGAGGCTCGCTCCGCGCCGCGTCCGAAGAAGCCCCGGGCACGCACCGCCAGCCGTCGGGCAGCCAGTCGGCGCTCAAGGAACCCGTGGCGCGTTCCGCTCAGCAGCTCAAGGTCCCGCTCGCGAACTGCCAGGGTGGTGCGGGCGGCGCGGTCCTGGTCTGCGGATGGGGAGCCCAGCGGGCCAGGCACCAGGATCCGGCGACGACGCTGCCGCTCGAGGCGCGCATGATCGCGCAGGAAGAACGGCACCGGCACCCGCAGGAGGGTGACCGGCCCGAGCCGTGTCTCGTGGCGCCGGCCGTCGGGGGCATAGCCGACCACGGTGACACGAACCCCAGCGGCCGCGACGGCGAGCGCACTCTTGCGCACGCGGGTGTCACGGCTGATGTCGTTGGCCACCATCATCACCACGTGCGGGGCGGCCGCCGCCTGGATCTGCTGCTGCCCGGCATCGGGCGGGGTGAGCGCACCCGAACGGTCCAGCTCGATACAGACCTCCAGATCCGGGCGCGCGACGACCATGGACGCCACCAACGGTGCTGACTGCGCATCTCCCAGCACCAACGTCGCGTCGGTCACCAGGTCACCTGACTCACGAGGCCGGGCAGCCGGCACCGGGCGACCCACCAGCCGGCGCCGCCAGCGACCTGCGAGTCGGCGAGCACGGCGCGCCGGTGTGCTCACGGCCCCCGTCGGTCCCGACCCGCCCCCCGTCGCAGGACCTGCGGCCGGGTCGCGCACGACACCGGCCGGCAGCATGTCGGCAAGCTGCTGGTCCCTGGTGAGCACCGTCACCGGCGCCCCCATCCGGATGCCGGCCTGTGCCTCCTGCGCCACGGCGTCACGTCGCCACCCGGACGTCGCCGCCACCACGACAGCCGGCGGCACCGGCCGCGGGACAGTCGGCGAGGGCCTGGCCTGGTCGCGCAGGACACCGCCGTAGAGGTCGGCGAGGGCCTGGCCGACTGCGTCAGGACCGTATCGGCGTCGCAGCTCGTCCCGTGCGCTGTCCAGATCGAGCCGCCCAAGACTGGCGCAAAGGTCCTCGTATGCCTCGATGATCCCAGCCGGGTCGTCGGACACGTCGATGAAGCGTCCGACCTGGTCCTCGATGCCCTCAAGCACCTCTTGCGGGCCGCCGGACCGGGTCACGATCACCGGCAGGCCGGCCGCGACCGCCTCGGGCACGACCAGGTGGAACGTCTCGGAGATGCTCGGGGCCACGAGCAGGTCGTGGTCCCTCATGCGCGCGAGCGACTCGGTGTGCGCCAGGACGCCGGTGAAGAAAAGCCGGTCGGCCACCCCCGCCTTGCCCGCGATGGACTCCAGCTCGGCCCGCAGCGGACCGTCGCCCATCATCGTCAGGGTGACCTCAGGGTCGTGCCGCGCCACCTCGACGAATGCCTGCACGAGTCGCCGGACGCCCTTGATCTCGACCAGGCCACCGGAGAAGAGCCAGCGGCGAAGTACCTCGGGGGGTCGCTCACGTCGGGGCACGGCATCAATGTCGACCGGGTTGGCAAGCACTCCCACCCGGTCGGCGTAGTCGGGCAGCGCATCGAGCAGCTGGTCGCGCACCAGCCGGGTGACACACAGCACCCGGTCGGCGCGTTCGAGCACCTCTCTGTAGTGCGCCAGCCCTTGCGGGTCGGCCAGCTGCCCGCGCAGCCCTGAGCTGTGCTCGGTCGCGAACACTCGGGCGCCCGGGGCCGCCAGACGCGCCGCGACCAGCCCGCCAAGGTAACCGACATGCCCGTGAACGACGTCCGCTTCGATCCGACCGCCCAGGGCGGTGCCCACGTCCCGCACCAGCGCCTCGGCCCGGTCGGCCACGCTCATGCCAGAGGTGATCAGCACGGGAACGCGCATGACCGGACCGACCGCCCCCGAACGCACCAGTCCCCCGGTTCCGGCCATGGCACGCAGCACCTCGTCAAAGGGGTCGCGCAGCCCGCCGACGACCTCTGCGGTCCCCCCGGCCCACTCGTGCGCGTGGACCACGCCAACCCGGTCGGCGATACGAGCCGTGAGTCGCACCTGCGCTGCGACAAAGCTGCCCACCATCGGCTGGGTCGGTGTGGGGTACCAGGGTGTGGTCACCGTGACGACGCCCGGGCCGCGCCGTACTGCGGCCGTCATGTCAGCTTCCGGACACTGCGCCGAATGGCGCCCAGGAGCTGACGGATGCCCCGCAGGGGATGCCGGCGCATCGTGAGCATTGCCCGCCCGATCAGGAACGACGAAGACTGCTGCAGCGCACCTCGGCGCCGTGCCTCGGCGTCGGCCCGGAGCTCGGCACGCTCAGCGACCCCTCGGGCAACCTCAAGGTCCCTGCCGGCCTGGTCGAGGGACCGCCGGACCTCGGTGAGCTCTTGTTCGAGCTCGCCGACCCGCGTCAGCGCCGCGAGCTCACGCTCCTCGACGGCCCGGGCGCGGGCGTCACCCAGACCCCACTCCCACCCGATCCGCAGGCCCTGGCTGGCCAGGTCGATCTCGTCCGGGACCGCGGAGCCGTCGCCGAGGTAGGGCTGAACAGGCACCGGCCGGTTGGAGGTCCGGCATACGACGACTGTGCGCGGGGACCGGCCCGGCTCGATGGGTGCGATCTCGACGAAGGCCAGACGCGCCGTGCGCGCCGCCTGGGCAAGACGCCCCACCGGAAGGTCAGCGCCGCAGACCGGCAGGACAAGCATGACCGTGACATCCTGCCCAGCCACCAGAGCCAGCCGGTCAGGCAGGGTGGGCTCCGCCGGGTCGACCGATATCAGGAGGACATCACCGGGCACGGGATCTCCACCGCCCTGGAGGTCGACGACCGGCCCTGCCGACTCGATGTCGGCCAGCACCTCGGGGTCCGCCAGCACCTCGGGGTCCGCATCGACACGGATGGTGCCCCCGGTGCCCAGATAGCGTGCCACGAGCTCTCGCACCAGCATCAGGCGATCCTCCGGAAGACGTGGAAGCCGGCCGCGTTGTCGCGGAACCGGTAGGGACGGAACCCGAGATAGCTGAACCCCAACGGCAGCACGACGTCGAGGTAGCCCTGGCGACTTCTGGTCTGTAGGTCGTCCCCCCACCGGTGATCCGCATCGGCGTCATGGTCGGTGAGCACCAGGAAACCCGTCAGCCGAACCAGCGCGGCAAGGTTGACGACGCTGTCGCGCCATACGGCGTCGTCCATCAGATGGAAGAGCACGTCGAGCGCGACGACCGCGTCGTAAACGTAGGTGGGCGCCCAGGAATCCAGCCGGCACGTGGAATAACTCTCACGCCCGACGGCCAGGCCGCGACACTCCTCGATGGCCTCTTCGCTCGAGTCGATGGCGTCCACCAGGTGACCACAGCGGGTCAGCGCGCGGGTGAACCAGCCTGTGCCGCAACCAGCGTCCAGGATCCGCAGCGGCGCCACGACGCTGGCCGACGCGCCGACGACGTCGAGCAGGCGCCCGAGGCGCATCGCATCGAACGCCTCGTGGGTGCCCTGGTCGCAGGTCATCGGCTCACCCATCGATGATGTCCGCGAACTCCCGTGCAGCCGGCGCCATCGCGACATCCCAGGTGTGCCGCAGCGCCTCGGCCCGGCAGACCCTGAACTGCTCGACGGTCTCAGCGCGCGCAGCCCGGCCCGCGGCCACGATCGCATCGGCGATGGCTTGCGGCTCCACGGCGGCGGCACCGAAGAACAACGGGTAGTCGACGAACAACGACGTGGTGTCGTTGCCCGGGGCGTGGACACCGACCACCGGCCGGCCCGAGGCCATGTAGTCGAACCCTTTGCCCGCGGTCATGTACCTGGATGACGGGATGAGCATGGCCAGTGCGTCAAGGCGCCCGAAGACGTCGGTGATCATGGTCTGCGAGACCGCCCCCTCGTAGGACACCCCCGGCGTGAGCCCGTCCACGATGCGGCTGCGGATCTGCTCCGCGTGCCGGGCGAAGAAACCCAGGTAACCGTAGAACTGCATCGTCGCGCCCTGCATGACCGGATCCTTCAGGGCGATCAGCCAGCCCTCGAGAAACTCCTCGATGGGCAGGTCGTGTCGAACGGTGCCCATGAACCCGAACCGCAGCGGCCGCTCGTCGCCGACCGGGCTGAACGTCGGCTCTGTGACGATGTCCTCGGCCAGCCCCAACGGGACATGCCGCACCCGGTCTGCGGCGTTGGGATAACGCCGGCGATACCAGTCGCAGAGCGGCTCGTTGACGGTGGCCACCATCGCTGCACCCTCGACGATCCGGCGCTCCCAGATGAACGCCGGATGCCCCGGCTCGAACGCGTCGTCCTCCTTGAGCACGTCCAGCGTCCACGGGTCGTGATAGTCCACGACGTAGGGCCTGCGCAGCACCTTGCCGAGGGTCCAGGCCACGGCGAACATCGAGTACGGGTTGCCGCTGGCGAGGACCAGGTCGATCTTGTGGCGTGTGTGGACCTTGAGTGCGGCCAGGACGTAGGCGGGGATCTGCACCGCGTACACCTCGGGGAAGATCTTGCCCTGGATCAGCTTGTGCACCTCCAGGAACGCCTTCGGGAAGCTGGCGTGCAGCCAGGACATCTGGCGTACGTCGTGGACGAGGTGTTCGCGCGGGATCTTGACCGCGACCACGCGCACCCGCGGGTCGGTGCGAGCGGCAAGCTCGTCGTCGAGGGAACCGCTCAGATGCAGCCAGTAGTCGCGGTCCGCGCAAAGAACCGTGACGTCATAGCCCTGCTTCACCAGGTGCTGCGCCCACGCCCTGACCCGGTAGACGCCACTGCCGCGAGCGGGCGGGAACTGCATGCCCAGCAGTAGCACGTGCTTGCGGCGGGTGGTCAAGACGTGGTCTCCTTCGTGATCTCCACCGAGGGAAACTCCTCATCGCTGGGAACTCGCCCGTCATACCCGGTGAGGCTGTTGTAGTAGTCGACGATCTCCTGCTCCTGGCCCTGCCAGGAGAACTGCCTGGCCAGCGCGGCCAGACGTTCGGGGTCGCCAGCTGGAGACCCGAGGACTCTGGTGACCGCGTCCGCGAACGACCGCGGGTCGCCCGCGACGAACACCTCGCCCACGTTGTGCTTGGTCACGAAGTCCGCCATCAGGCGAGCGTCACTGACCACGAGCGGCAACCCGGCGTGGACGTACTCGAACAGCTTGTTCGGCAGCGCCTGGTCGTGGTTCGGAGAGCCGCCGGGCATCGGGTGCACCGCCACGTCGGCACCGCTGATGTAGTGGATCAGCTCGCCCTGGTCCACCGGTGGGACCACGTGGATCCGGTCAGCCGCGCCGACCTCGTCCGCAATCGCCAGCAGCGCCGGCACCGAGGGATGGGGAAAGGGCACGGAGACGATGACGAGGTGGGCCTCCGGTAGGAAAGCCAGACCCCGGACCAGGGTGTCGATGCCGCGGGCGTGGCTGATGGTCCCGCTGTAGACCATCAACGGCACGCCGCTGGGAAGTCCGACCACGTCGCGCACCGTCGGGCCGTCGGTCCTGCCGCCCAGCACGGGGGTGTTGAGGATGACCGCTGGACGCCGGGGCAGGTGGTAGCGCTGCTGCAGCACGTCGGCGATGGGCTCCGAGACGGTGGACACCCCGGCGGCGCCGCCGATGAAACGACGCTCCTGGTCCATCAGGACCTTGTGACGCCTGACCGAGCCCTGCTCCTGCTCGGGGATGCCGCCGAAGTTCTCCCGCGCGTCGTAGACCACCAGGGCGCTGTGTCCCTCTGCGGCCAGCGACCGCTGGACCTCGTCGGCCACGCCGAGCACGAACGGGTGGTGCGCGTGCAGCACGTCGGGCCGTAGCTGCAACAGCACCGGTCGCAGCGCCGCAGCCAGGTCGAGGATCTCCGGCAGATCCCGGCGAGCACTGGCCCCGAGCGCCACGTCGACCCGTTTGGCGTCGTAGCGCTTCCATGCCCTCCCCACGGCCGCGTCGATGCGCGCCTGCACGTTGTTTCGTCTGGACCCGATCTGCAGCTCACGCTTGAGCAGCTCGGACTGGATCCGCCTCACAGCCCACAGCACGGTGACCACGGCCTGCTTTGACGCAGAGCCGGCCGAGGTCCGACGCCCACGGATGGCCTGGGTCTGTCGCGCGACCTGCGCCGCGCGAACCTTTCGGCCCTTGGCCAGGTCGCCCCTTCGCTGGACGCTCGCGGTGGCCACCACGGGGTATCGACGCTTTCGGTTACGGATCAACCGGTGGTAGTTGGCCTGCACATGATCGGAGGCAACGGGTAGATGCACGATCCGCACCGGACCGAGCCTGGACTCCCCCGGGGTCGCATCCGGACCTTCGGCGGAGACGATGGTGACGTCGTACCCGGCTCGGGCAAGGGTCAGCGCCAGCTTCTTGGCCCGGCTGTCCCGGGGCACCGGCGCGTGCCTGAAGAGCACGACACGGGCAGGCTTGGTCTCGTCGGGGCTGCTCGACGCGGCCACGCTCAGGCCCGTATGAGGCTCGGTCACGCTTTGAACCTCCGTCAGGATCACGTCACTCTGGTCGTTCGGTCCGCCGAACGTGGGCACCACCGGCCGTCGCCCCAGTGCTCCAGAACGGACCCTGCGCGACCGAACCACCTTAGCCGTTGGGCGGCCACATCCGTGACCAACGTTAGGTCGGGGACGTCTCCTCCCGCGGCCCATCCGGCGGGCGATCCGGCAGACGATCCGGCGGACGATCCGGCGGCGGGTTGACCAGGGCCATCGCCGGTCGTGGGTCCACCCGCGAGATCAGCAGCGCCACCGATACCGCGAAGAAGGCGAGCCCCGGCATCGCGTAGCGGAAGGCGGTGGCCGACCCAGTGGCAACGTTGTACAGCCCGATCCCCAAGATCGCCCCCAGCAGGAGGTGCGACTCGGAGCGCCGCCAGAAGACGACCACCGAAAGGCCGCTGAGCATGACCAGCACGAGCAGGGGGTGGTCCGACCCGGCGAAGTTGCCCAGATCATGGATGACGATCCGCCAGGCCAGCCCCGGAACGCCCATCAGGGCCCCAACCAGCGAGGTCGCCCCGGTGTTGGCCTTGAACTGGTTCACCTGGTCGAACTCGGAGAACGTGGGGAAGAGCCAGTTCTGCAGCAGCTGAACCGCCACGGATGTGACAGTGACGGCAAGAGCCGGCACCCCCCACCCGTTCGGTCGGCGGCGCAGAATCACCGCGGCAAGCCAGGCGGTCACGAAAGCCCCAGCCGGGACGAGCGTCGCCTGCCGGGTAAAGCCTGAGATGACGGTCAGCACGACCATCCACACCACTGGCTGCCAGCCACGGTGACGCTGGTACTGCCAGGCAGCCACCAGAATCAGCGCGCCCCACAGCGCGGACAACGAGTCGGTCAACATCGCCGCCCCGTAGAACATGATCCTCCAGCTGCACATGACCAGGACGACCGTGGCCGCCCCGGCCAGCCAACCCCACCGGCGTACCAGCAGCCACGTGAGGACGCCGATCAGGGCCGCCGTCGCCAGCCCGGGGACGACAGCCAGGCCCTCGATGCCCCAGATCTTGACAAAGGGCGCGGACAACGCCGGCAGGACGACACGGGGCTGCACCAGGCCCCAGCCGAACATCCTGTCGATCGTCAGCTGGGGGGTCGACCACCCCTGCCGATGGCGCATCGCGATGACCTGGTGCACCGCATCCTGCTTGCTGGTCCCCCCGAACCACAGCGCCATGGCGGCGTAGAAGCTGGAGTCCGGAGCGAAGAGCGGCTTGATCCTGACGGTCGACACGTAGGTGACCACGAACGTGCTGGTGACCACCGCGGCGAGCAGCCATGCTGATCGGGCGCGCGCCCACTGATCGGCAAGGCGCTGGCGGACGCTCACGCGAGAGACGTTGCCCTAGTCACGCGATGCACCTCCATCAGGGTCACAAGTTGCTGCAAGGGAACCACACACGACCGGCCAACCCTATTCGCCATGCGGGACACCGGGGCGTTGGTGGACCGCCCCCGGCTGCGCTAGCGTGAACGGCTCACGTTCCAGCCGAGACCCAGGGAGACGCCCCGTGCCCTTGAAGGGCGCACGACCGCACCTGCTCTACGTCGCGTGGGGCTTCCCGCCGTGCCGCTCGGGCGGTGTCTACCGTGCCTTGGCTACGGCGAACGCCTTCGCTCGTGACGGATGGGACGTGACGGTCCTGACGATCGAGCGCAACCTGTGGGAGCGCCGTACGGGTGTGGACCCGGCCCTGGAAGAACGGGTGGACCCCCGGATACGGATCGAGCGGATCCCGTTCGACTGGCCTGTCCTTGAGGATGACCTGTCGCGATGGCCGGCGCTGCGGGCGCTCGCCCCGAGAGCGTGGGTGAAGGCACGAAACCTGCTGGACCAGCGGACCTTTCCCGAGAAGGTCTATGGACCATGGCGCCGTCATCTGGAACGCGCCACCGAACGGATCCACGCCGAGCACCCGGTGGACCTGGTGGTGGCCACGACAAATCCCCATGTGTCGATCACGGCGGCGCTGCATCTTGCGCAGCGGTATGGCGTCCCGTACGTCGTCGACTATCGCGACGCCTGGTCGCTCGACGTCTTCTCGGGCCGGCGGCGACATCCCGAGGGCAGCACGGTGAACACGTGGGAACGCCGGGCGCTGGAGGGCGCACAGGAGGTGTGGTTCGTGAACGAGCCCATCGTTCAATGGCACCGCACGACCTACCCCGCCGCGGCCGCACACATGCACGTGGTCGCCAACGGCTACGACGAGCCCGCTGCCGGGTCCCAAGCGAGACGCACGGACACTGCTTTGCGCTTCACCTATGTCGGCACCATCTCGGGCAAGGTGCCGATTCCCGAGCTGGTGGCCGGCTGGGCGCGCGCCCGCGAGCAGGAGCCTCTCCTGGTCGACGCTGAGGCCGACCTGTACGGGTACCTCGGCTACTACGGCGCCGCGCATCCCGAGCTGGCGGACGCTCTGTCGACCGGAGCCGAGGTCGGGGTGCGCTATCGAGGACCGGTGAGCAAGACCCTGGTGAGCGAGCTGTATGCGGCCAGCGACGCCCTGCTGCTCGTGCTCGGGACGGGCCGATACGTCACGTCCGGGAAGGTGTTCGAGTACCTGGCGACCGGCCTGCCGATCATCTCGGTCCATGACCCCGGCAACGCCGCATCTGAGGTACTGAAAGGCTATCCGCTCTGGTTCCCGGCGTCCGACCTGTCGCCGGACGGCGTCGCCGCGGCGCTTCGGGCCGGCGCCCATGCAGCGGCCTCTCACGAGCCGGCTGCCCAGGCTGCCGGACGAGCCTTTGCTGAGCGGTACAGCCGTGAGCACCAGCTCCGGCCGCGGATCACCGCCCTCCGTGCCGCGGTCGGCGCGACCAGCGTGGAGACGCTGTGACGACAGGCCCGGGCTCGCGAGTGCTGGTGCTGGCGCTCGGCCGCGACCCACTGCCCACCGTCGTGACCGAAGCCGCCCTGAGATGGGAAGCAGACGGCGTATCGATCTCGGCCGTCACGCTCACGCCCAGAGCCCGGCTCACGGCCACGACAGCGCAGGTCACACTGTTGCGCCGCCCGGCCGGGTCAGCGGGCATCGACCCCTCGACCGCGGGAGAGCCCCGGTCGACGCCACGCAAGGCCCTGCGCAAGCTGCACCTGGATCCGGTGCGGTGGGCCGCCATACTGCTGGTTCTCTCGTCACCTCAGGCCCGGCGTCTCGTGGCCGGCGCCGACGTGGTGCTGGCGGCGGACCCCGCTTCGGTCCCGCTCGGCTGGGTGCTCGCCCGCCGTCGAGGCGAAGGCAAGGTCTTCCGCACGGTCTCAGCTGCC
>Ga0209014_10001848_pt1 | contig 12472 bp, 8 predicted proteins | sample BarGraNGADG00212_FD_184491 | JGI IMG/M metagenome (GOLD analysis project Ga0209014, IMG submission 184491) | Arctic peat soil microbial communities from Barrow, Alaska - Barrow Graham LP Ref core NGADG0002-212 (SPAdes) (version 2) | ecosystem: Environmental > Terrestrial > Soil > Wetlands > Peat... | reverse complement strand
AGGACTGATTGCTTTACTCCGTTTTGTCCGGCGCCTCCTTGCTCTGCATCACATGCGGCAGCTTCCTGGCCAGTGCAAAAATCTCCTGCGCGAGGCTCTGCACCCGCTGTCGGAGATCGAACAGACAGTCCATCCTCATCATCAGGCCGTCCACCACATCCTCGGCGAACGCCCGGCACGTCGGACAACCGCAAGATCCGCAGTCGATCCCCGGCAACTCCGACGTCAGGCTCTCGATCTCCTGCAGTTTCCGCATCGCCTCCCGCATGTCCGGGCTCAACGACGTAATCGGCCTCGGCAGGATCTTCGAACCAAGGCGGTAATCTTCCTTAGGAATTTCAGACTGCACCTTCTTGAAAAACTCGATATTCCTATTCCCGATTTCCTTCGACACGAGGTCCAGCTTCAGCTTGGCCATAAAAGGGTTCTCCACCATCAGCACCCCCCCCACGCAGCCGCCGACACACGCCTGGGCCTCCATGAAATGGATGTTCCTGAACCCGCCCTCCTCGATCTTCTCCAGCATCTTCGAAACGTGGTGTATCCCGTCTACGGAGAGCCGGTTCGGAATATCAACCGCCTCGATCTCCCCCTCGCGGCGCCCCCAGCCGATACCGATTTTCGACGCCCGCTGTATATCAAAATTCTCCACGACCTTCTCGAAATTCAACTTGACAAAATTCACCATGTCGCGGATCGCAATAACACCCGTCACATTTGAATGGTCCATTCCGATCGGCTGCTTGATCACCGTCGCCTTAGCCGGGCAGGGCGTAATAAAGAAAACCCCGATCTCCGACGGATCGGCGCCCGTCTTATCCACGGCCTTCCGCCTCACATAATGCGCCGTAATCTCCATCGGCGACTGCAGCGGCATGATATTGCCCACGAGCCCGGGATACTTGACTTGGATAAGCCGCACCACCGCCGGGCACGCCGACGAAATCACCGGCCTCGGCAGCAGCGCGCCGAGAGAATGCAGGTACTCAGTCATCGCAACCGAAACCAGATCAGCGCCAAGCCCGACCTCCATAACCTCGTCGAAGCCCATGAACAGGAACCCCGACAGCACCTTCTCAATCGTGTACCTGCGTGAAAACTGGCTGACGAAAGAGGGTGCAGGAATGGCAATCTTGTATTTGTATTTTTGGATTTCGTTGAGCTGTTCGGTCACCGCAATCTTCGCGCTGTTGGGGCAGGTTCGGATGCACTCCCCGCAGTCGATGCAGCGGTCTTCCATAATGGTCGCCTTGCCGTTGCGGACCCTGATCGCCTCGGTCGGGCATGTTCGGATGCAATGCGTACAGCCCTTGCATTTTTCCTCGATAAGCCTTACGGAGTGAAAATAGCTCATACAGTACACCCGCGCTTTCAGGTCAGGTCTTCAGGAAAATTTTGAACTTGATCTCGGTCCCCTTGCCAACCGTTGAATCGATCACCATCCAATCCGTCGCTCGCTGAATGTTGGGCAGTCCCATCCCCGCGCCGAAGCCCATCTCGCGGATCGCCGGCGTCGCGGTCGAAAAACCCTCCTGCATCGCCTTATCGATATCCGGTATGCCGGGCCCCCTGTCAGACGCCGTAATGTTTATCTCCAGCGGATCGATGTCCACCAGCAACATGCCCTCGTCAGCGTATGCCGTTATATTCATCTCGGCCTCGTAACTCGCGATCGACACCCTCTTGATCACCTCGTACGCGATGCCGAGCTTCTTGAGGATATTCTTTATCTTGCTGGCCGCCTCCCCGGCGCCGCTGAAATTCCCCCCGGTGACCGGAAACTCCCAGTGCATCGTCCCCATGCCGTGTCACACGTCTCTTTTCTGCGGCTGGATATCCCGCAGTTTCTCCGCATACAGGATTCCGCAACTTCTGAACATCGTGTGCGGCGTGGTCATAATCGAAATCCCGCACGACCTCGCCAGCGCCATCGTCTCCGGCGCCGGTTTCTTTCCCCTCAGAAATATCACGAGCTTGATGTCCACCATCTCAGACGTGCGCACCACTTGGGGGTTTGTCAGGTTCGTCAGCAGCACAACCCCCCTTGAATTTTGCCCGGTCTGGTTCATGCTGGCCAGCAGCTCACTCATCATGTCGCAAGCGCATATGGTATCATACTCGCCTTCGGGCTCATACCCGGAGTCCAGCAGGACCGTCGCGGAAAGCAACCCACTCAATTCCTGTCTCTTCATGTTTCTGGTTTACCTTTTATATTTGCCGTATGACACGGCGCGCAATAGTCCCGGTCGTGCTCCCTCAAGCGGCTGTTCCGCAAAGAAAGACAACGCTAGAAACCGGTTGTTATCATAAACAAAACAGATACCCTGTCAACAAAATAATCATTTCCTTTTCCTGCCCCCCTTGCCGTGGCCGATGGTGCGGCCGATCCGGCCGATATCGTCCTGAAGGTGGCGTAAAAAATCAGATACATTCACCGTTTTGCTCCTGCCGGGATAGATCTCGTAGTGCTGCCGATAGATCGGTGGCGTAAAGTCGGGCATGACCACGTTGGCGCCCGCTTTGAGCGCCAGGAGTCTCCCCTGCGGGGCGATGGTCCCCAGGGCGGTGGTGGCGGGGATGTGCGTTGTCCGGGTCAGAAGACGGGCAACGGCCAGGACCTTTAGGGTCAGGTAGAGATCCCCCGCCGGAGTCTGGGCGAGCGGGGTTTCCGGATGAGGGATAAAAGGTCCGATTCCCAACATGTCCGCGTTCATCTCCTGCATCAGGAGGAGGTCGTCGGCGAGTGTTTCCAGGGTTTGACCGGGCAGGCCCACCATGTTCCCCGTACCGACCTCATAGCCGAGCTCGCCCAGCGCCGAAAGGCAATGGAGACGATCGTTCAAAACCGATCCCGGGCGCAGCCGCCGGTAGAGGGCCGGCGAACTGGTTTCATGTTTGAGGAGATACCGCTCGGCCCCGGCTTCGCGGAAAGCCCGGTAGTCGGCGGGGGATCTCTCCCCGACGGAGAGGGTGACGGTCAGGCCGGTTTCCGCCCTGATCCCGGCGATCAGGCGGCAGATCCGATCCGTGGCGAAAAATGGATCCTCCCCCGACTGGAGAACGACCGTGCCAACCCCCGCGTTCCGGATCAGGCGCGCCGTTTCGATGATCTCTGATTCCGCTATCCGGTAGCGTTGAAGGCGAAGATTCGATCCTCGCAGGCCGCAGTAGAGGCAGTCCCTCGCACAGACGTTGGAGAACTCGATGATCCCCCGGAGGTAGATTTCGTCACCGACTTCCTGTCTGCGAACGGCATCGGCGGCCGAGAAGAGGGCCTCTCGCGCTTCTCCCTCGGGGAGGGCAAGAAGGGGGACGATCTCTTCCCGGGTCAGGGGGGAACCATCCAGCGCCCGGAGAAGCACGGAGGATAAGGATTCGGCGACCGGATCAGACATACATGTCCCTCTGCCCCTTTTCCATCTTCGTCAGGCGGCGGGAGATGGTCTGCCGGGTGCGTGCGTTCGGCGTCTCTTCGACCAGCCGGGAGATCCGTTCCTCGCCGGCCATCCGCGTCGAGGATGAGGCGTAGTCGAGGAGGTATTCCTTGAAAGTCAGGATCGCGTTTGTCCGACAGAACTTCTGAATCAGCCCCGGTTTGGCCAGTTTCATAAAGTCCCGTCCGGTTCGTCCGAGACGGTAGCAGGCCGTACAGAAGCTCGGGATGTGACCCATGGTGGTGATGTCGCAGATCACCTCGTCCGGTGTCCGGGTGTCTCCCAGGTTGAACTGTGCGGCGCGAAACCCCTCACTAGAATCCTCCTGATATCCGCCTGGGTTGGTCCGCGATCCGGCGCTGATCTGGGAGACACCGAGGTTGAAGACCTTGTTGCGGATCGCTGGCGTCTCACGGGTCGACAGGATTATCCCGGTATAGGGTACGGAGAGGCGTAAAATCGCGACCAGTTTCTTGAAGTCGTGATCGCTGACCGGATGCGGCGGCCGGATGGCGGCCGGAGCGTTCATGGCAGGCTCCAGACGCGGGATAGAGATCGTGTGGGGACCGACGCCGCAATCTTTTTCCAGTTGGAGGGCATGGAACAGGAGCCCCAGGACCTCGTATTTATAATCGTGGAGGCCGAAAAGGGCGCCGATCCCCACATCGTCGATCCCCGCATCCTGCGCCCGGTGCATCGCCGTCACGCGCCATGCGAAATCGGCTTTCGGCCCGGTCGGATGCATCTGCTGGTAGGTCTCATGATGGTAGGTTTCCTGGAAAAGGACATAGGTTCCGATCTTCGCGGCTTTGAGCCTTTTGAATTCCGGGACGCCCAAGGGGGCGATCTCGGCGTTGATCCGGCGGATCTCCCCGCCTTTTTCCGTTTTGACCCCATAGGCCGTTTCGATCGCCTCGATGAAGTAGTCGAGACTGGAACGGGACGGGTGTTCACCACACAGCATCAGGAGGCGTCTATGTCCTTCCCGTTCCAGGACACGGACCTCGCTTGCGATCTGCTCCATCGTCAGGGCGATGCGGGTCAGTTCCCGGTTACTCCGGCGGAAACCGCAGTAGAGGCAGTCGTTGGAACAGTAGTTGGCGATATAGAGAGGGGCGAAGAGGACCAGCCGGTTGCCGTAGATGGCCTGCTTGATCTGCCGGGCCGTCGCCCAGATCATGTCAATGAGTTCTTCGTCTTCCGTCTGGAGGAGAAGCGCGGTCTCCTCCGGAGAAATGCCCTTGAGTTCTCTGGCTTTGGCGATGATTTCCTCCACCCGGGACCTCTCGGGGCGGGCAGCCCGGTCCAGAATCTCCTTGATTTTCAAGTCGTCGATAAAATCTTGCATTTTCTTTTTTTCCTTTTTTTCAGACCCGGGTCAGGAGCGATTTGACTTGGGTCGATTTGAGCGTCTCCAGCTTTCCTGTCACGAGCCGATCTCATCCGCCCGCAGAGGCTTGAACGGCCAGGGCTCTGATCTCCGCCTCCTTCCGATCGAAAGCGATCAGCGCGGAGGGAAAAGGGCTGAGGACCCTCCGGATAACCCCTTGGGTGAAGGAGATGGCCAGTCCGTAGTTGGTTATAGGAACGCCTGCCTCTCGGGCCTTGTGGAGACGGCTGAGCATCTCGCGGCGGGTCAGCATGCAGCCGCCGCAGTGGATGATCAGACGATAATCGGCAAGATTGTCGGGATAGTCCCGTCCCGCGAAGACATCCGTCCGGAGCTCGCCGCCGACGTACTGGCGGAGCCAGCGGGGGATCTTGATCCTTCCGATGTCGTCCTGCAGGGGGTGGTGGGAGCAGGCCTCGGCAATGAGAACGCGGTCCCCCGCTTGCAGGGTTTCGATCACGGCGGCGCCTGCCGCGGCAACGGCAAGATCCCCTTTCTGGCGGGCGAAGAGAATGGAGAAGGTCGTGCAGGGGACATCCTTGGGGACGTCCGCAGAGACCTTCAGGATGGCCTGGGAATCGCAGACGGCGACATCCGGTTTCCGGTTGAGCAGGGAGAGGATGCCCGAAAGCTCCCGTTCCTTGACGATCAGGGTCGCGGCGTCGTTATCGAGGGCATCCCGAATCGTCTGCACCTGGGGAAGAATGAGGCGCCCCTTCGGCGCCTGGAGGTCGATGGGGACGACCAGGAGCGCAAGCCCACCCGGCGGCACGAGGTCGCCGACGAGCGTCGGCGTCGCGACGAAATCGTCCGGAGCCATCTCCAGGAGATGTCTTTTGACGGCATCGAGGGCGGCGTTTTGTCCGGCGGAATTGACGCAGGAGATCATGACGACGCGTTGCGTCTTTTTTTCAAGCAGTGCAACAAATGCGGGGGAGGGCGCCCGGAGGTCAATCTTGTTGATGACCGGCAGCACCGGAATCGTCCGGTGAGCCGCCTCGGCAAGGACCGATTCCTCGTATTCGCTCCAGACATCCGCTTCCGTGACGAGGAGGATGCAATCGGCCCGATCGAAGATTTTTTTCGTCTTTTTCAGGCGGAGACCCGCCAGCTCCGAGGTATCGTCAAGGCCGGCCGTGTCCAGAAAAAGGACCGGACCAAGCGGCAGGAGCTCAGCCGCCTTTTCCACGACATCCGTCGTGGTCCCCGCCACGGTTGACGTGATGGCGATCTCCTGCCCGATCAAGTAGTTGAGGAGACTCGACTTGCCGACGTTGGTCCGGCCGAAAATGGCGATGTGCAAACGGTTACCCTTGGGTGTCGTGTCCATGATTTCGATATCCCAGTGCGGTCAGTTGATAAGGGGAGAGGGCCCTGTCCACGGCAGCCCTTCCCAGTTTTTCTTCGAGAAACAAACGGATATTCCGCATTCCGGAGACCTGTCCTTCCGGAGCGGGGTTCACCGGTTCCCGCTGATAAAATTCCCGGATCAGGGCGGTTGCCCTTTCATAGCCGATGAGGGGGAGGAGGGCGGTTATGATCATCGGGCTCTGATCGAAGAAGGCGCGGCAGCGGGCTTCGTCGGCGGTCAGTCCCCGGACCTGCCCCTCAAGAAGGGGGGCCGCGGCGGCGAGCAGATCGATCTCTTCAAGGAAGGCATCGGCGATGAGGGGGAGGAACTCGCTAATCTGCAAGGTGCCCCGGCTGACCGCGTCGGAGACGATCATGTCGTCAGCCATTACCCGGATCCCTGTCTGGATCACTGCTTCCATGACAACGGGATTGACCTTCCCCGGCATGATCGATGAGCCGGCCTGCAGGGCGGGAAGATGAATCTCGCCCATAAAATGGAGCAGGCGGATGTCACCCGCGATCTTGACCAGGTTGGACGCGTGGGCCTTCAGCATGCCCGATACCTCTACAAAGGAATCGGCATTGGCCGTTTCCCCGGTCAGATTCTCTCCCCGGGAAAGCCCCATTCCCGTAATCTCTCTGAGTTTTTCGATGACGAGGAAGATATAGTCCCGCGGCGCCGTCAGACCCGTACCGACGGCAGTTCCCCCGAGGTTGACGACGCGGAGACGTTCCTCCCCCTTGAATGTCCGCCACCGGTCGCGGGAAATCGCCTCGGCAAAAGCGGCAAATTCCGCACCGAGGGTCATCGGAACCGCCTCCTGCAGCTCCGTTCTGCCGATCTTGATGATGGCTCCGAAGACGGCTTCCTTCTCCTGAAAGGCTCCCTGGAGGCCGGCGATGGCCGCACTGAGTCGCCTAAGACCGAAGATCGCGGCGATCTTCAGCGCCGTCGGATAGACGTCGTTTGTGGACTGGTGGAGGTTCACATCCTCCAGGGGGTGGACGAGGCGGTAATCCCCAAGCCTTCCGCCGAGGAGTTCGATGGCCCGGTTGGCGGTCACCTCGTTCACGTTCATGTTCGTCGAGGTGCCGGCTCCCCCCTGGAGGGCATCGACGGGAAACTGGCCAGAGAGCCCTCCCCCGGCTATTTCCTCACAGGCCGCGATGATCGCCGCGCCTTTCTCTTTGCCGAGGTATCCGAGCTCGATGTTGGCGACAGCGCAGGCCTTCTTGACGAGGGCCAGCGCCCGGATCAGTGACGGGTGGACACGCCGGCCGCTGAGCGGGAAATTACGAATCGCCCGTTCGGTATGAATGCCCCAGTAGACCTCCGTGGGGACCTCCAGGGAGCCGAGGAGATCTTCTTCCCTTCTGTTCGCGCCGGTTTCTTCCATGTTGAACCCTCTTACGGCCTGTAAAAAAGGAAGAGGTTTGACCGCAGGAGATCAAACCTCTTCGCAAGATTCTTAATCTCCCTTGAGGTGAGCCCTTGGGGCCTTCCTCGCAGGCGCCTCATGAAACGATATTCACGGAAGGCCTATGCCTTGTGGGGCACGTCCTCCCCGCGCTTCGTATAATGCGTGTGGAGCAGCTCATGAGACTTGTGCCCGAGCGGTTCTTTCAGGAAGGTCTCATAGAGCTTCGTGATGGAAGGGTTCTCATGAGACTGGCGTTTCTTCTGAACCTGACCGTCGTCCTGGTAGAGCGCCGCGGCGCGAAGCATCCGGATTTCGTTGCTGGTCGGAATCGGTTCCCCGCCGCCGCCCACACATCCGCCGGGGCAGCACATGATCTCGATGAAGGCGTAGTCCGCCCTTCCTTCCCGGATCCGGTCCATGACCTTGCGCGCGTTGCCGAGACCGTGGGCTACCGCAACCTTCACATCTCCAAGGGCGCCGACCTTCACGGTGGCCTCCTTCACCCCTTCCAAACCACGGACGGGGGTGATGTCGAGGCTGGGCAGGTTTTCACCGGTTACCACGGCATACACCGTCCGCAGCGCCGCTTCCATGACGCCGCCGGTCGTCCCGAAGATCGTTCCGGCGCCCGTGTATTCACCCATCGGGGCATCGTAATCCTCTTCCTTCAGGTTCAGGAAGTCGATCCCGGCCTCCTTGATCATCCGGGCCAGTTCCCGGGTGGTCAGAACATAATCCACATCCCGGTAACCGCTCGCGTTCATCTCCGGCCGGGCGGATTCGAACTTCTTCGCCGTGCAGGGCATGATGGAGACGGAGACGATCTCCTTCGGGTCGATCCCCGCGGTCTGCGCGTAGTAGGTCTTGGCCAGTGCGCCGAACATCTGCTGGGGGGATTTGCAGGTGGACAGGTGGTCCAGCAGATCGGGATAGAAATGCTCGCAGAACTTGATCCATCCGGGGCTGCAGGAGGTGATCATCGGGAGCTTTCCCCCCTCCTTGACCCGCTTCAACAGTTCATGGCCTTCTTCGATGATCGTAAGATCGGCCGTGAAATTCGTATCGAACACCTTGTCGAAACCGAGCTTGCGGAGGGCGGCGATCATCTTTCCGGTCACCAGCGTTCCCGGAGGCAAGCCGAACTCCTCGCCGAGGGCGGCGCGGATGGCCGGGGCCTCCTGGACGATCACATGCTTCGCCGGATCCTGCAGGACCTTCCAGACCTCATCAACCTCGTCCTTCTCGTAGAGGGCGCCGACGGGGCAGGCCATGATGCACTGACCACAGGCGACGCAGTTCGTTTCAACCAGGGGGAGATCGAAGGAAGGCACGACCCTCACCTTGCTCCCGCGGAAGGAAGGGGTGAGGACGCTCACCGTCTGCACGGACTCGCACACCGTGATGCAGCGGTGGCAGTGGATGCACTTCCGGCTGTCGCGTACAATCGAGGGGCTCGAACGGTCGATCATCCCTTCCTGCGGAAATTCGGGGATGTCGAAACGGAGCCGTTTCAAACCGACCGCCTCGGCCACTTTCTGCAGCTCACAACCGCCGCTCCGGACGCAGTAGTTGCACTCCGCCGGATGGTTGGAAAGCAGGAGTTCGACGACCATCTTCCGGGCCAGGCGCACCCTCCGGGTGTTGGTCTTGACGACCATCCCCTCGCTGACGGGAAATACGCAGGAGGCGATCAGGCTGCGCTGGCCCTGCACCTCCGTCATGCAGACCCTGCAGGCGCCTGGGGTGTGGCCGATTTCCGTCCAGGCGCAAAGGGTCGGGATCTTGATTCCGATCTTACTGGCGGCTTGCAGAATGGTTGTGCCCGCATCCACTTCCACTTTCTTGTCATCTATCGTTAATGTTACCCGTGACATTTAAATATCCTCCTTGTATTGATGCAATCCCGATTGACGAATCCGGACAGGCGCTACGGCCCCGGATGGCGATCTCCCGAAGCCGAAACGCTCCGATCCATCGACATCCTGCTAAATCTCCACGTCGCAACGCAGACAACGCGTCGCTTCCTTCAGGGCCTCTTCCATCGTGAATCCAAGTTCGACTTCGATGAAGCTCTGCTTCCGTTCGGCGCCGTGCAGCTCGGACATCTTCGTCTGCGGGGCTTCGGGATTTTCCTCGTCGATCACGAGCGGGATGACGATCTTCTCTTCCGCCGGTTCTTCGTAAGCCGGTTCGCAATTCTCCGTACGGATGGCGTCGTCGATCTCCTTTGCCGCCTGGTGTCCTGCGGCAATGGCGCCGATCACCGTATCCGGACCCGTCACGGCGTCTCCCCCCGCGTAGAACTTCGGATTCGTCGTCCGGGATCCGCTTTCCTTGGCGAGATCGAAACAATCCCGCTTGTTGACCGAAACGCCGCTTTTCTTCGGGACGAACGACAGGTCGGGGACCTGGCCAATGGCGGCGATGACGGAATCCACCCCCAGGGTGTACTCGGACCCTTCGATGGGAATCGGCTTCTTCCGGCCGCTGCGGTCGAACTCGCCTAACTTCATCCGCTGGCAGGCGATCCCGGTCACCTTGCCCTTCTTCTCGACGATCTTGACCGGCGCGACGAGGAATTCGATCTTGATCCCTTCCTCTACGGCCGCGATGATCTCCTCGGCGGCCGCGGGCATGTCTTTGCGTTCACGACGGTAAAGAATGGTCACCTCGGCGCCGAGACGGACCGCGCAACGGGCCGCGTCGATGGCGGAGTTTCCGCCGCCGATGACCGCCACTTTGGCGCCCAGGCTTTTTTTGCCCTTGGTCCAGGCGGCTTCATGGATGTTGAAATCCCGGAGGAACTCAACGCCACCGTATACCCCCTTCAGCTCTTCGCCGGGGACGCCCATCTTCTGGCTCTTGTGGGCGCCGGGGGCGAGATAGACGTAATCGAAATCCTGATCGAGCTTCGCAAAGGGAACGTCCCTGCCGACGCGGGTGTTGCACCGGATCTCGACGCCGAGCGTCCGGATATCGTTGATCTCTTTCTCGATGATTGCGTGCGGCAGACGGTAGGAGGGAATCGCCCAGCGGAGCATTCCCCCCGCCTCGGAGAGCTCCTCGAACACCGTGACGCTGTAGCCGCGGATTGCCAGATCCCGGGCGGCCGTCAACCCCGCAGGACCGGCGCCGACGACGGCAATCTTCTCCTTCCGGGTGACCGGGACCACCGCGATCTTTGACCGCGGCGCGTTGTCGGTAATGAACCGTTTGAGGAACTTGATCGCGATCGGTTCGTCCATGGCTCCGCGGCGGCACTTGGACTGGCATTTATGATCGCAAACGCGTCCGCAGACCGAGGGGAACGGGTTCGTCTGGAGGAGGATATTGTAGGCATCCTCCAGGCGGCCGTCCCGAATCAGGGCGATGTAGGAGGGGATATCCATCCCGATCGGACAGGTGTGCTGGCAGGGCGACTTGAACAGGGCCGAGCAGACGGCCGCCGCGCAGCGGTGGTTCCGGATGTGGTCCTCGTACTCCTTCCGGAAGTAGCGGATGGTGCTCAGGACGGGGTTCGGGGCGGTCTGGCCGAGGCCGCAGAGGGAAGCGTCCTTGATGATGGCCGCCATCTCCTCAAGGAGCTCGATGTCGCCTTCCTTGCCTTTTCCTTCGGTGATGTTCGTCAGGATCTCCAGCATCCGCTTCGTCCCCTCCCGGCAGGGGGTGCACTTGCCGCAGGACTCGTCCTGGCAGAAATCCATGAAGAAACGGGCCATGTCTACGGCGCACTTGTCTTCATTCATGACGATCAGGCCGCCGGAGCCCATGATGGCGCCCAACTGGACGATGGTCTCGTAATCGATCGATGCGTTCAGGTGCTGGATCGGGATGCAGCCGCCGGAGGGACCGCCCAACTGGGCTGCCTTGTACTTCTTCCCGCCGGGGATCCCGCCGCCGATGTCATAGACGATGGTCCCCAGCGTTGTTCCCATCGGGACCTCCACGAGGCCGACGTTGTTCACGTCACCGGTGAGCGCGAAGACCTTCGTCCCCTTGCTTTTTTCCGTGCCGACGCTGGCGTACCAGGCGCCGCCGCGGAGGATGATCTGCCCGATGTTGGCGAGGGTTTCCACGTTGTTCAGGATGCTCGGCTTCTGCCAAAGACCGGCGACGGCGGGGAAGGGGGGGCGCGGTCTCGGCATGCCGCGTTTGCCCTCGATCGAGGTCATCAGGGCCGTTTCCTCGCCGCAGACGAAGGCGCCGGCGCCCTGGTAGATCTCCAGATCAAAGTCAAAGCCGGTCCCGAGGATGTCCTTTCCCAGGAGGCCGTACTCTTTGGCCTGGTTGATGGCGATGTTCAGGCGGTGGATGGCCAGCGGATACTCGGCGCGGCAGTAGATGTAACCCTGATGGGCGCCGATCGCCCTGGCGGCGATGACCATGCCTTCCAGAACGGCGTGCGGGTCCGCCTCGAGGACGCTACGGTCCATAAAGGCGCCCGGGTCGCCTTCGTCGGCGTTGCACAGGACGTATTTAATGTCGCCGGGGGAAGCGGCGGCAAACTTCCATTTCATACCCGTCGGGAACCCGGCGCCGCCGCGGCCGCGGAGCCCCGAATCGAGGACCTCCTTGACGATCTGATCCGGCGTCATTTCGGTCAGCGCCTGGCCCATGCCTGCATAACCGTCCCTTGCGATGTATTCCTCGATCTTCTCCGGATCGATGAGTCCCCGGTTCCGGAGCACCCGCAGATCCTGCAGGGCGAAGAAGGGGATATCCTGCATCGTGGGAATGATCCCTTCCGTGACGGGTTCCCTGTAGAGGAGCCGCTGCAGGACCCGACCCTTGACCAGATGCTCTTCCACCAGCTCTGGAATATCCTCAGGTTTGATCATCACATAGAGGATCCCTTCGGGATAGACGACCATGAC